>Ga0187892_10001529_pt1 | contig 52249 bp, 36 predicted proteins | sample MA1701073metaG_FD_139345 | JGI IMG/M metagenome (GOLD analysis project Ga0187892, IMG submission 139345) | Bio-ooze microbial communities from a basaltic lava cave in the Kipuka Kanohina Cave System on the Island of Hawaii, USA - MA170107-3 metaG ...
GAGTCCGGTCGAAGTCGAGTCGCTACTGACTATCATCCGTCCGCCCTCCCACGAGAGTCAATGGATGGACGGACGATAGCAGGCGCGGTCAGGTCAATTCACGCGGGCTCGCCGAAAGGACACTCCGGAGCCGGACTCGCGGATGCGCCGACAGGACCGTCCGGAGGAGGACGGCCAGGCCGCGCAGGTCCACCGAGACTTCAGCGGTTGTGAAGCCGGCCTGCACGCGCTCGACCGGCACGAACGGCGCGTAGTCGCACCGATCGAGCGGGCCCCACAGCGCGTCAGGCTTCACGCCGAGGTAATCCCCGCCCGCACCCAGCTCCTCCTCGCACAGGAGCTGGACCGCCGCGTAGTGCGACATGAGCTCCGAGGGCAGCAGCAACGAGTCCTCGGGTACGAGGTACGCGAAGGGCGCGGAGACGGAGAGCCGGTCGAATGCGCCGTCGGTCCAGCCGGAGAGGAGCCGGCGGAAGGCGAAGGCACCGCGCACCATCAGCCGGGCGGTCCGGAGCGATTGGTCCTTCGCGTAGACGAACCCGAGGTGCACCTTCCCTTCGTTCCGCAGACTGGCGCGATTGAAGGGCACGGGATCCTGGTCCACGAGGTCGATGACGAAGCCTCGACGGGCCAGCTCGAGGGCGATGCAGGCACCCTGGAGCCCCGCGCCGAGAATGGCGATCGTCACCTCACCATTGTCGTCCGGGAGGCGCCGGGCCGCCCCGACTATTCCGCCTACATCTCACCCTTCAGCTCGACGACCTTCCCCGCCCGGAATACCGTCACGCTGACGTGGCTGCCGGGCTTGAGCTGGCCCAGCTTCGCTCGGATCCGGCTTCGCGATTCGTTGTCGACGACCGGGATCCCGAACGACTCGAGCAGGATATCGCCCCCGACAATCAGCGCCGTCCCCTCGATCGTCGCCTTCATCGTCCCACCCCGGATTCCGAGCTTGGCCGCGGCCGAGTTCGCGGCGACCCGCTGGACCAGGAGTCCCGCGGGCTGGGGCAGGTTGAACACCTTGGCCAGCTCGCCCGTCAGGAAGTAGCCCGACAGGCCCGTCCAGAATGCGCGCTGCTCGAGCAAGAGCGTCCGGGCCATGTTGGACGACACGACAAAACCGAGCCCCTCGAAGCCGCCGGACTTCGAGATGATGTGGCTCACGATGCCGATCACCTCGCCGGCCACGTTGAACATCGGCCCGCCGGAGTTCCCGGTGTTGATGGCGGCGTCCGTCTGCAGGAACTCGGCCTTCCCCAGCTCGCCGAAGATCGTGTGGGGCTGATGGCGCCCGGTGATGTAGCCGACGCTCATGGTGTGCCCGATGCCATACGGCGCGCCGATGATGAACGCCGGGTCGCCGATCTCGACCTTGTCCGAGTTGGCGAGCTTCGCCACGACCGCCGTCTTGGGCACGGACTCGAGCTGGAGCAGCGACACGTCGGCCTCGGGCTCCGACGCGACGATTCGCGCCGGGACAGCCGTTCCGTCGAGGAACTCGACCGTCACCTCGTCCACCAGCTGGACGACGTGGGCGGCCGTCATCACCTTGCCGTCGGCTGTGATGAGGACTCCGGAGCCGACGCCGGAGACTCCGGTGAGCGTCGACTGGCCCTCGGCGGCGGTGTCGAGCTCCTGCCCCCGGGTGCGGATCACGACCGTGGCCGGGCTCACCCGCTTGAAGATTTGCGCGAAGCTCTGCGCGTAGGCCGGGAACACCGAGGTCAGCAGCGTTGCTGCCGCCAGCACGGGGATCATCTGCTGCTTCATGATCGCTCCTCCAGTCGGATCAGCTGTCCGGGCCGGTCGGTGTGCGACGTGGAGCGGGGCGTTGCGCTCAAGACCTTGCTGCTCCAGACAAGCCGCATCGTCTTCGCGAGGTCGTAGAGAGCAGAGCCGTCCGGGAGTCGGTGTATCCCGACAGACCCCCTGTCGAGCGACCGGCACGGCTCGACCGCCGGCGGTCGGGGCGGCCGAATTCGCTTGGCGGTCCGCCCGCCTCCGACTACCTTAGTCGCATGAAACTCAGACGGCTCCTGGCCCTTATTGTCCTCGTCGCATTCGCAGTGGTGACGCTCCAGCCTACCCCCGCTGAGGCGATCGAGCCGACGACCATGCTGCTCCTCATCGGAGGCGCCGTCATCGTGGTGGCGCTGGTCGCCTTGCTCGTGATCGCCAACATCCGCGAGCACCAGCGCGGGGAGGCCGAGGCCCCATCGCCCCCACGGGGCGTGTTCGTGGTTCAGGCGCCGTAGCCTCGACCGGCACGCATCAATCCTTCGCGTACCCGGCCACCTCGACCCGCGTGTCGTTGAAGCAGGCGCCTTCCGACACGTCGGCGTGATGCCCGGGGACCAGCGCGCACACCGTCTGTCCGTTGTCGCTGGTGCGGAGCCACGCGCCCTTGAGGGTGCACACGACCCCGGGGCGAACGGCGTCGGTGACTTTCACGGGGAGGTGCACCTCGCCGAGGTCGTTCCAGACCCGCGCCCAGGCCCCGCTCTCGAGCCTCCGGGCGTGCGCGTCGTCGGGATGGAGCTCCAGCACGGGAGTCGCGTCGCCCGCGGCGAGCCCGCCGAACGTCGACGTGATGCGCTGGTCCGAGGCAGGCGAGATCAGCGTGAGCGGGTACCCGGACTGGAAGGGCCGGTAGTCGGGCAGGAGCGCGCCGTACCTCTGCGCGAGAGAGCTCGAGGCCAGCTCGACTTTGCCCGACGGGGTCCGCGGGAAGACGTTCTTGAAGAGAATGGCGTCCTCGCCTGCGACGGTCATGGGGAGCGCGCGGTCGGTCGGGAGCTCGCTCGGCCGCACTCCCCCGAGGCGCCCATCGGCCGGGTTGACCGCCGCGTCCATGAGCGCGGCGTCGCTCGCCGTGAACACCGGGCCGTCGAAGCCGAACCGCGCCGCCAGGCGGCGGAAGATCTCGGTATTCGGCAGCGACTCGCCGACCCGCGGGATCACGGGCTCGGCACGCTGGAGCCAGTGCTGGCCGTAGGCCGGATAGAGATCGTCGGACTCGAAGTGGCTGGAAGCCGGGAGCACGATGTCCGCGTAGTCGAGGCTGTCGGTCATCACGACGTCGACACCCACGATGAACAGATCCTCGCGCTCGAGCCCACGGCGGAGCCGGTTCTGGTCCGGATGCACGATCAGCGGGTTGTGATTGTAGATGAACAGCACGGTGATCGGGGGCCGGAGCGTCGGGTCCAGGAGATGCCGGCCAACATCGATGATGTTGAGTGTCCGCGTTCCGGGTGGCACGAGGTCGGGCCGCTGCAGGGCCGCCGGTGTCTTTGGGAAGGCGTACCCCGCGCCGTTCACGAGGCCGCCGCCCGGCACGCCCCACTTGCCGGCGAGCGCCGGCAGGGCGAAGACGGCCCGGATCCCGCTGCCGCCGTTCTGGTTGCGCTCGAGCCCGTTGCCGACGCTGATGGCAGCCGGCGAGATCGTCTGATACCACTCGGCGAGCTGCCGGATCTGCCCCTCCTCCGCGCCCGTGATGCGCGCCGCCTCCTCCAGCGACATCCCGCGCACCCGCTCCATGTAGGACTCGAACCCCAGCACGTGGCGGTCGATGAAGGCGCGGTCGAGGCCGCCGCGCCGCTCCAGCTCCCGGCTGATTGCCCACGCCAGCACCACGTCCGTGCCGGGCCTGAGCGCCACGTGCATGTCCGCCTGCTCCGCGATCTTCGTCCGCCGGGGATCGACGACCACGAGCTTCGCCCCGGTCCGCCGCGCCTGCCGGATGGCCGGAACCAGGTGGAGATTCGACCAGGTGACGTTGTTGCCCCACGCGATGATCAGCTTCGAGTGCACGACCTGCTCGGGTCGAAGGCCGGGCACTGGCCCGTAGGTACCGAGCCACGATTCGGTCCGGATGCCGCCGCACAGCGGCCGGCGATCGAGCAGGGTCGCGCCGAGCCGGTGAAAGAACCGCAGATCCATGGACCCCATCGCCAGCATGCCGTGCGGGCCGGCGTAGTTGAGCGGCAGCACCGTCTGCGCACCGTGCTCGGCAATGCGGGCCGTAGTCCGCGCGTGGATTTCGTCCAGCGCCGCGCTCCACGTGATCGCCTCGAAGCGTCGCTCGCCCTTGCGGCCGACCCGCCGGAGCGGCGTCAGGAGCCGCCCGGGCCCGTGGACGAAGCTCGGATACTGAGTCTGCACCTTCGCGCAGATCACGCCCGCCGTGTAGGGGTTCGCCCGCGACCCGCGCACCTTGATCACGCGCTCGGACTCGACCGTCACCGCGAGGCTACAGGTGTCCGGGCAATCCAGCGGGCAGACACTGTGCTTGACCATGCTCACATCCCCTCCACAGGCTGCCGAAAAAGGCCCAATGGACTCGGGGTCTCGCGTCGCAGCAAGTTTGCGGCCGCTGCTCCGCTCGAACGGCCGGCGTTGGCTCGGTCGCTCCTCGCTGCGACGTATACCCCTTCCCGGCCGAGTATACCGTTACCCACATCCCGGACGGGGTTCACGGGCCAGGCGTCAGCCCGCACCAGCGGGCAGGCAGCCCTACAGCCCGCTGGCGAGCTTCGCGATGGCCTGCGAGGCGCCCTTCTCGATGGGGTCGCCGTGTCCGAAGACGGCGCGCTCGAAGCTCATTCCGCCAAGCTTCTTGACGCTCTGGTTCGCCTGGGCCATGTCGGCCGTGTACTGCGGGTTGGGGCCGCCCAGCTTGTTCCCGATGTTCACCATCGCGTCGCCGAGGATCAAGAGTGAGCCGGCCGGGTCGAGCACGCAGATGTGGCCCGGTGTGTGACCCGGCGTCGCGATGATCCGGAGGCCGAACACTTCCTCGTTGTCCCCCACGGCCTTGACCGGGCGGGGCGAGCTGATCTGCGGAATATCGGCCGCCCCTGCGTAGGCTGTGGCTTTCGGCGCGGCCGCGAGCACCTGGCCCATGCTCCCGATGTGGTCGGGGTGGTAGTGGGTCAGGATCACGTGGTGGACGTTGTCCCAGCCGAGACCGGCCGTGCGAATCACGTCGGCGAACTTGTCGGCGTTGTTGGGCGTCCCGGTGTCGACGAGGGCGATTTCCTTTCCACGCACGAGCACGTAGGCGCTGACGAACCCCATGCTGACTCGCAGCGCCTCCGCCGGACCTAGCGCCTGCGCGTCCGCCAGGCTCACGGCGAGATCCTCCCCGCCGAGCGCGACGCTCCAGCCTTTGCGACCAAGGCCGAAGGTCAGCTCGGTCCATACGGCCACGGTGCCCGGCACCACTCGGGCCAGCCAGGTGCGCCGACTGATCTGACGAATGTCGATCATGCTGGTATCTCCTCCTCCATCTCGACGTCGAGGTCACTGCCGAGCCGCCTCGGATTATAGGCCTGGGCTGCGCGCTGACGACCGCCCGGTCCGGAACGGCGTCATCGCCAGCGCCTGCTTGAACGAGCCGTCGCCGTGCCACATCATGGTGCCCGAGTGAGCGATCACGTGTGCTCCGGACGGGCTGATCATCTCGCCGTCCGGTTCCTCGTTCAAGGATTGCCGGCCCGCCCGGGGGCGTGGTGCCGCTCGCCGGCTCACGGGTGAGGCTGGTCGCGATCGGATCACCGGTCCCGGGAGCGAACGAATGAACACGGACGAGTTCCGTCGTCACGCCCATGCCTTCGTCGACTGGATGGCCGACTACCTCGCCCGCGTCGAGACGTTTCCGGTGCGAGCCCAGGTCGCGCCGGGTCAGGTCACCTCGGCTCTGCCGCCGTCACCGCCCGAGCAGGGCGAACCAATGGAGTCGATCTTCGCCGACTTCATTGCGACGATCCTCCCTGGCATCACGCACTGGCAGCATCCGAGCTTCTTCGCCTACTTCCCCGCCAACAGCAGCCCGCCCTCGGTGCTCGCGGAGATGCTGACCGCGACGCTCGGCGCCCAGTGCATGCTCTGGCAGACATCGCCCGCCGCCACCGAGCTGGAGACGCGAGTGCTGGACTGGCTCCGCCAGATGGTCGGGATTCCCGAGGGCTTCACCGGGGTGATCCAGGACTCCGCGTCGAGCGCGATCTTGTGCGCGCTCCTGACCGCCCGCGAGCACGCCACCGGCTGGCGGGCCAACGAGGACGGGCTCGGGGCGATGGGGCCGCTCACCGTCTACTGCTCGTCGGAAACCCACTCGGCGACCGAGAAGGACGTCAAGATCATCGGCCTCGGTCGCCGCAATCTTCGCAAGGTCCCGGTCGACGACGCCTTCGCGATGAGGCCCGACCTCCTCGAGGAGGCGATCCTGGCCGATCGCGCCGGGGGCGCTCACCCCATCTGCGTCATCGCCACGCTCGGCACCACGGGCGTCGGTGCGGTCGATCCGCTCCGCGCCATCGGCGAGGTGTGCCGGCGGCACGGACTCTGGCTGCACGTCGACGCGGCCTGGGCCGGAAGTGCGCTCGTGCTGCCGGAGCACCGCGTCCTGCTGGACGGGATCGAGCACGCCGACAGCTTCGTCTTCAACCCACACAAGTGGATGTTCACGAACTTCGACTGCTCGGCGCACTTCGTCCGCGACCCGGAGGCGCTCGTCCGGACGCTCGAGATCCTGCCCGCCTTCCTCAAGACGCGCGAGCACAAGCAGGTCATCGATTATCGGGACTGGAGCGTCCCCCTGGGCCGGCGCTTCCGCGCGCTCAAGCTCTGGTTCGTGATCCGCTCCTACGGGGTCGAGCAGCTCCGGCGCATGATCGGGGCCCACATCGATCTGGCCAAGGAGCTGGCGCAGTGGATCGAGACGGCCGACGACTTCGAGCTGCTTGCGCCCCGGAGCCTCGCGCTGGTCAACCTCCGCTACCGGCCCTCCGGCGTCGAGGGCCCGGAGCTCGACCGCCTGAACGAGCGGCTCCTGGAGCGGCTAAACGACAGCGGCACACTCTACCTGACCCCGAACCGGGTCCGGGGCGCCTACTCCATCCGCTTCTCGATCGGCCAGACCCAGACGGCGCACCGCCACGTCGAGGCCGCCTGGCAGACGATCCAGGCGACCGCCCGCTCGCTGCGCTAGGGGCCTGTCGGAGGAAGCGTGGGAGGGTCGTCTCGCCGTTCCGAGCGCGGGCTTGGCCCGCGCAAGCTCGTGGGGGAGGCATCGGAGGGGGCCGTCGAGGCCCCTTCCGAAGATCTAGGGTCCTGAGTTCGAAGTTCGCCGACGCCACCCTCCGAGTGCCCTAGCAGGCTGCTCAAAAAGGCCCATCTGCTTCGTTGGCACCCTCGGCCGCACGCTCAACGTACAGGGAGTACGCCTCGCGCGCGGCCCTCGGTCGCCGCCTCGCAGCTGGACCTTTTTGAGCAGCCTGCGAGTTTTCGCATCCTGCTAGGCCGCGCGGTACTTCTGCTCGGCGCCGGGGGCGAGCGACATCCCGTGGCCGGGGCGGTCGGGGATGCAGAAGTGGCCGTCCTCGCAGCGTGGCATCTCCTCGAAGAGATCGGGCGGCGTCCAGTCGATGAGCTCGACCAGGAAGCCGTTGCTGAGCGCGCCGACGACGTGGAGCGACAGCTCGTGCACGACGTGCGGTGCCACCTGGAGCTGGTGGGCCGCCGCCAGGTGCCCGATCCTGAGCGTCTCGCTGAACCCGTTCGCGCGGCAGACGTCGGGCATCAGGTAGCGGGCCGCGCGCCGCTCGATCAGCTCGCGGAACTCGAACCGCGTGTAGTTGTTCTCGCCCGTCGCCACCGGGATGGGGATGCTGCGGGCGACCTCGGCGCACGCGGCGATGTCGTCGGCCAGCACCGGCTCCTCGTACCAGACCAGATCGAAGTCCTCCAGCTCCCGCGCAAGTCGGATGTTGCCGAGCACGTCCAGCCGCTGGTTCACGTCGACCATCAACTGGACGTCGGCGCCGACGGCTCGCCGCACTATCTCCACCCGCTGGCGGTTCACGCGCGGGTCGGGATGGTGGACCTTCAGCTTGTAGTAGCGACAGCCCATGGCGGCGTAGCGCTCGGCCTCGCCGACGAGATCGTCCACCGAGTACTTCGGCCAGCCGCCGCTGCCGTACGCCGGGATGCGATCGGTGACGGCCCCCCACAGCTTGAAGAGCGGGAGATTCGCCGCCTTGCCGGCGATGTCCCACAGCCCGATGTCGATCGCGCTGAGCGCGTACGCCGCGACGCCCTGGCGCCTGATCCCGCGGTCAGCGCGGAACATGCGCTCCCACAGGCGTTCAACGAACAGCGGGTCCTCCCCCACCACGAGCGGCGCCAGTCGCGTCTCGAGGTACACCTTGATGGCCTCGGCACCGCCGCCGCCGAAGGCCAGGCTGTAGCCGAGCCCGATGATCCCCGCATCGGTGCGGATCCGCGCCACCACGAGGCTGTGCTCCGGGAACTCCAGCGCGATGGGCTTCGGCGTGGGAATGCGGAGAACGAAGCTGTCGATCGCGGTGACCTTCATGCCGCGCGGATCATGCTGCTCGGCAGGTGACCTTGTCAAGCGAAGCGTAGTATTCTCGGCGAGTCGGCGGGCCCCGTCGAGCGGGAGGTGCGAGCTCGCGGGCCGCGGTGAACCGTCCCGGCGGTGAACCGCCCCGATAGTGGGAGCCTGAAGGCCGGCGGGAGGAACGATGAAGATCACCGACGTGAGCCTGACCCTCTTCACCTGGGCCGGCATCCCCCCCACCCACTACGGCCGGCACACCGGACGCTTCGAGGGTACGAGCCAGCTCGGCCTTCTGAGGGTCATCACCGACGAGGGCGTCGAGGGGCATGCGTTCCTCGGCTCCGCCATGCGGAGCGCCCGGATGGACGCCGAGTCCCTGATCCACTACCTGAAGCCGGTGGTCCTGAATCAGGATCCGCTCGAGCGCGAGCGCCTCTATCAGGCGCTCTGGGCCCGCAACCGCTCGACGACGCTGCGGGCGATCGGCGCGATGGACGTGGCGCTCTGGGACATCGCGGGCAAGGTGGCGGGGCTTCCGATCCACCGGCTGCTCGGATCGTATCGGGACCGGGTGGCGGCCTACGCCAGCTCCGCCGTCTACCCGTCGACGGAGGCCTACGCCGAGGAGGCGGCCCGGTTCAAGGCGGAAGGCTGGACGGCCTACAAGATCCATCCGCCGACCGACCCGCGGATCGACATCGAGGTCTGCCGCGCGGTGCGGCAGGCGGTCGGCGAGCAGTTCACGGTGATGCTGGACTCCACGTGGGCCTACACCTATCCGGACGCGTTGCGCGTCGGGCAGGCCATCGAGGACCTGCGCTACCACTGGTACGAGGATCCGCTCGCCGACGACGACATTTACAACTACGTGAAGCTCAAGCACCAGCTCCACATCCCGATCCTCGCCACCGAGTACGCGCCGGGTGGCTTCACCGCGTTCGCGCCGTGGATCACCGCTCAGGCCACCGACTATCTGCGGGGCGACGTGGCGGTCAAGGGCGGGATCACGCCGCTCGTGAAGGCCGCCCACCTGGCCGAGGCGTTCCACATGAGCTTCGAGGTGCATCACGGCGGCAACTCGCTCAACAACGTGGCCAATCTCCATGTCATCATGGCCATCAAGAACTGCGAGTTCTTCGAGGTGCTGCTGCCCGCCGCGGCGCAGAAGTACGGGCTGGTGGAGGACATCGAGGTCGACGCGCAGGGACTGGTCCACGCAATGAACCGCCCGGGGCTCGGCGCGAGCATCGACCTCGAGCTGATCGAGCGGCAGAAGGTCGCGGAGCTGAGATAGCGCAGCGTTGCCGCCTGGGGCGACGGCCGGCGGCGCGGCGGGTGTGCCAGAGTGGAGTGCGAGGCGAGCCGATCCGGGACGCCGAGGCGCCGGCGGACGGCCGCGGAGGAGGAGCCGATGCGGAGTGAGACGTACGATCGGACGACACAGGACGTCGGCAACATCGTGGCGCTCGAGCACGTCAACGTGCAGATCCACGACCAGGTCACGGCCACGGCCTTCTTCGTACAGGGGCTGGGCTTCACTCGCGACCCGTACGTGATGGTCGGCACCGAGAACATGTGGATCAACATCGGCCAGCAGCAGTTCCACCTGCCCACCGGCGAGCCGCAAGTCTTACGGGGCCATGTGGGTCTCGTCGTCCCGGATCTCGACGCGCTGACGGCGAGGCTGGAGTCGCAGCGGCCGAAGCTGGCGGGAACGGCCTTCGATTACTCGGTCGAGGACAAGTACGTCGCGGTCACTTGTCCCTGGGGCAACCGCCTCCGCTGCCTTCCGCCCGGGCCGCCCTTCGGCGACGTGACGCTGGGCCTCATGTACGTCGAGTTCCCCGTGCCGCCGGGCCACGCCGATGGGATCGCGCGCTTCTACCAGCAGATCATGGGCGCGCCCGCCACGACATCCCAGGATGACGGGGGCCCCGTGGCGCGTGTCAGGGTGGGGCACCGGCAGGAGCTGGTGTTCCGGGAGACGATCGCGGAGATCCGCTCGTACAGCGGCTACCACGTCGCGATCTACATCACGGACTTCTCGGGCCCCCACCGGCTCCTGAAGGAGCGCGGGCTCGTCTCCGAGGAAAGCAACGAGAGCCAGTACCGCTTCGAGACGATCGTCGACCCCGAGACCGGACTCCCCCTCTACCGGATCGAGCACGAGGTGCGGAGCTTCTGTCACCCGATGGCCTTCCGGCCGCTGGTCAACCGCAACCCGGCCCAGCGCCAGGCGACCTACCAGCGCGGTCGCGACGCGTTCGTTCCCGGGATGGCGTAGCCCTCGTCCACTCGGAGGGGGGCGACGCCCCCCTCCGAACCTCCCGATCGACCAAATCCTTCTGCCGTTCATTGGAGAACTCGAGCAGAATCGCCTGTGCTTTGCGATAGGAACGAGCGGCCTGCCGGCCGTTCCCCGCCTGCTTCAGCGTCACTCCGTTCCCGACCGCAGCGCGGTCACTCGACACGTGAAGACGCCTATCATCGGGAAGGTGGGGAGTCTTCCGAGGAGTCTTCTGGCACGTCCAACTCCTGGTAGACCGGGTGCGTCTCGTGGAGCTCGTTCTCCTGCTCGCGCGCCATGGCCCGGGCCGCCTGCGCGTGCTTGATCGCTTCCTCGCGGCGGCCCAGGCGCAGGAGCGCCAAGGCGAGACCAACGCGGTATTCGGGCTCGTCGGGATTGAGCTCGACCGCGCGCCTGAAGGCGGCTTCGGCCTCCTGCCAGCGTCCGTGCTCACCCAGGGTATCCCCGAGAACGCTCCACCACGGCGCGTAGCGGGGCTCGATTTTCAGCGCCTCCTCGTGCTCCCTGAGAGCGGTCTCGAGGTCCCCCTCACCGAGCGCGTCGTCCGCCTTTCGCCGGAATTCGATCGCTTCGTCGTTGGGGACATAGGTGGGAGAGTTCTCCGGAGCAGTCGCCGCTCCGCCAGCCGCCGCAGCCGGCGGCGTCGGCGGGGGTGAAGTCGGCGGTGAGGTCGGCGGCACTGCGACCACAGACGGCTCCCTGCCCTTCACCGGAGGTCGCGGCGGCGGGCCGGTCGTGGGCGGACCCGGATCGGCTCTCGCCCCGACCGCCGGCGGAACGGGCGGCGGCGGGCCGGTCGTGGGCGGACCCGGATCGGCCCCCGCTCCGACCGCCGGCGGGACGGCCGGCGGCGGGCCGGTGGTCGGCGGACCCGGATCGGCCCCCGCTCCGACCGCCGGCGGAACGGGCGGCGGCGGGCCGGTCGTGGGCGGGCCGGTGGTCGGCGGGGGGGCGGCGGGGCCCGCCTGGAGCGCAGCTGTCACCCGCGCCTCCTCGCCGGCGAAGAGATCGCGATCGCCGGGCACCTCCTTCTCACCGCGCGTCCATGCGAGCACCTGCTGCGCGAGGCGAAGCGCGTCGCGCGGATCCTTCCCCTCGCGAAGCGCCTCGCGGTAATCGCCCCGCGCCCGTTCGAGCTGGCCGATCGCTTGGGTCTCGTACTTTTCGGGCGGCTGATCGGAGGGCCAGCGTGACGCCGAGCGGATGGCCTGCTTGATGTGGGCGAAGAACGCCGCGGCCTCACGCCGGTGCTCGGCGAGGAGCGCCGGATCTCGTCCCCCGGCGGACTCACGCGACGCCAGCTCTGCGGCACGTCGCTGCAGCTCGGCGTCGGCCTGAGTGGCCGGCAGGTCATCCCGACCCACGCGGAGGCGCAGAGCCTGATCGATCAGCCGCAACTGCTTCCGCACCTCCGGGGAGGTCGCGCCGGTAGATCGCACCGGTGCCAACATGGTGCCGAGGGCGACCAGGAGCATCCCCGTTGCGATGGGCGCGACCCGTCGCGCACGCCCCGTCCGATCTCCGGTGAGTCGTCTCCTCATCGCGCAGGCTCCTCGATTTTCTGCAATCCGGCCACGCCAAGGAGCGCTTCGAGGCGGGCGACGAATGCCCGCTTCTCCTCATCAGCCAGCAGTCCGCGGCCTTCTCGGGTGGGGAAGAAGACTTCGACGAGATAGCGATCAGTGGACGCTTGGATGGTGACCGAGATGCCGCTCGACGTTCTCCCCTTGATGTAACGGCCAAAGTACTCGCTCTCGCGTATGCCCCACGTTGCCTCGTCGGCTCCGCGCAAAGCGGTGAGAATCGCATCGACGTCGCGGGGGCTGACGAACCACCCCGCATGAGTGTTCGTTATGGCTCGAGCCCTCAGTAGAGAATATAGTCGTTCAGTTCCGTCGGTCGCGGGCCAGGATCGCTCATGACGACGAAATTCACTTCACGGCCAAGCCGCTTCTCCCATGTTTCGGCGAACTCCTTCAGCTGCACCAGGACATCATACGTATCCGACGTCTTGTAGATGTGTGGAAGCTTGGGGTGCGGCAGCTTTCCTCCGGCGGCCATCTTGGCGATCAGCGCCGCGCCGGCGACGTCGATGTCGACGTCGGCCGGCGCGGTGGGGTCGGCATCGAAGTGGTGCCCGAGATCCTTCTTGGGGTTCTCGGAATAGAAGGCGGTGGACGTGCCCTTCATCCCGGCGACGGAATCATCCAGCCCCGCCGTCCGGAGGAGATCGATCAGCTCTTTGCGAAACTGTTCGAATTGCTGCGGATTCTCGAACGAGAGCGGGCATTTTTTCTCCCGCATCCACGTGATCCGCTGCTCGGATACCCCGCGAGCCTGCATGTCTTTGGCTATCTGGCCCTTCTCTTCTAGCCTTCGGTTGTCCTCCTGCCGTTGTCGTATCTCGTCGCCCGGATCCCGGACCTTAAGGGCGACCTTCTCAGGCGTGCCCGCCGGACGAGGCGGTCTGCCGAAGAACGCATCCAGGACCACGTGGTGCGCGGGCCGGGAATCGTTGGCCGGATCGGCCAGGCGCCTGGCGATCTCGGCGAAGATCCGGTCCTTGCTGTCCGCGGTGAGGCGTGGCTCGGCATGGATCCACGTCAGGTCCAGCAAGCCGATACGGGCCTTGAGGGTCGCCAGCACCTGGTCGCGGAGCTCGCCGTAGAGCGCCGCCACCTTCTCCAGCTCGGCGTCCCGCACGTTCCCGTGCTCGTCGAAGAGGCGCGCGCTCATCTCGCGCCAGGCGGTCAAGACGGACTCGGCGGTCAGACCGAGCTTCGCCGCCACCTCCATGGAGCGCGGGTCCTTCAGACGCTCCCACAGCGCCCGGGCGATCTCCACGCGCCCGGCACTCTTCGGCTCGGTCACCTGCGCCTTCTGGTGGTCGATCCCGGCGAGCTGGCCGCCGAGGGCGAGAACGTGATTCGCGCTCTTGCGGTCGGGGTCGCCGAGGATCGCGGAGAGGAGAAGGTCCTGGATGAAGTGCGTGCGAAGCCGTTCGAGGCCTTCTGGCGTCTTGAAGGGGGCGAGCACGTTCGTATCGAACCCCGCCGGGACTCGGGTCCTGGGGAGCTCGAGCAGGATCCCCAGCAGGTCCGTCTCCGGCGCGCTGTCCGGGGCGAGGCTCCGGACCCAGCGCATGAGCAGGACCTGCCGGCCGGCGCGGGGCCCGCTCTCGATCGTGTGGCGTGTGGCCCACGGGACCAGAGCCCCGAGTCGCTGCCCGAGGAGATAGGCCGCGACGTCGTTCAGGAGCTCGCCGGGGTTCGCCGCGTCGACCGGTGTCTTCTCCAACCCGACCACCCGGCCGTTGAGGATGACGTCACCGTTGCCCGGCAACTCGACCGCCGCGAGATCGAGCGGCTCCGTGATCTCCTCGGGCCGGAAGGGCGGATCGGCCTGTGTCGGCGGCGCGCGCGCCGCCGTCAGCTTCGTGGGCCCGGCATGGGGGTCCGCCTCCGGGCTTGGCTCGTTCCTCCGCTGCCGCGGGGAGAGCACTTCCGGCTCCGGCTGCCCGGGAGCCAGCGCGACAGGCGGGGGACGTGAGTCGGGGAAGGACTCGTGGTCGAGTCCGGCGGAGAGGATGTCCCGGTCCTCCCGCTTCAGGCGCTCCAGGAGAGTGGGCTCTCCAGGTGCCCCGTTTGCGGACACCAGAAACGACAGCACGCCGGGGGGGATCCTTCGGGTCGCGTTCCAGTTTCGGAACACGAACGTGAAGAGCTGCTCGGGTCCCAACCCGTCCGGGGTCTTCGCGTAGCCATAGAGCAAACGGAGGTACTGGGCGCGCGTCACGCGGTACGCGTGGCGCATCAGGTCATTCATCCCGTCCCAGATCTCCTCGAGGCGGGCCCGTCCCGCGTCGAGCTGATCCGGCTCCAGCCGCAGCACCTGGGCGGCGGTCTTCCCCGCCTTGAGATCGACGAGGAGCTGAATCGTCTCGAACTCGTCCGGGCTCAGCAGGCCCCCTTCGACGAGCCTGCGGGCGTCCTCGACGATCAGCGCGTGATAGCCCTTCTGCCCCGCGGCCTCCCGGGTGCGCGCTCGGAGCAGGTCCGGGTAGACCGCCCAGATCAGGGCATCGACCGCCCGCAGCACGAACTTGGCCCGGGCGGCGGTGTCCCTGGCGAGCGTCGCCGTGTCCATCGATCGGGCGTCGCGGAGGTTGTCGGACCGCGCGACGTCCAGGACGAGCCCGTGCGCGAGAATGGGCAGGAGGGCAGGCTTGGGGACGAAGTCCGGGTCCGGCGTCGGATCGATCGCGGCGGTTCCGCCCTGCAGGCGCACCGTCCGCGCCGTCAGGTGGTTGAGGAGCCCGACCCACTCCGCGCCGCCCGCCGAGAGGTAGCGGCCCGGATCTTTGGCGAGCCGGTCGAGCCAGTCCCGGAGGTCGTTCTCCGTTTCGATCGTCCGGACCTCGCCCGGCCGGAAGTCCTGAATCATCGCCTCGATGTCGGCGCTCGTCGGCCGCTCCTTCGAGTTCAGCGGAATCCCGCGCTTCTCGAACGCCGCCTCCACCGCCTGCTGGAGGGCGGTGTGGTCGGTCCCGGGGGCGACCAGCACGGTGAAGTCGAGATCGCTGAAGAGTCCGCGGTACTCCGGATTCCCGGCCTGGGCGCCGTTGAGGATCACCGTCCTGACCAGCGCGCCGGCGCCGCGCAGGAACTCGCCGAGCGCGTCCGCGAAGCGCCCAATCCGCTCCTGATCGATCGCGTCCGCGAGGGCCTGCACGCGCGGCTGCTCGTCTTTCGATGCGAGGAGCCGGAGCGTGTAGACGTCGTCGCGGAGTCGGTTGATGTCGAGGCCGTGCTCGAGGCGGAAGAGGTCCTCCTTGGAGTCGCGCAGGACGCGCTCGAGGACGGCGATGCTCGGCGGCGACACCATCATGTCGAGCTGGCGCCGCATCTCGAGAAACTGCTTGGCGCTGACGTCCAGCACGGCGTCGGTCAGCGAGTCGTGCAGTCGCCGGACCTGATCGTCCATCCACTCGACCATGAGCGCTCGGCGGACGCTCGCGTCGTCACCGGCCGCCTGGCGCTCGAGCGAGGCCCGGGTGGCGGGATCACGCGCTGCCTCGGCGCGCGACGACCACGTCAAATAGCTCTCGGTCAGGAGCAGGAGGAAGCGGTTCATGACGTCGGCCATGTAGCGGCGCTGGTCGAGCTGGGCGTACTGGATCCGCTCGCTCTCGGCCTCGATCGTCTCGCGCATACGCGCCCGGGCCTTCGCGAGCTTCGCGGCCAGCACGTCCATCGGAATGTCCACGAAAATTCCGAGGAGCTGGTTGAGCAGCGCTTCGTACTTCTGCCCGGTATGGGGCACGCCCATGTCCACCAGGACCTCGGTGACGGCCTGGGTGAACACGGCCTTCTCCATCTCCAGATGGAGCAGGGGCTGGATGCTGCCGAGCAGGAACCGGCTGAAGGACATCTCCTCGGCCACGACGGCGGGCCAGAGCGCTGCCGTGGCCGGCCGGGCGATGAAGGGTCGCACCACGCCGAACGTGGCCATCATGACCCCCATGTCGCCGACGTTGCGAAAGACCTCGACGCCGTGTTCCTTCAGGTGCTGCGCCGCGACGGCTTCGCGCAGGCGCTTGGCCCGGTCGGCGTACTCCTCGGCCCGCTGGGCCTGCTGCATGAGCCGCTCGACCCGCGGGTCCTTCGGGTCGGTGGCCTGGGCCTTCGCGCGCTCGGCGGCCTGGCGCTTGGCGGGTGCCGCGTTGCCGAGCGTGTCGGCGAGGGCGAGGGCCGAGCCGAGGTCCCACATGTAGATCAGGTCCTCGTACTGGAGATCAGAGATCCGCGCCGTTTCGTGCGCGCGCGCGAGCTCCGTCTTCCGCGCCGGGAGCTTCTCCCGGAACATGAGCGCGGCCTTGGTCGCGTCCGGCGGTTCTTTCGAGAGGCGGCGCAGGAGTGTCCCGTACTGGTGCAGCGCCCGGTTGGTCCGCTCCTCGTCAACACGGATGGTGAACTTGATGTACGGGGCCGAGCGCATCAGGAGCGCGACGTGGGCCTTCGCCGTCTGCGGCGCCAGCTTGGCCCAGCGCCCGGGGTCGAACTCGACGGCAACCAGGGGGCGGAGAAGACCGTCCATGCTCGCCACCTGCTTGTCCTTGCGCAGCATCTCGGCCGACCGCGCGGCGTAGCTGTCCGCGTGGAAGATGTTCTTCGTCACCAGGTCCACCCACGCCATCGGGCTGAGCAGCGTGCCCCACGTCACGTCGCCGGTCTCGGGGTCCTGTCCCTGCTCGAGCCGGTAGGCGGCCGCCATGTCGCGGCGGATGAGCCGCGTCTCGTCCTGGGCAATCCGCAGCTCCATCGAACATCGATCGGTGAAGTCGGTGAGCGTCGTGGACAGAAGGCGGAGGAGCCCGCCCTGCGTCGCGTCGTAGAACGTCCGGTCGGCGACGAGGAGGGCGATGTCCTGGGCGTCCACGATTCCGGGGGCGACCTTGAGCTTCGTCAGGTCCGGCCCAGCCTTGAGCGCCTGCTTGGCCAGCTCCTTGTCGTCCAGCTTTCCTGGGGCGACCCGGAGCTTGGTGAGGTCCGCGCCGGCCTTCAGCGCCTGCTTGGCGACCTCGCGCACCTCGGCGAGCGGGCTCTTCTTGACGAGCCGCAGGACCAGGAGCTTGCGCTGGGTGTCCTCCCAGTTCTTCATCGCCTGGTCTTCGAGCTTCTGCGCGCGCGTCCGGAACCCGTCGCTCAGGAGCCACTTGTAGACGTCGTCGGGGAGGGCGGTGCCGAAGATTTTCGCGAGCACCGGCTTGAATAGATTGTCCGCGGTGACCCCGGCCACGAGGTCGAACAGGGAGAAGCCGTCGGCGAGGAGCTGGACCACCACGTGCGCGCCAGTCCGCAGGATCTTCGGATCGTCGTACGCCGCCTCCGCCGTATCCTTCCACCCCGCCCGCAGGCCGTAGAGCCGGGACTTCCGCGCCTCCGAGACCGCCTCGAACTGGGCTTCCGAGGCCAGCACCGCCGCGATGCCCATATCGACCATCGCCTCGAATTGTCGCTTCTGCGACTTCTCGGCCTCTTGCGCGCGCTCCGCGTCGCGCGCCGGATCCTCGATCTCGTAGACGTCGTACCGCCCGTGGAACACCACCCGCGCGGCATTTATCGACCCCCACATGCGGACCAGCGCCTCCAACTCCTGGGCCGCCCAGGTGGCGCGCGCGACGGCAGTGAAGTAGCGCTCGAACGTCGCGCGCGCGAGCCGTCCGGCGAGCTCCCGCATCACGCCGCGCTGGACGGTGCGGAACCGCCGGAGGGCGAAGCCGCGCGCCTCCAGCCCTTCCTCGACCTTGGCGCGCTCGGCCTCGGTCATCTTGTCGTAGCCGAGCGCGAGTCGTTTGAAGAACTCCTCGGCGCCCTGCCGCGCCGAGCGCTCCGCATCGAGGATTTCGGCCTGGGGCTTGTACCACTCCTCGAGGAACCCGATGACGTCGAGCGTATCGGCGACCATCGGAGCCTCGACCGGCTTGACCTGCTCCTGGAGTTTGTTCGCGTGCGCGAGATCTTTGGCCACCTGGAGCTGTCGCTCCACCTTGGCCTTCTTCTCCACCAGCCACTCTTTGAGGGTGCCCTCGAGGGGGGCCGCGGGAATGACGAGCGGCAGCGCGGGGACGGCCACCTCGATCGGCTTTTGCGTCACGACGGCCATCTGATAGACGCGCTCGGTGTGCTTGAACACCGTTGTCCGGGCGGGCTCACTGGGTGGCGTCGCCGCGGGCTGGCCGGCGCCCGCTGGAGTCCGCGCTTCCGGCGGCGCGGGCGCGCCCGGGGCGGCTCCCGCGGACGGGGGCTCGAGGGACAGCGATTCGATCTGGGAGGACACCCACTGGCGGCCCTGGTTGACGACGCTCGCGAAGAAAAAGGTCCTCCCGTCAGCGGAAAAGCCGTGCCGGGACATTTGCCGGAGCCCCTGAACCAGAGCGGGAGGGATCGAGACCGCCTCCTCGAGATTCGTGATCTCGACCAGTGGAGCGTTGGGCGGGGCGTTCAGGTCGATGATCCGGATCGAGCGGGGGTGCGTGGCGGAGTTGACGTGGAGGGCCAGCTTCGTGCTGTCCGGCGACCAGGCGAGAAGCCCAAGGGCCGCTGGGTTCGCGCTCGGCTCGTCGCGATACAGCTCCTGGATGACCTTCCCGCTCTCCCGGTCGGCCAGAAGCACTTGGTGGCCGATCGCCTTCGTAAGACGCTCGGTATCCGGGGCACCCGCTTGTGGTTGGAGCTCGCCGCCTGTGAAGCGATAGATGAGCGCCGCCCGCTGGCCATTGGGCGTCCAGGAGAATCTCTCGGCGAACGGTAGGCGCGTGCCGCTGGTGACCGACGCGGGATCGTTGACGTCGAGGCCTTCGAGGCCGCGAACCCAGATGTGCTGGAGCTCCTTGGTGAGATCGGTCGACCAGGTGATCGAGCGCCCGTCGGGATGCCACCGCACATTGGAGCAGTACCAGATCGTGACTCCCCCTTTCGTCCCCCGGACGGTCCCCGGACCGTGGTCCTGGACGGCTCGCGTGGCGAACGGGTTCTTGGTGAGCTCGGCTTCCTTCTGGGATGGCTCGCCTCCCGTGGGCCCTGGAAGCGAGAGCTCGGTGGGACCGGGGATCCTCAGGAGGAGCTTCTGGCTCTTGTCGAGGACGTCGGCGACGTAGAACGGGACTGAGCCGTCGTTGTCACGCCAGCCCGCGTACAGGATGCGCCGGCCGTCGGCGGCCCAGTGCGGATACGTCGAGCCTCCGCAGCGCCCGAACAGGGGCACAGGGTCGAGAGTGCCAACGTAGATGTTGGGGTCTCCAACCTGGTCGGTGATCAGGGTCGGCGAGCCACCCTCGAGGTCGGACACGAAGAGCTTGAAGACCGGCACCTTCCTCGGCTCTTCGCCCTCGGTCTGCACCTCTCGCTGCTCGACCACGACGTAGAGCAGCCGATCCATCGTCTGGGCGACGTCGAAGTAGACGATTCGACCCTCGAGGGGGAGCTTCCGGTAGTCCTGGCCGTCTACCCCGACGCTCGCGAGATACCACTTCTGTGACAGGAAGAGGAGCCGGGCGGAGGTGGCAGGCTGCTCGGGGGTCTTCTTGGGTTCGGCGGTCGATAGCGCGCGCGCGACGCCCGGATGCCCGAGGAGGGAGATGACCGCCAGGAGGAGAACCGTTCGCCGGAGCGCACGCATAACGTCACCTCACCTTCTGGACGGGGCAGACGGGCGCGGGGCACGACCGTGCAGCCGCGCGACCTCACGATGCCGGTCGAGCAAGGGACCGAGCTCGGCGTCCTGGTAGCTGGGTCGGAGCAGCTAATGCACCTTGTGGGTCAATCGCCCGTCAGCGTCCTCGGAGCTCATCCGTCCCTCGGTGACCGACAGGCGATGGAGCTGGTCGGAGTAAGTAAGATCTGTCTGGACGCGGCCCAGCTCGCCACCGATCTGTCGCAGGAAACGACTCTATCACGCACTGAAGCTCGCCACCCGGCTGAGCGGTCGCCGCCGGTGGCGCGGCGGTCAGCCACACCCCGAGTCGTGACGCTCCCGGCCAGCCACGCCACCCCCGATGAAGCCGCCACCAAGTCAGGCCGACCACCGTGGGCCCGAAGGTGCTCACGTTACGATCCTCTCTCGGAAAGAGCGCCGAGACTTCATTCCAGTCACAGCGCGCTTCCCCGGAACACCAGCATGTCCATCACTCTACGACAAGCTGTCGATCCGCCCAATTCGCCGCCACGCCCACCAAGGGCACTCCGCGCGCGGGCGCGACATGAGGATCGAGGACAGGCCGAGCGCCCGCCTGAGAACGTGCACGATCTGGATCGGTACGAGGCGCGCCCTGCTCGAGGTTGCCGCGAACCGCCGACGGCGGACGCGGGCCGCGGACCAGCCCACGAACGCGGGCCTGAAGCTCCATCGGGTACAATACCGGGCGATCCATGGCGGTGACTTTCCGAGGACCCGAGCGCTCGGCACACTCGATCGCGTGAGGGAGATCGCGAACGCGGCGGCGCTCGACGGTCATTCGCTGGGGACCTGCTAACCTACCGGCCAGAACGAGGGAGATGAATGCGACATCGGATCGCGGTGATTCCAGGCGACGGGATCGGGAAAGAGGTCGTCCCCGAGGGCATGCGGGTCCTCGAGGCGGCGGGCCGCCGCTTCGGGATCGAGTTCGAGTGGACGACGTTCGACTGGAGCTGCGAGACCTACACGCGGACCGGCCGCATGATGCCGGAGGACGGGCTCGATCAGCTCCGGAAGTTCGATGCGATCTTCCTCGGCGCCGTGGGCTATCCCGGCGTCCCGGACCACGTGTCCCTGTGGGGGCTTCTGATCCCGATCCGCCGGGGCTTCCAGCAGTACATCAACCTCCGTCCGGTGCGCCTTCTCAAGGGGGTCCGGTCCCCCCTCGCCGGGCGGGGGCCCGCCGACATCGACATGCTGATCGTCCGCGAGAACAACGAGGGCGAGTACTCGGAGATCGGCGGCCGCCTCTATCGCGGCACGCCCGACGAGGTCGTCGTCCAGCAGTCGGTCTTCACTCGCCGCGGCTGCGATCGCGTCATGCGCTACGCGTTCGAGCAGGCGATGAAGCGCCCCCGCCGGCACGTCACGTCGGCGACAAAGTCGAACGGCATCATCCACAGCATGCCGTTCTGGGACGAGCGCTTCGCCGCGATGGCCAAGGAGTACCCCGAGATCCGCACCGCGCAGTACCACATCGACATCTTGACCGCCCACTTCGTCCAGCATCCGGACTGGTTCGACGTGGTGGTGGGAAGCAATCTCTTCGGCGATATTCTCTCGGACCTCGCCCCGGCCATCGCCGGCTCGATCGGCCTGGCGCCGGGCGCGAACATCAACCCCGAACGGGAGTCTCCGTCACTGTTCGAGCCCGTCCACGGCTCCGCACCCGACATCGCGGGACGCGGCATCGCCAACCCGATCGCCCAGATCTGGACGGGCGCGATGATGGTGGAACAGCTGGGACACCCGGAGGCGGCTCGCGCCATCCTGCGCGCGATCGAGCGCATCGTCGAGGACGGTAAGGTCCTGACGCCGGATCTCGGGGGACAGGTCTCCACGTCCGACGTGGGCAAGGCCATCGCCGCCGCGCTGTAGCATCGACCGCCGCCACGGCTGCCGCGCAGCTCGCCCGCCGCAGCCCGTCGGCAGGGCCGGCCGTCCCAGGTCGTCGCCTGGCCGGCCGGCACACAGGCCCGTGATCTCCTTCTCGATCCTCATCGACCAGCGCCGGACGGTCTCGCGGCCGGCAGCCCCGACCATGAGCCGGACCCGAGACCGGAGTGGCAGGATCTCAGGATGAGGGGTGGGCGCCCGGCAGGTCTACGGGGCGCGCTCGCAGTGGATGTTGAGCACGGCCTGGCGCCCCTCGCGGACGACGGCGAGTCCGCGCCTGAGCGCCGGGAGCACGTCGGCAGGATCCTCGACGCGCTCGCCGTGGCCATCGAACGCCCGGACGATCTCCTCGAACCGGGGCGATGGGGTCAGCTCGGTGAGTGGGATGGTGCCGGTCCTCTGCGCCCATCCGTCGGGGTGGAGCCCCAACGCGGCGCTCTTGACGGCTTCCCAGCGCTGATTGTTGTAAATCACGGTCAGGACCGGGATGTTCTGCGCGCGGGCCACGAAGTGGCAGGCGATGGGCTCGCCGAAGATGTAGGCGCCGTCTCCCAGGGTCGCGATCACAGTGCTCGACGGCCGGGCGAGCTTGAATCCATGCGCGGCCCCGAGCCCCCAGCCGAGTCCGCCGGAGTGCCCCGTTCCGAAGAAGCTTCCCGGGCGCTCGAACGTCGTGAACCGCTGATCGAGCGGGTACTCGTTCACCACGACGGTCTCGTCGTCGAGCACGGACTCCAGGCACTTGCCGATCCAGGCGAACCCGATCCTCCGGCTATCGCCCTGGGCGACGGCCATGGTGTCCCACGCGGCCCGCCGCCGATCGTGCTCGGCCTTGACCGCGGCCGCCCGGGCGGCGACGTCGGCAGGCTTGGCGAGACGGCGGACGGCGTCGGCCAGCAACGGCAGTGCCACGCCAGGCGCGGCCACGATCGGCACGTCGCACGGGAAGCTCCGCATCGGATAGCGCGAGAAGAACGGATCGACACCGAGGTGGATAATCGTCGCCGTGTCGGCCGGCTTCTGAACCGACGGGAACCAGGGCACATCGGCGTCGACGACCAGGAGCGTGTCGGCGCGGTCGAGCCACGGCTCCATGCCGGGCGCGGCCAGGAAGCCGAGGTGCAGCGGATGGCGGTGGGGGAAGCTCAGGTGGGTCGGGGCCACCTCGAGCACACCGAACCCGCCCGCCTCGGCGAGCGAGACCAGCCCCGCCACAGCGCGCGGATCGCGCCCCGCCGCCGTCGTCACGATCAGCGGGCAGCGGGCGCTCGCGAGCACGCGCGCCGCCTCCGCGATCCGCTCCGGGTCCGGGAAGCGCTCGCTCGTCACCTGGCGGCGCGACGGCACGCTGAGTGTGATCGAGGAAAGCTCCTGCGCCAGCACCTCTCTGGGGAGGGTCAGATAGACCGGCCCCGGCGGGTCGGACAGCATCACCTCGAAGGCACGATCGACGACGGACTCGAGCTGCACCGCGTTGCGCAGCTCGTAGTCCCACTTCACGTACTCGCGAAGCATGCCGGCCTGATCGAAGCTCTCCTGCGCCCAGTGGATGTGCAGGTCGCGCGCTCCCCGGAGCCCTTCCTCGGTGATCGGCGTGCGGCCCGCCATGAACAGGACCGGCACCTGGGCGCGCGACGCGTTGATGACCCCGCCCACGGCATTCGCGGTGCCGACCGTGACGTGGACCATCACCGCGAGCGGCCGGCCGGACGCCACGTAGTAGCCGTGCGCCATCGACACCGCGGCGAACTCGTGCGGGACCACGACCGGCCGCGGCGTGAGCCGGTGCTCGGCGCCGAGCTTGGCGAACGCGTCGACCAGCGATGCGAAGTCGGTCCCGGCGTTGGCGAGGAAGTACTCGACGCCGCGCTCCCTGAGCACCTCGAGGAGCGCCTGGGCGACCGTCTCGACCTGGAACGTCTTCTGGGGCATTCGCGCCTCTCCGCCTTCCGCTGATTTGGGTACTACGATCGACAGCTTACCCGAGAACCCGTCCGCAGCGCTATCAGGCGCCCTGAACCGGATCCCGTCCCGGACGCTCGCCGACGTCGGCCTGCCGCTTGTCGTCGCTTCTCGGCTCGGGGGCGAGTGGCGCGCGATGGCGAGGGGCCAACAGCACCCTCCATCCCGGCGCACCACGACATCGTGCGGTGCCCATAGAGGCAGGCCCCACGCTGAAACGGCGGCCGGCGGTGTATGATGCCCGCACACGGGCGAGTCGCGTGGGAGCCTTGTCCGAGTAACACAATCAAAGCCGGCTCGACGAGGTCGAGCGGCCCCGGCGCGCGACGTAGTCCTGGGGAAGCTCGCAGGGCCAGGCTGGCAGCGCGCCTCGGACGGCCGGCCCGCGCGAGCGGCGGTCGCAAGACATCGGAGGGGCCGGCCGTCCCTCTGACTCGATGCGGGAGGAATTCATGCACGTCGGAATGGCCACGGTCTTCCAGAATCCGCGACGGTCGCGTACTGATCGCGAGGTCTATCAGAACGAGCTGCGGCTGGCCGACCTGGCCGAGCCACTCGGCTACGAATCGATCTGGGGCGTCGAGCATCACTTCACCGACTACACGATGTGCCCCGACGTGCTGCAGTTCCTCTCCTACGTGGCGGGTCGCACCACGCGGATCCAGCTCGGCTCGATGGTCGTCGTCCTTCCCTGGCACGACCCGATGCGGGTCGCGGAGCAGGTCTCGATGCTCGACCACCTGTCCGACGGGCGGCTCGTCCTCGGCCTCGGGCGCGGGGCCGGCAAGGTCGAGTTCGACGGCTTTCGCCTGCGGATGGACGAGTCGCGCCAGCGCTTCGTCGAGAGCGCCGAGATGCTGCTGCGCGGCCTCGAGTCCGGCACGTGCGAGTACGACGGAGCGTTCATCCGGCAGCCGCGCGCGGACATCCGGCCGGCCCCCTTCAAGACGTTTCGCGGTCGCACCTACGTCGCGACCGTGTCCCCCGACTCGATCCCGGTCATCGCCCGGCTCGGCGTCGGCCTCTTGATCATCCCGCAGAAGCCGTGGCACGAGGTGGCCAGGGAGCTGGACCAGTACCGGACCGTGTACCGCCAAGTGAATGCGGCGGATCCACCTCCACCGATCGCCGCGGGCTGGGTGTTCTGCGACCCTAGCGCCGAGCGGGCGCAGGAGCTGGCGCGGCGGTACATCGGCGGCTACTTCCAGACCGTCCTCGACCACTACAAGTTCGCGGACGACCATCTGGCGAAGACCACGGGCTACGAGTACTACGGCAAGATGTCCGACAAGATCGCCACCTACGGGACCGACACGGTCATCGACTTCTTCGTGGACCTGCAGGTCTCCGGCACCCCGGAGCAGTGCTACACGCAGATCCTCGCCGTCCGGGAGCGGGTCGGGGCCGAGGCCTTCGTGGGGGTATTCAGCTACGCCGGCATGCCGTACGACGAAGCCGAGCGGAACCTGCGCCTGTTCGGGACCGAGGTCAAGCCGGAGCTGCAGAAGCTCGCGCTGCTGGCCGACCCGGTCCGCTCCTCGCCATGACACGCGCCACCACGATGCGAGCCTCGTTCTATCAGGGGGCGAGATCGTTCAAGCCGGGCACGGCGCCGGTACCGGTTCCGGCGCCGGACGAGACGCTGCTCAAGGTCCGGCGGGTCGGCATCTGCGGGACTGACCTCCACATCTTCCAGGGGCACCTGGACCACCGGATTCGTCCGGGCGGCGTGATCGGCCACGAGACGGTCGCCGAGGTGGCCGAGGCGCCCGCGGGAAGCAGCTTCAAGACGGGCGACCGCGTGGTGGTCGAGCCGGTCAAGTTCTGCGGCCAGTGCCGCGCCTGCAAGATGGGCGGTTACTACCTCTGCTACCAGCTCAAGGTGCTGGGCGTCGACCTCCCGGGCGGCATGCAGGAGTTCTGGACCGTCCCGACGGCGCGCCTGCTCAAGATCCCGGACTCCCTGAGCGACGATCACGCGGCGCTGGTCGAGCCGCTCGCCGTGGCCACCCATGACGTCCGGCGCGCCGACGTGAAGCCCGGCGACGCGGTGCTCGTCTTCGGCGGCGGTCCGATCGGCGCGCTCATCGCGATGGTGGCGCGGCATCGGGGGGCGCGGGTCGCGGTCGTGGAGGTCAACCCGTTCCGGCTCGAGATGCTCGGGGGACTCGGACTCGACACCGTTGGGCCCGATCGCAACGTGGTCGCTTTCGCGAACGAGTGGACTGGCGGCGAGGGTGTCGACGTCGCCTTCGAGGTCACCGGTAATCCCGCGGCGGCCCGCGCCGTCACGGACGTCGTCCGAGTCTGGGGCGCCGTGAGCATCGTCGCCATTCATGCCGAGCCGATCCCTGTCAACCTCTACCAGATGTTCGCGCGCGAGCTGACCATGCACGGGAGCCGGCTGTACGCCCGCGAGGACTGGGAGGAGGCGATCCGCCTGGCCGCCAGCGGTGCGGTCCCGGTCGCCCCGCTGGTCAGCCGCAAGATCCCGCTCGAGGCGCTCCAGGAGGGCATGGAGCTGGCGCTCGGCGGCGGCCCGGTGATGAAGGTCCTCGTCGACGTCACGGCGTGAGTGCCCGGCCTCCGAGGCAGTCGACGGCGATCCGGGACGCCAGGAGTTCGCGACGAGCGCCGTCACCTGAGCCGCTCTGGAAGGAGCGGCCCATTTCGCCAGGAACGGACCTGAGGCAGCTGGGGGCGGATCACCCGGCGTGAGCGAGCGGGGCGACGGCGCGCCCGGGTCGGGCCGGGGCCGCCTCACCCGCCCGTCGCTGAACGCCAGCCGGGAGGACCGAGTATCCGATGGCTGAGCCCGAAATCCTCTGCGAGCGCGACGGCCCGCTCGCGATCGTGACGTTCAACCGCCCCCAGCAGCGCAACGCCATGACGTGGGCGATGTACGAAGGCCTCGCCTCCGCCTGCGAGACGGTCGACGGTGATCCCGAGGTGCGGGTCCTGATCCTACGCGGCGCCGGCGGCAAGGCCTTCGTCGCCGGCACCGACATCGGCCAGTTCCAGGAGTTCCGGTCGCCAGAGGACGCGCTCGATTACGAGCGCCGGATGGACCGCGTCATCACCCGGCTCGAGACGGTCCAGAAGCCCACTATCGCCGCCATCGCCGGCGTCGCGGTGGGCGGCGGCGCCACCATCGCACTGGCGTGCGATCTGCGCTACTGCACGCCGGAGAGCCGCTTCGGCGTGCCGATCGCCCGCACCCTGGGCAACTGCCTCTCCATGGCGAACTATGCGCGGCTCGTCGACCTGCTCGGGCCGGCGCGCGCGAAAGAGCTGATCTTCCGCGCCCGTCTCGTACCGGCCGAGGACGCGCTGGCCTGCGGGCTCGTCAACGAGGTCGTGCCCGCCGAGCAGCTCGACGCGCACGTGCGCGAGGTCGCCCGGGAGATCGCGGGCCACGCCCCGATCACCCTCCGGGTCACCAAGGAATCGATCCGCCGCCTCGCCCTCCACCGCCGCGCGCCGGAGTCCGAGGACCTCATCCTGCAGGCCTACCTCAGCCAGGACTTCCGCGAAGGCATCGCCGCCTTCCTGGCCAAGCGGCCGCCGACATTCCGCGGCGTGTGAGCCCGCCCCGCGCGTTCACTTGCTTCACTTTCAACCAGCTTCGGAGACCGTCCTCCGGGCCGCGACGTGGGCCGACCTCGCGCGCGCGTGGTTCCGGAACCCTGAGCACTTCAAGACCGCCATCTACTTCCACTGCGGAGGACTCGATCTCTACTCACACGAACGCCGGTCGAGCCACATTTTGTTTGCGCCGTGCCCTACCGGCGCCAGCCCTCTCTAGCGAGCGGGCGCGTAGTCACCGAGCTGCAGGACCCGCAGCCCGGGCAGGGAGGGCAGACGCCGGTCATTGGTGAGGTAGGCAGTGCACCGGGCGCGAAGCGCCGCGGCCAGCTGGAGCGCATCGGGTGTCCTGATGTGAGTGGTCGCACGAAGCTGGGCGGCGCTCCGGAGGAGGGGCCGGTCCAAGTCTACGAGGTGAAGGCTCCGGCTCCGGGTGAGCAGCGCCTCGTACCGAGCTGCGAGAGCCGCGTCTCCGGCTCGATAAGGTGCTATCAGGACCTCCAGCAACGTGACCGCGGAGGTGACCCCGGCCCATCGTCCGGCACCGAGGAGGCCTCTCTCGGGGAGGACCGCTCGACCCGATGAGTCGCCGCGAGCGGCTGACAGGTGCTCGTGCTCGAGCGTGACGCGCGGGGAAGGAGCCGTGTCGGGCCGGTGGTCCGTCGACGTCGTCACGGACTCCGGCCAACTCATCGGCCGCCTTCGCTTCCGGGTCACGCCGTGAGTCGTTGCCGCCTCCTGTCGCCTCTAGCCTCGCCGCTCGACCGGAACTCCACCGTCGCCCCCGACCGTTTGGGCTTGACAAGATCGGCGACGGTAACCGAACGTGTCCGCGATCCGGCAGGGTAGGAACAATTAGGGGGGAACGATCATGATCGACAAGAGTCAGCTCGGTCGCTCGCGTCGTGGTTTCCTCGGCACGTCGGTGGTCCTGGGCGCGGGTCTCGTCATGGGCGCGCCCCTGCGGTCGCTGGGCGCCACGGACAGTGGTGGTCGGAGTGGGGGCAGGCTCGGCGCGCTCGCCACAACACCGACCGCGGGCGCGTCCTCGGCCAGGATCGCCGGCGCCGTCGCGCTGAGCATGAGCGCGGTCGTGCGGGACGGATTCGGTGACGTCCTCCCGCGTCCTTTCGAGATCGACCTCCTCGCGAGCTCACCGCACCTGCAGGTTTCGGTCTTCGACCAGGTGGCCACGCGCCTGGGGCGTCTGGCCTTCGACAGCTCGGACTTCAAGCCCATCGAGTACGTGTTCCTGCCGAAGCGGCAGCCTGCGGCCCTTCGTCGCTGCGCCGTCATCGATCCCGTCGATCTGATCTCGTATTTGTCCCTGTCCGTTCTGGCGGCTCCGAGCATCGAGGCCTGTCGATCGGCGCGCGCGGAGAAGTCCGTGTTCTCCTTCCGCTTCTCGGGGCGCCCCCCGCACCTCTTCAATCGGAATTACGTGTACGGCAGCTTCGTGCGTCACGTGGATCAGCGACGCGACGCCCCGGCGACGAAGGTCCTGGTCACGGCGGACATCGAGAGTTTCTACGACCGTCTCGCCCTCGACACCGTCAGGGCATCCCTGCTCCGCTGCTCTGTCGAGCGTTGGGTGGTCGACTATCTCGTCGATCTCCTGTCCTTCTGGTCGGCCGGGGCCGGGCGCGGGCTTCCCGTCGGATCGAATGCCAGCCGCATCCTCGCAGAGGCCGTGCTCGCCGGGATCGACGACGAGCTGCGGGCCGCCGGCGTCGACTATTCGCGATTCGTGGACGACTTCCGATTCTTTGCCCCGGACGTCTCGACCGCCGAGACGTGGCTTCGCCAGCTCACTCGTTCACTTCGTGTGCGTGGCCTGGAGGTCAATCGCGCGAAGACGCGGCTCCTCGATCCGGAGACGCTGACCACGCTGAGCGAGTCCGGGATGGGATCGCGCTCGCCTCTCGCGCTCATGCAAGACAAGCGCTCGCCGAGCGAGCAGAAGCGGGACGTCAAGCCGCCGGCCGACGACAAGAAGAAGTCGGCGCCAAAGCCGGAAGACCCCCCAAACCCCGACTCATGGAAGGACGGGCCTCGCAGGTTCCGGCAGCCCAGGCGCGGAGAATACCGTCGGCTTCGCGACCTGGATCTTGTGAGTTTGCGTGCCGACGTCGGGCACGGGGCCGGCGGCTCATCCGCCTCGCTCCGAGACTTCGTTGCGGCGTCGATCTACCAGCGGGACTACGCCTCGGTTCGCGACCTTCCCGACCTCCTGGCGGCGCACCCCGACGACATCGCGTATGGGATGAGCGCTCTCGTGGCCACCTCCGAGTCGCTGCCCGACGACGTCCGCCAACACGTGGCCGCGCGGTTCGCGGCCATGCTCGTCGAGGGCGACCCGCCGCCGCACGTGGCCATGGAGATCGTGGACCTCCTCTCCTCGGACGGCTACCGGAGTCCCGCCGCCCTGCTCGCGTATCTCGGCGCGCTCGGACGCCGGACCGGCACCTATCTGGGACGGGCGGTTCTCGACGGACTCGCGCGCTGTGAGGCTACCCTGGACCGGCGAACGGTCGCTCGCGTGTACGGGCAATTGAACGCGTGGGGCCAGCGCGCGGTCCTCACGCCTACCCTTGCCGGTTCGGCAGTGGCCACGGTTCCCTCCATCGTCCGTAGTGCTCGGCGTTCGGCGGCGACGGATCCGTTCATGAGCGCGCTGATCGATGGCCTCGGGCGCCCCCCCGTGGCTTAGGCATGTCCAGGCGCGTCGCGATCGTTCTCGCGCTCGCCGCCCTCAGTGTGGCCGGGATCGTCCCGATCGCTCTCGGCGCGGAAATCCGCCCGGGATCGTGCCCGGCCCCGGCTACGACGTGGTCCGCCACCGAGAAGGAGGTCTGGCAGCGCTTCGTCTGCCGCGGCGAGGTGGCGGATCTTCGGGCCAGGCCGGACGACAAGCGAAAGCTCTCAGGGACGTTTCTCACCAACATCCTCCTCGACGAGCCCTGGCGACCCGCCCTTCCTCGCCAGGGGGTGAGAATTCGCGGCGCCGTGTTCGACCAGAAGGTCACGTTCGACAATGCCGACCTCGCGGGCGTGCTGTGGCTCGAGGACTGCCTCTTCAACAGGGAGGTCTTCTTCTCGCAGACCAGATCCGCGCGCCTGCTCAGCTTCGACAGATCGGAGTTCAAGGAACCCCTGCGCTTGAACGCCATGAAGCTCGGTGCCCCGCTCTTCCTTCGCGGGGTCATCGCCCAGAACCGCATCGAGCTGTGGGGTACGAGTATCGCGGGGGCCCTGTTCCTCTCCGGCTCGCAGCTCGACAGCCTGTTCATGCAGCAGGCGAACGTCGCCAGCGATGTGGTCATCTACGGCGCGAGGATCCAATATCTCCAGCTTGGCAACGCGACGTTCGGCGGGAACATCGTGATCGGGCCCACCGAGGATCAGCCGTCGATCGTGTCGAAGATGCGTGTCGAGGCGTCGAAGGTCGCGGGTCGTATCACCATCACCGATGCGATCATCGAGACACCGATCGTCCTTCGGTTCGCCTCGATCGGAGGGAACCTGGAGATCAACGGAGGAACGCTTCGCGGCATCGATATGACCGGCGCGACGATCTCGGGAGAGTTTCGCCTGGTCGCGAGCAAGACGGGACCGCCCAAGTGGAGCGGCGACGAGCCGAGCATCCTCCGCAACGCGACCGCGCGGGTGATCCGGATCGAGGGCGAGCCGTGGCCACCGAAGCTCGATCTGCGCGGCTTTCAGTTCCAGCTCCTCGGTGACGGGGAGGATCGATCGCGGTCCGGCGCTCGCATGCCGCATCGCGACGTGGAGCCGCTGCTGCAGTGGCTTGGCCGCTCCACGCCCTATTCGCCTCAACCGTACGAGCAGGTCGCGCACGTTCTGGCCGGCACCGGTGATGACGCCGCCGCGCGTGAGGTCCGCTACGCCGCGCGCGAGGAGGAACGACGGCTTGCGCAGGGCTGGAAGAAAGCGTGGTTGACGGCCGTGTGGCTGGTGATCGGCCACGGCTATCACCTCGACCGCGCGTTGTACTGGGTTATCGGTCTACTCATCGTCGGAGTGCTCGTGGTGAGACTGTCGGGTGAGGCGAAGCGGCACAACCTGGGATCGGGTGTGGCCTTCAGCTTCGATCGCCTGGTGCCCGTGGTCAAACTGCGCGATCAGAAGGTCGAGCTCCGGCCCGGGGTCCGGCAGTACTTCTACGTCCAGCAAATCCTTGGCTACGTGCTCGCCTCGTTCCTGGTGGCCGGGCTCAGTGGATTGACCAAGTAGATGCCGTTTCGGGCGCCCGCCGGATCTCCGATTCGGTGCGCGCCGTCGTGATGCCGGGGGCCCGCGAGGCGAGTGCGGCGTACACTTTCTCCATGATCGTCTCGCCTGCTTGACGACACGCCCTTCCAGGAGAGCTCTCCATTGAGCCTCGATCTGTTCGACACGCATGCCCATCTGCACTTCCCCGAGTTCGACGGGGACCGCGAAGCGATGCTCGCCCGCGCGCGGGCGGCCGGTGTCCGGAGGATGCTCACGATCGGCACGGAGCCGGTGACGTCACGGGCGGCGGTGGCGCTCGCGGCCCGTGAGGCCGACGTGTGGGCCACCGTCGGGATCCACCCTCACGACGCGGCGGGCGCCGACGAGGCGGCCGTGGCAGCCATCGAGCGGCTGGCCGCCGAGCCGCGGGTGGTCGCGGTGGGGGAGATCGGGCTCGATTACTTTCGCGACCTGTCGCCGCGCCCGGATCAGCAACGGGTAGAGCTACCACGTGGTCGGCCGCATCCCGGTGTTCGGAAGCGACCATCGCGCGTTCGCGGCTGCCGGCATCCCGGCCTATGGTCTCAGCGTGGTCCCGTCCGCCCAGGCCGACGCGCTCCGCCGCTTCGTCCTGAGCCCGGTCCGCAGCGCCCTGCTTCACGCGATCCGCCGCCCTCCGCCCTTCGACACCTACCACACAAGCCGCGACGCTTCCCCCGCGCTGGATGCGCGCGCGCTGGGCGTGGGCAACACAAAGGGGTGTCCACCGGGGAGGGGGCGGCTCGAGGCTGGGCGTCTTGGCGTTTTGACCCTCCAAGACATGATCCGCCTCGCGATCCTCACCTCATCGCCGCGCCGCATGGGGCCGGCTGCGATGATAGGCTGGCGAGCGCGAGCCCATTGCCCTCGCCGGGCCGCGGAGGACGGGATCATGGCCCCCGAGCTCAGACATCTCTTCACGCCGATCCAGGTGGGCACCATCACGCTGCGGAACCGGATCTACTCGTCCGGGCACGCCGAGGCCATGGCCGAGGGGGGCCGGCCGACGGCGCGGCTCCGGCGTTACCACGAGGCCAAGGCACGGGGCGGGTGTGCGCTCACGATCGTGGGCGGATCCACGAGTGTCCATCCCTCCTCACCGGCCGCGGCCTGGAGGCAGATCGCGAACCATGACGACGCGATCATCCCTGCCTATCGAGAGCTGGCCTCCGCCATTCACGCGCACGGCTGCCTCGTCTTCACGCAGCTTACCCACCTCGGCCGGCGGGCGGAGTCCGACCCAGATGGCGCGCATGTCCTGCTGGCGCCGTCACAGGTGCCGGAAAGGGTTCACCGCGAGGTCCCGCACGAGCTGGAGCCCGAGCAGATCGTGGCGCTGGTGCGCGCCTTCGGCGATGCCGCGCGCCGCTGCCGCGAGGGCGGCCTGGATGGGATCGAAGTCTCGATGGCCCACAACCATCTCATCGACCAGTTCTGGTCACCGCTCTTCAACCAGCGGACCGACGAGTATGGCGGCAGCCTCGACAACCGCCTCCGGTTCGCCCTGGAGGTCCTCGTGGAGATGCGCCGCCAGGTGGGTCGCGACTTCGTGGTCGGCGCGCGGATCTCCGGTGACGAGCTCACGCCGGGCGGCCTGACCGCGGCGGACCTGGCCGAGATCGCCCGCCGCCTGGCCGCGTCCGAGCTGGTTGACTTCCTCTCGATCATCGGCGGCGCCGCTCACACCTACCGCCTGCAAGCCGCCGTCGTCCCCAACATGAGCTTCCCTCGCGCGGTCTACGTGCCGCTGGCGGCCGCAATCAAGGAGGCCACTCCCGGCCTGCCGATCTTCCACGCGGGCCGGCTCGTCGACCCGTTCCACGCCGATCAGCTCGTGGCCTCCGGGCAGGTCGACGTGGTCGGCATGACGCGCGCCCTGATCGCGGACCCCGAGCTGCCGAGGAAGGTGCGGGAGGGGCGCCTCGACGACATCCGCACGTGCGTCGGCGCCAACGAAGGATGCATCGACCGGATCTACCTCGGCAAACCCGTCAGCTGCGTGCAGAACCCCGTGGCGGGGCGGGAAGAGGAGCTGGCAGACGTGCCTCCGGCCGAGGTCCGGAAGCAGGTGGTCGTCGTAGGCGGCGGGGTCGCGGGGCTCGAGGCGGCCCGCATGGCCGCCCTCCGCGGCCACCGGGTCGTGCTCTTCGAGAAGGAGTCGGAGCTCGGAGGGCAGGTCCTGGTCGCCGCCCGCGCTCCCGCCCGCGGCGAGTACGCCGGGATCGTCGGCTTTCTCGCGAGGCAGGTCGGCAAGCTCGGCGTGGACGTCCGCCTCGGGGTCGACGCTGACGTCTCGCTGGTGCTGGCGGCCCGCCCTGACGCGGTCATCATTGCCACCGGCTCCCATCCGTTCCTTCCGCCGGTTCCCGGCATCGACGGAAAGCACGTCGTGACCGATCGCGACGTCCTCCTCGAGGTCGTCACGGTCGGAGACCGCGTGGTCGTCGTGGACGACGTCCACACCCAGCAGGCCCTGTCGACCGCGGAGCTGCTGCTTGACCAGGGAAAGCGGGTGGAGGTCATCTCCCCGCTCTTCCACGCTGGCCAGGACATCGGGATCACCTCGATCGCGCCCTTGTACACGCGCCTCTTCACCAAGGGCGTGATCCTGACGCCGCACACCGAGCTCCGCGCGATCGAGGGGGCGACGGTAGTGGTGGCCAACGTGTATTCCGGAGCCGAGCGCAGGATCGAAGACGTTGACACCGTGGTGGTCGCCATGGGCAGCCGCTCGACGGACTCGCTCTACCGCGCGCTCCGCGGCCGCGTCCCCGAGCTCCACGCGGCCGGCGACTGCGTGGCCCCGCGCGGCGTCCACCAGGCGATCCTCGACGGCAGCCGCGTCGCGCGGGCGATCTAGGGCGACCCGACTCGGGCCCTGCCCGCCATGCCCGGGCGGCTTGACGTCCTTGCCATATCGCGATATCGTCCCACTGGCATGCCGCCGTACGTCGTCGCAAACCTTCGCCTGGCTGGGGAAGCGTACCGGGAGCTGCAGTATCAGGCCCGTCGCCGCCGCACCACCGTCGCCGCTCTCGTGCGCGAAGCCGTCGAGCGCTACCTGGGCCGGGGGAGCGACGGTCCCGAACTGAGCGTTGGCGCCGACCCCGCCGACGCTATGATCGGCTGTGTCGCCGAGTCGGGAGGGGATGAGTCGATCAACCATGACCACTATCTCTACGGCTGGTCGGCGGAAGGGCACGGCGAAGATGCTGATCGACACGAGCGCTCTGCTCGCGCTCGTGTTTCGCGACGATACAAATCACCAGCCCGCGCGGGCGTTCGCGCAACAGAATCCCGCGGCGCAGTTCGTGCTCACGGAGCTGATCCTGTCCGAAGTCGCAACGCGCGTGCGCGCCCGCGCGGGCGCGGCGCGGGCGGTGGCCGTCGCCCGTAACCTTCTGGACAGTCGACGCTACGCCGTCCTGTTCGTCGATCCCGACGTGATCCAGGGCGCCCTGGATCACATGGGGCGGTTCGCCGACAAGCGCCTCAGCCTAACCGATTGCGCGAGTTTCGAGCTGATGAACCGGCTCGGGCTCGGCACCGCCTTCGCGTTCGACCACGACTTCCGCGACTGCGGCTACCATATGGTCCCCTGAGCTGGAGTCCCGAGTCGAAAGTCCGTTGACTCACCGCCGCACCCCCTCTTCACTTTCAACGAGTGTCGGAGGGCGTCCTCCGGTGCCACCGGGGCCGACCCCGGGCCTCCTTTGGCGCGGTCCCGAGGTCAGTCCGAGATGAGCCCGTAGAGCCGGCCGGCGTTCTCGCAGACGATCTTGCGGCGCACCGGGGCAGGCAGATGGACGAGCTCTCGCGCGATGATCTCGCTCGAATCGGGCCACACTCCGTCGGGATGCGGGAAGTCGGAGCCCCACATGACATTGTCCTCCCCGAGCTCATCAAGGAGCCGGATGCCGATGCGGTCCGACTGGTAGGTCGCTCGGCACTGCCGCCGCCAGTATTCGCTCGGGCGCATGCTGAGACCCAGGTCCTTGAACTGGTCCTCCCACTCGAGGTCCATGTGATCGAGGATGTAGGGGATCCAGCCGATGCCGCCCTCGCCGATGACGACGCGCAGGCCCGGATGCCGTTCCAGCACGCCCCCGTAGATGAGCGACATGAGAATGGTCGACATGTAGATCTGGAACCCGCTGATATGCACGGCGAAGCCCGCGCGAGCGACGCGGTAGTCGAGCGGGGCCTCGGCCCGCTCGCCCCACGCGCTGCCCCAGAGCGTCCGGCGGATGGCGTCGGGCATGCGCCCGCCTACCGTGTGGAAGTGGAGCGGCAGCCCCGAGTCGTCGATGGCGTCCCACAGCGCGTTCCAGTACGGATCGTAGAGAGGGGGCATATCCAGCGTGTTGGCGACATCGAGGCCGCGCAAGCCGCCCCGCTTGACCACCCGCTTCACTTCGGTAAGAGCGGCGTCGATGGGCGAGCTGGGGATGCAGGCCAGCCCGACGAACCGCTCGGGGTGCGTCTCGCAGAAGTCGGCGAGCCAGCCGTTGTAGATCCGGATCATTTCCGCGGCCGCCTCGGGATCGTTCATCCGCGTGCTGGAGCCGAGGATGCCGTAGAGTACCTCGGCCTGGACGCCATCGCGATCCTGGTCCCGGAGGCGCAGCTCTGGATCGCTCAATCGCTGGATTCCGCGCTTGCCGTCCTCGTACAGACCGGTGGCGGCCATGCGGTCGGAGCGGTGGATCTGGCCGGGGACGTACTCGCGGCCGGCCGATCCCATGCCATTGGCCAGACCGAAGGTGCCGCCCTTCTTCGTCACCCATATGGGGCCTCGGGGACCGTCGGTCACGTAGGGCATGCGATCGCGCATCGGGGCCGAGGCGCGACTGGTGAACAGATCGGGCGGCAGCCAGCAGAGATCGATGTGACAATCGGCGGAAATCCGCTCGTAGTGCATGTCCCCTCCCGGGCCCTGGTCCAAGAACCACCGGGCGCTGGTCTGAGAGGGCCCCCCTTACTGAAGGCCCACGGGATCGACGATGCCCTTCGGGCAACCCACGGCCGTCCGCGGCGCCGCCGAGATAGCCCCGGCCATGGAACCCTCGTCCAGCTCACCCGCGAGACCGATGGTCAGTTCCGTGATCAGTGTGCGATTGCTGTCGCGCGTGCACGATATCCGAACCCGTTCACCGGTACCCGCGCCGAACGCGTCATCGAAGGCATCACGAATGGCCCGCGCGGTGAGCTCCCGGCCAATGTGACTGGCAAACAGCTCGCGCACCGACGTCCCGTTCAATTGATCCAGCAACGCGATGGTGTCGCCGTAGTACTCCTCGGCGGATTCACCCTGGTAGCATGTACCGTGTTTGATCCACTCATGCCGCTCGAGGAGAGACTGGGTGCCCGGCATCACTCTCCGCAGGGCCGCGCGTGTCGACTCCTCCAGTGTCAGCTCCGGTAAGGCCGCCCATCGACTGTCTCGGTCAGCGGCGACGAGATCCGGAGCGACGTGGCAATAGACATTGTTTCGGGGCTGCGGCCACAGCCCGTGCAGGGCGAAATGTGACGCGTCGAACCGGTCGGCGGTCTGGCTCAGGCACTCCGGCTTCGACGGCTTTGTCTCGCAAAATGCCGGTTGCCAGCTCACGGCAAGGACGAACTGTGGAGTGGACCCCGGAGAGGGCAGGTCGTCCGGGGGGGAAGGGGGCACCGGCGGTCCTGCCTCGTCCACGGGAACCACGTGCTCACCGCAGGAGACGGCGACCCAGCGCCGGGTCGGCTCGACGCCAATCTCGATGAGATAGTGGCTCGGTGCGTGGCTGTTTTTGCCCCTCAGCGCGTATGCGTAGTTCTTCTCGGTCACCAGGTTCCCGGGGTTGGTGTGCTGGCGAAAGGATTGGAAGGCCGGACACTCGGCGCGGGCGATGAAGTACCCGCTGAGAGCGATCTGGGCCGTGGCCGTAGTATCGAGCGTGAACATCAGCAGTGAGAGCGAAACGATCGCAGTCGAGATGCTCTTCATGCGTATTCTCCGAGAGGTTGGAAGCCCTGGTATCTCGCCCGCGCGGACGATTCTGTTCTGCCCGTCCCGACCGATCGTCCCTCGGCTCCTTCCAGAACGACCGGCGCACTACCCGACGCCTTCCCGCACTGCCAGTCCAGGCGCCCCCCCCGGGTCCCCCCGGGGGGGCCATGGCGCCGGGGACGGGGCGTGCCGAGGGGGGGACCGTGTCGTCGTTCTGAGCGCCATTCGTTCGAAGGCGGCCTTGAACGCGATCAACGCCGGCCGACCTCCGACCCGGAGTATACGATGACGGTTCCCCACCCGGTGCAACGGAATCCAGACAAGAGACGGATGGGTCAACCGCCCATCTGAGGCGGGGAGACGCCGAACGAAGACTACCGGCTCGGGCTGGTCAGGGTCACCCCGCCGTCAACCGGCAGGACCACGCCGGTGACGTATCGCGCTTCGTCGGAGACGAGGAAGAGCGCGGCATACCCCACGTCCCACCCGGTGCCCTCGAGGCCGAGCGGCGAGGCGCGGCGCCGCTGCTCGCGGACCTCGGGGCTCATACCGCCCGCGTACATCATCGGCGTGTACACGGGCCCCGGCGCGATGCAGTTCACGCGGATGCCTTGGGGCGCATGATCCACGGCCATCGCGCGCGTCAAGGCGATCACCGCGCCCTTCGAGACCGAGTACGGCGTCAGCCCCCGCGGTCGCATGGCCGCGATCGACGAGATGTTGACGATGGCGCCGCCCCCGTGGCGTGCCATCGCGGGGATCGCGTGCTTGCTGGCCAGCATCATGCTGGTGACGTTCACGCGCATCAGGTGGTCCCAGTCCGCCTCCTCGACGTCGAGGACGGTGGCCCGCCCACCGATCCCGACGTTGTTGTCGAGAATGTCGAGCTGTCCCCAGCGGCGGATCGCCTCCTCCACCATGGCGCGGCAGTCATCGCTCCGCGTCACGTCGGCCACGAACGGCACCCCCTCCCCGCCCTCGGCCGCGATCATCGCCTGCGTCGCGTCCGCGGCGGCGCGGTTATCGTCCACCAGCAGCACCCGCGCGCCCTCCCGCGCGAACAGAATCGCCGCCGCGCGGCCGTTCCCGATGCCTTCCGAGCGCGAGCCCGCGCCGGTGACGATCGCCACCTTCCCGGCCAGCCGTGTCCCGCCCATCCGTCTCCTCCCCTCCTCGTCCGGCGACCCCCTCCAGCCCAGATACCGCGCGGTTCCAGCCGTCCGCGAGGGCTCATGATACAGCGTCGGCACCCACGGCTCGTGTAGAGTAACCACCCGGGGAGTCGAGCACGGCGCCTCGGGGCCCGGGCCTCTGGGAGGCCCCCGCAGGCCAAGGATTCGAGGGCGAGATGGGAACGCTCTACGCGAAGTGCAAGATCGAGAACCCCAGCGACCGAACCCGGTCGGTCATATTGCCGAGACTCCTCGTCGATACGGGGAGCGAGTTCACGTGGGTGCCCGGCAAGACCCTCGAGCGGATCGGAATCGCGCGCGAGAAGAAGGACGTGAGATTCGTTCTGGCGAACGGCCAGGAGATAACGCGAAGCGTCGGCTTTGCGATCGTCCGGCTGGACAAGTACTTTACGGTCGACGAGGTGGTGTTCGCCGAACCCGGTGATCTCCTTCTTCTGGGAGCGCGCACGCTGGAAGGGATGAACCTGACCGTCGACCCAGCGAGACGACGGCTCGTCGCGGCGGGACCGCTACCGGCAGCGTCGCCGGCGAGCTCAGGTACAGCTTCGGGGCCACCCTCGACGCGACGGACCCGGCGCCGCTCCCCGGGACGCTAGTCAACGGCGGGGAAGGCGCGGGGGCTCGGCACAGACCTGCTCGATCTCGGCGACGGTCTTCGGCGTGCCGGCCGTGAGGACCTCGCATCCCCCGGCGGTGATCAGCACGTCGTCCTCGATGCGCACGCCGATGCCGCGGAACTCCTTGGGGACGGGATGGACCACCTTCTCGACCTTGGCCTTCTCCTCCTCCTCGAGCTTCTTGGCGGCGCCCAGGCCGAGCCGCTGCCGCCGCTCCCAGAGCTCGTCCTCGCTGTACTCCCGCAGGTAGAACGTGGCGGTCTCGCGCTCGGGGTCGAAGTAGAGACCGGGCTCGACGGTCAGCACCATGTCGGGCTCGAGCACGCGCGACGCACGGTTGATCCGGTAGTCACCTACGTCGTGGACGTCCATGCCAAGCCAGTGCCCGGTGCCGTGCATGTAGAACTCGCGGTAGTGGTGCATCGCCAGCGACTCGGCGGCTCCACGCGGCAGGAGCCCGAGATCGATCAGCCCTTCGGTCAGGATCCGGCGCGCCGCCTCGTGGATCGCCTCGTACCGGTTGCCGGGCCGGGCGGCCTCGATCGCGGCGAGCTGCGCCCGGAGCACCAGCTCGTAGATCGTCCGCTGCGCCGGCGAGAACCGGCCGCTGACCGGGAAGGTCCGCGTGATGTCGGCCGAGTGGTAGCCGTACTCGCAGCCGGCGTCGATCAGGAGGAGGTCGCCGTCCGCCATCAGGCGGTTGTTCTCGCGGTAGTGAAGGATGCACGCGTTCGGGCCGGATGCGACGATCGAGGGGTAGCCGTTCCGCGGCGAGCCGTTCACCCGGAAGACGAACTCGAGCGCAGCCTGCACCTCGTACTCGTAGAGCCCCGGGCGCGCGTAGCGCATCGCCTCGGCATGGGCGTCGCGGCTGATCTCGCAGGCCCGGCGGTGGCGGCTCCGCTCGACCGGCGAGCGGCGCAGCCGCAGCTCGCTCAGGATCGGCGTCGGGTCCTCGATCGCCACGGGCGCCCCGTAGCCGCGCGTGCGTAGCGTCCGAGCCAGCTCGATCAGGCGTGTGATCCTGCCGTCGAAGGCGGGGTTACCGAGGCGGTAGACGATCGCCGGGCGGTCGGCGATGTGCTGCCGCAGTCGCTGGTCCAGTTCCTCGACCGGGTAAGCGGCATCCGCCCCGTACGTGGCAATCGCCCCCTCGACGCCCGCCCGCCGGCCGTTCCAGATCTCCATCTCCCGGTCGCGCGGCCGCACGTACAGCACGTAGCGCTCCTTGGCGTCGGCCGGATTGAAGACCGCCACGGCGTCGGGCTCGTCGAAACCGGTCAGGAAGAAGAAGTCCGAATCCTGGCGGTACTCGTGGTGGACGTCGCCGTTCCGGCCCACCTCCCGCGATGCCGGGATGATCGCGAGTTTGTCGCCCACGGCCGCGGCGAAGCGCTGCCGCCGCTCGAAGAACGGGGCGAGGTCGAATGAGCTGGTCATGGACAGTAGATACCATACGCCGGACGTCGGATACCACTCGCCCGACATCCTGCTAAGATGCCGGGCTGAGAGACTACCGGCCATGGGCACCCAGCCGCGCTCGATCCGTCGCCGACCCCGGAGCCATTGGTGACGCCCCTGTCGGTGTACTTGCCGTTCAACCGGGAATGCATGCGCGGCGATTTCCGCCCCGCCAAGGACGTCACGCCGCCGGCCGAGCCGCGCGGTCATTGGCTGCTCGTCCAGGATCAGAGCCTGGTCGTCACGGACAGCGGTGAAGGCTTCGCGGTGCCGGTGGGCGGACCGCCGGCCGGCTTTGACGGCGTTATCGAGCGCCCGCTACTGCTCGGGACCTTTCGCGGCGAGCTGTGCTGGGTCGCCGCCGTTCCGAAGGGCGTCCCGCTGCCTGCGGGCTTCCAGACCGAGACGCTGATCCCGATGCGGGGCACCCGGCTGCCGGACGATCTGCTCTCCCTCGGCGGCATGGCCATGCAGGCGCTTCACTGGGAGGGCACCAGCGGGCACTGCCCGCGGTGCGGGGCCCCGACGGCGCGCATCGAAGGCGAGTGGGGGAAGAGGTGTCCGCACTGCGGATACGAGCACTATCCGCACCTCCACCCCGCCGTGATCATTCTCGTCAAGGACGGCGACCGCTGCCTTCTCGCGCGGAAATCGATCTGGGCGCCCGGCCGCTACGCGCTCGTCGCCGGGTTCGTCGACAACGGCGAGTCGCTCGAGGGAGCGGTGGAGCGCGAGGTCAAGGAGGAAGTCGGCGTCGACGTGACAGACATCCACTACCTGGGGAGCCAGAACTGGCCGTTCCCGAGCCAGCTCATGATCGGCTTCGTCGCGGCCTACGCGGGCGGCGAGGTCACGATCGACCACACCGAGCTGGAGGACGCCCGCTGGTTCCCGTGCGACCGACTTCCCGACGGCCCCTCGCGGCACAGCATCGCCGGCTGGATGCTGACCACCTTCGCCCGCGGGTAGCGGCACCCTCGAGTCACTCGACCTCCCCCCCGTGTAGGTCGCAGGCCGCCACATTCGAGCGGCGTCTTGACGAGCGTATCCGCCAGTGTCCAAATTGGTGCCATACGGCTGGTCGCGTCACGCTCGGCCCCGTGAAGCTGGTCCGGCATCTCGAGGGATTTCACTGGGACGACGCCAACTGGCGGAAGTCGGAGGTGAAGCATCGGGTGGCGGCCACCGAAGCAACGGACGTGCTGCTGAACGATCCGGGGGGCCAGACACCGGTGAGCGGCGGCGTTCAGCCTTGATCAGCCCGGAAGCAGCCGGGAAAGTGGGCACCTGGCAGCAGGCCGACTGACTGCAGGAAGGTTCCGACCGGGAGCGTGCGGGGGAGGGAGAAGAATCCCCGCACGTGGGCAATGAGGGCGAGGGGGTTGTCCTGGGCTCGCGCCTGCCAGTCCGGGAGCAACGCGGTCGTCTCTCCCTCGGGCCTCGCGCCGGCCGGTTGCCGTTCCCAGAACTCCTGGAGCCGGCGGGCGTTGTCGATGACGAGGCCGAACAGCGCCGGGTCCGTGACTGCCGGGCCTCCCCGGGGCAACCGCGCGGCCGCCGCCACCAGGTCCTCGGCCTTCAGCGTGGCGACCGTCCCGGGCACGAAGCCTCGAAAGATCCCGCGAACGACGTCGCGTCGATCCCACGAACGGCCTCGGCCCAGGATCTCGAGCGACAGGCGCTCGAGCAGCTCTCGATCCGTGCGGGGCGCGGTGCCGTGCTCGGCGTCGTGATACATCAGCACGGGACCGGTGGCCCAGAAGCATCGAATCCGTCCATCCGGGCCCGCGGCGACTCGTGGCGTGTTGCGCCATCTGGACCAGGCCGCCAGCATGCTGGCGGTGACCCAGAACGCCACCGAGCTGGTGATGGCCAGCTCGAGATGCTGGGGCACCCGGCGGGACGCCCAGGTCCTCTCGGCTTCGGCTCGCACCGTGGTGGGCAGCGTCCGGTCGGCATGGGGCTTGGTCAGGACGCGAATCCCCGCGGCCAGCTCAACGCGCAGCCGCTCGAGCTGGGTCCACTGCTCAAAAAGGTCCAGATGCGAGGCGGCGCCCGAGGGCCGCACGCGAGGCGTACTCCCTGTACGTCGAGCGGGCGGCCGAGGGCGCCAACTACGCCGGTGGGCCTTTTTCAGCAGCCTGCTAGGGCGTCGAGCGGCGGGGTGTCAGCGGCGGGCGCGAGAGTCGAAGGACGGCCCAGGCCCGCTGGGCGAGGGCGCGGGCGCGCACGCCGTGCTCACGCGCGTCGGGGTCGTTCGCGGTCCCCGCCAGCACGCGTCCCATGATCCCCTGGGAGATCGCGGCCAGCCGGAACAGCGAGAACGCGATGTAGAAGTCCCAGTCGGCGATCTCCGCCCGTCCGGCCAGCCGGCAGTACTCGGCGACCGTCTCGGACTCGGTTGGGAGCCCGAGCTCTCGGGGATCCGTGTCCTGCAGACTGTGGCCGTCCTTGCCGAGATGGTAGGGCATGCAGGTATAGGCAAGGTCGGCGAGCGGATGCCCGAGGGTCGACAGCTCCCAGTCGAGCACGGCCAGGACGCGCGGCTCCGTCGGGTGAATCACCATGTTCCCCAGCCGGTAGTCGCCATGGACGATCGTCGTCTCGTCGTCCTCGGGGACGTGGGCCGGCATCCACTCGATCAGCTGCTCCATCGAGGGGATGGTTTCGGTCTCCGACGCGCGGTACTGGCTGGTCCAGCGGTAGATCTGGCGGGCGAAGTAGTTGGCGGGCTTCCCGAAGTCGGCCAGGCCGAGCGCGTGCCAGTCAAGCCGGTGAAGCCGCGCGAGGACGTCGAGCATCGCGGCGTAGATTGGCGCGCGCTCGCCGCGCTCCACCTCGAGGAGGCGCGGGTCACGAAAGATCCGGCCGTGGACGCACTCCATGATGTAGAAAGGCGTGCCGATGACCGACTCGTCGGGGCAGAACGCGTAGGTCCTCGGCACCGGGACATCAGTCCCGGCCAGCGCCGTGATCACCCGGTATTCGCGGTCGACCGCATGGGCCGACGGCAGGAGCTTTCCCGGCGGCTTGCGGCGGAGGACGAGCTCCTTGCCTCCGGCCGTCACGTAATAGGTGGGGTTCGACTGGCCGCCCCGGAACTGGCGGACCTGGAGCGGGGCCTCCGCCCCTTCGATGTGGGCGCGCATGTAGCGCTCGAGCGGCTTCACATCGAAGCGATGCGCGTCCCCGACCTCGACAAGGCTGTCCAGCATCGTCGGACTTATACCACAGCCGGTTGGCTCGCAGGCTGCAGCGGCTCCGAGCTAAAGGAAAGCAGCTCCCGCTCCGCCGCTTGTAGATGACCGACCCTGGAGCGAGAGCATCCGCGGCGGCTCGTCAGGTTGGGGCTCCGCTCCTTGATCGGCCGGGCGGATCTGACCGCAGGGCTTTTGAGTCGCGAGACCCGTATCAGTCAGGGCGCCCTCGAGTGACCGCGCAAGGCGGTCCGTATCTCGTGAATAAGCGTGGCTGTGTCCACGCGCCAGCCTCCCTGCTCAGTCTCGCTGCCTTGGCTCGCTGCCTTGGCTCGCTGCCTTGGCTCGCTGCCTTGGCTCGAGTGATCCCCCGAGAGCCCACGCCCTCCACCTCCCGACCGAGCGCGGCGAAGCCGGAATGCGATAGACTGCGGCGGGACTGGCGCTGGCTCTCCCCGAGCTGGGAGGCCGCGCGCGACCCCAAGGAGGAACCCGGCATGGATTTCGAGTACTCGAAGAAGACCCGCGAGTACATGGAGCAGCTGACGGACTTCATGAACACGCACGTGTACCCGAACGAGGCGACCTTCGCCCGGCAGCTCGATTCCCAGCCGACGCGGTGGCAGGTGCCGCCGATCATGGAGGAGCTGAAGGCGCTGGCGAAGGAGCGCGGGCTCTGGAACCTCTTCCTGCCGGAGAGCGAGGACGGCGCGGGCCTGACCAATCTCGAGTATGCGCCGCTCTGCGAGGTCATGGGGCGGTCGCCGATCGCGGCTGAGGTCTTCAACTGCTCGGCACCTGACACCGGCAACATGGAGGTCCTGGTCCGGTACGGGACGCCCGCGCAGAAGAAGCAGTGGCTCGCCCCGCTCCTCACGGGCAAGATCCGGTCCGCCTTCGCCATGACCGAGCCGCGCGTAGCCTCCTCGGACGCCACGAACATCGAATCGAGCATCGGCCGCGACGGCGACGCCTACGTGATCAACGGTCTCAAGTGGTGGACGTCGGGCATCGGCGACCCCCGCTGCCAGATCCTCATCTTCATGGGGAAGACCGACCCGAAGAATCCGGACAAGTACAAGCAGCAGTCGATGATCCTCGTCCCGCGCGACGCGCCCGGCATCACCGTGCTTCGCATGCTGACGGTCTTCGGCTACGACGACGCGCCGCACGGCCACGGCGAAGTGCTGTTCGAAAACGTCAGGGTGCCGGCCGCGAACATGCTGCTCGGTGAGGGGCGCGGCTTCGAGATCGCCCAGGGTCGGCTGGGCCCCGGACGCATCCACCACTGCATGCGCCAGATCGGGGTCGCCGAGCGGGCGCTCGAGGCGCTGTGCAAGCGCGCCACGACGCGGGTCGCCTTCGGCAAGCCGATCGCCGAGCACGACGTGACCCTCGAGCGCATCGCCGAGTGCCGGATCGAGATCGACCAGGCGCGCCTCTCCGTGCTGCGGGCCGCCTACATGATGGACGCCGCCGGCAACAAGGCGGCGCGATCCGAGATCGCCCAGATCAAGGTATCGGTCCCGAACATGACCCTCCGGGTGCTCGACCGGGCGATCCAGGTCCACGGCGGCGGCGGCGTGAGCCAGGAGTTCTGGCTCGCCAGCGCCTGGGCCCACTCGCGGGCGCTCCGGCTCGCCGACGGACCCGACGAGGTGCACCGCCGCCAGATCGGCCGGCTCGAGCTGCGACGGCACGCCTGAGAGACCTCCAAGGGGCCTCGGTCGAAAGGGACCTTCGAGGTTCTGAGGCGTCCGGGCTGTGCTGGCCGTGGCACCGCTCGAACGGGTGACTTCACTCGCGTGGGACTCGCACCAGCTCCCAGTTGACGTGGGGCCATAACTGGGCCAGATTTGACGCTGTCATGCTGAGACCTGTCACCGATCGGATGGAGCCGAGCGACGTCGAGCGCCGGCTCCTCGAGGCCGTGGGGCACGCCATGGGCCAGTTCTCGATGCTCCGGCCGGGCGACCGCGTGGTCGTCGGCGTCTCCGGCGGCAAGGACAGCCTGTGCCTGCTGGACGCGCTCGTCGCGTACCAGCGCCGCGCGCCGTTCGAGTACGAGCTGATCGCGCTCACCGTGGAGCAGGGAAAGTTCAAGACCCCGATCCGGGTACTGGAGGACCCGATCCGGCGCCTCGGTGTCCGCTGGGTGGTCCGAGAGGATCCGGCGACCCTCCGCCTGGTGCGGGCGGGCGCCGCGCACGGATGCGACGTGTGCAGCCGCCACCGGCGGCGCTCCCTCTATCAGCTCGCGGGCGAGCTCCAGGCCACCGTGCTCGCCCTCGGCCACACCGCCGACGACTGCGCGGAGTCGCTGCTCCGCAATATCCTCTTCAACGGCCGCGTGGCCTCGCTCCCACCGGTCGCCCAGTCCCGGAAGGGATCCCTCCGGCTGATCCGGCCGCTGGTGTACGTCACGGAGGACCTGACGGCGCGCTACGCCGAGCTTCGAGGCTTACGTCCGATCGGGTGCGTATGCGGCGACAAGCCGAGCGTGCGGCGCGAGATCCGAGACTTCCTCGACGGTCTCAAGCGCCGCCACGCGGGCGTTCCCGAGTCGATCGCGGCCGCTCTCGCCAATGTCAATCCCTACACGCTGTTCGACCCGGACCTGCGCAAGGACGGCGCCGACGTCTCCCCCGCCTTCGCCGAAGGCATCACTGACCGGTGAGCGAGGTCAGCCCGACGGGTCAGCTCGGGCGGAAGATGGGGCCGCGCTCAGGGTCCGTCGATGCGAAGGCGACGGCGAGGCCCGGTGACAGCGACTCCGGCGGGCCCTCGACTCGTGCCGTGAGCCGGAGCCCCTCGTCCAGCTTGAGCAGGCCGATCGTGTAGGGCGCCTCCGCGGCGTAGCGCTGCGGGGCGACGCGGATCACGGTCCACGAGATCAGCCGGCCGCGCCCCGCCAGGGGTACTGTCGCACCCTCCCGGGCGCCGCAGGCGGGGCACGACTGGCCGGTATCGATCGAGAGCGTGCCGCACTCGCCGCACCGGCGACCCTGGAGCATCAGAGCCGACCCAGGATCGTGACAGTGCTGACCACGCCGGTCCCCCCGAGGTTGTGGGCGAGACCGATCTCGGCGTTCTGTACCTGGTTCGCCGCCTCGCCACGGAGCTGCTTGACCACCTCGTAGACCTGGGCGCAGCCCGTGGCACCTACCGGGTGTCCTTTCGAGAGCAAGCCGCCCGACGGGTTGACGGCCACGCGGCCCTCGAGCCCCGTCCATCCCTCCTCGACCGCGGGGCCACCCTTACCCTTCGGGAAGAACCCGAGATCCTCGGTGGCGACGATCTCCGCGATGGTGAAGCAGTCGTGCACCTCGGCGACCTGGATGTCGGCCGGCGTCAGGCCCGCCACCGCATAGGCCTCCCGGGACGCGCGCACCGTCGCCGCGAACGTCGTGATGTCGTCCATCTCCCAGAGCGTCCCCGGGCCGGTCGCGTGTCCGGTCCCGAGCACGCGAATCGGCCTCGGGTGGAAGTCGCGGGCCATCTCCGCAGGGCACACCACCGCCGCGGCGGCGCCGTCGGAGATGGGCGGGCAGTCGAGGAGCCGCAGGGGGTCCGCGATGAGCCGCGAGTTCACGACGTCGTCGAGCGTCACCGGCTTCCGGAACTGGGCCTTCGGGTTGGCCACGCCGAAGGCGTGGTTCTTGACCGAGACCAGGCCGATCTGGGCCCGCGTGGTTCCGTAGCGCGTCATGTGCTCGCGGGCGATCACGCCGAAGGCGCCCGGGAACGTCAGGCCCGCTCGCATCTCGCGCGCGTCGTCGCCGGCGGTCGCGAGGGCGGCGGTGACCTCGGGTGTGGTTGCGCTCGTCATCTTCTCGGCCCCCGCGACGAGGACGAAGTCGTAGAGCCCAAGCGCGACGCCGAGCACGCCGTGCCGGAGGGCGATCCCGCCCGAGGCGCAGGCGCCCTCGACCTTGGTGGCAGGAATTCCAGCGAGACCGAGCCGCCCGGCAACCAGGGCTGCCAGCGAGCCCTGGTTCACGAGCCGCTCGCCGACGAAGTTGCCCAGGTACAGCGCCTGGATACGGGCCCGATGGACGTGGGACTCGGCCAGCGCCTCGCGGCAGGCTGACACCGCCAGCTCCACGATTCCCGTGCCCTCGACCCGGCCGAACGGCGTGGATCCGACTCCGATGATCGCCACGTTCCTCATGGCTGCCTCCTCATCCCTACTGTACCGCGCGGCCCCGCGCAGCGCCGGCACCCTCATCTTGCCGTATCGGGCCTGCCATCGCGGGCCGCTGGCGGGAAAAAGCCCCGGGTGGTGGCTGTCCAGTCGAACTCCTCACACATACGCCCGCCGTCAGTGAGACCCAGAAGCGTGAACGACGCATCAGCAACGGGGTCTGGGTCGCGGTTGAGCGTGGCCGGTGAGTTGGCGACCGCCCGAGGTCGGGACCGCACCGTTCGCGCCGCCGAGGCCAGTCCGTGGGCCGAACGCGCCACGGCCCGACATCGTCGAGTCCGTCACGTCTCGGAGAAGCGCTGGGCGTTGCCCATGTACGACCAGGCGAACGTCTGGACGTTGGCCAGAATCTGGCGGAAGTGATTCCGATCATGGTGGACCCACTCGTGGAGCAGATCACCGACCCGCAACTGGCCGACTTTCGGATGCATTCCCGCCCGGTCGAGGTCGGCCGGGGGGAGCCTCGCTACGAGCTCCACGCTGTGCCGCCGAACCTCGGCGAGCTCCCGGAGGAGATCACCCGCGGCGCGCTCACAGTCCCGACGCCCGAGCGCGACCTGCACGGGATCCCACTCCTCCAGGACTGGCTCCGCGCGCTCCAGGATGTGCTGAATCCGCCCCGAGAACCCGCGGCGTTCGGCCTCGATCAGATGGCCGACGACCTCCTTGGCGCACCATTCGCCGGGACCTGGATGCCAGGCGATCACCTCGGGAGGGAGAGCCTCGAACTCGATCCGGAGCTCGTCCGGAAGCGAACGGAGCACTGGCGCGACCTGCGCCACAGTGAGCGGGGGCGGCTTCACGGGCAGAGAGTAGCACAGGGATCGGCGAGGCAACGTCGGTGCACGGCCGGCTCGCTGGGACAGGACGGCTGGCCCGGGACCTTCCGGCGTGACGTCCGGCCGATGGCTGGCGTCCTGCGGTGCCCGCACTGCGGGGATCCGACCCGTGGCGGCTCGGCCGCTCGCGCGCTGGCACACGCGACCGCGAGCGGGACGTGAGCATTCGAGCGCAGGCTCGGCCGACAACAGCGGGCGGGTTGGTCACGTCGGCGAAGCGCTCACCGACTTCGCGGCTTGCCGCGCCGCCCTGGCTGTGCCGGGCTCGCTATGCCGGCCGAGGCGGGCTGGGCCGGTCTCGGATGGGCGCTGGACCGCGGGCCCGGGATGGGCTTACGATGCTCGTCGTCCGATTCGAGCCTTCTCTGCCGGACACGGGAGAGGTGACGAGCGGGACGGGCCGAGCCGGCTACGTCGGCGAGGAGGGTGCCATGCGCTATACGCTCATTTCGGGGGATAACCACATCGATCTCACCTACTGCCCGCCCGATCTCTGGTCCGCGCAGGCCCCGGCCAGGTGGAAGCTCTTGATCCCCCGCGTGGAGGAGATGGACGATGGCCTCCACTGGTTCGTCGAGGGGCAGGACAAGGGAATGTGGAACGGCGTGGGGCCAGGTTTCTACAAGTATCAGAAGGGCATGTTCGGCCACATCGACGAGATGAAAGACCTCGGCTTCGAGTGGGACTACCGGTCCGGGGCCCGGCCCCGACCGACGACGCCCGAGCTGCGCCTCGCGGACCTGGACCGCGACGGCCTCGATGCCGAGATCATCTATGGATGCCTGATGATCAGCGACCTCGTCTCGAACGGGGAGCAACGCGCGTGGGTGAGCCAGATCTACAACGACTGGGTGGCCGACTTCGCGAGGCGTGCCGACCCCGACCGGGTCTTCCCGCTCGCCCTCATCCCCAACAACGACCCGTTGGTGGCCGCCGCCGAGGTGCGCCGGTGCGCGACGCTCGGCCTCCGGGGCGGCGACCTGGCCTTCAAGCGCATGCACACGCCGCTCTACCACCACGACTGGTATCCCCTGTGGGAAGCGGCGGCCGAGTGTCGCTTTCCCGTCTCGTTCCACTCGACTGGCTTCAAGGGGCTCCGGACGCCGGACACACCGCAGATGGAGCAGGAGTACACGATCGAGTGGCGGCTCGTGCGGTCCGCCCTCTTCCAGCTCGATACCATGGAGGTCCTGGTCTCGCTCATCACCTCGGGGGCGTGCGAGAAGTATCCGGACTTCAGGTTCGTCCTGGGCGAGTCGGGCGTGACCTGGCTCCCCTATGTCTTCGATCGGCTGGACACGGAGTACGAGGACCGGGCGCGGGCGCTGGGCTTCTCCCTGAAGCCGAGCGACTACTTCCGGCGGCAGGGATACACGACCTACCAGCGCGATCAATATCTCGAGCCGATCGTCCCGCTGGTCGGCGAGGACAACATCATCTGGGGCGCGGATTATCCGCATCCCGACTGCCTCTGGCCGGACTCGAAGCGGCACCTGGATGCGAATCTGCGCGCCCTGCCCGAGCGCGTGCGCCGCAAGATCACCTGCGAGAACGTGGCCAAGCTGTACAACCTCCAGTAACCCTGATCGGCGGGCGGCGACTCGGATGCCGGCGTGCGCAGCGTTACGATAGATATCCGCGCTTTCAGATGTCCATCAACACCTGCCCCGACGTCCTCGCCGTACTTTCCCACCCGGGGGCCCCGCCGCTGGACGTAGGCCATGATGGCCTCGCGCCCGTCGGACGTCACGACACGGAAGCCCCGACGGTCCGCGCCAATGCGGATCTCTTCGGCGTAGAAGCCGCCAGGCCGTTCAGCCGGGAACCTGGTGGCGACAGCTCGGAGCACAGTGGTCCTTCCCGATCCCGGCCTCCCCGTGAGCAGCAGCACTTGTCCCTGGTCCCGCGGGCGCCGATCGCGGCATTCTGACTCGTGTGCCTCAGAATACCGCGCGCTCGTCAACCCTCGGGCCGGCGGTGTGAGCTCCGACCTCACCCTGGTGACGGAAGCAACGGCAGGTCTCCGGTGCCGGCGCGATGAGACGGATGACCGGGCGGAGAAGCAACGAGGGAGCCCGAGCAGCGCCTCGGAGGCTCAGGCGGGCGGGCGACTCGCAATGGCCGCGCGCGTCCTCTCGCCTTCCTGATACACCATGGCGGCCACGGCTCTGGTCAGGCGCTGGCTTTCGCGCAGCATCGCGCCAAGGACGAGCCCAAGCACCAGCAGTCCACCGATCCCGATCGCGATGGAGACGACGAGCAGGAGGCCGAGGATCGCGTGGTCGCTCACGCGCCGATCCTACCGCAAGGACTGTCGGGCGCAAGTGTCTCAGGTCGGATACGCCCTACGCGGGAGGCCCGGTGCCGGCCTCCCGGGTTTTCAGCGCCCACTAAACGGAACCTAAACGGGCGCGAAGCTGGAACGGCGCACACAGCCACGGGGAGCCTACCAGGGAGCCTACGGGGACCGCGCCAGTCCTCGACCCCTACTACGCTCCGCCTCCACCGAAAGCCGCCGGTAGACACAGGAGTTCGGCGCCGACCAGAGAGACGCCGGCGCTCTCACCGTATCGAAATTCGGACTTGCGGAGCCTCGGCCAATTGCCTACGCTGCCTGCCACGGGGAGCGCTTGGTCGCATGGTGGGTCTTCACCTGAGAGCGGTGGTTTCCTACCCGACGCTGTCCGGCGGCGGCTGTGGAAGCCCTACGTCTGCCGTCCGCGAGGACAGCCCGACCGGACCACCCAAGCCGCGACTTCTCGATCGCGTGCGCATGGCCCTCCGCGTCCGCCACTACAGCCGCCGCACCGAGGAGGCCTACGTCGCGTGGACCAGGCGCTACATCCTCTTTCATGGCAAGCGCCACCCCTCGGAGATGGGGGCGCCCGAGGTCACGCGCTTTCTCAGCTCGCTCGCGGTCGACGGGAAGGTGGCCGGCTCCACGCAGAACCAGGCGCTGAGCGGCCTGCTGTTCCTCTACCGCGAGGTGCTGGAACTGGACCTTCCCTGGCTGGACGGTATCGTCCGTGCGAAGCGCCCGCAACGGCTGCCGGTAGTCCTCACCCGTGAGGAGGTGCGGGCCATGCTTCAGCCGCTCACGGGCGTGCCGCGGTTGATGGCC
>Ga0187892_10001530_pt1 | contig 52249 bp, 42 predicted proteins | sample MA1701073metaG_FD_139345 | JGI IMG/M metagenome (GOLD analysis project Ga0187892, IMG submission 139345) | Bio-ooze microbial communities from a basaltic lava cave in the Kipuka Kanohina Cave System on the Island of Hawaii, USA - MA170107-3 metaG ...
GACGGCCCGCAGGGCGCGCAGCGAGCCGCAGGCGAGCGAAGCTCTCAGAAGGACGGCCCGCAGGGCGCGCAGCGAGCCGCAGGCGAGCGAAGCTCTCAGAAGGACGGCCCGCAGGGCGCGCAGCGAAGCCCACCGCGGGATCCCTCCCCAGGACCCGCCACTCCGCCTATGATCCCCCCTCCGACGGGAGGCGCGCGCCCGCGCGCCGCGTTCGGCCGGGGAGGGGGCGCGATGCCGACGGCGGAGGAGCGGCTCCAGCGGGGCCTCTACTGGCTCTTCTTCGAGCGGGACGTCCTGCGCGGCGGCCGGCGGCTGGGCCCGCTCCGCCGCTGGCACCTGGGGCGCCTCGCGAGGCTCCTCGAGCGCAAGGAGGCGGGCGGCCTCGAGGCCGTTCCCGAGGTCGAGGGGTGCGGCGACCGCGAGGTCTACGAGGAGTACGTGCTCCCCCGCCGCCCCGTCGTGCTGCGCAAGGCCGCTCTGCACTGGCCCGCCGTGGGCAAGTGGTCCTTCCCGTACTTCCGCGAGGTCTACGGGGAGGAGGAGATCGCGATCGGCACCGATAAGGTCGAACGCAGCCGCGAGACCACCTCCTACCGGATCGGCTTCGAGACGCTCTCCTTTCGCGAGTTCGCGGACCGCGTGGACGCGGGCGAGGCCCTGTACCTCAAGTTCACGCCGATCCTCGAGCGGTTCCCGGAGCTCCGGGAGGATCTCGACCTGGCGCAGCTCTCCCGCTGGCGCCAGCGCAGCCTCGAGGAGCCGGGGACCGGCCAGGAGTTCTACATGGGCGGGGCGGGCTCGCGCACGGATCTCCACGCGGAGCTCAGCGACATCTTCCACGTCTGCGTGACGGGGCGCAAGCGCTGGCGGTTCTTCGCGCCGGAGAACTTCCTCTACCTCTATCCGATTCCGGCTCGCACGAGCTTCGTGGGCTCCGAGGTCGACGCCTTCCGGCCCGACGAGACCGTGCACCCCTGGGCCCGCTGCGCCCGGGGCTTCGAGGCCGTGCTCGAAGAGGGCGACGTGCTCTACCTCCCGCCCTTCACCTGGCACGCGGTGGAGAACCCGGAGCCCGCGATCTCGGTGAATGATCTCTCGCACCGGCACGCGCGCTCGTTGCGCGCGCTCCCGCTCCCCTACCTGAACAGCCGCCTCCTCGTCGACCGGCGCAGGGGAACCGCGCAGCAGTTCCTCGACTCCTACGCCTCGATGCGGCTCCCGAGCCTCCACGGGCCGGCCTGAGACCCGGGACCCGCGCCCCGCCGTGCTCGAGATCCGGACGCTGCGCGAGAGCGACGTGGACGCCGTGGCGGATCTCAACGCGCGGGTCTTCGGCAAGGAGGGCGACCGCGACGAGATCCGCGAGCTCACGCGGGCCGCCCATCGCCACTGCCCCTTCGTGCGGCCGGAGCTCTGCTGGGTGGCGGAGGTCGACGGCCGCATCGTGATGCAGGCGCAGCTCCTGGACCTGGAGGTCCGCCTGGCCGGCGCCGTGGTGCGCACGGGCGGCCTCCAGGGCGTGGTCGCGGAGCCGGAATACCGGGGGCGCGGCTTCCCGCTCCAGATGTACGCGGTCGGCCTGCCCCAGGCCCTGGCCCTGGGCTTCGAGCTCTTCCTGGGCTTCGCCCAGCGCGGGGCGCTCTACCAGCGCTTCGGGGGCGGAGCCCCGGTCATGCCCGATTTCGAGCTCGGTCTCGACGTCGCGGGCGTGGAGAAGCTCGCCCGGGACCGCTTCGAGCCCATGAAGGAGCCGGACCTCGACGCGATGCTCGCCCACTACGCGCGGGCCAACGCGAGGCGCAGCGGGAGCCTGGTGCGGACCCGCGAGCTCTGGCCGTGGCTCGTGCGCCGGCCGCCCCTCGTCCTGATGCACCCGGAGGGCTACCTGGGCTATCGCTTCGCCGAGGACGCCGTGGAGGTGCGCGAGCTCGGCGGCTCGAGCGAGGCCTTCTACGACGAGTCGCTGCGCAAGCTCGCGGCCCTCGCGCGCGAGCGCGGGCTGCGCCTCGTGCGGGGCCACGTGCCGCCGGACGATCCGCTGGTCGCCCGCGCGGCGGTCGCCGGCTGCGAGCACCGCGCGATCTTCGCCAGGCGCTCGGGCTGCCTGGCCCGGGTCGCGCGCGCCGCTCCGCTGCTCGAGAAGCTCGCCCCGGAGCTCGAGGCCCGGCTGCGAGGCTCCGCCCTCGTGGGCGCGCGTCTGCACCTCTCGATCGACTGCGAGGGCGAGCGCTGGTCGCGCAGCCTGGGACCCGCCGGGGGCGCCGAGCGCCACGTGAAGCTCTCGCTCCCGGCCGGGGCACTCACCCAGCTCCTCTTCGGCTACCTCCCCCCGCGCCAGGTGCTCTTCGCCCACGGCGTCTCCGCCGACCCCGCGAGCCTCGAGGCGCTGGAGGTGCTCTTCCCGCGCGGCTGGCCCTTCATGTGGCACGGCGACCGCTTCTGAGCCGCGCCGGGCCCCGCCCCGCGGGCCGCCCCTTGACGGCCCGCCCCGGCGCGCCTTTACTTCGAAGCGCGCCAGGCCGCTCCAAGCACGAGTAGCTCAGCTGGTAGAGCGCCACGTTGCCAACGTGGGGGTCGCGGGTTCGAGTCCCGTCTCGTGCTCCACCTGATTTCGGAGGCCTCGCGCTCACTTGCGTCGGTGCCTCGGCACTTCGAGACGACCGCCGAGAGACCCGATCGGGAGCGACCCGGCGGGGAAATCGCTCGGGGAGTTGCCGATGGTCGTGGGCTGCGGCCCCGCCTGGATTCGACGACGACGACAACACTTCGCTCATCGGTGCGGAGGCGCCCGCGCAGGACCGGGGTGAGGTCCTCCACCGCCATCCCGGCCTCGGCCGCATTGCCGCGCGAGCCCTTCCCTTGATCATCGTGGCGGAGGATGCGTCATGTACGTCTGGATCTGGCTGATCTGCGGACTCGCGGCCGGCGCACTCACCTTCAAGATCGCGCACGGCCCGCAGTGGGGCGCGCGCGGCGATCTCACGCTGGGACTCCTCGGCGCGGTCCTGGGCGGCTGGCTGCTCCACGTGACCCGCCTCGTACCGCCGAGCCACATACTGGCCCACGTAGCGGCGGCGACCACCGGCGCCGCCTGCGCGCTCGTCGCGATGCGCGCGCTCGTCTCTCTCGCGTTGCGCGCTCGCGCGGTCGGGTCGCGAGAGGTCGAGAGTGCGCCCTCGCTCGAAGCCCACGTCGCGCGCCTCGGCGATCGCGAGCGCCACGTCCTCGGTCACCTCCTCCGGCGGGAGCGCGTCGCCCGCGATCCGAACGCGGCGTTCGAGGAGCAGCTGACTTTCGGACAGCGGGTCGCCGATCACGTCGCTTCGTTCGGCGGGAGCTGGTCGTTCATCGGGCTCTTCGCGGTCGTGATGATCGCCTGGATGGTCTACAACGGGGAGACCCAGCATCCCTTCGACCCCTTTCCGTTCATCCTGCTGAATCTCGTGCTCTCGTGCCTCGCCGCGATCCAGGCCCCTGTGATCATGATGAGCCAGAACCGGATGTCCTCGAAGGACCGCTCCGACGCACGACACGACTACGAGGTGAACCTGAAGGCGGAGATGGAGATCATGGACCTGCACGCGAAGTTCGATGAGCTCGTCGCGGATCGATGGAAGGTCCTGCTCTCGATCCAGGAACGGCAGATCGCCACGCTCGAGCGCATCGAGGCTCGCATCGCGGCGCGCGAGGGATCGACCTTCCGCCCGTGACGCCGCCCAGCATGCCGCTGCTCACGAGCGAGGCGACGAGCCCGGCGCTCAGGAGGCCTGCCGCGGCGGACCGGCAGGCTCCCTTCGCGGCCCGGTTCCGATCGCGGCCCAGGCGCGCCGCGTGATCTGCAGCGTGAGGGCGACACAGATACCGAGGCCGAGCATCAGCAGGACGCCCTCGATCTCCCACTCCTTGTGGCTCTTCCCGGCCATGCGCGTCATGTGGACGGTCGCAGCACCGAAGTACACGGTCGGAAACACGTGCGGGAACATCCCCAGGTTCCCGGCGAAGGCGGCGCGAAGAGGAACCCCGGCTGCGCCCAACACGTAGCTCAGGAGCGCCTGGTTGACCGGCAGCAGGCGGACGAGGAACATGAATCGGACGCCCCCCTTCGGCGCCTCCCGCATGATGGTGCGGAGCTTGCGGCGGGTTTCGAGCAGGCGAAGCACCCGCGCCTTCAGCCAGTGACTGCCCAGCCACTGAACCGCCAGGCACATCACGTACACGGCCGCGAAGTAGTAGGCCGTTCCTTCGACGAGCCCGAACGCCGCGCTGGCCGCCAGGGCAAAGAGCGTGTCAGGGACGAGAAATGGCTGGAGCACGAGAATGGAGGTGCAGAACACCAGGGGTGCCCACGGGCCGAGGTTCTCGATCATCCGCTCGAACTGCGGGAGCAAGTGCGAGAGATGGTGCCCCTGCCACGCGAGCGACCCCAGGACGACGGCACCCGCCGCCCAGCCGAAATGGGAGGACCCAGTGTTTTCTTTCACGCGAGCTGCTCCGGCCCGCCTCGGAGGGCGAGCAATCGGAGGGCGGGATCCCAGAGTCCCGGATGGGAACGGGCAATCCGATCGAGATCGCGTCGAAGGACCATCCGCGCGCCAGCTCCCGTATGGCCGCAACCATCTCGGCTGGCCCGAGATGAGGTCTCGACTAGATCCGTTGCGCTTCCCCGCGAGGCTACCCGGCCGCGAGGATCTTGACGTGACTTTCGCCCACGTCGACCGATAGCACCTTCACCGGACGCCTTGCGGGGCGTGCCATCCGCCGACCCGGCGGGTCAGGGAACCGGCGGACGCGGGGCCCCAGCTCCCGGGCTCGTACACCTCCACGGGCTTCCCGACCCGAAGCACCGGGTCGACGATCCGCCATGCTGCTTCGACGACGTCCTCGCGGCCGAAGAGCCCCGGATCTCCGTCCAAGGCGTCCCCGATCAGACGTTCGTAGGCCGTCATCTCCTCGGGGCTTCGGCGACACACCGAGAGCTCGATGGCCTCACCGACCATCTCCTCCCCGGCGGCCTTCGCTCGGGCACCGAGGCCGATCACGACGTCCGGTCCGAGGCGGAAGCGGAAGTAGTTTGCCTGGTCGGAATCCACCCGGCCGAAGACTGCATGCGGCGGTCTTCGCAGCTCCACCAGGACTTCTGTCGCCGTGACGGGCAACCGCTTCCCCGCGCGCACGAAGATGGGGACGTCGGCCCAGCGCCAGGAATCGACGTGGAGCTGCATGGCCGCGTACGTCTCTACCTGGGATTCCGGCGCGACGCCGCCCTCGTCGAGATAGCCCCGATACTGGCCGCGCACGAGACTTCGACCCGTGAGCGGACGCACGGCCTTGAGCGCCTTGGACTGTTCGTTTCGAACGTCCTCGGGATCGTGGGAGAGCGGTGGCTCCATGGTGAGCAGTCCCACGATCTGGAGCAGGTGGTTCTGGACCACGTCGCGGATGGCGCCGACCTCTTCGTAGAAGCGCCCCCGGCCCTGGACGCCGAAGCTCTCTGCCAACGTGATCTGGATGCTCTCGACCCAGGTGCGGTTCCAGATCGGCTCGACGAAGGAATTGGCGAAGCGGAAGTAGAGCAGGTTCTGGACGGCCTCCTTGCCCATGAAGTGATCGATGCGAAACACGCGCGACTCGGGGAACACATCGTGCAGGGTGCGGTTCAGAGCCTGCGCCGAGGGGAGGTCGCGACCGAAGGGCTTCTCGACGACGACGCGTCCGTCGCGTGCGCACTCGCATCTGGCGAGGCCCTGGACCACGACAGGGAACAGGCTCGGCGGGATGGCCAGGTAGTGGAGCGGGCGTCGAACCTCGCCCAGCGCCTTTCGCAGGGCTTCGAAGGTGCTCCCCTGCTGATAGTCGCCGTCCACGTACTCAAACGTGTCCTGGAGGCGCCGGAGCACCTCCGGGTCGGCTTCGGGCTCGGCAGCCACGACGGTCTCCCGAACCCGCTTGCGGAGATCCTCCACGCTCCAACCGGAGGAGGCGACGCCGATGACCGGGATGCCGAGCCGGCCCCGCTGCTCGAGGTGGTAGAGGGAAGGGAGGATCTTCTTGTGAGCGAGGTCACCGGTGGCACCGAAGAGAACGAGCGCATCGCACCGGGAGCGGCTCATGCCGTAGCCTTTCGAAGCAAATTCGGTCTGCCCAAGCCGCAGGTTATGATACTCGACGGGACCTATCCCCGGAGGCTGCATGGAGGGCGAAGGAAGAAACGCGGCCCCGGGCGCGCCCGGGATCGAGCCCCGCTGGACCTCGAGCGCCAAGTCCGGCGTCGGCACCGCACTGTCCTCGGGCAGCCGCCTCTGGTTCACGTTGAGTCACGGAATCGTCAACGAGGTCTACTTTCCGCGGATCGACGAGGCGTGCATCCGCGACCTCGGCATGATCGTCACGGCCGATGGCGGCTTCTTCTCCGAAGAGAAGCGCCATACGCGGCAGGAGACCACACGCGTGGCTCCCGGCGTGCCCGCCTACAGGCTGACCAACACGTGCCTGCAGGGTCGCTACCGGATCGAAAAGGTGATCCTGTGCGATCCGGACCGGGAGGTGCTCCTCCAGCGGATCCGCTTCGAAGCGCTCGTCGGCTCTACGCGCGACTACCGCGTGCACGTTCTTCTCGCACCCCACCTCAACAACCGGGGATGGGGAAACACGGCCCGGGTCGGGGCTCACAAGGGCGTTCCCGTCCTTGCCGCGGAAGGGCATGGCCGTGCACTCGTCCTGGCCGGCTCGGGAGGCTGGCGTCGACGGTCGGTGGGCTACGTGGGCACTTCGGACGCATGGCAGGACCTGGCGCGTCACGGCCGGATGGAATGGTCCTACGAGCTGGCTCGGGAGGGAAACGTCGGCCTCGCGGGGGAGCTCGACCTGGGAGAGGGAACCGACTTCGTGCTTGCCCTCGGATTCGGGTTCAGCCCCGCGGAGGCCGGACACCGCGCGCTGGCCAGTCTCTCCGAGGATTTCGACGAAGTGTGCGGCCGTTACGTCTCCGCGTGGGACGACTGGCAACACTCGCTCGCCATTCCGTCGGGTCCGGAAGAGGCGTGCCGCACGGCGGCGACCGTGCTGCGCGTGCACGAAGCGAAGAGTTTCCCGGGCGGCATCATCGCCAGCCTCTCGATCCCGTGGGGAGCGAGCAAGGGAGACGAGGACCTGGGCGGCTATCACCTGGTCTGGCCGCGGGACCTGGTGGAGGCGGCCTCGGGTCTGCTCGCCGCGGGGGCTCACGACGAGGTGCGACGCGTGCTCGCCTACCTGAGGGCCACCCAGGAGGCGGACGGCCACTGGCCCCAGAACATGTGGCTCGACGGCACGCCCTACTGGAACGGGGTGCAGCTGGACGAGACGGCGCTCCCCATCTTGTTCGTGGATCTGTGCTGGCGGCGCGGTGCACTCGAGCCGAATGCGCTGCGGTCCTTGTGGCCGATGGTGCGAGCGGCGGCCTGCTTCCTGGTCCGCTGCGGCCCGGTGACGGACCAGGATCGCTGGGAAGAGGATCCTGGCTACTCCCCCTACACGCTGGCCACGGAGGTGGCCGCCCTGGTCGTAGCCGCCGATCTGGCCGAGCGCTTCGAGGACGAGACGGCGGCCGCCTATCTCCGCGAAACGGCGGACGCCTGGAACGCATCCATCGAAGGGTGGGCCTACGTCCGGGGCACGCCACTCGCACGGCGTTTCCGGGTGGACGGCTACTACGTCCGGATCGGTCCACCCGACACGGCCGACGGGCCTTCCCCGCTCTCGGGTTTCGTGCCGATCAAGAACCGGCCGCCGGGGGCGTCGGCCGAGCCCGCCCAGGAGATGGTGAGCCCCGATGCGCTCGCGCTCGTGCGCTTCGGGCTGCGGCGCGCCGACGATCCCCGGATCCTGAACACCGTCCGCGTGATCGATGGGCTCCTCCGCATGGAGACCTCGCGGGGGCCCTGCTTCTACCGCTACAACGGCGACGGCTACGGCGAGCACGACGACGGGAGTCCGTTCGATGGGACTGGGACCGGTCGGGCGTGGCCGTTGCTGACGGCAGAGCGGGCTCACTACGAGCTGGCGGCCGGCCGCAAGGACGAGGCGGTCCGGCTGCTCCGCGCCGTGGAGTCCTTCTCGAACGAGGGCGGTCTGCTTCCGGAGCAGATCTGGGACGGCCCCGACCTGCCCGAGCGCGAGCTCTGGAAGGAGCGGCCCTCGGGGTCCGCCATGCCCCTGGTGTGGGCCCACGCCGAGACCCTCAAGCTCGCCCGTTCGATCCACGAGGGCGCGGTCTTCGATCTTCCACCGCAGCCGGCGGAGCGCTACCGGGACGCGTCGGCCGCGTGCACCCGGCGCGTGTGGCGCTTCAATCACAAGCTGCGGACCGTACCCGCCGGGACCGTGCTTCGCATCGAGTGCCTGGAGCCGACCGTCGTCCACTGGAGCGCCGACGCATGGCAGTCCGCCAGGGACGACGCCACGCGCGACGGCGGTTGTGGCGTCCACTACGTGGACCTCCCGACGAAGGATCTCGCGTGGGGGTCCCGCGTGGATTTCACCTTCCGATGGGCGTCGCCAGAGCGCTGGGAGGGGACCGACTACTCCGTCGCAGTAGGCGAGCACGCCTCACTCGAGGCAGGTCGATTGGCAGACTGAAGGGTGTGGGACGTGGGCGACGACCGTTGCGTTTACCGTGGCCTCTGGGGCGTGTCAGCCGCGCCTCCGGGTCGCGGGTCGCAGCGCGCCCAGGTGCCTGCACGCAGCCGAGGCCTCGTCTCCTCACAAGGGTGGCGCTGGACTATCGAGAAGAGGCAGCGCGCGAGGAATAGACGAGGTTGTCGGCATCGTCCCTCGAATCCGGACCGACACTCCAGATGACGAATTCGTCCGCCTCTGCGCGGTATCCGTACTGCATGCCGTCGTGTGGATCGAGCGGCGCGGGCTCTCCGGGGCGTTGGGCCGCCCACGCCGAGTAGAGTTCCAGGGAGCTGGCGGGCAGCCTGCCGAATCTGGCGCGGTGCTCTTCAACAACTGCAACCAATGACAAGATCCCCGATTCGACCTCGGCGCGAGCATCGGTCGCGGCCGGGGCGAGCGCGGGCTGCCGGCGACCGAGTTCCGCCTGGATGCGCGGCCAGACCCCCCGCCAGACGCCCAACCCCAGGGCGGCCGGGGTGACCACGGCCAGCGCCAAGAGAGCCAACGCTCCGATCGCGGCGGGTGCCCCACGGAGTGTTCCATCGGCCAGTGCGGGCTCAAGGGCAGCGAGCCGATGCGCGATCGGAGGGTGGGTGGAGAGCCAGTGTCCGATCTTCATCCACGCCGTATTCAGGTCTGCCCTCTGTGCGACGAGCGCACGGCGATTGATCTCGCGACCGTGTTTCCCCCCGACCGCGAGGATGCACAGGCCCTCGAGGGCACTCCCTGGGTCACGGCTCGCACCGATCCCGTAGCGGTCGCAGGTGTACTCGCAGGCCCGCGAGTACGCCGTGCCCAGGAACGGTACAACCAGGCCAGGCAGAAGGAGCCACCGCCACCGCAAGTGGCCTGCATGCAGGTGTCCCAGCTCGTGAGCGATGATGAAGTCACGGGCGTCACGGTTGTTCCCGCACGCCTCGAGAAGGTCGGAATAGAGCACAAGGAGATTCGCCCTGAGGAACTTCGTCGCCAGAGCGTTGAGTGCTCCCCCAGCCTGGACGACATACGCCTCCGGAACCCTCTTCAACCCGATCTGCTTCGCCAGCTCTGCCACCCGCTCGTAGAGATCGGGCATCTGGGCTGGCCCGAGGCGCACGGCATTGCCGCGCAGGTGGGTGATGAAGAGGACGTGGCCGAGGAAGACGAACGCCGCGAGGAGGGCGGCGTAGACGATCCCGATCAGGGAGACGGCAAGCATCGCCCAGAGCGCAGCCGCGGCGATCCAGACCAGGGCCAGGAGCGGACGCTCGGTGGACCAGCGAACGACTTGCAGGGAAGGCGGAAGGCGGGTAGCGGCCTCGGCCATGGCAGGTCTCCGGGGCACCCGTGCCCCCCGGGCGCAGGGTGCGATCTGGACCGGAGCTACCCTACACCCGCGTGGGAACGGGGGACAACGGGTTTCGAAGGCAGCGATGGGCGGGCAGGACCGCCGGACCGGGGACACGCCGACGTGTTGGATCGACCGCGGATCGATGTCCGAGACCCGAAGGCGAACGGCCTGGTGGGGACCAGCCGCCCGTTCCAGGGCGGGCGCCTCGGCGGCGGGTCGAGGTGGGGTGGGGCGCCTCAGGCCAGCTCGCCGAGCGGGCCGGGCGGGTCGCAACCGTTCGGCACGCCCCATGCACGGCTCTGCACCAACGCGGCGACGGGCCGCGCCCGAGGCGATAGGAGCGAGGATGGCCTTCCGGATCCAGCGCATCGACTACTTCTACACCATGGTCAAGGACCAGCCCGGCGCCGCCTACCAGATCCTCTCGCAGCTCGCGGCCCTGGGCGTCAATCTGCTCGCCTTCACGGCGGTCCCGATTGGTCCCAGCCGTGCGCAGCTCGCCCTCTTCCCGGAGGACGACGGCCAGCTCGCCATGGCGGCGAAGGACGCGGGCCTCGGGCTCGACGGGCCGCACCCCGCATTTCTCGTGCAGGGGGACGACGAGCTCGGCGCCCTGGCGAGCGTCCACCGCCGGCTCTTCGAGGCGGGCGTCGACGTCTACGCCTCGAGCGGGGTCACCGATGGCCGCGGGAGCTTCGGCTACGTGGTCTACGTGCGCGAGGAGCAGTCCGAGAAGGCTGCGCAGGCGCTCGGTCTCTGAGCGCGGGCAGCCGCTTGGGCTGCCGCCGCGGGCCGCCGCGTCGGTCGCGTCAGTCCCTGATGGTGAGGAAGACGCGGTAGCGGGTCACCGCCGCGATGCAGTCGTCGGCGCCGTACCAGCCCACGCAGAGCTGCTCGGGCTCGACACTCACGCGGCAGGCGGCGGAGAACTCGGGACCGGGCAGGAAGAACCCCTGGGTCCTGCCGCACAGGACGGGAGCCCCGTCCCCGTTGCCGACGTAGTAGACATCGCGCGCCTCGCGCCGGAACCCCCCGAGGGCTCCACTGGAATGGTACTCGGAGGAGTTGTCGTCGAGGCGGGTCCGGTAGGCGACGGTGGCCGAGAGCGCCACCTTGCCGCCCCAGAGCTCCTGCCAGGAGAAGTGGGGCTCTCCCGATCCGATGTCGTCGATGGCGAGCAGCCTGCCGGAGGCGGCCGAGCCCGCCGGAACCAACGGGGCCAGCAACAGCACGGCGCCGGCGAGGAGCGCCGCGCCGGTGGCCCAGGACTCCGCCGCGCCTCGAGAAGCAGCGATTTCCGTTTCCTTGGTCTGCATCTCTCCAACCTCTACCCCATCCGCGGCGACGCGTCAGGTCAGCGGCGGATGAGAGTTCCAAAGGGGAAATTTCTGGGAACGGTAGCGGCGCTGATGCAGGCTCTGGGGGAGATCGATCTCGGCGTCTGGTGGAGAATCCTCGAGGGGCGTGTCCAAGCCAGTATCACTCACTGGAACCACGAACCTACCACCGCCGGGCCGGGTCGCAACTCGCCTCGAGCGCGAGCAGCTTTATTCGCAAGCCTCGTGCGGAGTTGCAGCGGAAGATCGCTAGAGCGAGGAGCGGCTGACGCCCAGCCGGTGCGCGGCGCCCGGGTCGAGGGATGCACCGGCGCGCCAGCGTCCGAGCTCCCACCAGGCTGCGACCCAGTAGTCCGCGATGCGCACCGGCGCCTCGCGCACGTCGAGGAGCTCTGCGCCGGCGGGCGGCTCGAAGGGCAGGGCGGCGGTCAGCACGAAGCGCGAGCCCCGGCAGTGCGCGACCAGGTCCTGCGGCCTCGCGTCCCCGGCGGAGTCTCTCCGTTGGATCGCCGCCTCCAGGCCCCCGCGCGAGCGCCACCACGGAATCGACCCCGACGCCACCCAGTGGCGCCCGGCGGACACCCGGCGCACGACCTGCCTCACCAGCTCTTCGGTCGAGTGGGCGTAGGTCGCGCTCCTCCAGGGCGCGCTCCGGGAAGGAGCCTGCGTGCTCCAGCGGGGCGCGGAGGGCCGCAGATCCCCGGCCAGACCTCGCGCAGGGAGAGGGCTCACCGGGATGCCGCCGACCTCGATGTCTCGTTGCACCCCTCTTTTCTACCGGACTCTCCGCGGCCCGGGGTGACGGATCCGTGGCGATTGCGTCATGAAACGGCCCACACGGCGCGCAGGGGGGCGGCAGGCGAGCTGGAGCAGGCGACCCCGACGGGATCCGGGGGCTCGGGCCGCCCCGCGCCCCCTCGTGGCTTGCCACCTCCCCCCCGGGCGTGTACCTACCGAGGCGCCGGCGCGGGCCGGCGGGCTCCGGGGGGGTGGATGGATGGGGCGTTCCCTTCTCGTTTCCGTTCGGGATCCCGGGCTGGCCGCCGGGGCGGCGCTCGGGCTCGTCCTGGCCTGGGGCGCTCTCGCCGGCGGCCTCCTGGCCTGCGGCCCGGGAGGCGGGGACCCGCAGGGGATCCGGGTCGGGCACGTGGCCTCGCTCACCGGCGACACGGCCACCTTCGGCCAGAGCGCCGACCGCGGCATGCGCCTCGCGATCCAGGAGCTGAACGCCCGGGGCGGCGTCCTGGGCAAGCCCCTCGAGCTCATCACCGAGGACGATCGCTCGGTCACCGAGGAGGCCCGCAGCGCCGCCCAGAAGCTCCTCCAGCGCGACCGGGTGGTGGCGCTCCTGGGCGAGGTGGCGTCCTCCCGCTCGCTGGCCGCGGCCCCGGAGGCCCAGCGCGCCCGCGTCCCCATGATCTCGCCGGCCTCCACCAACCCCAAGGTGACCGAGGTGGGCGACTACGTCTTCCGCACCTGCTTCATCGACCCCTTCCAGGGCGCCGTGATGGCGCGCTTCGCGGTCCAGGAGCTCGGGGCCAGGCGGGTGGCCATCCTCTTCGACTTCAAGCAGGACTACTCCGTGGGGCTGGCCGACTTCTTCCGGCAGACCTTCCGCGAGCTCGGGGGCGAGATCGTCGCCGACGAGCGCTACACGAGCGGCGACATCGAGTTCCGCGCCCAGCTCACGACGATCCGCGCCGCCAGCCCCGACGCCATCTTCGTGCCCGGCTACTACACCGAGCTCGGGCTCATCGCGAAGCAGGCCCGCGAGCTCGGGCTCGCGGTCCCGCTCCTGGGCGGCGACGGCTGGGACTCGGAGAAGACCCTCGAGATCGGGGGCGCCGCCGTCGAGGGCTACTACTTCTCCACCCACTACGCGGCGGACGCGGAGAGCCCCCAGGTGCAGGACTTCGTGAAGCGCTACCGGGAGGCCTACGGCGAGCTGCCCGACGCCATGGGGGCGCTGGGCTACGACTCGGCGCGCATCCTGGCCGACGCCCTCGCTCGCGCCGGGAGCACCGAGGGACCGAAGCTCCGCGACGCGATCGCCGCCACCCGCGACTTCGAGGGGGTCACCGGCCGCATCACCATCGACGAGCAGCGCAACGCGCGCAAGGACGCCGTGGTGCTCAAGATCGAGAACGGCCGCTTCCGGTACTACCGCACCATCGCCGCCGGCTGACCCGCCCCGGTAGATGGAGAATTTTCTCCAGCAGCTCCTGAACGGCGTCACCTGGGGCTCGATCTACGCCCTCATCGCACTCGGGTACACGATGGTGTACGGGGTGCTGAAGCTCATCAACTTCGCCCACGGCGAGATCTACATGGTGGGCGCGATGACGGGCTACTACACGGCCCACGCGCTGGGCTTCGCCGCGGCGCCCTCGCCCCTGGGCCTCGCGGTGACGCTCGTCGCGGCGATGCTGGCCTGCGCCGCCCTGGGGGCCCTGATCGAGCGGGTGGCCTACCGGCCCCTGCGCACGGCCCCGCGGCTGGCGCCGCTGATCACGGCGATCGGCGTCTCGCTGCTGCTCCAGAACACGGGGCAGCTCGTCTTCGGGGCCGACCCCAAGTTCTTCCCCACCCTGCTCGAGTCCCGCGAGCTCTGGCGGGTCGGTGCCCTCGCCATCTCCAACATCCAGGTGGCGGTGCTCGCGACGGCCCTGGTCCTGATGGCCTCGCTCGAGTTCGTGGTGATGCGCACGCGCTTCGGGCGCGCCATGCGCGCGGTCTCCTTCGACACGCCCGCCGCCGCGCTGATGGGCGTCCCGGTGGACCGCGTGATCCAGGGCACCTTCGTGCTGGGCTCGGCGCTGGCGGCGGCGGCGGGGATCCTGGTGGGCCTCTCCAACCCGAAGATCGACCCCTTGATGGGGCTCATGCCGGGCCTCAAGGCCTTCGTGGCTGCCGTGCTGGGGGGGATCGGGAGCGTGCCCGGGGCCATGGTGGGGGGCCTCCTGCTGGGCGTGATCGAGACGCTGGTCGCGGGCTACCTCTCGAGCACCTACCGGGATGCCATCGCCTTCGTGGTCCTGGTGGTGATCCTGCTCTACCGGCCGACGGGGATCTTCGGGACGTCCCGGGCGGAGAAGGTCTAGCGTGCGGGGCCGCGGGCTCGCGGCGCTCGGCGGGGCGGCTCTGGCCCTGGCGGCCCTCGACGCGGTGCTCCCGCAGATCCTCAACCCCTACTATCTCACGATCCTGGCGCGGATCGGGATCGCGATCGTGGCCGCCGTGAGCCTCCAGCTCGTGAACGGCTTCACCGGCCAGTTCTCGATCGGGCACGCGGGCTTCATGGCGATCGGGGCCTACGTCTCGGCGGCGGTCAGCGTGTACGCGGGCGCCGGTCTCCTGGAGGCCCTCTCGGGTCTCCTCCCGGCCCCCGCCCTGCGCGGCCTCTACTTCCCGCTGCCGCTCCTGGCCGGGGGCCTCGCGGCGGCCGCGGCGGGGCTCGTGGTGGGGATCCCGACGCTGCGCCTGCGCGGCGACTACCTGGCCATCGCCACGCTGGGCTTCGGCGAGATCATGCGCATCGCGATCCTCAACGTCGACGCGGTGGGCGGGGCGCGCGGCTTCTCGCTGGCCGCGCCGGGCCACGCCGGCGTGGACCTCCGCTACGAGGGCTTCGCGGCGATCTTCTCGGTGGTGGCGCTCTCCATCGCCGTGATCGCGCGGCTGGTGCGCGGGAGCGGGGGGCTCGCCTTCCGGGCGGTCGGCGAGGACGAGACCGCCGCCGAGTCGGTCGGGATCGCCACCACCCGGGTCAAGGTGGAGGCCTTCGTGGTCTCGAGCTTCTTCGCGGGAGTGGCCGGCGCGCTCTTCGCCCACAGCGAGGGCTACATCCACACCAACAGCTTCAGCTTCGTGCGCTCCTTCGAGATCGTGACCTTCGTGGTGCTCGGGGGCCTGGGCTCCATCTCCGGGGCCGTGATCGCCGCCACCGCGCTCACCGCGGCGCCGGAGCTGCTGCGCGGCCTCGGCGAGTGGCGCATGATCCTCTACTCGCTGCTGCTCATCGGGACGATGCTGCTCCGCCCGCAGGGGCTCTTCGGCCCCCGGGAGCTCGACCTCAGGCCGCTGCTGGCACGCCTGGGGGTGCGCCGGTGAGTCTCCTCGAGCTCGCCGACCTCACGATCCGCTTCGGGGGGCTCACGGCGGTCTCGCGCCTCGACCTCGCGGTGGAGGAGGGTGCCCTCGTGGCGCTGATCGGCCCGAACGGGGCCGGCAAGACCACCGCCTTCAATGTCATCACGGGCGTCTATGCGCCGACCTCGGGGCAGGTCCGCTTCCAGGGGCGCGAGATCGCGGGCCTGCGCCCCCACGCCATCGCGCGCCTCGGGGTCGCCCGCACCTTCCAGAACATCCGGCTCTTTCGCAGCCTCTCGGCCCTCGACAACGTGCGCGCAGCGGGGGTCGGCGCCCACCGCTCGGGGCGCCGCGACGTGCTGCGCGGGCCCGCCTGGCGCGCGCGGGAGCGGGAGCTCGAGGAGCGGGCCCGGGCGCTCCTCGAGCGCCTGGGGCTCTCCGGGATCGCCCGCGCCCGGGCCGACGTGCTCCCCTACGGCGAGCAGCGCCGCCTCGAGATCGCCCGGGCGCTGGCCACGGAGCCGCGGCTCCTGCTCCTCGACGAGCCCGCCGCGGGCATGAATCCCGCCGAGAAGCAGGCGCTGCGCGAGCTGGTGCGGCGGCTGCGCGCGGAGTTCTCGCTCAGCATCGTGCTCATCGACCACGACGTCCAGTTCGTGATGGACCTGTGCGACCGGATCGCGGTCCTCGACCACGGCGAGAAGATCGCCGAGGGCTCCCCCGAGGCCGTGCGCCGGGACCCCCAGGTGATCGAGGCCTACCTGGGTCGCGAAGAGCGGGCGGGGGAGCCGTGAGGGCGGCGGGGGGCGAGGCCCTGCTCCGGATCGAGGGCCTGCACGTGCGCTACGGCGCGATCCACGCGCTGCGCGGCGTCGACCTCGAGGTGCACGCGGGAGAGATCGTGACCCTGATCGGCTCGAACGGCGCCGGAAAGTCCACGCTCTTGCGCGCCGTCTCCGGGCTCCTGCGCCCGGCGGCCGGGAGGATCCGCCTCGCGGGCGTCGAGATCACCGGCAAGCGGCCGGAGTCGATCGTGGCCCTGGGCTGCTCCCACGTGCCCGAGGGGCGCCGCATCTTCGCGAACCTCTCGGTGCTGGAGAACCTCCAGATGGGCGCCTGGCCGCGCCGCGGCGCCCTGGCGGAGGGCCTCGAGCGGGTGCTGGGCCTCTTCCCGCGCCTGCGCGAGCGCCTGCGCCAGCCGGGCGGCACGCTCTCGGGCGGCGAGCAGCAGATGCTGGCCATCGGCCGGGCGCTCATGGCGGAGCCGCTGCTGCTGCTCCTCGACGAGCCCTCCCTGGGCCTGGCCCCCCTCCTGGTGAAGGGGATCTTCGCGATCATCCAGGAGATCAACCAGCAGGGCACGACGGTGGTGCTGGTGGAGCAGAACGCGCGCCAGGCGCTGCGCGTGGCGCAGCGCGCCTACGTGCTCGAGACCGGGGACCTCGCCCTGCACGGGCCCGCCGCGGAGCTCGCCCGCGACCCCCGGGTGCGCGAGGCCTACCTGGGCGAGAGCGCGGCCGGGAGCGGCTGAGGGGCGGGCTGCGGGCGCGCCGGCGCCGCCGGCCCGCCGAGCTCGGGGCGCATGCCCATCACCTCGAAGATGCGGTCGCGCGTGGCGAGATAGCCCGGCGAGTCGAGGTCTCGCGGCCGCGGGAGATTCACGGGCACCACCTCCTCGATCGTCGCCGGGCGCGGGGAGAGGACCAGCACGCGGTCGGCGAGCTGCACCGCCTCCTCGATGTCGTGGGTCACGAAGAGCACGGTCTTGCGCTCGCTCTGCCAGATCCGGATCAGGTCCGCGCGCATCCGGAGCCGGGTCAGGAAGTCGAGGGCGCCGAAGGGCTCGTCCATGTAGAGGATGTCGGGGCGGGCGGCCAGCGCGCGCGCGATCTCGACCCGCTGGCGCATCCCACCCGAGAGCTCGCGCGGCCAGGCGCGCTCGAAGCCCGCGAGCCCCATCCGCTCCACGTAGTGGGCGACGCTGCGGCGCCGCTCCGCCGCCGGGAGGCGCGAGAGCCCGAAGCCGATGTTCTGCTCCACCGTGAGCCAGGGGAAGACGCCGTTCTCCTGGAACACGTAGATGCGCCGCCGGTCGGGGCCGCGCACGGCCTCGCCCTCGACCCGGACCTCGCCGGAGCTGGCGGGCAGGAATCCCGCCACGACGTTGAGGAGCGTGCTCTTGCCGCAGCCCGAGGGCCCCACGAGGCAGACGAACTCGCCGGGGAGCACCGAGAAGGTCACGCCGCGCAGCACGGAGATCGCCGCCGCCTTCCCCTTGCCCGGGAAGGACACCGCCAGGTCGCGGATGGCGATGGCGGCCTCAGCGCGCGCCATAGCCCCAGCGCACCTCGTCGAAGCGCTCGAGGCGCCGCACGAGGAGGTCGAGGACGAGGCCGATCGCGCCGATCAGCACCATGCCGGCCACGACGAGGTCGTAGCGCTTGCCGGCGTTGCGCGCGTCGATGATCAGGTAGCCGAGCCCCGAGTTCACGGCGATCATCTCGGCCGCCACCACCACCAGCCAGGCCACGCCGAGGGCCAGGCGCACGCCGGTCAGGATCTGGGGCAGCGCCGCCGGGAAGACGACGCGCCGGAAGAGCTCGAGCCGGCCGAGCTCGAAGTTGCGCGCTGCCCGCAGATAGACGGACTGCATGTTCTGGACGGCGGCGATGGCCGCCACTGCGATCGGGAAGACGCTCGCCAGGAAGATCAGGAAGATGGGCGCCGCGTCGGAGACCCCGAACCAGAGGATCGCGACGGGGATCCAGGCGATGGGCGAGATCGGCCGCAGCGCCTGGATCAAGGGGTTGAGGGCGAGGAACGCGCGCTGGAACCAGCCGAGGAGCAGGCCCAGGGGGATCCCGACCGCGACCGCGAGGCCGAAGCCCATGGTCACGCGGAAGAGCGAGGCCACCACGTACCGCCAGAGCAGTCCCTTCTCCGCCAGCTCGCCGATCCCCCGGGCGACCTCGAGCGGCGTCGGGAAGATCTCGCTCCCCGAGAGGCGCACCACCGCGTGCCAGAGCAGCAGGAGGGAGGCGATCACCAGGGCGGGGAGGAGGAGCTTCACGAGGGCTCCGCCTCGAAGGCCCAGGGCGCGCTCCCGGCCTCGTCCGGCACGAAGGAGGGGTCGGCGTAGTCGTCGAAGTGGGCCGTGCCGGCCAGGATCCCGGCCTCGCGCCCCAGGGCCTCGATCTCCTCGAAGTCCCTCCGCACCAGCCGCAGGTTCGAGTACTTGACCCGGTCGGGCGGCTTCGAGAGCACGAAGGAGAGCAGGCGCGGGTGCTGGTGGTAGTACTGCTCCGCCACGAAGCGGGCCGCCTGCATCCGGTGCGGCAGGCCGCCCTCGAGCCACAGGCCGCTCCTGGCGATGCCGTCCACGAGCTCCTGCACGGCGGGCCGCTGGTCCCGGATCGCGCCCTCGTGGACCGCCAGCACGCAGGAGATGAAGTCCGGCCAGACGTCCTTCGTGAGGTAGAGGACGCGGCCGTAGCCATCGAGCTCCGTCTGCCCCATGAAGGGCTCCCCGGAGGTGACGGCGTCGACGGCGCGCGCGTAGAGCGAGGCCGGCATGTCCGGCGGCGCCATTTCCACGAGCTCCACGTCGCGGACGCTCATGCCCCGCGCGCGGAAGGCGCGGTAGAGGAGCAGGTGCTGGTTGGAGAAGCGGTTCGGGACCGCGATCCGCTTGCCCCGCAGGTCCTCGATCCGGAAGATCCCGGAATCCCGGTGGACCATCATGGCGGTCCCGTCCCGGTGCCCCAGGTAGACGATCTTCAGGGCCACGCCCTGCTCGCGCAGGGAGATGGCCAGCGGCGCCAGGAGGAAGGTCGCCGGCATGGTCCCGGCCAGGAAGGCCTCCTTGAGCTCCGGCCAGCCGTTGAAGCGGATCGGCTCGAAGGGTCCGGCTCCGGTCAGCGCGCGCTGGATGAAGTCGGTGACCGGGCAGGTCAGGTGGCAGGTCACGGGGAGGAAGCCCACGCGGAAGGCGGCCCGGGCCCCGCCCGGTCCCGACGCGCTCCGCAGGCCCGGGTTGAGCCACAGGTGGAGGCCCGTGACCGCGGCGACCCAGACCGCGGCGAAAGAGAGGACGGCGCGCTTGAGCGTCACGGGCGGTGCAGCCTAGCCTAGACGCGCTTCACGATCCCCTGCTCCGTGGCCCTCGTGTTCCGCACCAGGACCAGGACCGCCAGCATGGCCAGCAGGGCCACGCTCCCGGCACCGGCCAGGACCGGGGCGAAGGAGTAGCGGTCGGAGAGGATGCCGATGGCGAGCGTCGCGGCGATGGTGCCGAGGCCGGCGCCGGTGCCGCCCATGCCGCTCACGCTGGCGACGGAGTGGCTGGGAAAGAGGTCGGCGGGGAGGTTCAGGATCACGGTCGAGAAGGCCGCGTAGGTGAAGGTCGCGACGGCGAAGCAGGCCACCACCCAGAAGAGGGAATCGACGTAGATGGCGGGGAGGATGGCGGTCATGCCGAGGCCCCCGATCACGGCGATCGACTTGCGGGCGGCTCCCACGGACCAGCCGCGCTGGATCAGCCAGCTCGAGACGCCGCCGCCGAAGAAGTTGCCGAGGTCGGCGGCGATGAAGGGCACCCAGAAGCCCAGCAGGCTCTCCTCGAACTCGAAGCCCCGGGAGACCAGCACGATGGGGAACCAGTCGGTGACGAAGAACCAGACCGGGTCGGTCAGGGTCTTGGAGACGATGTAGCCCCAGGTCTGGGGCAGCGAGAGGAGCGTGCGGTAGCTGAGCGCCTGCCCGGGCCCGGCCTCCGCCGAAGCGCCGCTCCCCGCCGCCACGCGGTCCGCCAGGATCATGGCGCGCTCCTCGGGCGTGATGCGCGGGTGCTCCTCCGGCGGTCGGTAGAGGCGGCGGAAGGCGAAGAGCCAGAGGAAGCCCAGCGAGCCCGTGATCACGAAGGCCGGCCGCCAGCTCCCGAAGGCGCCCACGATGCCGAGCACCAGGAAGGGGGCCAAGGCGCCGCCGACCGACGAGCCGCTGTCGAAGAGCGCCACCGCCCAGCCGCTCTCGCGGCGCGGGAACCACTCGGCCACCGCCTTGGTGGCCCCGGGCCAGTTGGCGGACTCCCCGGCGCCGAGCAGGAACCGGAAGAAGCAGAGGCTCTTGAGCCCCGTCGCGAGGGACGTGAGCATGGCCGCGATCGAGTACCCGAGCACCGCCAGGGAGAGGCCGCGGCGCGTGCCCACCCGGTCCAGGAAGCGCCCGGAGGCCGTCTGCCCGATCGAGTAGGCGATCCGGAAGGAGATGATCACCCACATGAAGTCCGTATTGGTCCACTGGTACTCCTGCTTGAGCAGGGGACCCAGCACGCTCAGGGTCTGGCGGTCGATGTAGTTGACGACGGTCGAGAGGAAGAGCAGGCCGCCGATCAGCCAACGCAGGTTCCGGATCGGGGCCGCCACGGCGGCGCACACGATACAGCGGGCGGTCGGGCGGGGATAGGAGGGGTTACCCGGTCAGTTCCACTGCGAGAGGGTGACGCCCGTCGCTTCGGTCACGGCACAGCCGGCCAGCCCGGCGCGCTCGCGCGCGTCGAGCACGGCCAGCCGCGCGGAATAGACGCTCTCGAGCAGGCTCGAGATCTGGGTCGGCTCGGTGAGCCTCTTCTGCCGCCAGTTGTCCGCGACTTTCTCGGTGGCGTCCGCGAGCTCCGAGAGCTCGAGCCAGCCGTTGCTGCGGCTGCGGAATCCGTTGATCTCCTCGAGGGCCAGCTTGGCCTCCCGCAGGTAGTCCTCGCTGCGTGCCCGCGCCCCGCTCCGCTCGGCCCGGGCCCGGGCCTGGTAGCCCTTTTCCTGGGCGCGGGCCTCGCGGCCGAAGGGGACCTCGACGCCGAGGCGCACCTCGTAGGAGCGCGAATCGCCTGGAAAGGGGACCGGCTCGAAGCCGAAGTCGACGAACCCGACCGACGGGACGCGCTTGCTCGCCTCGCTGCGGGCCAGGGCCTCGAAGCGCCGGCTGCTCGCCCGGCGCACGGCGATCTCCGGCTGGTGGCGCAGCACCCGCTCGCTGATCTGTCCCAGCTCGTCCGCCAGAAGAGCCATGCCCGGCGCGGGCACGGGCAGGACGTCCAGCACGCGATCCGTGCCCCGGAGCGCCAGCGGGCTCGGGATCCCGCTCGGATCGCGCGTCGCGAGCCTCACGCGACCCTCCAGCTCGAAGCGGCTCAAACGCACCTCGTCGAGCAGGCCCGCCCGGCGCAGCTCCTCGTTCCACTCCAGGAGCGCGCGGTACCGATCCGCGTAGGATTCGTAGATCCGGCTCCGCTCCTCGAGCGCCAGGTACTCCACCGAGGGCCGGCAGAGCGCCACGTGCTGCGCCAGCGTCACCTCCTCGACCTTGGCCAGCGCCACCTCCGTCTCCGCGCGTCGGGCCTCCCTCTCCGCGGAGACCTCGAGCGGGTTCGCGACCGGCACCCGGAAGAGCGCCGTCATCTTCTCGTCCTTCTCGAAGACTCCCGCGGCCCGGATCTCCAGGCCGTCGATCGCAACCGGGGCGTCCTCGACGGCCAGGGCCGCCTCGAGCTCCTCCCGAGCCGCGTGTACGGCGGGATCGTCCCCCAGGCCCTGCTCGAGGATCCGCGCCTCCACCCCGGCCCGGCGCTCCGCGACCTCGGAGCCCGGGAGCGTCGCGCACCCCGCGCAGAGCGCCGCGAGGGCCACGGAGGCCAGGAGTCCGCCCGGGGCCGCCGGCCAGATCAGAAGCCGTCGCTGCATCAGCCGCCCTTTCCGTTCTCGAAGTCGATCGCGAGGACCTGTCCGTTGCCGAGCTGGCATGCCTCGGGAACCGTGATGTGAAACGGCGTGCCGTGCACGGGCCGGAGGAATCGCGTCAGCTGGGCGGGCGCCTCCACGACGGAGGCCCCGCGCCTGCGAACGATTCCGGGAGACTGACACTCCGTCGCATCGGCCCCTACGATGTAGGCGCTCGCGTCGTTCGCGATCAACCTGGGGTCGGACGTGGCCGGCACGTACGCGATGATCTCCTCCGCGTAGGCGGGCATGACCGAGGCCACCGAGGCGCCCTCGGCGATCGACGCGCCGAGCCACGCCACCTGGTGGACCACGCCCGCGAAGCTGCTCTTGATGACGAGGGCCTCGAGGTCCTCCTCCAGGATGCTCCGCTGGAGCCTCAACGCGGCGATCTGCTTGGCGTAGTAGGCCTCGGTGGGAGCCTCGAGCGACGGCCGGGTGGGTCGACTGCGCATGCTCGGCGCCACCCAGCGCTCCTCGTCCACGACCAGCTGCGCCTGGGCGAGCTTCGATTGGTTGATGAGCTGCTCGATCTCGAGGTCGATGCGCTCGATCTTCTGATTGAGGAAGTAGGGCGAGAGCTCGGCGAGCGGAGCCCCGACCTCGACCTGGTCGCCGGGCTTCACGAAGACGGCCGTGACGAAGGAGGCGACCTGGGAGGGATGGTCCACCCGCCTCGCCATGGCGACGGCGTCGGCGCGGATGGCGTGGTCCGAGGCGCCGATCAGCTGCACCACGAGAAAGGCACTCCCGGCGAAGACCGCGACCCCCAGGGGACGCATCCCGATCGAGTCGAACAGGATGTCGGCCGCCCGGAGCAGCCGAACCCAGGGGGATCTTCGTCGCCCGGCGGACATGGAGTCTCGTCGCCTTCCCGCCTCAGTACTCGGCCGTCGAGTCCTGGAGCATCAGTCGGGTGTTCTTCGCTTGCAGCTCGTCGCGAAGTGCCCGGCGCACGGCGCTGCGGTCGCCCGGCCGGAAGAACTTCACCTGGTAGACGTGCTCGATCGTCCGGCCCGAGTCGATCTCGATGCTGCTGAGGAGCACGCTCCTGCGGCAATACTCGTTCAGAACGCCGGGCAACAACGACTCGACCTGCGCCGCCGCATCGACGTGGAAGCGGAGGACGCCGTCGAAGCGTGATCGGGAGCCGAAGGGACCGGCCGCGAGGTAGAGGGCCACCAGGGAGAAGGCCGCGGTGCCGGAGAGCGCGATGATCCAGGCCCCGACGCCCGCCGCCACGCCCACGCAGGCGGCGCCCATCACGAAGACGAGGTCGCGCGAGGTCTTGAGGTCGGTCCGGAAGCGGATCATCGAGAGCACGCCGAAGAGGCCGAGCCCCGCGAAGAGCGACTCGCTCATGGAGAGCACCAGGATGGACGCGGCGATGCAGATCAGGACCAGGGTGTGGCTGAAGCCCCGCGAGTAGCTGAGACCGCTGTAGGTGCGCTCGTAGGTCCAGGCCAGGAGCTGGCCAAAGACGAAGGCCGCGGCGAGCGACGAGAGCGGATGGAGCCAGGCGTGGGTGGCGTGGATCGCGCCGAGACCCCTGGCGACGAAGTCGAGGCTCATGCCGGCACCTCCAAGGAGCGCGCGGGCGAATTCGCCCGCAGCATCTCGCCGCCGCAGCGCCACTGGGTCAGGCTGATGCCAATCGAGTACTTCGAGAAGCTCGCCTGGAGGAGCTCGTTCCGGCGGATGAGGTCGATGGCCCAGAACGGGACGGACGAGGTCTCGCACTTGATCTCGAGGACGACCGGGAGCGTGGGATGGTCGGTCCTCCAGTAGTCGTCGAAGGAGACCCAGTCGTCGTCTCCCGGGGAGAGGTCCCAATCGCTGGTGCGGCGCACCCGGATGTGGCGGTCGAAGGTGATGCGCGAGTAGACGTCGACCAGGCTCTCGTAGGCCTCGCGCTCGTAGACGACGCTGAGCGTCGGGCCGGCCCCCGACCGCGCGGCAGTGTGCGCGAAGTCGCGCAGGAAGCGCGCCTGGGACTCCCCCACGGCGGAGGGCGGGAGGAGCCCGTTGGTCGCCTCCTCGACGAATCGCCGATCGACGACGGCTCGCGTCTTGTCGATCACCTCCGAGTGGCGCCGCTTGATCTCGAGCGTCGCCGGGGAGGTGTCGGAGTAGGTCCGCACGCGGAGCTTGATGCGGTCCGGGTCGCCGCGCACCTTGGCCTGGTGGAAGGCCAGGGCCGGGGTGTCGAGATAGAGCGAGTGGATCGTGTAGCCAGCCCGCCCGGGGCGATCGACGGCGCTCTCGCCGCTGTGGTGGTCGGGGACGCAGTAGGGCTCGATTCCGGCCCGGATCCGCTCGGCGGTGAGCTCGTCGATCAGGTACTTCAGCTCGAGGCGTTCAAAGCGTGCTTGGAATTCAGGCATTGGCCACAGCTCAGCAGCAGCTTCTAGCGAGATCGGTTCGCGCTCCATACTACCACTGGGGCGGTAGGAGATTCACGGAAACGCCTCCCGAAGGTCGCGCGCGCGAAGCGCGCTGGCGCGCTTTGGCAATGCGCAACGGGTGCGCACCTCAGCGGGCGAGGTGACTGCCAGTTTGAGCGATTTCTAGCTGCGAGCTAACGCGGCAGCCCCAGGGCCCAGGGCACCAGGACGTAGGAGGCGGCCGCGATCAGGAGGCCGCCCCCGAGGTCCACGGCGAGGCCGCTCTTCGCCATCCGCACCACGCTGATGTAGCCGCTGGAGAAGACCACGGCGTTGGGCGGAGTCCCTGCGGGGAGCATGAAGCCGAAGGAGGCCGCCAGGGTCGCCGCCAGCATGAGGGTCGCCGGGTGGAGGCCGAAGCTCGCGGCGGCGGCGGCGAGCAGCGGCAGCAGGATGCTGGCGGTGGCCGTGTTCGACGCCACCTCCGAGAGCGCGATGGTGCCGAGGCACACGACGAGGAGCGTCGGGAACGGGCCCAGCGGCGGGAGGCTCTCCAGGACCCGGCCCAGCGCCTGGGAGAGGCCGCTCTGCGCGATCCCGTGGGCCATGGCGAAGCCGCCGCCCAGGAGCGCCAGCAGGCCCCAGGAGATCCGGCTCGCGCGCCGCAGCCCCAGCGCCATGCGGAGGGGGCGGGTGCTCACGGGCACGCACAGGAGAGCCAGGCCGATGCCCAGCGCGACGACGGACTCGGCGCCGCGCGGCCCCAGGAGCTCGGCCAGCACGACGGGGAGCGACGCGAGGGGCCGCCCGAGCACGTCCTCCCAGCCCCAGGGGACGCGGCCCGCCCAGCCCGGGATCGCGAAGCTCCCGAAGTCCAGGTCCTGGCGGAAGATCCACAGGAAGGCCGCCGAGAGGAGTCCGACGAGCGCCACCTTCTCGCCGGCCAGCATGCGCCCCTGCGCGCGCCGCGCCGCCTCGATGGCCTCCCGGGCCCCCGGGAGCTCCTCGGCCGGAAGCCGCGTGGCCACGCGCACCAGATAGAGCCAGGCCAGGGGGATCGCCACCAGGGCCACCGGGAGCCCGAGCCGGAACCAGGCCACGAAGCTCACCTCCTCCTCGAGCACCCCGCCCGCGAGCTTCACGAACACGAGGTTCGTGCCGGTGCCGATCTTCGAGCCCACGCCGCCCATGCTCGCCGCGTAGCCGAGCCCCAGCATGAGCGCGGTGGCGAAGCGGCGCAGGCCGGGGTCGTCGGCGCCGGTCCGCTCGCCGAATTTCTGGAGCACCGCCATCCCGATCGGGAACATCATGAGCGCCGCCGCCGTGTTCGAGATCCAGAGCGAGAGGAACCCCGTCGCGACCATGAAGCCCAGCACGATGCGCCGCGGGCTCGTTCCAATGCGCGCCACGATGCCGAGGGCGATCCGGCGGTGGAGGCCCCACTCCTCCAGGCTCGCCGCGATCCACATGCCCCCCAGGAAGAGGAAGTTCACGGGATCGAAGTACTGGATGGCGACCTCGCCCAGGGGCGCGGCGCCGATCAGCGGGAAGAGGGCCAGGGGCAGGAGCGCCGTGGCCCACAGGGGCACCGGCTCCGTGATCCACCAGATGGCCATGAGCAGCACGGTCCCCGCCGTCCAGCGGGGCGCGGGCTCCAGGCCGCCGCCCAGCAGGCCCGAGCCCAGGGCGAGGAGGGCGGCCGGGCCCAGGAGCCAGCCCACCCGGCGGCGCGCGTCGAGGCGGCGGGAGGCCCGCGCGAGCATGGGGCGAGGAGGATACCGGAAGACCCGGGGACGTTCCTTGCGTTATTGCGTTTCGGAGCCCGAGCTCCGCGGCCCAGGCGAGGGCCAGCGCGCCCCGAAACGCAATAACGCAAGGAACGTCCCCGCTGGCTAGCCCAGCCGCGGCTTCATGCGCCAGCGCACCAGCGCGAGCAGGATCCCGAAGAGCGCGGCCAGGGCCAGGAAGGGCAGGGTCACCTCCTCGAACCCGGCGCCGCGCAGCACGAGGCGGCGCAGGCCGATCTGGTACCAGCGCAGCGGCAGCACGCTCCCGATCTCGCGCACGCCCTCCGGCATGAGCTGGTAGGGGAACATCACCCCCGAGAGCACGAAGGAGGGCAGGATGATGAAGACCGTGAGGAAGACCGCCTGCGCGCTGGTGCGCACCAGCACCGAGATCAGCACCCCCACCGTGAGAGACGCCAGCACGAAGGGGAGCGTGAGGCCCAGGAGCGCGAGCCAGCTCCCGTTCGGCCAGACGCCGAAGCCGATCCCCGCGCCGAAGACGGCGAGACCCAGCACGAGATAGCAGATGGCCGCGTAGGGCAGGAGCTTCCCGAGCACGATCTCGACCGGTGTCGTGGGGAGTGCGAGCGTCCCCTCCCAGGTCCCGCTCTCGCGCTCGCCGACCAGCCCCAGGCTCGTGACCGAGAGGCACAGGTTGGTGAGCATGATGCCGGCCAGCGCCGCCAGGAAGAAATCGCGGTCGCGCAGCGTCGGGTTGAACCAGAAGCGCGCGCGCAGCTCGATGGGCCCCGAGGCCGGCTGCGCGGACGGCGGGCCGGCCCCGGGCCGGCGCGCGCGCGGCTCGCGCCGCACGGGCTCGAAGCCGCGCGCGACCTGGCCGATGGTGGCCCCGACGCGCGCCGCGATGAGGGGGTCGGCGCCGTCCAGCAGCAGCTGCACCTGGGGCTCGCCGCGCAGGGCCTCGCGCTGGAAGTCGCGCGGGATCACCAGGAGGGCGGCGGCCGCCCCGGTCGCCAGGAGGGCCCGCCCCTCCGAGGTGCTCCGCACGCTGCGCGGGGCGAGGAAGTAGCCGGTGGCGCCGATCTCCCGGACCAGGCGCCGCGACGCGGCCGTCTCGCTCTGGTCGAAGACCGCCCAGGGCGTGTTGGCGGGCTCGTTGGAGATCGCCAGGCCGAAGATCAGGAGCATCAGGAGCGGCTGGACGGTCACCACCGCCAGGAAGGGCCTGTCGTGGCGCAGCCCGGTGGCCTCCCGGTAGGCCACCGCCAGCGCGTTGCTGGCGAAGCGGCGGATCCCGCTGCCCCTCACGCCCGCCGCTCCAGGGTGCGCAGCGCCAGCGCCACGAGGGCGACGCCGAAGAAGAACACCAGGACGAGCTCCGGCAGGAGCTCGAGGGGGCCCTCCCCGCGCAGGTAGATGCCGCGGCTCACGCGGATGTAGTGGGTCGCCGGGATGAGCTCCGCCAGCCACTGCACGGGCTGGGGCATGCTGCGGATCGGGAAGGCGAAGCCCGAGAGCTGCACCAGCGGGATGCTGGACATCACCGTCTTCTGCACCGCCTCCGCCGGGGTGGCCGAGGTGGCCGAGAAGATGAGCCCCAGCGAGAGCGAGGTCACCACGTAGAAGGCCGAGACCGCGAAGAAGAAGAGCGCGCTTCCCGCCGGCCAGACGCCGAGCACCAGCCCCGCGATCCCCATCATGAGGGCCACGTCCAGGGCGAAGACGGTGCCGAGCGGCAGGAGCTTCCCGAGCAGGATCTCGAGGGAGGTGGCTGGAGTGAGCTTCAGCTGATCGAAGGTGCCCGTGAGCCGCTCGTTCACGATCGAGACCGCGGTGATGAGCACGGTGAGGAAGGAGAGGACGAAGCCGAAGGTGCCGGCCACCATGAAGGGGACGCCCTCCAGGCGCGGGTTGTAGAGTGCCCGCGCCACCACCCGGACGCCGGGTGGTCCCGCCGCCGCTCTCGTGGGCGGCGCGGCACGGGCCTCGAGCTGCGCCCCGCTCGCCGCCACCAGGGAGCGCAGGAAGGCGTCGGCGTTGCCGGCCAGGATCGTCTCGGCCCCGTCGTAGAGCGCCTGGATCACCGGCGGGTCGCCGGCCCCGCGGCCCGCGAGCGCGCGGTCGAAGTCCGGCGGGATCAGGATCGCCGCCCCGAGCCGCCCGTCCACCAGAGCGGCCTCGAGGGCCTCGCGGGTCGCGAAGGGCCGCGGGTCGAAGGCCCCGCCGGCGCCGAGATCCGCGACGAGGCGGCGGCTGGCCATGCTCCGGCTCGCGTCGTGGACTCCGAGCGGCATGTGGCGCACCTCGGTGGAGAGCACGAAGCCGAAGACCAGGAGCGCCACGATCGGCACCGCCAGGAGCGTCACGATGGTGAAGGGGTCGCGCAGCGTGGCCCGGACCTCGCGGAGCATCAGGGTGCGCAGCCTTCGCAGCGAGGATCGCCCCCAGCGGGGGCCCGCCGCCGGGTCGCGCCGCGCCGGGGCCGGCGAGCTCACGGCGCCGCCGCCTCCCCGGCTCTTGCCCGAAGCACGCGCCGGAAGACCTCGCTCATGGGCGGCTCCTGGACGCGCACGCGCCCCGCGGCGGCGGGGCCGAGGGCCCGGGCGAGAGCCGTGAGGGCCGGGCCGTCCAGGCGGGGAGCGCGCAGGGCCGGGGGGCCGCCGGCGCGGCCGGGCTCGAGCGCGAGCCCGGCGGAGCGCAGGCGCGCGAGCAAGGCCTCGTCGGGGGGATCCAGGAGCTCGATGCGGTAGCCCTCCGAGTGGGCCGCGCGCAGCGCCTCCGGCGCGGCATTCGCCACGAGGCGCCCGTCGGCGATGAAGGAGACCTGGTCGCAGGAGTCGGCCTCCTCCAGGAAGTGCGTCGTCACGAAGACCGTGCGGCCCGCGTCCGCCTCCTCCCGGATGCGCTCCCAGAAGAGGTCGCGGCTCGCCGCGTCGACCCCGGCGGTCGGCTCGTCGAGGAACAGGATGCGCGGCTCGTGCAGCGTGGCGAGGGCGAGCCCGGCCCGCTGGCGCACCCCCGCCGAGAGGTTCTCGGGCCGCTCACCCTCGGCGTCGCGCAGCTCGAAGCGCTCGCGCACCTCGCCCCAGCGGCGCTCGAGGGCCGCGCCCTGGGTGCCCTGGAGGCCGCCGTAGAACTCGACGTTCTCGCGCAGCGTGAGCCCCTGGTAGAGGCTCACCTTCTGCCCCATGTAGCCGATGTGGTCGCGAACGCGGCGCGGCCTCGCGACCACGTCGACCCCGTCCACCACCACCTGGCCGGCGCTGGGCGGGAGCAGCCCGATCAGCATGCGGATCGTGGTGCTCTTGCCGGAGCCGTTGGCGCCGAGGAAGGCGAAGATGGTGCCAGGCTCGACCGAGAGGGTGAGGTCGTCGACGGCCGTGAAGTCGCCGAACCGCTTGGTGAGCCCGCGCGCGGAGATGATGGGGCCGCTCACGGCAGGGGCCCCGAGGCGCGCGCGTCCGGCTCCGCCGGCCGGGGCGGCTCCGGGCCGCGGGCCAGCGCGAGGAGCGCCGTCTCCATGTCGACGGGCACCACCTCGACGAGCTGCGCCCCCGGGAGCGCCCCGAGCCCGCGCAACACGAGCGGGGCGCCGGGGGAGCGCCCGATCGGGACCTCGACCCGCGCGAAGCGCCCGCTCGCGCGCACGCGCGCCACCCAGGGGAGCCCGCGCGCCGCCCGGGCCAGGGCGCGCGGCTCCGCGCCCCAGACCCGGTACAGGTCCACCTGCGCGCGCGCCTTGAGCTCGGCGGGCGTGCCGTTGCCCACGACCCGGCCGGCGTCCAGGTAGACCAGGCGCCCGCAGACCGCCGCCTCGTCCAGGTAGCTGGTCGAGAGCAGGATCAGGGCATGCCCGCGCCGCTCGGCCAGGAGCTCCCAGATCTCCGCGCGCGCCACCACGTCGACGCCCGCCGTGGGCTCGTCGAGCACCAGGAGCGCCGGGTCCGGCAGGAGGGCGTTGGCCACCGCGAGCTTCTGGCGCATCCCGCCGGAGAGGGCGCCCGCCGGGCGGTCCGCGAAGGCCAGGAGCGCCGTGCGCTCGAGCAGCTCCCCGGCGCGCCGCTGGAAGTCCGCGGGGTGGAGGCGGTGCAGGCGCGCCGTGAAGCGCAGGTTCTCGATCACGGAGAGCTCGCGGTTCAGGGCGAAGACCTGGGGCACGTAGCCGACGCGCTCCTTGAGCGCGCGCACGTCGCGGCGCAGGTCGAAGCCCAGCACGGAGGCCTCTCGCGCCTCCACCTCGAGGAGCCCCGCGATCGCCCGCAGGAGCGTGGTCTTGCCGGCGCCGTCGGGGCCCGCCACGCCCACGAGCTCCGGCCCGCGGAGCTGGAGGTCGATGCCCGCGAGCGCGCGGCGCCGCCCGAAGCGCTTGACGAGGCCGGCGAGCTCGATGGCGAGGGCCGGCTCCGCTGCCCGCAGGGGAGCCGGCGCGCTCACGGGGAGCTCCGGGCCGTCCGGGAGGCCGGGGAGTCGCCCGCCTCCGGGGACAGGAAGACATTGCCCTCCGCACCGGGCTGGAAGCTCTCCACCTCTGCCAGGATCCGCACCTTCGCCCGGACCACCTGACCCATGCGGTCGCTGCGCGTCTCGATCTTCTCCGGCGTGAAGTTGACCTCGTCGGCCACGAAGCTCACCTCGCCCGGCACCCGCCGGCCGGGCTGGCTGTCGAGCTCGATCTCGACGCGGCGGCCCACGCGCACGCGCGCCAGGTCCGCCACCGGCACGTAGATCTGCACGTACTTGTCGCGGGGGTCGAGGACCGTGAGGACCGCCGTGCCGGGCTGGGCGAGCTCCCCGGGCCAGAGCAGCTGCGACTGCGCCCGGGTCTCGACGTCGGGGGCCCGCACCACGTGCTTCTCGCGCAGGACCTCGAGCTCGCGCAGCTGCGCGCGCCCCCACTCCAGCTGCTCGCGCAGCACGTCGAGCTGCCGGCGCGCCAGGGCGATGCTCCCCTCCTCGGCGCGCATGCGGGCCAGGAGGTCGCGGGCCTGCTTCACCGCGCTGGCCGTCGCGTCGCGCTGGGAGCTGGCCTCGTCGAGCCGCTGGGGCGACGCCACGCCGGTGGAGAAGAGGCTCTCCTGGCGGCCCAGGGTGCGCGCCGCCAGGAGCGCCCGGGCCTCGGCCTCGCGCAGGGCCGCTTCGCGGGCAGCCACGTCGCGCTGCCAGGTGGCCTCGGAGAGCGCCACCTGCTCCTCCTGGCGGCGGATCTGTGCCTCGAGCACGGCGAGCTCGCGCTCCTTCGAGGCCAGCCGGGCCGCGATCTCGGCGTCGTCGAGCCGCGCCACCACGGCGCCGGCCGGGACCGGGTCGCCCTCGGCGAAGAGCACCTCGCGGGCCCGGCCGCTCGCCTCGCTGCGCAGCACGCGCTCCTCGCCCTCCACGAAGCCCGTGTAGTGGATCGCGGCGTCGCCGCCGCGCAGCCAGACGAGGGCCGCGAGGGCGACGGCCCCGAGGACCAGGAGCGCGAGGGCGCGGCGCCGGGTCACGGGCGCTCCCCCCTCGAGCGGGCGCGCCGGCGACCGGGCTCGCCCGCCGCCTGCGCCGCCAGCTGCTCGAGGCCCCCCAGCGTGAAGCGGGTGACGTGGTCGGCGACCTCGTCGGCGAAGCCCTCCGGATAGGTCTTGCGGCCCATCAGGAGCAGCAGGGCGGGGCGCGCGAAGAGGTAGAAGCTCACCTGGCCGATCGCGCTGAAGGCGCAGCGCTCGAGGTCCCCGGCGCCCAGCCCGGGCGCCAGCGCGGCCAGGAGCAGCTCCATGTCCCGGCGCAGCGGCCCGATGTAGCGGCGCACGATGAAGGGCAGCGCCTCGGAGGGCTCCGCGAGCTCGCGCTGCATGAGCGGGGCGTGGGGGTTCTCGCGGTCGAGCAGGGTCTCGAGCATGGTGCGCACGCGCTGGCGCAGGAGGTCTGCGATCCCGGCGCGGGAGAGGCGCGCGAGGGCCTCCGGGTCCACCAGCGCGCCGCGCTCCTCGAGGCGGCGCTGCAAGCGCTCGAAGTAGGCGCGGGCGACCTCCCGGTAGAGGCGCTGCTTGGAGCCGAAGTGGTAGTTGGCGGCGGCCAGATTGGTGCCCGCCTGGCGCGCGATCTCGCGCAGGGTGGCGCCCCGGTAGCCGCGGGCGGCAAAGACCGGGCCGGCGGCTTCCACGAGCCGCTCCCGGGTCCCGAGGCGACCTTCCGCGCCCATCGAACAATTGTTTAAAACATTCATTACAGATGCGCCAGGGCCGGGCGGGCGCGGCGGCGACGGCCGGCCCGGGGCAGGGGGTGGTCTATCCTGGGCGCGGCTGCCGCGGGCCGGCTCCGGCGCCGCGGCCCGGAGGGGGGCCTTGCAGGACCTGCGCTCGCGGCTGCGCGGCTCGCTCCTGGCCGGCGCCGTCGGGGACGCCCTGGGGGCGCCCATCGAGTTCGCGAGCTGGGCCGAGATCCAGGCGCGCTTCGGCCCCGCCGGGCTCTGCGAGCTCGAGCCCGCCTGGGGGCGCCGGGGCGCCATCACCGACGACACGCAGCTCGTGCTCTTCACCGCCGAGGGGCTCGTGCTCGCGGCTCGAGCCGGCGCCCTGGCGAGGCCCTCGGAGCGCCGGCGCCACCTGCACCGCGCCTACCTGCGCTGGCTGCGCACCCAGGGCGAGTCCTCGGCGCACCCGACCTTCGAGCGCACCCTCGAGGGCCGGCTCCTGGAGGTGGCGGACCTGCACGCGCGCCGGGCCCCCGGGTCGACCTGCCTCGCGGCCCTGCGCGGGGGGCGGATGGGCCGCCTCGAGCAGCCCCTGAATGCGAGCAAGGGCTGCGGGGGCGTGATGCGCGCGGCCCCGGCGGGCCTCGCGCGCGGCGTCGCGGACCCCTTCCGGCTGGGCTGCGAGGCGGCGGCGCTGACCCACGGGCATCCGACCGGCACCCTCGCGGCGGGCTTCCTGGCCCACGCGCTCCGGGAGCTCGTCCTGGGGGCCGGCCTTCCGGAGGCCCTGGCCGATGCCCTCGAGGAGCTGCGCCGCTGGCCCGCCCACGAGGAGTGCGCCGCCGCGGTCCTGGCGGCGCAGGAGGCGGCGCGGGCGGGGCCGCCGGGCCCCGCGGACCTCGAGGCGCTGGGCGCGGGCTTCACGGCCGAGGAGGCGCTCGCGATCGCGCTCGCCTGCGCGCTCGCCGCCCCGGACCTGGAGGCGGGGCTGCGGCTCGCGGTGAACCACGGCGGCGACAGCGACAGCACCGGCTCGCTCGCGGGCCAGCTCCTGGGCGCGCTCCACGGCGAGGGGGCCATCCCGCCGCGCTGGCTCGAGGCGCTCGAGCTGCGCGCGGAGATCGAGCGGCTCGCGGACGAGCTCGCGAGCGAGTGCGGCTAGCGAGACACCCTCCGCAGGGTGCCGTCCGCGGAAGGACATCCCAGGGGGACGCAGCTCGTGTGCGGTTCCAGGGCTTCGTGACTCCGGATCACGTCCTCGCCGTCGCTCTGCTGGCCGCGACGGTGGCGGCGGGCCTCGCGTGGCTCGCCGCCGCTCACACCGGCGCGGGGTCACGCGGCGTTCCGGCCCCGCTGTTCTTCTTCCTCGGGCTGGGCGCACTGCTGACCGCGGCGACCTGGCGGTCGCTCGTCCCCCTGAACGTCGATACCGACACCCTCACCCACGCGGTCTCCCTGTCTGCTGCGGACAACCTCGAAGAGGTCGTTCGACTTCGCGGTCCGTGGACAGCCGACTACCTGATCCAGGGTCCCGTCATCCACCTGCTCCGGCAGATCGCAGGACTCCCCCCCTTGGAGAGCTATCGCCTGTTGACCGTGTCCGCGGCTGCTGTCTCCGCGATCCTCCTTCGCCGCGTGGGCTTGCTGCTCGGCGCCAGTGAAGGCATGTCGGGGCTCTACGCTCTCCTGCCCCTCGCCGCTTTCGGGACCGGCTGGCTCACTTCGACGCTCGACGACAACGCGGTATCGGCCGCTCTGGAATGGTCCTTCATCGCGTGCTGGCTGACGCTCGTTCTCGGCCCTTGCGGCAGGCGCGATCGCGACGCCCTCCTGTGCGGGGCTCTGCTGGGAATAGCCGTGAGCTTTCACAGGAAGGCATGGCTCTCCGGCGTCCTGCTCGTCGCGCCCCTGCTCATCAACGAACTGCGGAAGCGATCCGTGCTGAGATCCGCGCTGATCGCCCTTGCCGCTGCGGCCGTCGCGCATGCTCTGATGCTCGTGTCCTTCCAGCCCGAAGGGATCTCGGTGGCGCTGCTCAGTGGGCTGCGGAGTCGGCATCATGCCGTCCCCGGCTGGTGGTTCTTCTCCCGGGAGGGGTGGGACGTCTTGCACCAGCTCGAGCTCGCGTGGGTCGGGCTGCGGACCGCGCTCACGACCCTGCCCGTCGTGGAGGATCTGTCCCTGGGCCATTCGTTCGCGCTGACGGGCGTCGCCGCCGTGAGCCTGGCGAGCCTGGTTGCCGGGATCTGGTCCGCCCGCGGCAATGCGGGTTGTCGAATCCTCCTCGTCGGACTTGCGGTCCAGGTCCTTCATTCCGTGTTCTATGAGCCGTGGTCCCCCGAGCGGTGGGACATGTTCGTAGCCATGGCCGCGCCGATCGCAGCGGTTGCCGCGTCGGGGCGGCGCAGCCGGTCGCCGTGGCGGTTCGTCGCCTGTTGGATCTGGTGCCTTCTCCTCGCCACCCAGCTCTTCTCGCAGTGGCTGTTCGTCGAAACGGTGGGCTTCGGTAGACACTGGCGACCAGATGTCGACGGCGGGCAGGTCCTCGACACGCACTACGCGTACGACGCCCCGTTGTGGGACCTCGCGGGGCAGCTCGATGCGCTCGTCGAGGATCGCGGTGCGATCGTCGGTCCGCACGAACTCGGTGACAGCTCGCTCCTGTCGGAACGCTTCGTCGCCTATGCCATCTATCGCTCTGGCGCCTTCCGCAGATCGTACGGAGTCGCGACGAGGGAGAAGGTCCGATCTGCCCTGGAGAAGGGGTCCCCCCTCTACCTGGTTCGGAAGTTCAGCTACGTCGGACCCGAGATCGCCATTCGCGGTGCCCCTCGATTTCGCCGATCCGCGGTCCGCCTGCCGGTGCCCTACCGGGTGGATCGCCTGATTCCCGGTGGCTCGCGGGGGACGGGGCGCTAGCGCCCGTCCACCGAGAAGGCGAGCAGCACGTTGCCCGGGATCTGGAAGTAGAGGCCGTAGCCCGAGTTCACGAAGACGCGGCCCCGGGCCACCACGGGCCCGGCGAAGCTGATCGATCCGCCCCGCGCCCGCTCCCCGGACACCGTCTCGAACTCCCGCGCGGTCTCGAACTCCCAGAGCGCGCGGCCGTCGCGGCTGTCGTAGGCCACGAGGCGCCCGTCCCGATGGCCGGCGAAGACCACGCCGGGGATCGCGGTCGGCGCCGACGAGATCCCGGGCTCGCACAGGAAGCGCCGCCAGCCGAGCCCGCAGCGGGACCCGGCGGGGGCCGCCCAGAGCTCCCGGCCCGTGCGCGCGTCGAGGGCGTAGAGGCCCGGCCGGGGCTCGCCCTCGTGCTCGTGCATGTCGAAGTAGTCGGAGATCGGGACGAAGACCGACTCGCCCTCCGCCGCCATCCCGTAGTAGATGCCGCCCCGCATCCCCCCGCGCCCGACGCGCTCCTGCCAGAGGATCTCGCCGCCGCGGTCCGGGTCCATCCCGTAGACGACGCCCGTCTTCTGGCCGGCCACCAGCACCTCGCTCCCATCGGAGAGGTCCACGAGGATGGGCGGGGCGCCGAAGTCGTAGTCGGGGCCGTCCTCCGCCGGGCAGTTGGCGTTGTCCCGCATCACGCAGGCGTTGTTCCAGGCGTCGCCGCGGAGGGTCTGGCGCGCCCAGGCGATGCCGCCGGCCTCGAGATCGAAGGCCAGGATCGCGTCGCTGGTGGCGCCGGCGGGGGAGGAGTAGTTCTCTCCGGTCCCCACGTAGAGGCGGCCGCGCGCCGGATCCAGGGCCGGGCTGTTCCAGATCGGGGCGCCGGAGGGCGCGAGGATCGGGGTCCCCACCCGGGTCTGGCCGACCGGGGCCGGCTCCGCCTCGATCGTGTAGCCCTTCCAGAGCCGGGCCCCGCTCCCGGCGTCGAGGGCCACCACCGCGCCGCGGAAGCTGCAGCAGGGATAGGCCGGGTCGCTGGCCGCCGTGGTCTCCTTCGACGAGACCGGGACGAAGAGGCGCTCCCCGTGGAGCACCGGCGAGCCGGTGAGGGTGGCGTTGGGGTGCTCGTCCACCTTCGCGCGCCAGAGCAGCTCGCCGCTCCGGGCGTCGACGGCGTAGACCGTCGCGAGGAGGTCCCCGAAGAAGGCCCTGGGCCGGGCGCTCGCGTCGCCCGCCCGCCAGGGGCCGACGACGATGGCGGTGCGCACCTCGGCGTCGGCGCGGAAGGTCCAGCGCGCGCAGCCGCTCGCGGCGTCGAGGGCGTAGACGGTTCCGTCGTGGCTCCCCACGTAGACGGCGCCGCCGGCTGCGGCGGGCTGGGAGCGGGCGCGCGTGGCGTGGGGGAAGGCGAAGGCCCAGCGCAGGCGGAGGCGCGGCACGTCCCGGGCCGAGAGGCCGGCGTCCGCGGCGGCGTGGAGGCGGCGATTGCGGCGGTCCACCCCCCAGCCCGCGGAGACGGGCGGCGCCTCGAAGTCGAACTCCGCGGCCTCCCCGCGGCAGCGCACGAGGGGAGCCGGGGCGACGGAGCCCAGCTCCTTCCCGGTCAGGAACTCGGCCAGGACCTCGCGCTCGGCGGGCGCGAGCCCCGCCGCCTGCCGGCGCATCACGCCCGCGTCGAGCGCGGAGAGCACCAGCTCCGGCGTGAGGCTGCGCAGGAACATGCGGTGCGGCGCGCCGGTGGCGAAGTTCTCGTGGCAGGCGGCGCAGGAGCGCACGTAGAGCTCCGCCCCCGGGCCCCCCGCCGAGAGATCGGCCCCGAGGCCCCCGGGCACCGGCGAGCAGGCGAGCGGCGCGCCGGCGAGGAGCGCGAAGAATGCGCCGCGGGCGACGCGCTGGAGCTCCGACCCCATGACCTCAGGACTCCTTTGGATCCGGCGCCGCGTCCAGGCGGCCGATCAGCTGCTCGGTGCGCATGCGCCCGTCCCGGCAAGCGGCGCGCGGCGCCCCGCTCCCCTCGCAGCGCCGCCAGAGCGCGGCAATGCGCTCGCGCGGAAAGGGCGCCGCGTGGTGGTAGTAGTTCCAGAAGAGCTCGGTGGCCTGGCGGGCCTCCGCGAGGGCATGGGCGCCGTCGGCCGGCGTCGACGGGAGCGGGTCGAAGAGTGCCGCGAGCCGGTCCACATCGTGGAGCGGGATCGCGCGCGCCAGCGCCGAGACCTTGCGCCGCTCCCGGACCGCCTTCAGGACCCGCTCGCGCGGCCGCGAGTCCGGGACCTCGTGGGTCCACTGGGCGAGCAGCACGGCGCACTCGCGCGGCAGATGGCGGCAGGCCTCGCCCACGAAGGCGCCCCGCTCGCGCTCCGGGAGCGCCCCGCCGAAGCGCCGGGCGAAGCGCCGCACCAGGGAATGGCTCCGGCCCAGGCGCGCTCCCTCGAGCGTCGCGGTGCTGGGGAGCCGGCTCTCGTCGGCGTGAAAGAACGCCCGGGCCGCCAGGTAGCCGAGCTGCGGATGCAGGAGCGTCTGGACCTCGCCGGGGCCCAGGCTCGCGTGGGCCACCCCCAGCGGGAGGAGCTCGTGGGCCAGCAGCTGGGGGAAGCTGCGGATCCCGGCGCGCAGGAGCGCGGCGCGGAAGTCCGGCTCTCCGGCCCGCGCCTCCAGGCGCTCCACGTCGAGGGCGCGGGTCTCGTCGCGAAAGCCGAGCAGGAGGAGGTCGTTGTCGAGCCCGTACCAGACCGACACGTGCTCGAAGACGGCGGTGTAGGTGCGGAGCACCAGGGCCAGGGTCGCGTCGTCCAGCGCGTAGGCGTGCATCCACTGGCAGAAGACCCCCCCGCTGGCGAGCCGATCGCGGGCTCCCTCGAGGAACTCCCGGCTGTAGAGCATGTCGATGCCGAGGGCCCAGGTGTGGCTCGGCTCCGACGCGATCACGTCGTAGCCCCCGGCGCTGCGCAGCAGGGTGCGGTAGGCGTCTCCCTCCAGGATGCGCAGCGCCGGCTGGGTGGAGGTGCGCCCGTTCGCCTCGTCGAGGAGCGGCGCCGCGCGCAGCACGCTGCGCGCGATCTCCGCGACGCTCACCTCGCGCATGGAGGGGAGCCGCGCCAGCTCTCCGGGGGTCACGCCGGTGCCGTAGCCGATCACGAAGGCGCGCTCGGCGCGCTCGGCGAAGAGGGCCGGGAGCAGCGCGATGAGCGCCGTGGTGAGGTAGTCGCCGCGGACCGATCCCTCGCGCTTCCCGTTCGTCATCAGCGAGAGATCCACGCCCGCCTTCGATTCGTAGCGGCTCACGGCGACGGAGGTGGTGGGCCCGTCCTCGTAGAAGACCAGGGAGGCGGGCCGGCGACTCGCGAAGAAGCGCTCGGGCCCCGCGAAGCTCTCGGGACCCGGCGTGCGCTCGTAGAGCAACCCTGCGGCGAGCCGCTCGGGGGACCAGGGGGGGAGCAGGGCGATGCTCGCGAGCGCGAGCGCCAGGACCCCCGCGGCCGCGACCCGCCCGAGGCCCAGGAGCGGCCGCGTGGCCAGGACCGCGGCCAGGGCCAGCGCCGCCAGGGCCACCCGGTAGACCTGGTGCAGGTCGAGCCAGAAGAAGAGCGCGTAGCCTCCGAGGAGCGCCCCGAAGAGCGACCCCAGCGTGTTGGCGCTGTAGAGCGCGCCGGCCACGTCCCCCAGGTCGCGCACCTCCCGGCGCAGCTGGTCGAAGATCAGGGGCAGCGCAGCCCCCGAGAGGACCACGGCCGGGCCGATCACCGCGAGCACGCCGAGGAGCGTGGCGAGCTGGAAGGGGTAGAAGGCCGCGGCGTCGCTGCGGAACAGGCTGCGCAGCGCGTGGGCCCAGTAGGGGCCGTTCTGGAGCTGCGGGTAGAGGGCGAGGAGCAGCGCGAGCAGGGCCCAGAGGTCCGCGGCCAGGAGGCCGCGGGGGATGCGCCCGAGGGCGGAGACGCCGAGGCTCCCGAGCGCGATGCAGAGCACGAAGACCGCGACCACGAGCGAGAAGGTGAACTGCGAGGCCCCCAGCGCGAGCCCGCCGAGGCGGATCAGCACGGTCTGGACCGTCATCATCGCGAAGCCCACCAGGAGGGCTGCGGTCGCGAGTCTCGCGAAGCCCGGGACCCGCGCCGGGGGGGGCGCGGGCGCCGGCGGCGCCGCCGCCGCGCGGCCGCGGGCGCCGAGGGCCATGAGCGCGAAGGCCGCTCCGGCGCCGAGGTTCACGAGGGCCATGGCGCGCAGCGACCCCACGAGCCCCAGGGTCGGGAGCCACCAGTAGCCCGCCGCCAGCGCCCCGGCGAAGGCTCCGGCGGTGTTGAAGGCGTACACCAGCGCGTGGAAGCGCGTGGCGTCGGCGAGGCCTCGCGCCAGGGCCTGGGTGAGGAAGGGGATCGTGCCGCCCAGCAGCACCGAGGGCGGGCCGATCAGGAGCGCGGCGAGCCCCACGTCGAGGGCGAAGCCCGCCCCGCCGCTCCCGTGCGGGAGGGCCGTGGAGAGGGCCCGGGCGCCGCGGAAGAGGAGCGGGAAGGCGAGGGCGTAGACGCCGATGGCGGCCTCGACCATCCCGTAGCCGGCGAGGAGCCGCGCCGCCGCCGACTCCGCGCTGGCCGCACACCAGCGCCGCGTCAGCGAGCCCCACAGCTTGTAGCCGAGGCTCATGCCCCCCAGGAAGATGCCGAGGACCGCGGCGCTGGCCTCGCTGTGGGAGCCCAGCAGCGTCGCCAGGTACTTCTCCCAGGCGACCTCGTAGACGAGGCCGGAGAGGCCGGTGAGCACCGTGAGCAGGAGCGCGCCGAGGCGGAGCACTAGCGGCCCTGGAACACCGGCGGGCGTCGCTCCTGGAAGGCCTTCACCGCCTCCAGGTAGTCCTCGGTCTGGGCGCCCAGGACCATGCGCTCGGCCTCGAGGTCGAGGCAGGACTGGAGGTCGAGGTCGAGCGCGCGGTTCAGGTTGTCCTTCATGAAGCGGAGCGCGATCGGCGGACCCGCGGCCAGGCGCCGGGCCAGGGCCAGGGCCTCGCCCTCGAGCGCGGCGTCGGGAACGACCCGGTTCACGAGGCCGAGCCGCTGGCACTCGCGCGCCTCCACCCGGTCGCCCAGGAACATGAGCTCGCGCGCGCGCGCCGGGCCCACGAGCCGCGTCAGGAACCAGCTCGCGCCGTAGTCGCCGGAGAGGCCCAGGCGCACGAAGGACGTGGTCACGAAGGCGCTCTCGGCGGCGATGCGCAGATCGCAGGCCAGGGCCAGGGCGAAGCCCGCTCCCGCCGCCGGGCCCGGGAGCGCCGCCAGGGTGGGCTTCTCCAGCCGGTGGAGCGCGGCGGGAACGGCGTGCTCCCCCTTGAGCTGGCGGATGCGCGCCTCCGGCGAGGGCAGCCGGCCGTCCCGGGCCATGCTCTTGGTGTCGCCGCCGGCGCAGAAGGCCCCGCCGGCGCCGGTCAGGAGCAGGCAGCCCACCTCCGGGTCCTGGCCGAGCTCCGGGATCAGCCGGCCGAGCACGCGCCGCATCTCCAGGCTGATCGCGTTGCGCGCCTCGGGCCGGTTCAGCGTCACGACCGCGACGCGCTCCTCGAGCCGGCAGGTGACCTCCTGGCTCCCGGTCTCGAGGATCCGCGCCCCTTCCGCTCGGCTCACGCTCGCCTCCCCGATCCCCCGCCCCCGGGGCCGCCCGCCCATACATACCACGGGCGCCCGCGACGCCGCCTCCGCAGAAGCTGCTCGCTCGAAAGAAACGTATACTTCGAGCCGTCGATTCTGGGGATCGGGCTCGGGGAGAGGATCGAGAGCATCGCTGCCAGAAGGGGGAGAGCGGCGCCGGCGTCGCCTGCTCTCGGTTCTCGGAAGTGTCGGCCGCGCTTCGTCGCCCATCGAGCACATCCATGGCGGCGGCCTGCTCCTGTACCTGTGACCTGGCCTTCCATGCGCTCGGCCGGCGCGAGGAGCGCATCGCCTCATGCGAGCGAGTGAGCCGGCGAGGCCGGATCGCAGCGCCGGCCCCTCCCACCGATCGGGCAGCGCCGCCGCGCTCGTCGGCGCGCTCGCCCTGGTCGGGGGATGCGGGGGCGGGGGAGAGCGGACCGCGGCAGCGCCCCTGCGCCCCAACCTGCTCGTGATCGTCGCCGACGACATGGGCCGGGAGCTCGGCAGCTACGGAGATCGGAGCGCCCGCACCCCGGCTCTCGACGCCCTGGCGCGGGAGGGCCTGCGTTTCGACGCCGCCTTCGCCGCCGCGCCGGTCTGCAGCCCGAGCCGGGCGGCGCTCCTGACCGGGCTCTTTCCCCATGCGAACGGACACGTGGGTTTTCCCGCCGAGAGCCGCCTGGGGCCGGAGGTGCGCACGATCGCCGAGCCCCTGAACGAGGCGGGCTATGCCACCGGCCTGATCGGGAAGCTCCACGTGGCCGCCCACGGCGAGGAGAGCGGCGCACGCCAGCTCCCCTTCCAGGAGGTCGTGGCCTTCGACCGCCCCGAGGCGGACTCGCCCGAACGCCTCGCCCGTGAGGTCGGCTCCTTCCTGGCCCGGGTGCGCGGCCGCCCGTTCTTCCTGCTGGTCGGCCTCCACGCTCCCCACACGCCGTACCCCGGTGAGGAGGGTGTGCCCGCCTGGCCCGAGCCCCACGACCCATCGCGGCTCGCGGTCCCCCCCACGGCCCCGGACTCCCCGGCCTTCCGCCGCCGGCTCGCCAGGATGTACGACGCCTACTCCCTCGCCGACTCGCTGGTCGCGGCGGCCCTCGGGGCCCTCGCGGCCGCGGGCGCCAGCGGGAGCACCCTCGTGCTCTTCACCAGCGACCACGGCCCGGCGCTCCCGGGCGCCAAGGGCACGCTCTTCGACCCGGGGATCCGGGTGCCTCTGCTCGCGCGCTGGCCCGGCGTCGTCGAGCCCGGCGGGTCGAGCTCGGCCCTCGTGAGTGGGGTCGACCTGCTCCCGACCCTCCTCGAGGCGGCCGGCGCCGCGCCAGCGCAGGGGCTCCAGGGGCGGAGCTTCCTCCCCCTCCTGCGCGGCGGGTCGGTGGCCGGCCGCGACGCCGTCTTCGCCGAGCAGAGCCGGCTCGAGGGCAACCGCTACTTCCCGCAGCGCGCGATCCGCACGGCCCGCCTCAAGTATCTGCGCAGCCTTCGGCCCGACGTCGAGCTGCGCTCGAATTCGCTCGGGCACTGGGCGCGGCCCCTGCTCCTGCGCTGGCAGGTGGACCCGGGGGCGCGCCGGCTGGTCGAGCGCGTGGTGCGCCATCCCCGCGAGGCGCTCTACGACCTCGAGGCCGATCCCCACGAGCTCTCGAATCGCGCCGGCGATCCGGTCTGGGCCTCCGCTCAGGCGGAGCTGCGCGACCGCCTGCGCAGCTGGATGGCCGAGACCGGCGATCCCTGGCTCGCTCTCTTCGACTGGTCTCCCGGGTCGCCCGATCCGTTCGAGCCGCGCGAGACGCGCGAGGGCCCCTTCCGCCCGCGCTGGCTCGACGACGAGATCGCGCGGGTCCAGGCCGCCGCGGGCGGCGCTGGGTCCCGGGCAGGCCCGAGCAACGAGGCCTCGCCCGACCCCATCCCCCCCAGCGGGAAGCCGTAGGAGCCCATGCAGCGCTCGCCGCCGCCCGAGGAGGGGCCGCCCGTGGAGTTCCCCCGCCTCTTCGCGCCGCTCCGCCTGGGCCCCGTCGTGGCCCGCAACCGGATCGCCTTCGGCGCGCACTTCACCATGATGAGCGAGCCGGCGCCGCGCTTCGGCGAGCCCGGCTTCTACGGCGCGCGCCTCGGGCGCTACCTGGCCGAGCGCGCCCGCGGCGGCGTGGGGCTGGTGATCGCCGGTCAGGCCCAGGTGCACCCGACGACCGCGTACCAGATGGCCAACAACGCCGTGGCCTGGGACGAGGCCGCGATCCCGCACTTCCAGGCGCTGACCCGCGCCGTTCGCGAGGGCGGGGCCCTCGCCTTCCTCCAGCTGGCCCACAACGGCGGCGTGAACCACGGCGCCTGGTCGAAGCTCCCGGCCTGGGCTCCTTCCCACGTGCCGAGCTACCTCGAGGCGCCCAAGCCCCTCGAGAAGGGCGAGATTCGCGAGCTGGTGGAGCACTTCGCGCGCTCGGCCCGCAACGCCGCTCGCGGCGGCTTCCAGGGGATCGAGGTCCACGGGGCCCATGGCTACCTGATCCACGAGTTCCTCTCGCCCCACAGCAATCTGCGCCGCGACGAGTACGGGGGCTCCCTCGAGAACCGCATGCGCTTCGCGGTCGAGGTGCTCGAGGCCGTGCGCGAGGCCGTGGGCGCCGGCGTCGCCGTGGGGCTGCGCCTGGTGGGCGACGAGGGGCTCCCGCCGGGCCAGGGCCTCTCGGAAGAGGACGCGGCGGAGATCGGGGCGGACCTCGAGCGCAGGGGCCTCGTGGACTTCCTGAACGTGAGCGTCGGCCTCTCGGGCATCGGCCTCGTGCGGCCGCTCTACGCGGAGCCCGGCTTCGGCATCTACGCGGCGCGGGCCGTGAAGCGGGCCCTGCGCGAGGTCCCGGTGCTGGGCGTCCACCGCATCCTCACCCCCGCCCAGGCCGAGGGGATCCTCGAGCGCGGGGAGGCCGACGCGGTGACCCTGGTGCGCGCGCTGATCGCCGATCCCGAGTGGGCGGAGAAGGCGCGCGCGGGCCGCGCCGACGAGATCCGGCTCTGCACCGGCTCGAACCAGGGCTGCTACGGCAACCTGCTCCAGGGCCTGCCGGTCACCTGCGTGCAGAACCCGGCCGTGGGCCGCGAGGAGGAGCTCGGGCTTCGAAGCCTCGGGCGGGCGCCCGCGAGCCAGCGCGTGGTGGTGGTGGGCGGCGGCCCCGCCGGCCTCGAGGCGGCCTGGGTGGCGGCGGCGCGCGGCCACCGGGTCACGCTCCTCGAGAAGGGCCGCGAGCTCGGCGGGAAGATCCGCCTGGCCGAGCGCCTGCCGGGGCGCGCCGAGCTGCGCGATTTCGCCGACTGGCGGGCGGCGGAGTGCCAGCGCCGCGGCGTGGAGGTGCGACTCGGCTGCCAGGCGACCCCCGACTCGGTGCTGGCCCTCCTGCCCGCCGCCGTGGTCGTGGCCACCGGAGGGCGCGCCAGCAAGTTCGGGCTCGCCAGGTGGTTCCCCATGCCGGTGCCCGGGACCGAGGACCGCCGCGTGCTCGACCACGAGGAGGCGCTCCAGAGCGCAGGGGAGCTCGGGCCCCGCGTCGTGATCTTCGACGCGGTGGGCCACATCGAGGGCATCGGGCTCGCGGAGCTCCTGGCGGCCCGGGGCGCCCGGGTGCTCCTCGCCATGCCGCTCCCGGCGCCGATCGCCCTGGACGGCGAGACCCAGGCCGCGGCGCTCCCGCGGGCGGTGCGCGCCGGCGCCGAGTGGTGTCCGATGACCGGCGTCGCCGCCATCGAGGCGCGCGACGTGGTGCTCCTCGACCTGCTCTCGGGTCGCACGCGGCGCGTCGCAGAGGTGGATTACGTCGTGATCCGCACCCACGGGCTGCCCGAGGACGCCCTCTACCGCGCCCTCGAGGGCCAGGTTCCCAAGCTCGTGCGCGTGGGCGACGCCGTGGCCGTGCGCACCGCGGACCGCGCCATCTTCGACGGGCACCAGGCCGGGCGCCAGATCTGACCCGGCGCAGGCCGCTCACTCCCGCCGGCGCTCGCCGGGGAGCTGGTCCAGGGTGTGGAAGCGCACCTGCCCGCGCGCCACCAGCGCCTGGTCGGAGGCGCGCCGGATCGTGACCTGCCACACCTGCTGGTGCCGGCCCACGTGCAGGGGCTCGCCCAGGATCTGGAGCTCCCCGGCGCCGTGGCTGCGGAAGAAATCGGTCTGGTTCGAGACCCCGACGACGCCGGCGTCGCCGCGGGCGAGCGCGACCCGGCCGGCGCCGGTGCTCGCCACCCCCTCCACGATCGAGCAGTAGACGCCGCCGTGCAGGATGCCGTAGGGCTGGTGGTGCCGAGGGCCCGCCTGGACGCGGGCGGTCACGCGGCTCGCCGACGCCTCGAGCAGCTCGAGCCCGAGGAGCTCCCCCCAGCGGTCCGGCCCGACCGTGCGGGATCTCGCCTCCGGCGCCGAGCTCATTCCTCGCGGATCGCGCCCACGCCGGTGAGCACGAGGCGCACCAGCTCGCCCTGGCGGTTGGTCTGGGTCTTGGCGAAGACGTGCTTCAGGTGGCTGCGCGCGGTGTTCACCGTGACGCTGCGCGCCGCGGCCGCCTCCTCCAGGGAGAAGCCCTCGGAGAGCAGACGCACGAGCTCCGCCTCGGCGCGCGTGAGGGAGTAGATCTTCTCGAGCCCCTCGGTGGCCGAGACCTGGCGCGCGTCGGGGTTCGTGATGAAGATCGCGATCACGGCGTCCCGGGTGGCGCTTCCGGGCGGCGCCGCCAGGAGCGGGCTCACCATCACCGGGAAGGGCCGCTTCCCCGACGGACGCGAGAGGGAGAGGAAGCCGGCGGCCTGGACCTCGCAGCCCTCCTGGGACGAGAGCGCCGCCTCGAGCAGTCTCTGGAGCTTGGTGTTCTCGCGGGGGTCGGCGGCCTGGGGGCCCTTGCGGTCGATCCGGAAGCCGTCGTCGAGCGCTGCGATCCGGTCGGCGCTTCGGTTCGTGACGACGGGCCGGCGCTTCGCGTCGAGCAGGATCACGCCGGTGGGGAGGCGGTCCACCACCTCGGCCAGGGCGAGCCGTTCGCGCTGCACCCCGTCCATGGCGCCCTGGAAGGCGAAGGCGCGGCGCAGGTGCGGAACCAGCGAATCGGCGCGCGCGAAGTCCGCCTCGCCGAAGGAGGGCTCGCCGTCGCGCCGGAAGATCGAGATGCCCCCAGAGGGGATCTTGCCGTCGATGGCGATGGTGTGGCCGAGGTTCGCGTAGGCGTCGAGGCCCTGGGGCACGAGCCACGACTTGCAGAACTCCGTCGTCGCGAGGTCGAGCTCCGGGAAGGCCTCCTCCAGGGTCACGAAGCGATCCCAGGCCAGGCGCCCGATCGAGGCGGAGGCGGAGAAGGGCAGGCCCTCGATCACGGCCTCGGCGTAGCGCTCCACGTAGGCCGGATCGAGCCCCAGGAAATACCTCTGGTACGGAACGCCCAGGATGTTCACGACCAGGAAGACCGGGGCGTCGTCGAAGGCGCGGGAGAGGGCCAGGGCGAACTTCCCCCACCCGGGCGGGCGCAGCACCGCCTCGTAGATCTCGTTGATCAGCTCGTGGGTCTCTTGCTTCCGGTCCACGCTCCGCCCGCCGAGGCCTGGGGGACGCTCGCGTCCCACGAATCATTATGCCCCTGCCGCGCGATCCCACCAGCCCCGCGCGCCGCCGCGGGAGAGCTGCCCGCCCCCCGCGGGATCCTGCAGGCTGAAATGCCGCGCTTTCGAAGCGCAGCCGTGGGAGGGCCTCGGGCGCCGCGGCGCGCGCTCCGGGGGCGAGCGGACTCCGGCACGGCGCTTGCTCCGCAGCCGCAGGGGACGGCCGACCGCCGGGGTGCGGGCGGCCCGAGCTCCGGAGCCGGGGGCGGGAGACACGTGAGCGCGCTCGACGTTCTGGTCGTGGGTGCGGGGGCGTACGTGCGGGGCGCCGCGGAGCGCGACTTCGGCACGGTTCTGCCCACGCTCCTCGGGCTCCAGCGCGACGGGCGCGTGGGCGCCCTGCGCGTCGCGGCGACCCGCCCGGAGAGCGTCCAGGCGCTGCGCGCCAAGCTCGGCGCCCTGGAGCGCGCCCTCGGCCTGAGCGCCCGCGTCGAGCTCTACCCGCAGGGCGACCGCCCGAACCCGAACGCCTACCTGGAGGCCGCCGAGCGGGCCCCGCGCCCGCGGGCGGCCCTCGTGGTGGTGCCGGATCCCCTCCACCACCGGGTGGCGGCGAGCCTGCTGGAGCGCGGGCTCCACTGCCTGGTGATGAAGCCCCTCGCGCCCACGGCGGCCGAGGCGCGCGATCTGGCGCGGCGCGCGCGCGAGCGCGGCCTGGTGGGCGAGGTCGAGTTCCACAAGCGCTTCGACGACGCCAACCGCCTGCTGCGGCGCGAGCTCGCGAGCGGGAGCCTCGGCGAGATCTCCTCGGTCCTGGTCGAGTACTCCCAGCGGCGCAGCGTCCCCCTCGAGACCTTCCGGCGCTGGGCCCACCACACCAACAGCTTCCAGTACCTGGGAGTCCACTACGTGGACCTGATCCACTTCGCGAGCGGCGCCCGGCCCCGGCGCGCCATGGCGGTGGGCCGCAAGGACCTGCTCGTGCGCCAGGGCGTCGACACCTGGGACTCGGTGCTCGCCATCGTCGAGTGGGAGACGCCCCAGGGCGGCGCCTTCCACGCCGTCTTCCACACCAGCTGGATCGATCCGGAGGGCACCACGGCGCAGAGCAACCAGATCCTCAAGGTGATCGGGACGCGCGGCCGCTTCGAGAGCGATCAGAAGCACCGGGGCGTCGAGGTCGCCACGGCGGAGCGCTGCGAGGCGGTGAACCCCTACTTCTCGCAGCTCCTGCCCGGCGAGCGGGGCGCGCGCCTCGAGGGCTACGGCCCGCGCTCGATCGAGCAGTTCCTGCGCGACGCCGAGGCGCGCGAGGCTGGCGCGGCGCTCGAAACCTGCGCCGCGAGCTTCGAGGAAGGGGTCCTCTCGAGCGCGGTGTGCGAGGCGGTGGGCCGGAGCCTCGTGCGGAACGGCCGCTGGACCGACGTGGAGCTCGAGGGCGCGGCCCGCGACGAGGCGACCGGCGCGGCGCGGGCCGCAGCGGTCAAGGCGCCCCTTCCTCCGGAAGGGGGCGAGCGGGCTCCGCTGCCGGCGCGCTGAGCCCAGCCGGAGGCTCCGCCGCTCCCAGGGCGCGGCCGGCGCGGTAGAGCGCCAGGTGCTCGCGCAGCGCGCCGGCCAGCGCGGCGTCCCCGCGCCCCTCCGCCAGGGCCAGCCCGCGCTCGGCGGCGGCCACCGCCTCCGCGAAGCGGCCCAGGGCGGCATGGCTCGCGGCCAGCGTGTCGAGGTAGGCGGGCTCGGCGCCGCCCGCGCCGCTCGAGGCGGCGCTGGCGAGGCGCAGGGCCTCCTCGGGATCGCGCAGCTCCGCGCGCGGGGTGGTGGCCAGGAGCCAGGCCAGGTTGTTGGCGACCGGGAGCAGATCCGGAGCGAGGCGCAGCGCCTCCCGGGCGTGCTCCACGGCCAGGGCGGGCCGACCCGACCGCTCGGCGGCCAGCGCGAGCGCCGCGTGGAGATCCGCGTCGCCGGGCCGCTCCACGAGCGCCGCGCGCAGGTGCGCCTCCGCCCGCTCGGGGTCTCCGGTCTCGAGCAGGGCGTAGCCCAGGGCGGCGCGCAGCCGCGCGTTCGCGGGCGCGATCGCGAGCCACGGCTCGTAGTGGGCCAGGGCCCGGTCGGGGCGGCCGCGCTCCCGCTCGACGTCGCCGAGCCCGAGGGCCGGATCCATCCAGCCGGGCTTGGCGCGCAGGGCCAGCGCGTAGTGCCGGGCCGCCTCCTCCGGGCGTCCCTCGAGGAGCAGCCAGTCGGCGAGCCAATTGTGGGCGAGGTGGTTGTCGCGCGTCACGGCGATGGCGCGCTCGAAGAGCGACTCGGTGTCCCGCCAGTGCCGCACCTGGCGCTCGGCGGCCACGGCCAGGGCCAGGATGGCCGCCGCGCCGGCGGCCGCCAGGGCCCGGCGCCCGCGCGCCGAGCCGCCCAGGAGGTCGAAGGCCCCCCAGGCCACCGCCAGCGCGAGGCCCACCTGGGGCAGGTAGGTGTAGCGGTCCGCGCGCGCCTGGAGCCCGACCTGCACGAGCCCGATCACGGGGACGAGCATGCCCAGGTACCAGAGCCACCCGACGAGCAGCCAGGGGCGCCGGCGGCGCTCGCGCAGCGCCAGGGCGGTGGCGGCGGCGAGCAGCGCGCCGCAGGCCAGGCCGCGCGCGGCGGAGACCTGCGCCAGGGGATGCGGGTAGATCACGGCGAGCCCGCTCGGCCACACGCTCTTGGCGGCGTAGATCGCGGTGGACTCCCAGGCGTTCCACAGCCGCGCCGCCACCGGCAGGCCCTCGGTGGGCGACACGGTGCCCGCCGCGCGCTGCGCCCAGAAGGTGATCCCGGAGACCGCCGCCGCGAGCCCGAGCATGGGGAGCTTCTCGAGGAGGGCGCGCCGCCGCTGCGCCGGCGCGGCCAGGCGACCGAGCGGCCAGTAGTCGAGCAGCAGGAGCACGCAGGGCAGCGTGACGAGCATCGGCTTGGCCAGCAGGCCCAGCCCGAAGGCGAGCAGCACGAGGGCGTAGCGCCGGCGGGAGCCAGGGCGCTCCGCGTAGCGCGCCCAGGCGAGCAGGGACAGCATGAAGAAGAGCCCGGCGAGCACGTCCTTGCGCTCCGAGACCCACGCCACCGACTCCACGTGGAGCGGGTGCACCGCGAAGACCGCCGCCGCGAAGGCGCTGCGCCCGACGGCTCCGGTCAGCTGCGAAAGTCCCAGGAAGAGCAGCACCGCGCTGGCGGCGTGCAGGGCGACGTTGGTCAGGAGGTAGCCGGCGGGCTCGAGCCCGTAGAGGGCGAAATCGAGCTGGAGCGAGAGCGAGGTGAGCGGGATCCAGTTGGTGAAGTAGGGCGTGAAGGCGCGAGCCAGGCTGGACCAGCCCGGACCGCCGCGGAGCTGTGGGTTCTCGGTGACGTAGACCTGGTCGTCGTAGCGGACGAAGTCGTGGTGACGGACGCCCTGGAATACGGCCACGGTCAGGAGGAGGAGCGCGAGCGCGATGGGGCCGCGGCGGCGCACGGCCCGGATGGATACCATGGCCGCGACCCCGTGGAATCCGAGGCCGAGACGCTGCGAGCCGGAGACGCCGGAGAGGCAGGGGGGGCGGGGGCGCCGGCGCCGGACGGGGCGCGCCGCCCGCGGCTCCTGTTCGCGAACCTCGCCCTGGCGCTCGTGGCCTACCGCTGGCTGCTGGTGCCCCACTGGCGCGGGACCCTCGCCCTCGACGTCGAGAGCTTCCTCTTCCTCCCCGCCGAAGGCTCCGCGCTCTCGGTGCTGCTGCTCTCGTCGTGGCTCCTCTACCGGCGCCGGGCCCGACTGCGGGCCCTGCCCCGGGGCGCCGGGGCGGCGGCCGGCGCGGCGGGGGCGGCCCTGGCCCTGGCCGGGGTCGGGGTCGCGGCCTGGGCGGCCCTCAGCGGGGTGGAGCACTTCCTGGTGGTCTCGCTCGGGCTCGAGGCGCTGGGCTTCGCGGTCCTGCGCCACGGCGCGGCCGGGGCCCGGGCCGTCGCGGTGCCCGTGGCCTTCCTGGCCTTCGCGCTTCCGCTGCCGGCTCCGGTCCTGAACCAGCTGGGCTTCCAGCTCCAGCTCTGGACCGCCCAGTACACGGGCTGGCTCCTCTACCGGCTCGGCATCCCGGCGCTCGTCTCGGGCGACCAGATCCTCCGCCCTTCCGCGAGCTTCGCCGTGATCGAGAACTGCAGCGGCCTGCGCTCGATGGAGACCCTCTCGATGCTGGCCGTGCTGATGATCGATCTCTTCCGGCGCCGGGGCCCGCACGCGGCGCTGCTGTTCCTGCTGGCGCCCGGCGTCGCCTTCGCCATGAATGGCTTCCGCGTCCTCGCGCTGATCCTGAACCCGCACTCGGAGGTGGTCGCGATCCACAACCTGCAGGGCGTGGCGATCCTGCTCGGAGGGCTCGTCACCCTGTACGGGCTCGACGGCGCTCTCTCGCGGGGACTGCGCCGGGGGGGCGCGCCCCGGGTGGCGCGGGCATCCGGCGTGCCGGGCAGTCGCGGGGAGGCGCCCGGCGCGCCCGGCCGCGCGGCTCGCCTGCTCCCGACGGGCGCGCTGGCCATCACCGCTGCGCTCACCCTGCTCCTTCGCCCCTGGGGGGCCGCGCCCCCGCCAATCCCGGTCCTCCATCACGAGATCCCCCCCGTCCTCGGGGAGTGGGTAGCGAGCGATCACGAGACCGACGCGCTCTTCCTGGGCGGCCTCGGCCTGCGCGAGTCGATCGACCGCGAGTATCGGAGGGAGGGGGAGTCCGTGGAGCTCTTCGTCGCGCTCGGCAGCCATGCCCAGGGCCGGCGCGGTCCCTTCTCGCCGAAGACCGCCCTGCCGGGGAGCGGTTGGGTTGCGGAGGAGACCTGGACCGCCGCCCTCGCCAGAGGGGGACACCCGATCGCGGCCCGCGTCCTGCGCCGGGAGACCCGGCGGAGCCTCGTCTATCACTGGTACGAGGGCACGGCGGGCCCGGCGGACGAGGTGTGGCGCGGACTCCTGGCCCTGGATCGGACGCCCTGGCGGCGCCGCCGGGACGCCGCCGTCGTGCGCCTCAGCACGGAGATTTCGGGCCCCGGGCCCGAGGCCCGCCGCCAGGCGGAGGAGAGGATGGACCGATTCCTGCGCCTCCTCGAGGAGCCGCTGGCCCGGATCGATGCCCGCCTGGCGCGGAAAACGTTTTCCTGATTTTCCTGTTCTGGGAAAAGAGTTTCTTTGAGAAGCTGCTCCCTGAGCAAATGGATCGTAAATAGAATCAGGAGCTTAGGTGGACCGGCCGGCTAGGCATGGGGATTGCAATCTGAAACACCCAAGGCACGGGCCTCCCGCGGGGACAGCCCATCGGGAGCGAGCGGAAGGTCTGCGAGGGCCGCGGTCTGACGGGCAGACGGCGAGCCACCAGACGTGAGGGAATGGCTGACGCATTCAGGCCAGAAACCGCGACGGGACCGAAGGGTGGCCAGGTGCAGCTGAGCGGAAACGACGGATCGCGGGCCTGATGCAACGGAATCGGAAGTACCGAGGAGACACCGGAATGAAGATGAGCGTCTTTGCCTCTCTGTTCGCCTTGCTGATCTGGGCGACAGTCCCGAGTGCGTCGTTCGCGGGCTCGCTGCTCGGCAACAGCGATGGCCCTCCGCAGCCCCCCGGGTTCACCACGGACCTGGTGGACGACGTGATCGACAACTGCACCAACACCGGGAACCCGGCCCAGGTCGACACGGA
>Ga0187892_10001531_pt1 | contig 52248 bp, 39 predicted proteins | sample MA1701073metaG_FD_139345 | JGI IMG/M metagenome (GOLD analysis project Ga0187892, IMG submission 139345) | Bio-ooze microbial communities from a basaltic lava cave in the Kipuka Kanohina Cave System on the Island of Hawaii, USA - MA170107-3 metaG ...
GCGCGTCTCGACAGCCGTGACGACGATCTTGCGCGCGGGCTTCGTGCCGACCGGTCTCTTCATGGCGGGCCTCCGCCATGTTCATCGGCCCGAAGACGGGTTGAGCTTTACGCCGGACCACGGGCAGCGTCGTGCGTGAGTCGCTGCTTCTTCCCGCGACGTGACGAATCTACCGCCCGTTCCTCGGAGCTGTCAAGCCCTGCCCGTCCTCCGCTTTACGGATCAGTGTCGGCCGGGTATGCTCAACTGTGTGAGCACGCCTGCGCGTCCACCTCATCCCGCTCCCGGCCCCGACATCGCGCCCGAAGACGAGACGGCGCGAATCGAGCGCCTGATCGCCATGGGTCTCCTGGAGGCCCCGGCCGAGCCCGGCGGCATACCGGATGAGCTTCTCGAACCGGGGCCCGCCTGCCCGGGTATCGTGGAAGCCTTGCTCGAGGACCGTCGGAACAGCCCGTGAGGTTCTGGGACTCTTCCTGCCTCGTCCCGCTCTTGGTCGAGGAGGAACGGAGCCGCTCGTGCCGCGATCTCGCGCGAGCGGACCGCGACGTAGCGGTGGCCGAGAAGGCACTCGCGATGGCCGAGCGGGCGAAGAAGCTCGCCGACCTCCTCGACCAGATGCTCTCGCCGCTCGCGCCGATGCCGGCGCGCGACTGCATGCACCTCGACCTCGACCTCGAGGGGGCGCGCGGCGCCCGCTGCGACCTGGACCGCGGGCGCTTCCAGCGCGTGCTCGAGAACCTCCTCTCGAACGCGCGCGAGGCGCTCCACGGCCAGGCCCCGGGCGCGGCCCGGCGCGGCGAGCCGACGATCGCCGTCCGGGCGCACGTCGACGGCGGGCAGCTCGTGCTCCGCGTCGCCGACAACGGCCCCGGCATCCCGCCCGAGCTGCAGACGCGCCTCTTCGAGCCGTTCGCGACCGCACGCAAGGAGCAGGGCGCGGGCCTCGGGCTCGCGACGGCCCGCAACATCGTGCGAGCGCACGGCGGCGACATCGGGATCGAGGCCGACCCGCCTGAGGGCGGGGCGGTCTTCGTCATCCGCCTGCCGCCGAGCCGCGTGACCGCCCCCGCCCAGGCGGCGCCCGCGGCGAACGGCGGCCCCACGGCCGATCCGCCGACGCCGCTGCCCGCCTCGCCGCCATCGCCGGCGCTCGGCGTGGCGGCGGTCGGCCGCGGGACCCGCACGACGACCCGCTGAAGCTGGCTCAGGGGACCGTCGAGTCGTGGGCCGGCCCGTCGTCCACGGCCGCCCCGTGCTTGCTGGGCGGCACCGCGACCTTCACGGATCCCGCGCACACGCCACCCTGGCCGTCGTCGGCCTCGAAGCGGATCGTGTAGACGCGCCCGTTGCCCCCGCCCCGGCGCTCGGCGCGGATGAGCACGATCTCGCCCGATGACCCGGCGCTCCCGGCCGGGATGATCACGCCGTCGAGCGCCGTGTCGCCGTCGCCGAGCCCGCTCGTCGGCTCGTCCTGGAAGATGCCCGTCACGCGGATCGACACGGCGTCGCCGTCCGGGTCGGACACGCCGAGGATCGACACGCGGACGAGCTTGTGGTTGGGCGGCCAGAGCGAGGCGAGGCTCGGCCGCGCCATCGAGCAGTCCGGCGGGGCGTCCTGGTTCTGCACGACGACCTGGACGACGTCGGTCGCCGTTCCGCCCTCGAAGCCGTCGCCGACCGTGAGCGCGAACGTGAGGATCGTGGACGTGCCGGCCGGGACCAGGGGCGCGACGAACGAGGGACGGGGCGTGTCGGCGCCGGCGAGGTCGACCGCCGGCCCGTCCGCCTGCTCCCACGCGAAGGCCAGCGGGTGCTTGTCCGGGTCCCGGCTCGCCCGCCCGTCGAGGACGACCTCGTCCCCGGAGAAGGCGGCCTGGTCGGGCCCCGCGTCGGCGACGGGCGGGTGGTTCAGGTCCTCGACGGTGACGACCACGCTGCTCGCGCCCGCCAGCGGCCCCCCGCAGAGGTCCGTCGTCGGAGCGTCCGTCACGAAGAGGTCGAAGCCGAGCACGACGGCCTCGCCGTTCTGGACGCCGGGAGCGGCGAACTCCGGCGTCGGACCGTCCGAGCCCTCGAGCACGACGGCCGGCCCCTGCGTCTGGACCCACAGGTAGACGAGCGGCTGGCCCTCCGGGTCGAAGCTCGCCGTGCCGTCGAGGCGGACCCGCGCCCCCTCGTTCACGGTCTGGTCCGGGCCCGCGTCGGCGACCGGCGCCTGGTTCGCCTCGATGACGGCGATGTTCACCGTATCGGTCGCCACCGCGCCGTGGCTGTCCGCGACCGTGAGCTGGAAGGTGAGCGTCAACCCGCCCAGCGGCGGCACCGGCGCCGTGAACGTCGGAGTGACCGCCGAGGGGTCCAAGAGCGTGACGGGATCGCCGGCGAGCTGCGCCCAGGCGTAGGTGAGGGAGGTCCCGCGGCTGGCCGTGCCCTCGAGCTTCACGAGCTCGCCGCCGCAGACCGACTGGTCGCGGCCGGCGTGGGCCACGGGACCGCCCCCGCCCGCGGGATCGCCCGTGACCTCGATCGACCACGAGCGGAGGGTCCCCGTGTCCTGGACCACGAGGTCCGCGATCTCGAGCGTCCAGGTCCCCTCGCCGTCCTCGCCCGCGAGCGCGGCGAGAGGGGCCTCGGGCCGGAACGACCCGCTGAACGGAGCCGTCCCGGCCCCGATCGGGAGCGAGGCCGCGTCGTCGAACCGGGTGTCCGTGAGGTTGTCGCCGCTGCCGCCGCGGCGGTTGAAGAGGAGGACCTCGGTCCCGGACGGCGAGACGATCGCGATCCGGAGGTCCGAGAGCCACGTGTGGCTGAGCTCGACGGTGACGACGACCTCGGTCACGACGAGGCCGTCGCCGTTCACGGCGATCTCGATCTCGGACGAGATCGTGACCTGGTCGCGGATCTGGATCTGGGTCGTGTTCGTCCCGGTCACGGTGTCCGCGACGGCGGCCCCGGGGTGCTCGAGGCCGCCCCCCGCGGCGGCCGCCATCGCCAGCGCGAGCGTCACGGCGAATCGTCTCATGGTCCTCGCCTCCATTCTCTGGGGCGCCCGGCGGTTCAGTCCGCCTCGCCGCCGCGCCGGCATCGGGTCATCGCTCGGGAGCGTACCTGGATGGCGGTTACACGAGGGTTACAGGGGCGGTCTGCGACCTTGTAACTCCGGTGTAACCGGCGTGCCTCTATGCTCGGCCCGGGGGAGGTCGTCCCCCGCCACCCTCATGGAGGCAGCGAGAGACATGAACCGCACCGCCCTCGGCACCTTCGTCCTCGCGGCGGCCCTGGCGCTGCCGGCCGCCGCCGTCGTCCGCGCCGACGGGGCCCCGCCCCTCGACGCGAAGATCCAGCGCCGCCTGGACGCCCTGACGAGGCAGCTCGACGGCGCGGTCAAGGCGCTCGAGAAGAAGGACCCCGTCTCGGCGCAGCGGAGCCTCGACTCGGCCCTCCGGGAGTGGGACCAGCTCCAGAAGGGCTACAAGGACCAGCTCCCGGCCGACCATCCCGAGGCGCTGCTCGCGCAGGACCGCCTGGAGAGCGTGCGGAAGCAGATCGCGGAAGGCGTGAAGGAGCTCGCCCGCGAGGCCGACCGGCTCCTCGGCGAGGTCGACGCGGCGATCGACCAGGGCGGCGACCCCCGGACGATGAAGGCGAGCTTCGACGAGTCCGGGAAGCACTGGAAGAAGGTCACGGACTTCCACAAGGGGAAGCTCCCGGAGGACGACGCCGAGCTCGTGAAGGTCCGGGAGCACGGGCGCGCCGTCCAGGCGCGGTTCGCGGCGTACTTCCGGTACCTGGACGAGACCCGGAGCATCGACCGCGACCTGAGCTCGGCCGAGGTCTCGATCGAGCGCGGGGAGCCGAAGCGCGCCGGCGAGCTCGTCGCCGGCGCCGAGGCGGCGCTCGCGAAGGCGCTCGCGACCGCGCCCGTCGACCGGACGCACCCGACCGTCGCCGATTACCAGAAGAGGATCTCCGAGCTGCGGGCGAAGCTCGCCTCGGGGGCGGCCTCGGATGCCTTCGCGGCGAAGCTGCGGGTGTACGCCCTCGGCTTCGGGGCGAAGAGCGTCGATCCGGTGACCTCGGGAACGACGCCCGAGAAGGCGGCGGCGCTCCTCGAGCGCTTCCGCGAGGCGACGAAGGTCCTCGAGGAGTACCGGAAGGAGACGATCGCCGAGAAGGGCCAGGACCTGCTCGACCTCGAGCAGAGGCTGGCGAAGCGGCTCGAGGAGTTCCCGCCCTCGGCGAAGAAGGCCGTGGACGAGCGCCTCGCGGCGGTCGAGACCCTCGTGACCGAGCAGGAGCAGCGCAAGGACCGGATCCTCGCCGCCGCCGACGCCGACCGGTCGAAGCCCCCCGAGCCGCTCGGCTTCGGGCGCACGCAGGAGGACGTGCGCCGCGACCTCGAGGCGGCCGAGAGGGTCGCGGCCGCGCTCGCCGGCGTCGTCGACGAGCCGAAGGCCCGCGCGGCCGCGATCCGGGCGCGGGTCGACGCGCTGCTCGCGGCCGACAAGCAGATCCAGGAGCGGCGGGCGACCTACGTGGTCGTGAAGCCGGACGCCTACTCCGGTCCCGATGCCGAGCCGCTCCGGAAGCTCGCGACCGAGACGGTCGCCGCGGCCTTCCCGGGCTCGAAGCTCCTCCGGCTGACGCTCGTCAACCCGGGCTGGCGGAAGCGGGTCGAGCTCGAGGGCTCGAGCTGGGTCACCTACGAGGAGATGTGGGCGCACGCCGCGATCGAGGTCGCGAAGCCCATCGCCAAGTACGGCCACCGGTTCGAGGGCGACTTCGTCCTTCTCTCTTACGTCTACGTCCGGAAGGACGAAGGGCGGGAGCCGAAGGCGCGCACCGCCGAGTACGCGGACCTCATGCCGCGGGCGAACGTCGGGAAGTAGCCCGGGAGGCGCGCCCCGTCTATCCTCGGGCTGCCGTCGCCCGCAGCGCCTCGATCGCCGGCCCGGGCGGCGCACCGACCTCGGCCTGGAGCGCCGCCCGGCAGCGCTCGTAGGCGGCGAGCGCGGCGGCGCGACGCCCGCGCGCGAGGAGGGCCGCCATGAGCCGCTCGTGGATGGGCTCGCCGAGCGGGTCGGCGAGCGACGCGCGCTCGCAGAGGTCGGCGGCGCCGTCCAGGTCCCCCGCCCGCGTGAGCGCCCCGGCGAGCGCGACGACCGCCCGGCGGAAGGCGCCCTCGAGCCGCGCGCGGCGCGGCAGCGCGAGGACCGAGACCTCGCGGTCGCCGAGGAGCGGGCCTCGGTAGAGCCCGAGCACCCGCTCGACGTGCGGCCGGAGCGCCGAGACCTCGCCGCCGTCGCAGGCGGCGGCGGCCGCCGCCGCGGCCGCGCGGGCGGCGTCCTCGAAGGCGCGGGCATCGGTCCAGACGCAGGCCCCATCGAGGCTCAGCCGGCCGCCCGCGAGGACGAGCAGGTCCGGGTCTCCGAGCCGGCGGCGCAGCCGGTGGAGCGTCGTCGCGAACGCGCGGTGGGCGGCCTCGTCGGGGGCGTCGGGCCAGAGCGCCTCGCGGAGGCGCTCCTCCGGGACGTCCGCCTCGCCCTCTGCGACGAGCGCCCGCAGGAGGTCGAGCGGGCGGCCCTGGCCGCGCTTCCCCGCGCCGTCGGCCGGAAGCGGCGCCCCGTCGCGCTCGACGGCGAACCCGCCGAGGGCCCGGACCCGCAGGCGCCACGGCCACGCCTCGCCGACGTAGGTCGAGGCCGGCGGGGCGAGCCCGTGGCGCGCGACGAGCTCCCGCACGTAGGCCGGCTCGACCCCGTGGTCGAGAGCGAGGGCGGCGAGCCGCGAGAGCCCGTCGCGGCGGGACCACCACGCGTTCAGGAAGCCGCGCGCCCGGCCGATCGGCAGCGACTCGCGGAGCGCGGCCAGCGCCTCGTCGCCGCGCCCGCTCGAGAGGGCGACCTCGGCGGCGTGGACCCCGCCCACGAACTCGTAGAAGGGCTCGCCGAGCCGCGCCGCGATCGTTCGCCCCTCCGCGATGAGGCGGCGCCCCTCCTCCGTCTCCCCGAGGTCGTGGCGCGCGAGCCCCTCGACGAAGAGCGCGAGCGGCTCGTGAAGGCGCATCCCGCTCGCCCGCAGGACGCCGGCGTAGAGCTCTTGCCGCCTTCGCGCCTCGACGGGGCGGCCGAGGGCGCGCGCGAGCCAGCCCGCCATCAGGTGGTGGAGCGCCTCGTGGAACGTCCCGGGACGGATCGCCGCGCCCATGCGCTCGACGAGCGGCTCCGCCGAGGACGGATCGCGCGAGACGATCCGGCACTGGGCGGCGCTCGCGAGGAGGAGGCCGTCGAGGAGCGGCAGCCCCGCGCGCGCCGAGAAGCGGAGCTCGGCCTCGACGGTCGCGCGGGCCTCGGCCAGGTCGCCGCGCCAGAACGCGTGCATCGCCCGCGCGAGCCCGGCGGTCAGGTGGGCGATCGGTCGCGGGTCCGGCCCGGCCGTGAGGGCGGCGAGCCGCGCGAGCGCGACCTCGGCGTCGCGGAGGTCGCCCCGGTGGAAGAGGTCGTGGACGAGGATCGCGGCGCTCTCGGCGGACGCCAGGCCCGGGTCGGCGTCGCCGGCGCGGTCGAGGACCCGACGGCGGAGGTCCGGGATGGCGGCGTGCCCCGGGTCGCGGAGCGTGAGCCCGACGTAGAGGGCGCCCGCGACGGCGTGCTCGACGGCGGGCGGAAGCCCGGGCGGCGCGGCGGCCAGCGCGCGCTCGGTCCCGGCCGCCCAGGCGTCGATCTTCGCCAGGTCGCGGGCGTCGAGGACGATCGCGTGCCCGAGCGCCGCGGAGGAGAGGAGCGCGCCGGCCTGGTCGCCCGTCTCGCGGTGGCGCTCGGCGGAGCGCCGGAAGAGGTCCGCCGCCGCGGCCGGATCCTGCGACAGGCGGCCCTGCCCGCGCCAGAAGGTGAGCCAGCCATCGGCGTCCTCGACGCCCGGGGGCAGCAGGTCGAGGCCCGCCTCGAGCGTCGCGAGCATGCCCCGGGCGAGGAGCGCCGGGGCGCCCTCGCGGAGCGCGGCCGCGAGGTCATCGAAGGCGCCGGCGCGGGCGAGGAGCGCGACGGCGTCGGCGAAGCGGCCCTCCTCGAGGAGGATCCGGGCCGCGCGGCGCCCGGCGTCGTCGCGCGCCGGACGGGCGATGGCCCGGGACCCGCGCTCGAGGAGGAAGGAGCGGAAGAGGTCGTGGTAGACGTAGACGGGCGGCCGGTCCGGGGCCTCGTGCCGGCGGGTGAAGCAATGCTCGCGGGCGAGGGCGGCGAGCCGCCGCTCCGCGTCCTCGAGCCCCGTGAGCCGGGCGGCCGTGGCCGGGGTGACCGCCGGCAGCAGGGCGGTCTCGCAGAGGAAGCGGCGCGTGTCGTCCGGAAGGCGCCGGAAGACCTCGGTCGCGAAGTACGCGAAGATGTCCTCGCGGACCGCGCCCTCGACGTCGCCGACGCCGCCGGCACGCGCCGACTCGAGGCAGAGGGCGACGCCGGCCGCCCAGCCGTCCGTGAGGTCGCGGACGCGCTCGGCGTCCGGGCCCGCGCCGAGGCCGAGCGCGCGAGCGAGCGCCGCGACGTCGCCGGCATCGAACCGGAGGTCGGCGGCGGCGACCGCCTCGACCTCTCCCGCGGCGCGGCGCGCGGCGAGGGCCGCCGGGAGGGGCCCGCGGCAAAGGACGACGAGCGTCGCCCCCGCCGGCACGCGCGCGAGGCCGCCGCCCAGCACCTCGTCGAAGCGCGCCGCTCCCGCCGCCTTGTGGATGTCGTCGAGCACGACGACGAGGGGCGCGCGCAGGCCGCCCCCGTAAGCCGCGGCGAACCACGCGCGCGCGAACGGGGCGAGGGCGGCCTCGTGCTCCGGCGTGAAGCGCGGCGGCGCGCGGCGCCGCGGTGGACGCGCCGGCCGGAGCGCGGCGCCGAACCCCGCGAAGAAGGTCCCGGGGTCGCGGTCGGTCTCGTCGACGCGGTACCAGACCGCGTCGAGGCGCCGGGCGCGGACGTAGCTCGCGAGGAGCGACGTCTTGCCCGCTCCCGCCGGCGCCCCGATCCAGACGATGGGCCGGCGCCGGGCCGCGTCGAGGCGCGCGAAGAGGCGCTCGCGGTCGATCCACGACGGCGAGGCGATCGGCGGGCTGGTCTTCGTCCGGTCGAGGGCCGGCTCTCGAGATCGCTGCGGCAACTCGTCCCGCCCGCGGCAGGGGCGACTCTTGGTGGCCGGAGGTCGAATGCCCTATCCCGAGGCGCGGGGATAGCGCAAACGCCCGAAGCCGTCAAGACCCCGGCGGAGGCCGCGGAGGCCGGGCGCCGGGAGGCTCGCGGCTCCGCGAGACCCGGTCGCGGACCCGAGCGTCGGTCCGAAGGCCGCCGTCCGCTCCGGGTCGAGCCGGTCGCGCACCTCGCGCGCGGGCTTGCCCTTACGCTGCCCGGCGCGGAGGTCGACGGCGAGGGGCTCGCACGCGACCCAGCCGCCGGGGGCGGCGGCGACGGCGAGGTACTGCGCCCCGGCGAGCTTGTAGGCCTCGGGGACGCGCGTGTCGCGGTGGATCACGACGATCCACTTCACGCCGCGGGCTGCGTAGAACGGGAACTTCTTGTGCGTCTCATCTCGCGGAGACCGGATCTCGAAGATGACCTCCGGACCGCCCGGACTGAGGACCGCCGGTCGGCCGATCAGGCCGCCTGCCCGAGACCCGCCAGCGCCTGCTCGATGGGCCGCCGCATCTCGGCCCGGACCTCGGGCGGCGCGATCACCTCGGCGTTCTTGCCGTACTGGAGCAGCCGGTTCACGAGGTACGGCAGGCTGCCGGCCTTGTGCGTGACGATCAGGTCGCCCTCGGCCGTCTCCTCGACCGGGTCGCCGCGGTAGTCGCGGTCCTCGCGCATCCAGCGCGCGACCTCGCGCGCGAAGCGGACCTTGACGGTCTGCGCCGGGCGCTTCGGGAACTTCATCTCGCGCTTGCGGTAGGCGTCGAGCGTGAAGCGCGCCGGCACCGTGAAGTGCTCGGCCTCGAGCACGCGCGCCGCGCGCACGCGGTCGACGCGGAGCGGCAGGACGCGCTTGCGGAGGCCGTCGTACGCCATGAGGTACCGGGCGCTCGGCGACCCGAAGTCGGCCGCGGACACGCTCACGAAGGCGGTCGAGCTCGACCCCGACGACGAGTGGGCGTGGGGAGGAGCTCGCCTCCGCCTACCGCGAGCTGCGCCGGCCGGGAAAGGCGCGCGCCGCCCAGAAGCGCGCGAAGGACCTGAGGCGCCGCGGGCGGCGATAGCAAACCCTCCGCACCCGCCCCTCCGTCCCCACGACTTCGGAAATCGGAGTTTCAGCGCTTTCCACTCGAGCGTTGGGCTCGGGCTTTGCGTGGAGCAAGGCCATGATCGAGAAGACCATCGCCGGCCTCACCTGGATCGTCCGCGAGAACGGGATCGAGTCGGCACGCCTGCCCGTGCGCGCCGGGCCCATGCTCGTGGGCCGCCGGGCCGACGTCGACGTCCGCGTGAACGACCCCGCCATGTCCTCCGTCCACGCCCAGGTGACGCCGGGGCCGGCGGGCGGCCTCGTCCTGCGCGACCTCGGAAGCCGGAACGGGACGTACGTCAACGGCCGCCGCGTCGAGGCGGCCGACATCGCGCCCGGCGACGAGATCGAGGTGGGCCGGGCGACGATCATCCTTTCCCGGGCCCCGGCGCACGAGCCCCTGCGGCCGCCCGTGCCGCCCTTCGAGCCGAGCCTGTCGACGACCTCGAAGATCCTGATCCCGCTCGCGGACCTGCGCAAGGACCGGGGAGGAGAGGACGAGCGGCTCCTGCTCCTGCGCGACCTCGTCGAGTCGCTGAAGGGCGTCGACGACGCCGAGCGGATCCTCGCGACCACGCGAAGGGCCCTCGAGCGGGCGTTCCCGCAGGCGCGGGTCTTCGTGCTCCTCAACGACCGCGCCGATGGCTTTCAGGACCTCGCCGCCGAACCCGGCGCCGGGCGGCCCCCGAGCCACACCGTCGCCGCGGAGGCGGTCGCGTCGCGGAGCGCGATCCTGCTCACCGACCTCATCGCGGACGCACGCTTCGCGGACGCCGCGAGCATCCAGTCGAGCGGGATCGAGACGGCCCTCGCCGCGCCGGTCTTCCTCCGCCAGGAGCCCGTGGCGGTGCTCTACGCGGACCGGACGGGGGCGAGCGGATTCGCCGAGAGAGACCTGAGGCTCCTCGGCATCGCGGCGAACCACGTGAGCGCCGTCCTCGACAACGCGGCCTACATGACCGATCTCCGGCGCGCGAACGAAGAGCTCTCGGCCACCCGGGACGAGCTCGCCGCGCTCAACCGGGACCTCGAGCGGCGGGTCGAGGCTCGCACGCTCGAGGTGCGCCGGCAGGCCGACGAGATCCGGCGCCTCGCCGAGGAGCGCGACGAGCTGCTGCGCATGGCGGCCCACGACCTCCGCAACCCGCTCGCCGGGATCCAGGGCGCCGTCGAGCTGCTCCACATGAACGCGCCGCTGCTCGACCGCGACTCCCTCGACCACGTTAGGTCCCTCAGGCGGGCGGTGAGCCAGCTCATCCCCATGGTCACGGGCCTCCTCGACGCCAAGGCCATCGAGTCCGGCAAGCTCGTCCTCGCGCGGCGCCGCTGCGAGGCGAGGGAGATCCTCGAGAACGTCTCGGCGATCACCTCGCTCACCTCGGAGGCGAGGGGGATCCCGGTCGACTTCGAGGCCGACGCCGACCTCTGGCTTGACGCCGACCCGCGCCTCCTCGCGGAGGCGATCTCGAACCTCCTCTTCAACGCGATCAAGTTCTCGACGCGCGGGACACGCGTCACGGTCTCGGTGCGGGCCAACGGGACGGATGCCGCCGAGGTCGCGGTCCGCGACCAGGGGGTCGGGATCCCCGCGGCCGAGATCCCGCACCTGTTCGGGGCGTTCGAGCAGGGCGGCGAGGGCCGAAAGCGCGGCGGCAGCGGCCTCGGCCTCGCCATCGCCAGGACGATCGTCCAGCTGCACGGCGGCCACATCTCGGTCGAGAGCGCGGAGGGCCGCGGCTCGTGCTTCTCGTTCACCCTGCCGCGGACGAAGCCCGCATGAGCCCGTTCCCCGCCCCGGAGCCGTGCGGGAGGACGGCCGACTTCGGCCCGCCCCCGGCGGCGCTGCCGCTCGCGCGCGCGGAGCCCCGGGAACCGGCGCCCGCCGCGACCGTCGACTTCGGTCCGCCCGCGGCGGCGCTCGTGCGCGCCGCGGCGGCGCCCGAGGAGCCGGTCGGCGCGGCGCCTCCGGCCGCAGGCTCCGGGAGCCGCGCGGCCGCGTCGTCCGGACGCGCCGCCTCCGCCGCCGACGGGCAGCGGACGAGCGGACGCGCGTGCCGGGTGGCGGGCTGCGGTCGGCGGGCGGTCGAGCCCCAGCTCTGCGAGGAGCACGCGCGCCTGCGGGCGTCGGGCCTGCTCCGGCTCGGGGACGGCGCCCGGTCCCTTTGCCTCGCGCAGGGGTGCGAGAGCGCACCCGGTCCGGGCGGCCCGTTCTGCGCCTCGCACCAGCTCGAATGGCGGGCCGGGAGGCTCGCCCTTCGCCCCAAAGCGGTGCTCCTCTTCGAGGCCGTGGCGACCGGGAGGGTCGCCGCCTGGGGGCGCGCCCTCGCCGTCGCGACGGCGATCCTCGCCACGGCCGCGGGCGTCGCCCGCCTGAGCGGGCAACGTCCGGAGAGGGCCGCCTCCGTTGCCGTCGCATCGGGCGCCCCCGGCTCGACCGGGCGGGTCCCGGCGACGACGCGGGATCCCTGGGTCCGCGGCCGGTCGCGGACGCGACCGGCCGGCGACCTCGACTCGGAGCGCGAGCGGGCGCTCGTCGAGCGCCTCCGCGACGCCTCGCCCGAGGCGCGCCGGCGAGCGGCGGCGGCGCTCGGCGACGCGAGCGGCGAGCGGTCGCTCGAGGCCCTCGTCGGCGCGCTCGTGGACCCCGACCCAGGCGTCCGCGACGCGGCGCGTCGCGCGCTCGCCCGGCGCGCGGACCGGGGCGCGGCGCCGCTCTCCGTCCGCCTCGCCGAGGCGGCATTCCGGACCGCGACGCCCGAGGAGCGGATCCAGCTCGTGGCGAGCCTCGGCTCGCTCGGGCGCGAGCACGCCCTCCCGTGGCTCGGGCGGACGCTCGGGGAACGGACGGACCCCGAGCTGAAGCTCGCCGCGATCGGCGCGCTCGGCTGGACCCGGACCCTCGAGGCCGTTCCGGCGCTGCGCCCCTTCCTATACCACCCGGAGGCGGCCTTCCGCGCCGAGGCCTGCATCGCGCTCGGTCGTCTCGGCGTGCTCGGCGCCGTGGAGTGGCTCATCCCGCGGCTCGACGACGCGGCGCCCCGCGTGCGCGCGAACGCGCACTGGGCGCTGCGGACGCTCACCGGCGAGCGGCTCGCGGCCTCGTCCGAGCTGTGGCGCGACTGGTGGAGCGCGGGGGTCGCCAGCGCGTACGCCGGCCTCGACCAGGCGCTCGCCGAGCTCGAAGCGGCCGAGCCCGTCGCCCGACCCGCCCTCCTGCTCAGGCTGCGGGGGATCCGCGACGCCCGTGTCGTCGACGCCGCGCTCCGGGAGCTCGGAAGCCCGTGTTTCGCGGCGCGGGTCGCGGCCGCGCGCGTCCTCGGCGCCCAGATGGCCCGGGCGGCCGTGCCGGACCTCATCGAGGCCCTCGAGGACACGAGCGACGAGGTGCGGGCGGCCGCCCACGCGGCGCTCGTCGCCATCTCGGGCGAGCCGCGGCCCGCGGAGCCGAGGGCGTGGCTCGAGTGGTGGGACCGCGAAGGGGCCGAGTAGGCCCGACCCTCGCCGGCGCATCGCGCGGACCACGGACGGCGGTCGTTCGGTCCGGACCATTTGTCCGCTCGGCGACCAAACTGTCCGGGCGCTCTGCGAGCCTCGACCCACGGCGCCCGCCGCGCAGGGACCTCCGGGGAACGGCCCGAGACTTGCGGATGCCGGGTCGGCGCACCAGTGAGACGACTCGAGAGGCCCGACGACCGTGTGCGACCCCTCCCCTTCTCGACGGCGCGGCACCACCCCGGGCGGACGAGAGCGCGGATTCGCGCTCGCCGAGGCCGCCGTCGGCTTCAGCCTGCTCGCGACGGCGGCCCTCATCCTCGCGAGCGCGCTCTTCACGAGCCGGGCGGCCTCGGCGGTCGCGCGCGACCGCGCGCTCGCGCTCGGCGCGGCCCAGGAGCGCATGGAACGGCTGCTCGCGGCGGCCGCCGGCGGCCCGGACGACGTCCTGGACGCGAATCGCGAGACCTTCGACGTCCCGGGCCTCGCCCCCGCCGGCGGCGGCTCGGCGGGCCTGGTCGTCGTCGACGTGCGAGGCTACCGGCTGATCGACGTCACCGTCAGCGTCCGGTGGCGAGGAGCCCTCGGCGACGAGCTCCTCGAGCTCAAGACGACGGTGCTGAGCCGTGAAGACAACGGTTGAGGCGATGACGCGCCGGCTCCCGATCGGGTCGCGTGCGGGCTGCGCGCGCGGCGCGACCGCCGTCGAGCTCGCCGCGGCCGTAGCGCTGCTGTCCGTCCTCGCCCTCCTCGGGGCCTCCCTGCTCGTCTCGGGAGCGAACGCCTGTCGGGAGAGCGTGGCCGAGCAGGACGCCGTGAGGCAGGCCGGCGACGGGCTCGACTCGGCGACGCGCGAGCTCAAGGATGCGACGGCGTCGACCGTGGTCTTCTCCTCCCTCGATCCGAGCCGCATCACCTTCCAGAAGATGGTCGGCTACGATTCGGCCAGCGGGAGTCGGATCCTGAGCGCGCCCATCACCCTGAGGGCGGCGCCGCTCCCGGGAGCGCCCGGCCTCTACGGCGTCGCGCGGGAGGAGGCGGGAGGCCCCGCCTCGTTCATCGCGGGACACCTGGCCGCGCGCGACCTCGCGGACCCGACGCTGCCGGGCCTCCACTTCGACGTCGAGCGCGACGGTAACGGCCGCACGATCGTCCGGGTGACGGTCACGATCGCGGTTCCTTGCGGGCCGGGCGGCCCCGTGTCGGTGCGCCGGTCGACCGCCATCAGCCTGGTGATCGATTGAGCCGCGACGCGTCGAGGGGGGCCGTCCTCGTCGGAGCGCTGCTCTTGACGCTCGCCATCGTCGGCCTCGCCGCGGCCTGTCTGGCGACGGTGCCCCTCGGCCAGCGCGCCATCAACGAGCGGATCGCCCGCTCGAAGGCTCGCTACCTGTCGATGGGGGAGGCGGCGCGGGCGCGGGCGAGCCTCGAGTGGGGACGCTTCGCGCCCGGCCACAAGGCGGCGCTCGCCACGGCCGCGGGCGCTACCGACCCCTCGACGCGCCAGAGCTTGCCCGAGGGCGGCACGAGCGTCGTCCTCACCCCTCTCGCCGACGGCGGCTACATCATCGACGCGTACGCGCGGACGAACGGCGTCATCCAGGGGGTGCGCGAGGTCGTCCGGCCGGAGGGGGCAGCGACGCCGTTCCGGCAGGCCGCCTTCGCCGTGAGCGGGATCAAGGCGGGCCAGGTGCTGGCGGACAGCTACGACAGCTCGCTCTCGACGTACGGGGCCGCCGCGGTGCACGTCGACCCGACGACCGGCTTGCGCTACGCGGGAGAGCACGGGACGCTCGCGTCGAACGCCTCGATCGTCCTCTCGAGCGGCGCGGTCCACGGGGAAGTGACCCCCGGGCCGGCGGGCCTCTCGGTCCTCGGAAGCGCGGTCGTCTCGGGGTCGACGGCGCCCGCAGCCAGCGTGGTGAGCCTCTCGCCCGTCCGCGTCTCGCCGCCGGCGACGAACGACAACCGCCGACTCGGGTCGAACCTGAACGTGGAAGGGCTCTACGGGCCCTCGAGCGGCACGCTTCAGATCGCGGGGGGTACGTACGTCCTCTCGGCCTTCTACGCGGGCGGAGCCGCGCAGGTCCACATCGCCGGCGACGTGACGATCTATGTCTCCGGGCCGTTCAACATCGGGGGCAAGGCCCAGGTCATCGTCGATCCCGGTGCCTCGCTCAGGGTCTACGCGACGGGCGACGTCGGGATCTACGGGGGCGGCCTCCGCAACGACACGGGGGGCCTCACGGGTTCGACCCGCGAGGGCCTGCCGACCCGCGTCCAGCTCCTCGTCGGGCGGAACCCGGCCGCGGCGGCGGCGCCCACGGTCACGTTCGCGACCCACACCCCCTTCTACGGTGCGATCTACGCGCCCGAGAGCCCGTTCGCCGTCTTGTCGTGGACGACCGCCTTCTTCGGAAGCATCGTCGCCGACACGGTCGCGGCGAGCGGCGTGACGGCGTTCCACTACGACGAAGCCCTGGCTCTCGGCGCGGGATCCGACCCCACCGCCGTCAAGCGGTACGTGCTCTTCGCCCGGTGGTGGTCGACCTTCTAGCTAGTTCTCATCGCAACCGGCGACCCCGACCGATGAAACATTCATCGGTTCAGCGCAGAGGTCGGGATTTGGCATGGTGCGCGAAGCCCGTTAGCTACGAAGCACCGCTGCGAGGCGACGTCGGCGAGCGCGGCTTCGCAGAGGTCCTCCCGAGGCGGGGGCTCGGGCGGCGGGTCGGGCTCGAGGAGGTCGAGGTGCGCGAGGATCCGGTAGATGACGTCCTCGTGGGTGATGAACGAGATCACCCTCATCGAGCCGCCGCAGCCCGGGCAGATGAGCGGGTCGATCGCCGCCCGGAGTGCGCGGGCGACTGGACGGCGCTGGCGGCGCTTCCCGCTACCATCCTTCTTCGGCTCTCTCGGCGCGGATGCTCCAAGGCTGAGGCCAGCGTCCGCTGCGTCGCCCGCGAGAGGGCCTGGGCCCGCGCGAGCTCGCGCTCGAGCCGGGACCTCTCCTTCCGGAGCGTCGCGAGTTCGCGCTCGGGCGAGTGGCTTGGCCCCCTCGGCCTCGGCTCGAGGGCTCGGACGAGGGCCGCGATCGCTCGCGCCTCGAGCTGGTAGTAGCAAGGGAGCGAGACCGAGAGCGCTCGCGCGGCGTCCCCGGTCGTCCGCCCGCCGGCGAGGACCTCGAGGATCGCCGCCGCCGTTCGCTTCGCGCCCTCGCTCCCCTCGGGCCGCTCGGGCTTCCGCGCCACGCGCGCTTTCCGCGGCCCCTGAGTCTCCGTCTTCGGGCGCGCCTCCCTCGTCGAGAGAGGCGCGCCGAGCCCCGGGCTCGGCGCGGCCATGACGGCCGAGCGCGTCCTCGAAGAGATCCGGAATCAGCTCCGTGCCCACCTCGAGAGCTTCTGGCCGGGTGCGGTCACGGCCTTCGCGAGCATCGACTCGCGGCTCGCTCTCGCGTTCTACGCACGCTATCCCACTCCCGAGCTCGCCGGAGTCTTCACCGAAGCACGCCTGCGCCAGTTTCTCCGACGCCAACGCTACAACGGACGACGGCCGACCGGCGTGATGCTTGCCGGACTACGCTGCGCCCCGGTGGCGTCCCTGGGGAGCCTCGAGTCGGCGTCTAAGGCAACAGTCGTCCGAGCGTTCGCCTCTACGCTCCAATGCTTGGTAGACGAAACCTCTCGACTGGGCAAAGCCATCCATGCGGCACTCGACGACCACCCCGATGCCCAGATCGTAACCTCGTTCCCTCGCTCGGGACGCATCCACGCTGCCCAGGTCCTCGCCGAACTCGGCGATGATCGAGCGCGCTTCGAGCGCGCTTCGTCTCCGAGGGCCAGCTTGCCGCCGAAGCCGGTGCCGCGCCCATTACGCGCGCCTCGGGAAAGCAACTTTCCGTCCTCTTTCGCCTGGCCTGCAACAAGCGGCTTCGCCGAGCGCTCATGACCCTCTCCGACAACAGCCGACACGCCTGTCAGTGGGCCGCGGAGAAGTACCGCGCCGCTCGGGCACGTGGCTGTCACCACCCGCACGCGATCCGCATCCTGGCTCGAGCCTGGGTCCGCGTGCTCTGGCGATGCTGGCAGGACGGGCGGCCTTACGATCCAGACCTCCACGTCGGCGCCAAGCGCTGCCACGAGCCCGCTTAGCTGGCTTTCGATCTCCGGCTCTCTCGAACGACCGGACGACTCGGCACAGGGTGTCTCGCTCGCCGAGCGCTGACCGCGCTCGCTCGCGGCGGCCAGGTACCTCTCCTCCGCGTGCATGCAGGTGGGTCTGCTTCAAACCGCCCAGGTGGGTCCACATGGTGCGGCCGTGGCAGGCCCCCGCTACTTCTTCCACTGCAACGGGCCCTGCAACCTGCAGGACCCGTTGTATTTCCGGTGCTTCGCACGCCCGCAGCAAGTGGCATTCCGCGAACCTCGGAAGCCGCCAGAGGGTCACGTCCACGGCGCGCTCGACCGGCTGGACGACGATCTCCTGGACGAATGCGCGGAGCACCGCCTTGCGGTCGGGGACCGCACCCTTCTGGAGGGCATCGGCGAGCCGCGCGACCCGCGGCGGCGACGCACGAGGGACGCAGCCCGCCCGCCGAAGCGCTCATTTCCACGAGCTGGCTCCGCCGCCATGTTCCCGACTGGGCGTCGGCTGGAAGGCGTCGCGATGGGCACAGCTCGACGATCGCCAGCGCGGCCGACTTCGTAACGGACCTCGCGGCCAGGGGGCGATATCACTTCACGACCGAGGAGGCGAGGGCCGTCCTCGGCGTGTCCCTGCCCGCCATTCGAGCGTCGCTGCGGCGGTTGAAGCGGCGGGGCGAGATCGCGGACCCGTACCGGGGCTTCCATGTGATCGTTCCGCCCGAGTACAGGCGGCTCGGTTGCTTGCCGCCGGAGCAGTTCGTCCAGGACCTCGCCGCGCATCTGGGGGAGCCGGCCTACGCGGCCCTCCTCAGCGCCGCCGAGATCCACGGCGCCGCGCACCAGCGGCCCCAACGGTTCCAGGTCATGATGCGGACGAACCGGCGGCCCCTCCGTTGCGGATCGGTGGAGGTCGAGTTCGTCGCTCGGGCGGACCTCGAGCGCACGCCCACGGCGGAGGTGAACACGCCCCGCGGCCGGCTTCGCGTCGCCTCACCCGAAGCGACCGCACTGGAGCTCGTCGGCTACGCGGACCGCTGCGCCGGGCTCGACAATGTCGTCACGGTCCTCCGCGAGCTCGCCGAGCGAGTGGATGCGAATCGGCTCGTCGCTGCCGCCGCGCTCGCCCCGATCGCATGGTCGCAGCGTCTCGGCTATCTGCTCGAGGTCCTCGGGCTCGAAGTCCTGGCGAATGCTCTCGAGGGTCACGTTCGTGCGAACGCGAGATCCGTGGCGCCGCTCGTGCGCTCGAAACCGACGTCCGGAGCACGGCGAATCCCCCGGTGGAAGCTCGCCGTGAACGCGGAGGTCGAGCCGGACGCTTGATCCCGAAGGACTACATCACCGAGTGGCGGGCGAACGCCCCGTGGGTGTCCGACGCTCAGGTCGAGCAGGACCTCGTCTTGAGCCGGGCAATCGTCGAGATCTTCCGGTCGGAGGAGCTTGCCCGTCGGCTCGCGTTTCGGGGCGGAACGGCGATCCACAAGCTCTTCCTCCGGCCGGCGGCGCGCTACTCGGAGGACCTCGACCTCGTGCAGGTCGTCCCCGAGCCCATCGGCGACACGCTCGACGCCATCCGGGCCGCGCTCGACTCCTGGCTGGGAGAGCCACGGCGCCAGACGAGATCCGGGTCGGTGCAGCTCCTCGATCGGTTCCAGTCCGAGGAGCTTCCGCGGCGCGCCCTGCGTCTCAAGGTCGAGATCAACTCGCGCGAGCCCTTCACGGAGGTCGGCCACGCCCGGATTCCCTTCGACGTCGAGTCGCGCTGGTTCGCGGGAAGGGCCGAGGTCACGACGTTCGAGCTCGACGAACTGCTCGGCGCCAAGCTGCGCGCGCTCCATCAGCGGAAGAAGGGCCGGGATCTCTTCGACCTCTGGCACGCGCTTGCGACGGGCGGGGCGCGCGCCGAGCGCATCGTCGCCTGCTTCAACCGCTACATGAAGGAGGGCAGGCACGTTGTGGACCGCGCGACCTTCGAGAGAAACCTCGCCGAGAAGCTCGCCGACCCGACCTTCCGCGCCGACATGACCCCGCTCTTGCGACCCGGCGTCGGCTGGGATCTCGCCGCCGCTGCGAACACCGTGACCGAAGGCCTCATCGCGCGCTTCGGTCCGACGTGACGTCGCGGGGGCGACGAGGTAGGATCCGGGCATGGCCAAGAAGGGAACCGCCGCTGGGCCGGTACATGCGCTTCCCGCGGACATGAAGGAAGCACTCGCCGCAGACAGGGCGGCAAAGGCGACTTGGGACGACATCACGCCGCTCGCCCGCAATGAGTGGATCTGCTGGGTCACCTCCGCGAAGCAGACAAAGACCCGGGAGCGCCGCATCGCGGTGGGCCTCGACAAGCTCAGGAAGGGCATGCGGCGGCCGTGCTGTTGGCCGGGCTGTCCGCATCGCTAAGCGCCAGCAATGGAGGCCGACGGCAGAGGGCATGTAAAGGGGAGGAGGATCGCGACGACCCTGCCGCTCGTGAACCGGCTCCGGGGCTCGTGAGCGCCATCGAGATTACGCGACCCCCACCGGCCGCCCCCGCTCGATCCTCGCGAGCACCTCCTCCTCTTCTTCCGCAACCTCGAGATCCGCGCCGCCAGCCGATCTCCCGGGTGCATCCGGTCGCCGGATCCCACCCCCGCTACCAGCTGCACTCTGTGACCGGCTCCGGAGAGGCCAAGCACCTCGCGGGAGCCGGTGCGTCTTAGGGACCGCGTAGAGAACCAGGGGCCGACCGGTCGCGCGGGTCGATCACGATCTCCTTCACGAAGCAGGCGAGGAGCGCCTTCCGCTCGATCAAGCTCGCGTCTCCCGGATCGAGCGGAAGCTGACCACGAACGCCGCGACTTCGTCGGCGACGTCCTCGAACTGCGAATTCAGGCGCTCGCGGTTCTCCAGTGCCCGTAGTCCGAGACCTGCGGGACCGGGCCACCGCAGCTTCACGGGGAGAACGCGCGCCCCGGCTTGCGGGTCACCGCGAAGACCCTGTAGGCTGAGCAACGCCATGGACAGACGTGGCGTCGTCGAGCTTCGCCCAGGGAGGCGCGAGGATGGAACAGGCGTGCCGGTTCACGAGGGGATGGAAGGTCGCGGTCGTCCTCGGCATCCTGCTCGGCGGCGGCGGGGGCGGCGACGCCGAGCGGGTCGCGCGCGAGGCGCGGCAGAAGGCCTGGAACGCGGAAGGCGACGCGAGGCGGCTGTCGAGCGAGGTGCGGTCGCTCGAGCAGAAGGTCCGCCGCCTGGAGTCAAGGCTCAAGGCGCTCCAGCCCGAGGCCCGTCCCGAGGTCCCGAGGACCGAGCCCGGGCCGGAGGCCGAGCCCGGGAGGCCGGCGCCGGCCGAGCCCGGAGCGCCGCGATAATGGCCGCCGTCGGAGCGCCCTGGAGCGATCGCGCCGGGCTCGGGCGAGCGCGGTCGCAGGTGAGGTCGTTCGTGCGTCCCTCGGGAGACGGGAGCGGCCCGTGACCGACATCGTCCTCGTCGGCGCCGGCATCATGAGCGCCACCCTCGGCACCCTCCTCCGCAAGCTCGACCCGACGCTCACGATCGAGATCTTCGAGCGGCTCGACCGGGCGGCGGCGGAGAGCTCGGACGCGTGGAACAACGCGGGCACCGGGCACGCGGGGTTCTGCGAGCTGAACTACACGCCGGAGGCGGCCGACGGCTCGGTGGACGTGTCGAAGGCGGTGCGGATCGCCGAGCAGTTCGAGGTGAGCCGGCAGTTCTGGGCGTCGCTCGTGGAGCGGGGAGACCTGCCGGGCACGTTCATCCGCGAGGTCCCGCACCTGAGCTTCGTGTGGGGCGAGGCGAACGTCGGCTACCTGCGCAATCGCCACGGGGAGCTGCAACGCTCGCCGCTCTTCGAGGGCATGGAGTACACCGAGGACGAGGGGCGGATTGCGTCTTGGATCCCGCTCGTGATGGAGGGGCGGCGGCGCGGCGAGCCGGTGGCGGCGACCCGGATGGCGATCGGCAGCGACGTCGACTTCGGCGCGCTCACCCGCGCGATGATCGCCCGGCTCGTCGAGCGAGAGGGCGCGTCGTTACACCTGGCGCACGAGGTGCGCGACTTCGAGGCGCGCGACGGCCGGAGCGAGTGGCGGGTCACGGGGCGCGACCTGAAGACCGGGGCGGATCGCACCCTGCCGGCGCGCTTCGTGTTCATCGGGGCGGGCGGCTACAGCCTGCGCCTGCTCGAGCGCACCCGGATCCCGGAGTGCGCCGGCTACGGCGCGTTCCCGGTCAGCGGCCAGTGGCTGCGGTGCACGAGCCGGGACGTGATCGAGCGGCACGACGCCAAGGTCTACGGCAAGGCCGCGGTCGGGGCGCCGCCGATGTCGGTCCCGCACCTCGACACCCGCTGGATCGACGGCCGCAAGGAGCTGCTCTTCGGGCCGTACGCGGGCATCACGACGAAGTTCATGAAGCACGGCTCGCCCCTCGACCTGCTCCGCTCGCTCGGCATCGACAACATCGGGCCGGTGCTGCGCGCCGGGATCGACAACATCGACCTGACCCGCTACCTCGTCGGCCAGGCCCTGCTGTCGCCGGAGCGCCGGATGGCGGCCCTCCGGCAGTACTACCCGGCGGCCCGGACGGAGGACTGGGAGCTCCAGATCGCGGGGCAGCGCGTCCAGGTCATCCGGAACGACGGGCGGGGTCGCGGCGTGCTGAAGTTCGGCACCGAGGTCGTCACCGGCGCCGACGGCTCCGTGGCCGCCCTGCTCGGGGCGTCGCCCGGCGCGTCGACCGCCGTGTCGATCATGCTCGAGCTGGTGGAGCGGTGCTTCCCCGAGCGCTGGCGCACGCCCGCGTGGCAGGCCCGCTGCCGGGAGCTGGTCCCGTCGCTCGGGCAGTCGCTCCACGAGGACCGGGACCTCTGCCGCGCGATCCGACGGCGCCGGCCTACCGCCGGTAAGCCAGGATCCGCTCCCCCATGAGCCGGTGCGGGACTTGGAGCCCGGGGTGGTCCCGGGCGCCGCCCGGGCGCGCGTACGAGAACATGAAGATCGCGACCACGCGCGGGTCGTCGTGGGCGAGCAGGTAGGTCGGGACCTGGAGGTCGATGAGCGTCGGGATGTTGGTCCAGTTGAAGTTCCGGTCGTAGGACTGCATGACGAGGACGATCGACTTGCCCGCGGGCACGCGCGCCTTGGCGGCGCGGACGTTGCTCGTCATGCGGTCGATGTTGACCTGGGAGACGGGGTCGCCCGGCGCGTCCACGTAGGCCTCGATCCCGGCCCAGTCGAGCCCGACGGCGTCCATCGGCGTGGTCGTCATGGCCGGTCCGATCGACCAGACGATGCCGATCGGGCGGTCGCCGAGGCCGCGGGCCTGGAACTTCGCCCGCAGGCGGCGGATCTTGGCCTCCGTCTCCGCCCTGTCCCAGCCCGTCTCGTGGCCGACCTCGACGAGCTCGATCAGGGGCCAGAACGGGGCGGCGATGCCGAGGACCTCGTCCCAGAGGGGCTCGTCGTCCATCATGAGGAAGATGACGCGGTTCTGGGCGCGCGCCTGCGCCAGCGACTGCTGGAAGAGCGGCCGCCAGTCGAGGTTCGTCAGGTAGCCGCGCGGGATCGCGATGTAGAGGTTCGTGTACGGGTTCACCTCGGTCGTGTAGTCGCCGTAGCGGCCGTCGGCGTAGTAGTAGCCGAAGCGAATCTGATGGTTCGGCGGCGGCAGCGGGTTGGTCGACGCCGGCGGCTGCCCGCCGCCCGACGGCGACCCGCCCGGGGGAGCGCCCTGGACTCCGCTTCCGCCCTGCCCGGTGAGGCCGGCCAGGCCCGCGCCGGAAGGTCCACCGCCCCTGCAGGCCGTCACCAGGACGAGGGCCGCCAGCACCATCCACGTCGCTCGCTTCATAAGCGCCTCCTCATCCACGTTATCCCGCCGCCGTCCGAGTCCGTGCGGGCGCGGACGGTCACGCGCCGGTAAAAGCTCGGCGCTTGTCGTCCGCGCGGGACCGTGGTATGAGGGCGACGGAGGGCCGCACCGCCTGGACGACTCGCGCGATTCGCCCGCCCCGGACGCCGACCCACGGACCGCCCGGCTCGAGACGCCCCCCGCTCCCGCCCCCGCCGCGCCCCCGGCGGCCCCGGGCGCCGCCGCCGTCGCCGTCGACACCGCCGCCCTCCCGGCGGGATCGTTCGAGGGCACCGACCGCTTCACGATCCGGCGGAAGCTCGGGCAAGGCGGCTTCGGCGCCGTCTACGAGGCCCACGACCGCGAGCGCGCCGAGAACGTCGCCCTGAAGCTCCTGAACGTCTTCGACCCGGCCGCGATCTACCGCTTCAAGCAGGAGTTCCGGGCCCTCGCGGACATCCACCACCCGAACCTCTGCGCCCTCCACGAGCTCGTCTCCTCCGGCGACCGCTGGTTCTTCACGATGGAGCTGGTCCCCGGGACGGGCTTCCTCGAGCACGTCCGCGGCCCCGCCCTCGCCCGCGCCCCGGGCGCGGCCGCCGACATCCCGCGGCTGCGCGCCGCCTTCCGGCAGCTCGCCGAGGCCGTCGCCGCCCTCCACGCCGCGGGCAAGCTCCACCGCGACCTGAAGCCGGGCAACGTGATCGTCACGCCCGACGGACGCGTCGTCGTCCTCGACTTCGGCCTCGTCGCCGAGCTCGGCCCGCGCCGCGTCGACCCCGAATGGGAGCGGGCGATCGTCGGGACCGCCGCCTACATGGCCCCGGAGCAGGCGGCCGCGCAGCCGGTCGGACCGCCCGCCGACTGGTACGCGCTCGGCGCGATCCTCTACCAGGCGCTGACCGGCGTCCACGCCTTCCCGGGCGGCGTCGAGGCGATCCTCGCCGCCAAGCAGCAGCGCGACGCCCCGCGGGCGCGCGCCGCCGCGCCGTCCGTTCCCGAAGACCTGGACGCGCTCTGCGCCGCTCTTCTCGCGCGCGCGCCCGAGGCCCGCCCGAAGGGCGCCGAGGTCCAGCGCCGGCTCCGCCCCGGCGCGGACGAGGCGGCGACGTCCGCCGCGGACGCGGACGCGGCCGTCGCGGCCGCCGCCGCCGCCGATGACGCCGCGCCCCTGCTCGTCGGCCGCGAGCGCCACCTCGCCGCCCTCGCCCAGGCCTTCGAGACGGTGAAGGCGAAGCGCCCGCTCACCCTCCACCTGCACGGCGCCTCGGGCATGGGCAAGAGCGTGCTCGTGCGCCGGTTCCTGGACGACCTCGAGCGCCGCGGCGAGGCCCGGGTCCTCCGCGGCCGCTGCTACGAGCGCGAGTCCGTCCCCTTCAAGGCGCTCGACAGCCTCGTGGACGCCCTCCACCTCCACCTGCTCGAGCTGCCGGCCGCCGACGCCGCCGCCCTCCTCCCGCCCGACATCCACGCCCTCGCGCGTCTCTTCCCCGTCCTCGGCCGCGTCGAGGCCGTCGCCCGCGCCTCCCGCCCGTCCGCCGCGGCGGCGGAGGACGCCCACGAGCTCCGCCACCGCGCCGCCCTCGCCCTGCGCGAGCTGCTCGCCCGCGTGGCGGCGCGCGTCCCGCTCGTCCTCTCGATCGACGACCTCCAGTGGGGCGACCGCGACAGCGCGGTCGTCCTCGGCGACGTGCTCCTCCCCCCCGACCCGCCCCCCCTCCTCCTCCTCGGGGCGTACCGGACCGAGGAAGGCGCCGCGAGCCCCTTCCTCGCCACGCTGCGCGCGGCCTCGCCCGGCGCGACCGCGCCCGAGATCGAGATCGGGCCGCTCTCCCCCGAGGAGGCGACGGAGCTCGCGACCGCCCTGATCGCCCGGCACATGGGACCCGCCCCCGTCGCGCCCGCCGCCCCCGCCGCGCCCGCCCCTTCCGCCGCGCCCGGCGCCGCCGTCCCGCTCGGCGAGGAGACCCGGCGCGTCCTCGCCTCGTCGATCGCGCACGAGTCGCACGGGAGCCCGTTCTTCGTCGACGAGCTGGTCGAGTACCTCGCCGAAGGCGGCGGCACGCTCTCGACGACGACGCACATCTCGCTCGAGCAGGTCCTCAAGCGCCGCTTCGCGCGCCTTCCGGCGCCGGCGCGCCGCCTCCTCGAGGTCGTCGCCATCGCCGGCCGCCCGACCCCCGACGAGCTGGCGTTCCAGGCGTCCACCCTCGGCCCCGGCGAGGCCCGCCCGGCGCTCGCCGCCCTCATGGCCGCCCACCTCGTGCGGGTCCGCGGGGCGCGCCGCGGCGAGGCGCGCGACCGCGACCGCGACCCCGAGCGCGACCGCGACCGCGACCGCGACCGCGTCGAGTGCCACCACGATCGCATCCGCGAGACCCTGGTCGCCTCGCTCTCGCCCGAGGCGGCGCGCGAGCACCACCTCCGGCTCGCCGTCGCCCTCGAGGCCTGCGAGCCGCGGGACCCGGACGCCCTCGCCCTCCACTACGCGGGCGCCGGCGACGCGACGAAGGCGCCGGCGTACGTCGAGCAGGCGGCCGACCGGGCCGCCCGCGCCCTCGCCTTCGACAACGCGGCCAGGCTCTACCGCCTCGCCCTCGACATGCGGCCGCCGCCGCCCCCGGGCGGGGGCGCCGCCGCCGACCTCGACGCCCTCCGCAGCCTGCGCACGCGCCTCGGCGACGCCCTCGCGAACTCGGGCCGCGGGGCGGAGGCCGCGAAGGTCTACCTCGCCGCCGCCGAGGGCGCGAAGGGCGGCGCGGCCGCGGCCACCGCCCTCGACCTCCGGCGGCGCGCCGCCGAGCAGCTCCTCCTCAGCGGGCGGACGGACGACGGCCTCGCCGTCATGGACCAGGTCCTGCGCGCGGTCGGCTTCCGCCTCGCCCGCTCGAGGGCGGGGGCGCTCCTCTCGCTCCTCCTCCGGACCGCGCTCCTGCGCCTGCGCGGGATCGGCTTCACCGAGCGCCCGCTGGCGACGATCCCGGCCGAGGACCTCTCCCGCGTCGATGTCCTCTGGTCGGCCGCCTCCGCCCTGAGCCACGTCGACCTCATGCGGGCGGCGGAGCTCCAGGCGCGGCACCTCCTCCTCGCGCTCCGCTGCGGCGAGGCGTCCCGCGCCGCCCGCGCCCTCGCCCTCGAGGGCGCCTACAGCGCGCTCGCGGGCACCCCGGCCGCCGCCCGCACGGACCGACTGGTGCGGGCCGCGGCCTACGCGGCCGTGCGCAGCGGCCAGCGCCCGGCCATCGCCCGGGCGATCCTCTTCGAGGCCGGCGCGGCCCTCTTCCTCGGGCGCTTCCGGCGGTGCCTCGAGGGCATGGAGCGCGGCCTGGCGGCGCTCCGCGAGGGCTGCACGGACGTCACCTTCGAGATCGAGACGGCGAAGGGATACCTCCTCTCGACCCGCTGGTTCCTGGGCGAGTGGCGCGAGCTCATGCGCCGCCTGCCGGCGATCCTCCGGGACGCGCACGAGCGCGGCGACCTCTACACGGAGACGTACATCCGCTGCCAGGCCGGCGCCGTGCCCCACTGGGCGGCCGACGAGCCCGGGGGCGCGTTCGAGGAGCTGCGCGAGGCGCTCGAGCGCGGGCCGCGCGGCGGCGCGACGTTCCTCACGCAGCACTGGTGGAACTTCTGGGGCGAGGTCCAGACGGCCCTCTACACGGGCCCCGGTCCGGACGCCCGGCGGCGGCTCGAGGCGCGCTGGCCGCTCCTCGCGGGCTCGCTCCTCCTCCGGGTCCAGCTCCTGCGGATCGAGTCGCTGCGCCTGCGCGCGGCCGGCGCCCTCGCCGCCGCCGCCGCCCTCCCGGCCTCCCGGGCGAGCGCGGAGCGCGAGGCGCTGCTGTGCGCGGCCGAGCGCGACGCGGCGCGGATCGAGCGCGAGCGCCTGCCCTACGGCGATCCGATCGCCGCTCTCCTGAAGGCGGGCGTGGCCGCGAGCCGCGGCCGCCCCGAGGAGGCCGTCGCCCGCCTCGTCGCCGCCGAGTCGGGCTTCACGGCGGCCGAGATGTCGCTCCACGCGGCCGTCGCCCGGCGCCGGCGCGGCGAGCTGCAAGGCGGGGACGAGGGCCGCGGGCTCGTCGCCTTCGCGGACGCCCGCTTCCGGGCCGAGTCGGTGAAGGACCCGGCGCGCATGGCCGGGATGCTCGCTCCGGGGTTCTAGATCGGCTATAACGGAGCCGTGTCCGAGGTCCGCTTCCTCCCGGACGACAAGCGCGTCGCGGCCGCGGCCGGCGAGACCTTGCTCGCCGCCTCGCTGCGCTCGGGGATCCCGCACGCCCACGTGTGCGGCGGCCACGCGAAGTGCTCGACCTGCCGCGTGCGCGTAACCGGCGGCGGGCTCGAGGCGCTCGAGCCGCGGACCGAGGCGGAGCGCGACATGGCGACGCGCCTGCACTTCGCGCCCGAGGTCCGGCTCGCCTGCCAGGCGCGCGTCAAGGACGAGGCGGCGGCGCCCGTCGAGGTCGCGCGCCTCGTCCTCGACTCGGAGGACATCGAGCTCGCGAACACGGCCAGCCCCTGGTGCACGGGCGGCCCGATCGGGGAGGAGAAGCGGATCGCGATCCTCTTCTCGGACATCCGCGGCTTCACGCCGTTCGCGGAGGACCTGCCCGCCTACGACGTGATCCACGTCCTCAACCGCCACTTCTACTTGATGTGCGCGGCGATCGAGCGCCACGGGGGGACGGTCGACAACTTCCTCGGCGACGGCATCATGGCCCTCTTCGACCGCGAGGACCCGCGCGAGGCGAGCTTCCGCGCGGTCGCGGCCGGCCTCGACATGCTCGCGGCCATGGAGAACATGCGCGCCTACGTCCAGCGGGTCTACGGCCGGTCGATCGACCTCGGGGTCGGGATCCACACGGGGCTCTGCGTCGTCGGCACGATCGGCGGGACCGTCTACCGCAAGCTCACGGCCATCGGCGACGCCGTGAACCTCGCGAGCCGGATCGAGTCGGCCAACAAGGCCGCCGGCACGCGCCTGCTCGTCTCCTCGGACACGTACGCGGACGTCCGCGACCGCGTCCGCGCCGGCCGCACCGTCCGCGTCCCCATCAAGGGGAAGACGGGCGACCACGCCCTCCACGAGGTGGTCGCCCTGGCCGACGGGTCCGCGCCCGGCGCGGCCGAGGTCCCGGCGGCCGCGTCGTAGCGGCTACGGGTCGCGGAACTCGAGCGTCCGGTTCCCGAGGCGCACCTTGTCGCCGCGCTCGAGGAGCCTCTGCTGCATGGGGCGGCCGTTCACGACGACGCCGGCCGTGCTCCCGAGGTCGGAGATCCGCCAGCGCCGCTCGTCCGTCTTCTCGATCCGCGCGTGCCGCCGCGAGAGCGACGGGTCGTCGAGGACCACGTCGCACTGGGGGCTCCGGCCGATGACGAGGATCGCGCGCCCGTCGGCCGCCGACGAGAGCGTCCCGTCGAGGTCCACCTCGCGCTCGACCTTCGCCCCGGCCTTCTGCGTGTCGTAGATGAGGAGCCGAGCCAAGACGGTTCCCTCGCCCGTGCGCCCACCCTGCCCTCCATCCTGGGGGACGCGCCCCCGAATGTCGAGCGGTGTCCGGGAGCCGACGGGCCGTGACCGGTCTTGCGTCCAGGGCGACTGCGGGTATAATGTTGCGACTTCGTTCCCGGGATCTGGTCCCCTCGGGCGGTAACGGCGGCGGGCGGTACCCTTGTTCGAGAACATCACCGAGAGCCTGGGCAACGCTCTTCGGCGCCTCACGGGGCGCGGGCGGCTCACGGAGTCCAACATCGAGGAAGGGCTGCGCGACGTGCGCAAGGCCCTCCTCGAGGCCGACGTCCACTTCAAGGTCGTCAAGGACTTCGTCGAGCGGGTGAAGGCGCAGGCCGTCGGGCAGGAGCTGATCCGCTCGATCAACCCCGGCCAGCAGATCGTCAAGATCGTCCACGACGAGCTGGTCGCGCTCATGGGAAAGGCCGACAGCTCGATCAAGCGGAGCCCGAAGGCCGGGTCGGGCGAGCCGACCGTCATCATGATGGTGGGGCTCCAGGGCTCCGGGAAGACGACGAGCTGCGGCAAGCTCGCGAAGTTCCTGATCGACCGGGGCCAGAGGCCCATGCTCGTGGCGGCCGACGTCCAGCGCCCGGCCGCGATCGACCAGCTCAAGGTCCTGGGCGAGCAGCTCAAGGTCCCCGTCTACTTCGAGGCCCCCGGCTGGTTCAAGGGCAAGCCCGTCTCGATCTGCCGGAACGCGGTCAAGCAGGCGGAGAAGGACGGCCGCGACTTCGTGATCCTCGACACGGCCGGCCGCCTCCACATCGACCAGGAGCTCATGGCCGAGCTCCGCGAGATCCGCGGCAAGGTCGAGCCGCACAACATCCTCCTCGTCTGCGACGCCATGACCGGGCAGGACGCCGTGAACTCCGCCAAGGAGTTCAACGACCAGCTCCCGCTCGACGGCGTGATCCTGACGAAGCTCGACGGCGACGCGCGCGGCGGCGCGGCCCTCTCGATCCGCGCGATCACGGGCAAGCCGATCAAGTTCACGGGCGTCGGCGAGAAGCTCGACAAGCTCGAGGAGTTCCACCCCGATCGCATGGCGTCGCGCATCCTCGGGATGGGCGACGTCGTCACCCTCGTCGAGAAGGCGAAGGCCGCGATCGACGAGGACAAGGCCCGCGACATGGCGGGCAAGCTCCTGGGCGGCGACACGTTCAGCCTCCAGGACTTCCTCGAGCACCTCCAGAGCGTCAAGAAGATGGGGCCGCTCAAGGACATCCTCTCGATGATCCCCGGTCTCGGGTCCGCCATGAAGGGCATGGACTTCGACGACAAGGAGATCACGCGGATCGAGGCGATGATCCAGTCGATGACGAAGGAGGAGCGGCGGAACCCGGACATCATCAACCCGAGCCGGCGCCAGCGCATCGCGCGCGGCAGCGGGCACACGCCGAACGACGTGGGCGGTCTCCTGAAGCAGTTCCGCCAGACCCAGCAGCTCTTCAAGGGGCTCGGCAAGCAGAGCGGGCTCCGGAGCCTCTTCGGGGGAGGGCTCGCCAAGGCGAAGAAGGAGATGGAGGAGAAGCTCAAGTCGGGCGAGCTGAAGACGAAGAAGCGCAAGAAACCGTTCTGACCTGACCAGACCTGACCGGAAGCCGAGAGAAGACCCACAGGAAGGACCGCAGGAGACCCGCATGGCCGTTCGGATCCGCATGACGCGTTTGGGCCGGAAGAACCGGCCGTACTACCGGATCGTCGCGACCGACTCGCACTCGCCGCGCGATGGCGCCTACATCGAGGCGCTCGGGCACTACGACCCGATCGAGAAGAACGAGGCGAAGGTCCTCGAGCTGAACGAGGAGCGCCTGAAGTACTGGCTCTCGGTCGGCGCCCAGCCGAGCGAGGTCGTCGCCTCGATCCTGAGGCGGCGCAAGATCGCGATCCCGTGGGTGGTGAACCGCATCGCGAAGCAGAAGGCCGACGCCGGGAAGAAGGCCGAGAAGAAGGCCGCCGGCGCGGGCAAGCCGCGGAAGGCGCCGTCGATCTCGAAGAAGGCGCGGGCCGAGGCGAAGGCGTCGGCGGCGCGGAAGAAGGCGGACACGAAGAAGCTCGCGAAGAAGGAGAAGAAGCAGATCGACAAGGCCGGGTAGCGGCGCGAAGCGCCGAGGAGAGACATCCGACAGCGCGGCGAGGCCGCACCGCCCGGTACGCGCGGAGCGACGAGCGAAGCGAGGGAGCGGAGCGGCTGTCGTGCAGATCGACGTCCTGACCCTCTTTCCCGCGATGCTGCGCGGGTTCGTCGACGAGAGCATCGTCAAGCTCGCGCGCGAGCGCGGCCTCGTCGACGTCCGGCTGCGCGACATCCGCGAGTGGAGCGAGGACAAGGTCCACCGGAAGGTGGACGACCGGCCCTACGGGGGCGGGCCCGGCATGGTGATGATGCCGGGGCCCGTCTTCGGCGCGGTCGAGGCGGCGCTCGGACGGCCGGTCGGTCCGGGGACGCCGCCGATCGCCGGGACGCACCCGGGGACGGTCGGGCTGCTGCTGACGCCGCAGGGGCGGAGGCTCGACCAGCCGTGGCTCCGGAGGCTCGCGCGCGCCGGGCGGCTCCTGGTCGTGTGCGGGCGCTACGAGGGCTTCGACGAGCGGATCCGGACGGGGCTCGGCGCCTCGGGATTCGAGGAGCTGTCGATCGGGGATTACGTGCTCTCGGGCGGCGAGGCGGCGGCGGCGGTGGTGATCGACGGCGTCGTGAGGCTGATCCCGGGGGCGCTCGGGCACGAGCAGGCGGCGGAGGAGGACAGCTTCGCCCTCTTCGCGGGCGAGGAGCGGCTGCTCGAGTACCCGCAGTACACGCGGCCGCCCGTCTTCCGCGGCCTGGGCGTGCCGGAGGTGCTGCTCTCCGGGCATCACGGGGAGGTCGCGCGCTGGCGGCGCGAGCAGGCGTTGAAGCGGACGGCCGAGCGGCGGCCGGACCTGCTGCGGCCGGACGAGGAACCAACGAACCCCTGAGCCTCCGGCTCAGTCTTCATTTTTGCGAATCGAGGGTGTCATGGTCGATCTCATGAAGCTCGCCGAGCAGCCGTACCTGAAGGAGAAGGCGAAGCTGCCGAAGTTCCGCGTCGGCGACACGGTCGACGTCCACGTGAGGATCGTCGAGGGCGACAAGGAGCGCGTCCAGATCTTCAACGGGACGGTGATCTCGCGCTCGGGCAAGGGCATCAACGAGATGTTCTGCGTCCGCCGGATCGTCGCGGGCGAGGGCGTCGAGCGCGTCTTCCCGATCCACTCGCCGGCCGTCATCGACGTCCAGGTCGCGCGTCCGGGCAAGGTGCGGCGCGCGAAGCTCTACTACCTGCGCGGCCGCGTCGGCAAGGCGACGAAGGTGAAGGAGCGCATCGAGGACATGGCCGGCGCCAAGGCGAGCAAGGCCGAGAAGCGCGCGCTCCGCAAGAAGAAGGCGGCCGGGCGGACGGGCGCGGGCGGCCTCGAGCCGCAGCCGACCGAGGCGGCCGAGAAGAAGTAGGCGGCGAGCGGTCGCGCGCGCGTGGGCGCCCTCGGGCCCGCCGGCGAGTCCCTGGCCGCGTCCTTCCTCGCGCGCCGCGGCCTGCGCCTGCTCGGCCGGAACGTCCGCACGCCCTTCGGCGAGCTGGACTTGGTCCTGGTCGAGGGCGACGACGCCGGCGGCGGCGACGGCGGGGCCCTCGTCGTCTGCGAGGTCAAGACGCGGCGCGGGCTCGGCTTCGGGGCCCCGGCCGAGTCCGTCACGGCGGCGAAGCGCGCGCGGCTGGCGCGGGCCGCCGTCCACTTCGCGCGCGAGCGCGGCCTCGCCTCGCGCCCGATCCGCTTCGACGTCGTGAGCGTGCTCGCGCGCGCCGGGCGCCCGCCCGCCGTCGAGCACGTCGAGGGCGCGTTCTCGGTCGACGACATCGGGCTCTGACTCGACCCGGGCCCGCGGCGGGCGGAGGACGGTCCATGATCGAGGCGATCCCGACGGGCCTGATCTCCTGGGACTACGACCTCGTCTCGGGCGGCGTCGTCCTCGGGAGCCTCGAGGTCGGCTGGTTCTACGAGCGCGGCCGCTTCGCGACGGACGCGGGCGCCTGCGAGATCTACCGGGACGGCTTCCTCGGGCCGTGGGTGCTCGAGGACCACGGCGCCGTGCTCGCCCGGGCGACGAAGCGCGACCCGTTCACCCGGGTCTTCCACGTCGAGACGGACGCGCGCCGTCTCGAGCTCCGCGGCGTCATCCTCGGCAGCTCGCTCGAGCTCCACGAGGGAGACCGGCTCGCCGGACGGATCGAGCGCCAGGGCTGGCTCACGTACCGCGCGGACGTGGACCTGCCGGATGACCTGCCGCTCCCGGTCCGCGCCTTCCTCTTCTTCCTCGCCGTCGTGACCTGGAAGCGGGCGGCCGGCGCGGCCGCGTCCTGATCGAGGTCACCGCGCGGCCTCCGCCGCCGCCAGCCAGCGCAGGTAGCGGCCGAGCTCGTCCTCGTAGCCGAAGACGACCGGCTCGAGCACGCCGTGGATGAGGAAGTCGCGCGTCGCCTCGGGGACGAGGGCGGAGCGGGCCCGCTCGGCGAGCCCGAGGCCGAGGGCCATGAAGCGCTCGAAGCTCGAGACGACCTCCGGCGGGCCCCAGCCCTCGAAGGAGAAGCCGTCGCGGAAGCAGCGGAAGACGGAGAGAGGAACGGGAGCGGGGTCGGCGGCCGGCGCGCCGCCGCGCACGAGGATGTCGAGCCCGAGGCGGTACCGGCGGCGCTCCCTGGCGCGGCGGCGCTCGAGCTCCTCGAGGAGCAGGGCGACCTCGGGCGTGCGCGAGACGTCGAGCTCGGCCGCGAGCCGCGCCTCGACGGGCATGCGCGGGAGCTTCGGCTTCCTCGGGTCGGCCGGCTCGGGGGGCGGGACGGGCTCCTCGAGCGCGAAGACGTGGACGGCCCGGACGTCATCCCAGGGAACGAGCCGCGCGCGCAGGTCGTGGCCGATCGCGACGTCGAGCCCCGCCTCGTCCGGGAGGGCGCGCGCCGCCTTGATCGGCGGGGCGACGTCGGGGAGCCCCGGCGCGTCGACCGCCCGCGCCGCGACCCCGGCGGCGCGGAGGGCGGCGACGGCGGCGTCGGCGCGCTCCGCGGGCACGGCCTCGAGCAGGAGCCCGGCCGAGTAGCGGACGAGCCGGGTCGCGTCGGGGCGCGGGCAGCCGAGCAGCGGGGCGAGCGCCCGCCCGGCGGCCGCGACGTCGAGGGCCGCGCCGCGCGGGGCGTCGAGCAGCACCGTCCGCGGCGTCCCGACCTCGCTCATGCCGCCAGCACGAAGACGTCGTAGATCGCGTGCGTGTAGACCGCGGGGGCGAACCCGCGCACGCGATACAGGATCGCGAAGATCGTCCCGGCGAGGTAGCGGTAGATGAAGGCCTCCGGCCGGAACGGCTCGCCGTGCGCGCCCACGTGGTGCGCGCCGGCGAAGAGCGCCGAGGTCAGGACGACGGCGACGACGAGCGCCGCCGACTCCGTGAGGCCCAGGTACTCGCGCAGGACGTACAGGAGCGACGTGAGCCCCACGAGCCGGAACACGAGCTCCTCGTTGACGCCGGCGCCGATCGAGATGACCGCGATCCGCGCGGCCTCCGCGCCGCCCTCGCCGAGCGCCGCCCCCGCGCCCGCCCCCGCCCCCGCGGCCGCGACCGGCGCGGCGACGAGGTAGCCCTTGCGCATGATCGCGATGATGACCGTGCCGAGGAGCGACGCGTAGACGGCGCTCTCGGCGACGAGCGGGAGGAAGAGGTTCGGCCGGAAGCGGCTCCTCTCCTCGAGCTTCGACGCCGCCACGATGAAGACGGCGCAGAGCCCGAGGTTCAGGATCACGAGGCCGCGCACGCCGAAGGTCGGGACGACGAAGCGGGTGATGAAGTCGGCCCCGTTCACGACCTCGAAGTCGAGGAGCATGAGGCCGAAGAGGTAGGCCACGAGGAGCGGCAGCACGAGGACGAGGCTCACGCCCAGGTCGCGCGTCGCCTCGAGGTAGCCGACCTTCGATCCCACAGTCGTGATCCTACTCCGCGCCCCCGACATCTTCAAAGCGTCGAATCGGGTCGGACAGGCCTGTATAATGGCGGTTCCGGCGCGCTTCGCCGGGCGGTCTTTGGGGTGAGCCGACGATGCGGATCGACCTCGATCGTCTGATGGGAGAGCGCGGCCTCGACTGGCTGCTCGTCCTCGGCGAGCCGGCGCGGAGCCCCGAGGTGCACTACCTCGTGCGCGGGGCGGGCGTCGGCTTCTCGTACATCCTCGTGCGGCGCGGAAACGAGCCCTTCCTCATCGTCGGCCCGATGGAGCGCGAGGAGGCGAAGGCCGCCGGCCTCCCGCTCGCGACCCTGAACGAGTACGGCGCCGGCGACATCGCGCGCCAGGCGCCGAACCCGCTCGAGTACGAGCGGCGGCTCCTGAACCACATCCTCGTCGCCCACGAGGTGCGCGGGCGCGTCGCCGTGTACGGGCAGCGGCCCGTGCAGCGCGCCTACCCGCTCCTGCGCCTCGTCGCCGAGGACCGTCGCCTCGACCTCGGCCTCGTCGACGAGCCGGACCTCGACATCTTCCAGATCGCCCGCCTGACGAAGGCGCCGGAGGAGGTCGCCCGCATCCGCGAGGTCGGGCGCAAGACGTGCGAGATCGTGCGGACGGTCGTCGACTTCCTCCGCGACGGGCGCGTCGAGGGAGGCGTCCTCCGCCGCCGCGACGGATCGCCCGTGAAGGTCGGAGACGTGAAGGCCCTCGTCACCCTCGAGTGCGCGCGGCGCCGCCTCGAGGAGGGCGGGGAGACGATCTTCGCGCCGGCGCGCGACGCCGCCTTCCCGCACTCGCGCGGGCGCGACGAGGACCCGATCCCCGCCGGGCGGGCGATCATCTTCGACATCTTCCCGCGCGAGAAGAACGGCGGCTACCACTTCGACATGACCCGGACGTTCTGCCTCGGCCCCATGCCCGAGCGCGTGCGCGCCATCTACGAGCTCGTCCGCGAGGCGCAGGCCCGCGCCGTGGCGGCGATCGCGCCCGGCGTCCCGACGCGCGACGTCGACGAGCTCGTCTGCGACCTGTTCGAGGCGGCCGGGCACCCGACGCTCCGCAAGGACTCGAAGACGACGTCCGGCTACTGCCACTCGCTCGGGCACGGCGTCGGCCTCGAGCTGCACGAGCGCCCGAAGGTGAGCCAGCTCCCGACGAACAAGGACGTGTTCCAGCCCGGCATGATCGTGACCGTCGAGCCCGGGCTCTACTACCCCGACGAGGGGATCGGGGCGCGGGTCGAGGACACCGTCCACGTCTGCGAGGACGGCGCGGTCGAGGACCTGACGCCGTACCCGAAGGACCCGGCGATCGCGGTGGAGGGGACGTGAGCTCGCCGCTCCCGGCCACGGAGGCCGAGAACCCGGCGACCGCCGACCTCGACCGGCTCGAGCCCATCGAGGCCGTGCGGCGCCTCGCCGGCCTCGAGCGGCGCTCTCCCGAGGCGGTGCTCGCGGCCGCGCCCGGGATCGCGCGGCTCGTCGAGCGGGCGGCGGCGGCGCTCGCGAAGGGCGGGAGCGGCGGACGCCTCATCTTCGTCGGCGCGGGGACGAGCGGGCGTCTCGGCGCGCTCGAGGCCGCCGAGTGCCCGCCGACGTTCGGCGTCGCGCCCGGGCGCGTCGAGGCGATCGTGGCCGGCGGCGAGGCGGCGCTCGCGCGCGCCGTCGAGGGGGCCGAGGACCGCGCCGAGGACGGGGCGGCGGCCGTGGCGGCGCGCGGCGCGGGGCCGCGCGACCTCGTCGTCGGGATCGCGGCCAGCGGGCGGACGCCGTTCGTGCGCGGGGCGCTCGCCGAGGCGCGGCGGCGCGGGGCGGCGACCGGCCTCGTCACCTGCGACCCGGCGACCGCGGCCGAGGCGCCGCCGCCGGCGGACGAGGTCGTCCTCCTCGACGTCGGCCCCGAGGCCGTCACCGGCTCGACCCGGCTCAAGGCCGGGACCGCGACCAAGATCGCCCTCAACGCCCTGACGACGGCGACGTTCGTCCGTCTCGGGGCCGTCCACGGGAACCTCATGGTCGACCTCGTCGCCACGAACCGCAAGCTCGAGGGGCGCGCGCGTCGCATCGTGCGGCGCCTGTGCGGCTGCGACGAGGGCGAGGCGGCCCGCCTGCTCGCCGCCTCGGGCGGCCGCGTGAAGGAGGCCGTGCTCGTCTCGCGCCGCGGGCTCTCGCTCGCCGCCGCCGAGTCGGCCCTCCGGGCGGCCGGCGGATGCCTGCGGCGCGCGCTCGACGCCGGCGCCCCCGAGTCCGCCCCGGAGACCGCCTGACGTGCCGCGGCGCCGCGCGACCCAGGCCTGCGGTGCCCACTGCCGTCCGGTCGATATGACTAGCGTGCTCGACCTCCTCTGCGACCACGCCATCCGCGGCTACGAGGAGCCGTACAAGCGCGAGGTGATCGGCGTCCTCCTCGGGCGCGTGCGCCGCGACCGGTCGCGGTCGATCGTCATCGAGCGCGCGATCCCGTACCGCTGCCGCTACCGCACGCGCACCAAGGTCGACCCGCACCCCGAGTGCCTCAGGCGGCGGGCGCGCGCGCTCGCCGCCCGGCACGGGCTCGCCTACCTCGGGTGCTACCACTCGCACTGCGAGGAGGCCGGCTCGCGGAGCTGGGCGCTCTCGGCCGAGGACTGGGACATCTTCCTCGAGGACGGCCGGGCCCTGATCGAGGTCGTCATCGGGATCGACTACGCCGGCAAGAACGCGCGCCCCGCGGCCGGCGGGCGCCGCCGCAACCGCGACGGCACGCTCAGCTACTGGCGCGACGGCTACTACTTCCGCGTGACCGCCCAGCCGCGGGAGTGCCGCGGCATCGTCTCCGGGTGATGGCTTGAAGCGGTTGCTCGACGTCGCGCGCAAGCCCCGCCGGCGCGTCGTCGGCCTCATGTCGGGGACGTCGGTCGACGGGATCGACGCCGCCCTCGTCGACATCGACGGGGCCGGGCCGGGCGCCGGCGTCACCCTCCTCGCCTTCCGCACGTACCCGTTCCCGGCCGACATGAAGGAGCGCATCCACCGCGCCTTCGACGGCCACGTGCGCGAGATCTGCGAGCTCAACTTCTCGCTCGGCGAGCTGTTCGCGACCGCCGTCCTCAAGATCTGCGCCGAGGCGGGCGTCGCCCCGGGCGACGTCGACCTCGTCGGCTCGCCCGGCCAGACCGTCTACCACCTGCCCAAGTCCGACGAGAACGGCGTCAACTCGACCCTCCAGATCGGCGAGGCCTCGGTGATCGCCGAGCGGACGGGGATCCCCGTCGTCTGCGACTTCCGGACGCGCGACATCGCGGCGGGCGGCGACGGCGCGCCGCTCGTCCCGTACCCGGACTTCGTCCTCTTCCAGCAGCCGGGGCGCGTGCGCGCCCTCCAGAACATCGGCGGGATCGCGAACGTCACCGTCCTCCCCGAGTCGATCGACGAGGTCCTCGCCTTCGACACCGGCCCGGGCAACATGGTCATCGACCACGTGGCCCGGGCGGTCGCGCGCGACGAGGAGGCGTTCGACGAGGACGGCAAGCTCTCGGCGCTCGGCCAGGTCGACGAGGACCTGCTCGGGCGCCTCCTCGAGCACCCCTACCTGGCGCTGCCGCCGCCCAAGTCGACGGGCCGCGAGGTCTTCGGCCGCGCCTACTCGCAGCGGCTCGTCGACGAGTACGACTCCATGCGCCTCCTCGACCTGCTCGCGACCGTCGTCCGCTTCACGGCCGTGTCGATCGCGCGCGCGTACCGCGACTTCATCCAGCCGCGCTACCCCGTCGACGAGGTCATCGCGAGCGGCGGCGGCGTCCGCAACCGCACGCTGCTCGAGGCGCTGCGGGAGGGGCTGGCGCCCGTGCCCGTGCGGACGCTCGAGGAGTTCGGGCTCTCGAGCGACGCCAAGGAGGCGGTCGCCTTCGCGATCCTCGCGAACGAGACGGTCGCCGGGAACGCGGGCAACGTGCCGTCGGCCACGGGGGCGCTCCGGCCCGCGATCCTGGGGAAGATCGTGCCGTGAACGAGGACGATCCGTTGAACGCCGCGCAGCTCGTCGTCCCCGCGATCCGCGCCGAGGACCAGGCCGAGTGGGCCGAGGCCGAGAAGCTCGCGGGTGAAGGGTTCGGGGGCTTCCTCCTCTTCGGCGGCGAGTGGCCCGACGTGCGCGCGCGGATCGAGCGCGTGCGCGCGGCCGCGCCCGGGCCGATCGTCGTCTACAGCGACCTCGAGCGCGGCGCCGGGCAGCAGGTGACGGGGCTCACCCGGCTGCCCCACCTCATGGCGGTGGGGGCGGCCGGCGACGAGGACCTCGCCTACCGCGCCGGGCGCGTGACGGGCGAGGAGGCGCGCGCCGCCGGCGTCGACGTCGTCTTCGCCCCGGTCGTCGACCTCAACACCGACCCGGCGAACCCGATCATCAACGTCCGCGCCCTCGGCGACGACCCCGAGCGCGTCGGGCGGCTGGCGGCCGCGTGGATCCGCGGCTGCCAGGAGGGGGGCGCGGCGGCCACGGCCAAGCACTACCCGGGGCACGGGCACACGCCGGTCGACTCGCACCTGGCGCTGCCGACGCTCGGCGCGCCGTTCGCGACCTTGACGGCGCGCGAGCTGGCGCCGTTCCGCGCGGCCGTGGGGGCGGGCGTGCGGGCGATCATGACGGCCCACATGGCGGTGCCGGCGCTGACGGGGGACGAGCGGACGCCGGTGACGCTGTCGAGGCGCGCGATCGGGTACCTGAGGCGCGAGATGGGGTTCGACGGGCTGGTGGTGACGGACGCGCTGCTCATGGCCGGGATCAGCGGGGCGTTCGACGAGGCCGAGGCGGCGGTGCTGGCGCTCGAGGCCGGCTGCGACGTCCTGCTGTGCCCGGCGGACCCGCGGCGGGTGAGGGACCGACTCGAGGCGGGCCTGCGGGCGGGCGAGATCGAGCCCGGGGCCCTCGAGGCCCCGCGGGCTAGAATTCGTCAGTGTCGCCCCCAGAATACCAAAAATCAAACGAACGCGCAAGCGCCCGTTTCGCGCGGCCCCGACCCCTCCCTCGCCGCCGGCCTCGACCTCGCCCTCGAGCTCGCCGCCCGCTCCCTCGTCCTCGTCGACGACCGGGGCCGCAACCTCCCCCTCCGCCCCGGCGGCCCGCCGCCCGCGCTCGTGATCCTCTCCGGCGACGACGTCGCCGGCCCCGGCGCCGAGCTCGCCGCCGAGGTCCTCGCCCGCGCGCCCGCCGCCCGCGTCTTCCCGGTCGGGCCGGCCTCGCCCGACGAGCGCCTCGGCGCCGCCCTCGACCTCGTGGCCACGGCCGCCTCCGCCGGGAGCGTCGCCGTCGTCGCGGTCTTCTCGAGGATCGCCGCCTGGAAGGGCGCCTCGGGCCTGCCCGAGCGCGAGGCCCGCCTCCTCGCCGACCTCGTCCGCGCCGGCGCGGCCCGGGCCGCGGTCGTCTCGTTCGCGAGCCCCTACCTCCTCGCCCGCGCGCGCGGCGCCGGGACGCGCGTCGCCGCCTGGAGCGACGAGGCCGTCTCGCAGCGCGCCGCCGCCCGCGCGCTCTTCGGCGAGGTCCCGTTCGCCGGGACGCTGCCCGTCGACGAGAACGCCGTCCGGTGATCCTCACCGCGCTCGACTGGACCGTCATCGCCGCGAGCGCGCTCGCGACGCTCGCCGTCGGCCTCCTCTTCTCGCGCCGCGGCGGGCGCAGCGTCGCCGACTACTTCGCCTCCGGGCGCGGCCTCCCCTGGTGGCTCGCCGGCACGTCCATGGTCGCGACCTCCTTCGCCGCCGACACGCCGCTCTGGATCACCGGCCAGGTCCGCGGCGGCGGCGTCCAGGCGAACTGGTACTGGTGGAGCTTCCTCTTCGGGCACGTCGTCGCCGTCTTCGTCTTCGCCCGCCTCTGGCGCCGCGCCGAGGTGCTGACGAACGTCGAGATCACCGAGGTCCGCTTCTCGGGGCGCGCGGCCGCCGCCCTGCGCCTCTTCAAGTCCGTCTACCTGGCGCTCCCGATCAACCTCGCCGTCGTCGTCTGGTGCAACGTCGCCATGGCCATGATCCTCGAGGCGACGACCGGGATCTCGAAGATCGAGGGGATCCTCGCCTGCCTCGCGATCTCGGCGGCGTTCTGCCTCTTCTCCGGGCTCTGGGGCGTCGTCGCGACCGACCTCTTCCAGCTCGCCATCGCCTTCGGCGGCGCCGTCGCGCTCTGCGCCGCGGCCGTCCACCGGGCCGGCGGGCTCGACGGCGTGCGCGTCTCGCTCGAGGCGTCGGGCGCCCTCGACCTCGCGCCCACGAGCCCGGGTCCCGCGCTCAACGCGCTCATCGTCTTCGCCGGGGTCCTCTGGTGGTCGAGCCGCAACGTCGACGGCGGCGGGGCGCTCATCCAGCGCATGATCGCCTGCAAGGGCGAGAAGGACGCGGTGAAGGCGACGATGCTCTTCACCGTCCTCCACTACGCCGGCCGGACCTGGCCGTGGGTGCTCGCCGGCCTCGCCAGCCTGATCCTCTTCCCCAGGGCCGGCGGCGTCGCGCCCGGCGCGCCCGAGCTCGCGCCGTACGCGGACGCCGTCAAGGCGCGCGGCGAGTTCGCCTACCCGGCGATGGTCTCGCTCCTCCCGGCCGGGCTCCGCGGCCTGCTCGTCGCCTCCCTCTTCGCCGCCTACGCCTCGACCGTGAACACCTTCATGAACCTCTCGGCCGCCTACATCCTGAACGACGTCTACCGGCGCTTCGTCCGGCGCGAGGCCCCCGAGCGCCACTACGTGCGCGTCTCGCGCGTCCTCTTCGCCGTCTTCATGGCCATCGCGGCCGCGGTCACCCTCCTCGTCGACACCGTCGACCAGGTCTTCAGCTTCAGCCTCGCCTTCGCCTCGGGCGTCGGGATCGTCTACGTCGGCCGCTGGTGCTGGTGGCGCGTCAACGCCTTCTCGGAGATCGCGGCCATGGTCACCTCGGGCGCGGTCGCGATCTACCTGACGCGCGCCGGCGCCGCCTGGCCGGGCGTCCTCGACCCGGCGCCCTTCCGCATCCTCGTCACCGCCGCCGCGAGCGCCGCCGTCGCGCTCCCGGTCACGCTCCTCACGCGCCCGACCGACCGCGCCCGCCTCATCGACTTCTACGTCAAGGTCCACCCGCCCGGCTTCTGGGGCCCGATCCGCGCCGAGGCCGCCCGCTTCGACCCGCGGCCGCCGCCGCGCGCGCATCTGTCGACGCTGCTCGCGATCGCCGGCTCCTCCGCCCTGATCCTCGGCGTCACGCTCGGCCTCGGGAAGCTCCTCCTCTTCGGCGCGCGCGCCTCGATCCCGTTCGCGGTCCTCGCCGCCGCCGGCGCCGGCCTCCTCGCCCTCGCCATGCGCCGCGGGGCGGCGGCCGGGGGGTTGTTCCGGTGAACGGGATGGTTACCTCGCCGGATACAGCCGCTCCCGCGGCACGATCGTCCGCCCCCGCGACGGCGTCTGCCAGAAGAGCTTGATCACGGCCCCGCCGCTCTGCTCGAAGTACTCGACGCGGATGTCGTGGCGGCGGCCGGCGTCGAGGCGGATCGTGCCCGAGTTCTCCACCGCCGCGTGGACGGTGTAGTTGTCGATGATGAGGCGCCCGTCGACGTACACGCGCACGCCGTCGTCCGACAGCGTCGTGAAGGTGTAGTCCTCGCTCGTCGGCGCCTCGACCTGACCCGTCCAGCGCACGCTGAAGCGGTCGCCGTTGAGCGAGCCGCCGGGCCCGCCGCCGCCGAAGTCGAAGTCGATCGCGGCGTCCGTGCGCGTGAACCGCCTCGATGCCCAGAAGAAGATGAACACGCGGGCCCGCCCCGAGTACTCGCCCTTCAGGCCCGTGCCCGTCGCCGGTCCCGGCGCGGGCGCCGGGTTCGGGTTCGGGTTCGGCCGCGGGCTCGGGTTCGGCTGCGGGTTCGGGCTCGGCGTCGGGTTCGGGTTCGGGTTCGGCCGCGGCACGCCCGGCGGATCGGGGGGGAGCGGCGGCGCCGCGACCTGGGGCGGAGAGCCCGCGAGCGCGCGCAGGAAGGCGGCCAGGTCCGACCTCTCGCCCGCCGTCAGGCCGAGCGGCCGGATCTCGACGTCGCGGTCGAGGACGCGCAGCCCGCCGCGGTCGTAGACGTCGATCACCTCCTCGATCGTGGCCGCGCTCCCGTCGTGGAAGTAGGGCGCGGTCGCCGGAAGGTCGCGCAGCGTGGGCGTCTTGAAAGCGCCGCGGTCGTGGCGGCGTCCCGTCACCCCCTCGCGACCGGGGTCACCGCCACGACCCGCGGCTGTGTTGTGGAACCGCTCGTCGGTGAAGTTCGAGCCCGTGTGGCAGGCCGTGCACCGCGCCTTCCCGCGGAAGAGCAGGCGCCCGCGTCGCTCGGCGTCGTCGAGCGCCCCGCGGTCGCCGGCCTCGAAGCGGTCGACGCGCGAGTCGCCCGAGAGCAGCGTCCGCTGGAACGCCGCGTAGGCCCGCCCGATCGTCGCCTCCGAGGGTCCGGCGCCGAACGCCCGCCCGAAGCGGTCGCGGTACTCCGGCACGGCGCCGAGGAAGCGGACGACGTCCGCGAGATCCGAGCCCATCTCGGTCGTGTTCTGGAGCGGCTGGAGCGCCTGCGCCTCGAGCGAGGCGGCGCGCCCGTCCCAGAACTGGACGGTCGAGAGCGCGCGGTTCACGACCGTCGTCGTGTTGCGCCGCCCCGCCCGCCCGAAGATGCCGCGCGCGATCGGCCGGCCGTCCGTGAAGACGCGGGCCGGATCGTGGCACGTGGCGCACGAGACCTGGCGGTCGGCCGAGAGCCGCGGGTCGAAGAAGAGCATCCGCCCGAGCTCGACGGCCTCCGGCCGCGGCGGGTCGTTCGGCGGGATCCGGAGGTCCGCCGGGTCGAGGCCGCGCGGGAGCGGGACCTGCGCGCTCCCGGCCGCCGGGCGCACGTCGAGGAACGCGTCGCGCGCGATCTCCTCCGGCGAGCGGACGACGCGCGAGATCTTGAGCTCGTCGATCGCGACGATCGGCTCGTTCCCGGGGACGAACGGGGCGCGCGGGATCTGGCCCGCGGGACCGATGATGAGCTCTCCGTTGACGCGGTCGATCGGGGCCGGCCCGAACGTCCGGTCGCTCCCGAGCCGCCCGCCGACGTAGGTGCGCAGCCGCCCCGTGGCCGCGTCGTAGGTGAACGCGACGCTCGTCCACTCGTTCAGCGGGATCGGCGGGCCGACGAACCCGGAGCGGCGCGCATCGCCGCCCGCGTGGACGGTCGCGTGGACGTGGCCGCTCTCCTCGAGGATCAGGTCGTACGCGCCCGGGCGGTTGAGGATGACCCGGTAGCGGTTCTCGCCGTCCTGGTCCAGGTTCACCGTCCGCCGGACGAAGAGCTGGACCGTGAGGGCGCTTTCCGTCTGGTTGAGCGACGCGGACGGGCGCACCCGGACCGAGTCGTCCTCGCCGAAGTAGATCGACTGGCCGACGGCCCCGCGGTTGCGGTCGTCGCCGAAGACCTCCTGCGGGAAGCGGGCGCCGCGCAGCTCGCCGGTGTTGAAGTTCCCGGATGTGTCGGGCGTGCGCGCGGCGTCGAGCTCCGCCCGCTCGCCGCGCGTCACCAGCTCGTTCATGCGGTGGACGAGGACGTGGTCGCGGTCGGCGAAGTCGTCGAGCCCGACCTCGTAGTAGTCCGCGCTGTTCGAGCCGAAGATCGGGTAGACGGGGCGGCTCGCCGTGTAGGGGAGCGGCGGGTCGCCGGGAGCGTCCCGGTGCGGCGTCCAGAAACCGGGCGCGAGGCCCGGCGACGAGATGAAGAGGCGCGAGAACGTCCTCCGGTCGGGGTTCGCCGGCCCGTCGACGTGGCGGGCCGCGTACCCCGTGAGCCGGCCGATCACGGACGTGGATGCGCGCGTCGCCCCGTCGTTGTGCGCCGTCGCCTGGTAGAAGAGCTCCGTCCCGTCGTGGCTGATCCAGGGGTACGCGCCGCGGATCTGCTCGCCGCGCCCGTAGGCGACGCCGGTCGCGTCGCGCAGCGGCTCGGCGGCGATCGGGAAGCGCTCGCGGAACGGGATCCCGGCGACCGGCGTGTCGCGGTCCACGTGGTACATGTCCGCGATCGGCCGGCTCGGGCTCCAGCCGGCGGCGACCGGGCCGGCCGGGTTGAAGGAGTAGCGGAGCTTGTCGCCATCGTGCCAGAAGAGGAGCCGCCCGTCGAAGGTGAGCGTCGGCTCGATCCCGCGGAGCAGCGAGCCGTCCGTGGCCCTCAGCGGCTCGAACGGCGACAGCATCTCGGCCCGCTCGATGGCGGCGTCGCCCGTGCGCGGGTCGCGGACGACGACGCGCGCGCGCCGGAGGCCGTGGTGGGCGCCGTCCGGCGACTCGTACCACTGGGTGAAGAGCACCATCTCGTAGGTCTCGAAGCCGCCGCCCGGGTTCGGCCGCCCGTCGCGGTCGGAGCGGAACGGGTTCTCGGCGAAGCCCGGCGCCGGGACGACGGCGAACGCGTTGTGGCTGCCCATGCCCGTCCCCGGATCGCCCTCGAGCTCGAGGACGGCGTCGTCCGAGAACGCGCCGCGCGTGAAGTCGGGCGCGCCGCGCCCGTCGCGCGTCACGCGCTCGGGCCTGAGGACCATGACCCCCCAGCCGAACCGGCCGCGCGTGCGGATGAAGCGGGCGAGCAGGAACACGCGTCCATCCCACGTCTCCGTGTGGCCGTTCCCCTCCGTCGGGGCCCGCACCGAGACGGGCTTCACGGGCGCCGGGTCGCGCGCCTGGGCGCGGGCGGCCGCGGCGACGGGGACGAGGGCGGCGGTCGAGGCGACCGACAGGGCGAGCGCGTGCAGCACGAGACGGCGGGTGCCCATCGAAGGCGTCCTCCGAGCGGACCATCGGAGCGTAGCCGCGGCGCGCGCCCGGGACGGCCGTCACCGTTTTGCAAAAAAGCGGCGCAAGACGAGCGCGGCCGGCGGCGTCATGGCTGCCTGGGGGTGCAGTGGAGGACGCGGACATGCGGCGGTTCGTGCGGGTGGCGGGCGCGGCGCGGGTCGCGGCGGTCGTCGCGGTCGTGGCGGCGGCGCTCGCGACCGGGTGCTCGGGCGGCGGCGCCGGCCGGGGCCTCAACATCGCGCAGCCCGAATCGGGCACGGGCACGGGCACGGGCACGGGGGGAGGAGGAGGCGGCGGCGGCGTCCAGCCGGGCCGCACGGCGGAGCCGTTCGTCACCATCGACCAGGGCCAGTTCACGCGCCACCCGGGCGCGGGCTCGACCCAGCTCGCGATCCGCGACGACGCGGCCTGGCAGGCGTTCTGGGCGCAGCACAGGGGCGCGGGGCAGGTCGCGCCGCCCGTCGACTTCACGAAGGACCTCGTGATCGCGGCCCTCTTCATCGGGCGGCCGACGGGCGGGTACGGCGTCGAGGTCGCGGCGATCGACCGCATCGGGCCTCGGGACGACCTCGAGGCGACCGTCGTCGAGACCGTGCCGGACCCGAGGACGCCCGTGATCTTCGTCATCACCTCGCCCTTCCACATCGTGCGGGTCGCGCGGAACGCGGGCGCCCTCCGCTTCGTCCTCCGGCGCGAGCTCGGGATCGAGACGCTCGCCGAGGGGGAGATCTCCGGCCTCCGCTACGGCGACCCGACGTTCGCCGCCGGCGAGGTCGCGCTCGTCGCCGACGACCCGTCGTACAAGACCCTGTGGGCGGACCACACCTCGAACGTGGTGCCGCCGCCGGCCGCGCCCGCCGTGGACTTCGCGACGTCCTTCGTCGTCGCCGCCTTCCAGGGCTACCGCGTGTCGAACGGCTACACGATCCGGGTGACGGACGTCTACGCGGAGGAGCCGTCGCGCGACCTCCTCGTCGACGTCGAGGTCGACGAGCGCGGCGGCGTGCTCACCGTGCTGACGAACCCGTTCTCGTTCGTCAGGGCCACGCCGCGCGTCGGGCTGCCGCCGGCCGCCGTCCGCGTGCGCCGCGGCAACGTGATCGACGCGACCGACCTCGACCGCCGCCTGATCTCCGGCTTCCGCTTCACGACCCCGAGCTACGCGGGCGACCGCCTGGCGTTCACGGACGCCGCGGCCTTCCAGGCGTTCTGGGCGCAGCACACGGCGACGCAGCCGGCGCGCCGCTCCCGCCGGTCGACTTCGCGAACGAGACCGTCATCGCCGGGATCCGCGGCCTGACGACCGGCTGCGACGGCATCTGGCTCGAGCGCTTCGTGCTCCGGCACGACGGGAGGGTCGTGGTGACGGCCCGGACGGGCTCGCCGCCCGGCTGCCTCGGGCCGCCCTTCCAGACGAACCCGGCGCACGTCGTGAAGATCGCGGTGCCGCGGGCGACGGTGATCTTCAGATGACCTTCCGGGGACCGCGGCCGCCCTCACCCTGACCCCTCTCCCGGAGGAGGAGGGGAGCGGGAACGGGTGCTAAGATGTCGGTGTGGACGAGCGCCCCCGCCCGGAAGGCCCCACCGCCGCCGACCGCACGCTCGACCTGGCGGTCGCCGAGGTCGCGCTCCGCAACGGACGCGTGTGCGCGGCCGACCTCGAGCCCCTCTACGACCGGCAGGCGGCGCTCCGCGCCGAGGGCAAGTGGCAGGGCCTCGGCCAGCTCCTCATCCGCAGCCGCAAGATCGCCGCCGACGACTACCTCGAGATCACGCGGAAGGCCGAGGAGCCGCTCTTCCGCTGCCCCGACTGCGGCGAGCGCCTGGCGGCGCGCGACCTCCACGGCGAGGGCGGCGACGGCGAGCCGGGCTGCCGGCACTGCGGCGCGCGCGTCGACCCCGAACGGCAGCTCCGGGCCCTGCCCGACGAGGCCCTGCGGCTCACACCGGCGTCGGGGGACGAGCTGCCGGTGGGGGAGTCGTCGGCGGCGCCCGCGGGGGGACCGGTCACCGAGAAGCCGCCGCCCGAGGTCGTCACGGCGCTCGACGTCGAGGCGGTCGCCCCGCGGCCGCCGCCGCCGCCGCCGAAGGACCGCTCGAGCGCGGCGGTCTCGGCGCGGTCGCTCCTGGCCGGGGGCCCGGCCCCGAAGGGGCGCATCTTCGGGCGCTACGAGCTGCTCGAGACCGTCGGCCAGGGCGGGATGGGCGTCGTCTACCGCGCCCGCCAGATCGACCTCGACCGCGTCGTCGCCTTGAAGGTCCTCCGCGAGGGCGAGGGCGCGACCGAGGAGCAGGTGCGCCGCTTCCACCGGGAGGCCGAGTCGGCGGCGCGCCTCCAGCACCCGAGCATCGTCGCGATCCACGAGGTCGGGGTCGAGGAGGGCGTCCACTTCTTCTCGATGGACTACATCGAAGGGTACACGCTCCACCAGCGGCTCGCGGGCGGCGAGCGCCTGCCGTTCGAGGAGGGCGCGCGCCTCGTCGCCGAGCTCGCCCGCGCGCTCGACTACGCGCACCGCAAGGGCGTCGTGCACCGCGACCTCAAGCCCGGGAACGTGATCATCGACGGCGAGGGGGCGGCGCACATCACCGACTTCGGGCTCGCGAAGGTCGTCGGCCAGGAGGCGCTCCTGACGGCGAGCGGCGTCGCGATCGGGACGCCCCTCTACATGTCGCCCGAGCAGGCGCGCGGCGACCTGCGCGCGATCGACGGCCGCTCGGACATCTTCAGCCTCGGCACGATCCTCTACCAGCTCCTCACGAACGAGCTGCCGTTCACGGCCCAGAGCCACGTCGGGATCTACAACCGCATCATCTACGACGAGCCCGTGCCGCCGCGGCGCCTCGAGCCCGCGATCTCGCGCGACCTCGAGACGATCTGCCTGAAGGCGCTCGAGAAGCGGCCGGAGCGCCGGTACGCGAGCGGCGTCGACCTCGCCCAGGACCTCGAGCGCGCCGCCGCCGGCGAGCCGATCCTCGCGCGGCGCGCCGGCCCGCTCGAGCGGCTCGGGCGCGCGGCCCGCCGCCAGCGGGTGGTCGTGGCGTCCCTCGCCTCGGCGCTCGCCGTGCTCGTCGCCGCGCTCGCCGTCTCGTGGTGGACGGGGCGGCGCGCCGAGCAGGACGAGATCCGGCGCGCCGAGGAAGCGAGGCGGGCCGAGGCGGCGGCGCTCCTCGCCGAGGTCGAGGCGGCGGCCGCGGGCGGGCGCCCGGCCGAGGTCGTGGACCGCGCCGACCGCCTCCTCGCCCGCTTCCCGACCTCCGCCGGGGCGGCGAGGGCCCGGCTCCTCGCCGGCGATGCGCTCCTCGCGCTCGGGCGCGTCCCCGAGGCCGTGACGGCGTTCGCCCGCGCTTACCGCCAGGCGGCCGACGAGGCGGCGCGCGCGCGGGCCCTCGTCTCGCTCGGCGAGGCCTTCGCGAGGCAGGGCGAGCGCGACCGCGCCCTCGCCTGCCACGCGCGCACGCTGGCGCGCTTTGCCGGACGCGACGAGGCGCGGCGCGCCGACCTCGGGGCCGGTCTCATCTTCGCCGAGACGGACGACCTCGAGGCGGCGCGCCGGCACCTCGAGCGCGCCGCCACGGCGCTCGCCCTCCGGGCGGCGGAGCGCGAGGCGGCCGCGGCGGCCCTCGCCTGGGTCGACCGCCTCTCGCCGGCGGTGGACGTCGAGGAGGCCGCCTCGCGGCTCGCGGCCGCCGGGGCGTCGCCGGTCGACGGGCGGCCGGCGATCGCCTGCGCGCGCGGGTCCCGGGTCGCGGTGCTCGTGTTCGCGGCGGGCGCGGGCGATGGCGGCGGCGGCGCCGCCGGCGAAGGCGCCACGGGCGCGCTCCGGATCGCCGTCGCCGCCGACGACGCCATCCCGCGGGGTCACGTCGCGACCGACCTCGTGGTCGCGGACATCGACGGCGACGAGCGGAGCGACATCGCCGTCGCCGTCGCCGGGCCGGGCCGGTCCGCCGAGCTGCGGGTGCTCTCGGCGCGCGGCGGCCGCCTGGAGACGGTCGCGGTCGAGCCGCTCGCGGCCCCCGTCCCGCACGGCGGCCTCGCGGCGCTCAGGCGTCCGCGCCCGGGGCTCCTGGTCGCGTGCGGGCCGCCGGGCGAGGCCTTCGTGCTGCGGGCGCGCCCGCGGACGGCCGCGCCGGGGAAGGGCCTGCCCCTCGCGCCCTTCGAGCGCGAGGACCTGGCCGCGACGCCGCGCGGCGCCGGGGCTCTGGCCGCGGCGCCGGTGGACGAGAGGGACGAGGCCGGGACGACGGTCGCCATCGCCCGGGGCGGCCTGGCCCCGGAGCTGCGGGCGCTCGTACCGGTCCCGGCTCCGTCGCCGCCGAAGGGGCTCGCGCGGCGCCTGATCGGGCCGGTGACGGCGATCGCCGCCATCGCCGGCGACCGCGAGCGCCCGTCCCTTCTCGCCTGCGGCGTCTCGCGGCTCCCGGGGACGCTGCTCGCGCCCGGCCCGGATGCGGCCGGCGTCTGGGTGTTCGCGCTCCGGGCCGATGGCCTCGAGGTCGTCCACCGCGAGGCGGCGACGTCCGCCGCCGGGCCGTTCGAGGTCCTGGCGCTCGCCGCCGGCGACGTCCTCGGCGAGGGGCGGCCGTCGCTCGCCGCCCTGGTCGAGCGCGCCGACGCCGCCGCGCCCACCCGCGCCCTCCAGGTGTACTCGGGTCTCGGGCGGCCGGACGCGCCGGTCGTGAGGCGCGACCTCGTGTTCGGCGACCGGCCCGTCGAGTGGGTCGTCGCGGCCGACCTCGACCTCGACGGCGACGCCGAGCTCGTGGCCGGCGGGCCGGCGGGGGCGCGCGTGTACGGGCTGCGGGCGGCGTCCCGGGCCCCGGCACCGCTCCCCCCGGCTCCGGGCGAGGGTCGGGGCGAGGGCGGCCAGGACGGCCGGAGCCCCTCCGCGGGCGCCCCGGTCGCGCCGCCGGGCGCCGAGGACCTCCTGCGGGCGGCCGACGACCTGCTCGACCTCGGCCTCCCCGACGAGGCGCTCGCCGCCTATCGCGAGGCGCTCGACGCCGCCGGCGCCGGCCCGGAGGAGCGCAAGCGCGCCCTCCACGGGGTCGCGCGCGCCCACTTCGCCGCGCGTCGCTTCGAGGAGGGGCTGGCCGCCGGGCGCGACCTCGCCGCCCGTCACCCCGAGGAGGCCCGGGAGGCGACCCTCCTGGCCGTCGAGCGCCTGATCGAGGCGTGGCGGTTCGCCGACGCGCGCGCTCTCCTCGACGCGCTCCGGCGCCGCGACGACCTGAGCGAGGCCGAGCGCGCGCGCGTCCGCGCGCGCCAGGAGGCCGTGACCGCGCACCTCGGGCTCGAGCCGGCGCTCGTCGCCCGCTTCGAGCGCGGGATCGGCGACCGGCCCGACCCGGCGCCGGCCGTCGGCTCGCCCGGCGAAGCGACCGGCGTCCCCGGGGGCCTCGTCCCGTCCGTCCGGGCCGTGTGGCTCCTGGCGTCGGCCGAGGGCGCCCGCTGGCGGCCGCTCGGCGAGCTCGAGCTCGACCTCGCCGCGGGTCAGGCGCTTCTGGCGCCGGTCCCCTGGCGCGGGGGCTCGTTCCGCGTCGAGGCCGAGCTCAAGCTCGAGCCCGGCGAGACGGGGGCGGCGATCCGGATCGGGCTCGCGGGGCGGCAGGCGGCGGCCGCGACGGCTGGAACCGGAGGCGACGCCGCCGGCGCCGGCCTCGGCGACGGGGTGGCGCTCGAGGTCTCGACGCCGCTCGGGGTCGGGCTCGGCATGGGGCGCGGGCTCGAGGGGCGGCTCGCCGTGAGGGCCGGGGAGCGGCGGGTGCGGGCGGGGATCTCGAGTGCGAGTGCGAGCGCGAGCGCGAGCACGAGTGAGAGCGGGACCTCCGTGGCCAGGGCCCTCGAGCCCGACGTCTGGTACCGGGTGACGCTCGAGCACGCGCGGGCGGCCGGCCGCGTCCGCCTGGTCGTCGCCGAGCGCGACGGCGGACGCGTCGTCCTGGCCGAGGAGGCCGCGCTCGGCGGCGAGGCGTTCCGTCCGGAGGCGGCGGCCGCCGGGCTCCTGCGGGTCGACGGCGGCGGGCCGGGGGCGGGTCGCCTGAGGCTCGCCGAGGTCTCGGTCCACCTCGAGCCCGACGAGCGGCGGGCGACGCCGCCCGCGCCCGCCGAGGTCGCGGGCTCCGAGGCCCGGGCGCTCCTCCTCCGGGCGAACGCCCAGGTCGCCGGGGGCGAGACGGACCGCGCCGTCCCCCTCCTCTCGCGGGCGATCGAGGCGGACCCCTTCTTGGTCGAGGCGCTCCTCGCGCGGGCGCGGGCGCTCGCGGCGCGCGGCGACGTGGTGGCCGCGGCGGTGGACCTCGCCCGGATCGCGGCCGAGGAGCCGCGCGCCCGCCCCGACCTGCGCCGGCTCGCGGACGCGCTCGCGGCCGCGGGCCGCGGGACGGACCTGCTCGAGGTCGCGGAGGCCCTGCGGGCGGCGACCGCGGTCGAGGACCCGGAGGCGCGCGCGCTCTTCGCCCGGGCGCGCGACCTCGTGCTCGCCGACCTCGCCGCCGAGGCCGAGCCCGCGGGCGGCTTCGGCGAGGCGGCGCGGGTGCGGCGCGCGCGGCTCCTGCTCCGGACAGGCGAGATCGGGCGGGCGATCGACGAGCTCGACCGGGCGCTCGAGGTCGCCCCCGACAGCGTCGACGCCCTCCTCGCGCGCGGCGACGCCTGGCTGGCGCGGGCCGACTCGCGCCGCGCCCAGAGCGACTTCGCCCGGGCGAAGCAGCACTCGGGGCGCACGGACATCCGTCCCTACCTCGGGCTCGCCGAGGCCCTGGCGCTGAAGGAGCGCTGGCGCGAGGCCGGGCTGCTTCTCGACCTCGCCGCCGCCGTCGCCCCCGGCCGCTTCGATGCCTCGCTCGGCGCCCAGCTCCTGCGCGCGCGCGTGCACCTCACGCTCGGGGACGTCGAGGGCGCGGCGAAGGACTACGGCCGGGCCGCCGCGCTCGACCCGCGCTCGCGGGCCGCCTGGGCGGGGCTGGCGGCCGTCGCGATCCGGCAGGATCGGCCGGAGGACGCGCGGCGGGCGCTGGAGAGGGCGAGGCGACTGGGGTTGAGCGACGAGCGCTGAGCCGAGCGCGCGGAAGACGAAGCCAAATCCTTGCCGCGCGCTCGGCGGCGGGGGGGCTCGGGGGGCGGAGCCCCCCGAAGACGAAGACCGGCGAAAAGGGTGGGAATCTGAAAGATTCAC
>Ga0187892_10001532_pt1 | contig 52247 bp, 54 predicted proteins | sample MA1701073metaG_FD_139345 | JGI IMG/M metagenome (GOLD analysis project Ga0187892, IMG submission 139345) | Bio-ooze microbial communities from a basaltic lava cave in the Kipuka Kanohina Cave System on the Island of Hawaii, USA - MA170107-3 metaG ...
GGAAGTGTTTTATAATCGCCAGAGGAGGCATTCGGCATTAGACTACAGGAGCCCAGAGGAGTATGAAAAGCTCCTTACTGAAACTTAACTATGTGTCCACTTTTTCGGGGGAGGGTCAAGGTGTAATCTACAAAAATTCAATGCAATTGGGTGAGCTGTCGGAGGGCGATGTCGAAGGCGGTGAGGTGGAGTTTGGCGCGGTCTTTGATGGGGAGGGTGATGGGGGTTTCAGTGGTGATGGTGTGGGGAGTTCCTTTTCTGAACTGATAGATGGCCTGGGGCCAATCTTTCTTTCGATTTAGAACCTGCTCGGCCGAGCGGCGAATAATCCCTCCTGAACTGGCCATTCCCTCAATTTCTTCTCTGAGATTAATGGGACAGAGTTTAACCACCTCCTGAATCATTGCCTCGCCAAAGTAGGGTGTCTGTTCCTTTAGTTCATACAAGTAAAACCCATCTGTATCTACATCCTCATGGAATTCAATGGAGAGGATAAACTTTTTGTCGTCTATCACGTCGCGCACGAGGCGGACCTCTTTCGGGGGGTGCTTTTTGTCAAACTTGCGGTTCAGATCAAAGCCCTGACTGTTGGTCCGAGTATTATATTCATACCCATAGGGATTAATGCAGGGAAAAATTGTGAAGTCAATCTTGGAAAGAAAAGATTTATAAAGATCCGGGTTTTCCAACGAGGTGAAGATGGCTTCCACCCCAGCTGGTTCGTCCCCATGAATCCCGCCAGATAGGCAGACCTGGAGTTTAGGAGTTTTACTTTTGTTCTTGGATGAGAGACTTATGCAGTAGAAGGGATATTGGATGGAACCCGCCTTGATTTCATCCAACAGGGTCAGGGTGCAATCTTCGGAGTGTGCCGTAGCCTTATTAATTCGATCTACCGCTTCCTGATAGGATCGTACCCGCATCATAACAGAATATAGCATTTAAAAATCTTCATCCGCAAGTGACGTTGTCGGTTGTTATCTAATACAAACGAAATTATTCCTGTTACGTTTGATCCCTAGTCTGCGGCCCGGAGCCAGTTCACCGGCACAGGCACTGCTGCGGTTACGGTCCTCGCAGACCCTCGGCTCTCGACCGCCGCAGCATCGGAGCCATCGAAGCGGCGGCCTTCGAGACGGCCGGTTCACCGCCCCCGGGCCGCAGCCCTGATGTAACAATACTTACTTCGTTTGTATTAGATGGGCGAGCTTTTCAGCAAACCATAGATAATGCCAGGTGAGGGCGATCCCTAACCCTTCCCTTGCCGCACAAGTTGTTCATCATAACCGTTTGTTTGCTTTCATTTAGTTGTACCTGCTGCTCTCTACGCTCAGAGGTTATTTTGCTTGAAAACCCCAGTTGCTCTAAGGTGACAACGGTGCGGCTGCGCTCAGGGCCAGGGATCACCCGGATATGGTGCATCTAATTCGTTGGCACTGTGATCATTTGGTCGGGTTAGCTTGTACAGATGATTGGGGCTGTGTTAAGATAAGTGTTCGGTTAATTTGGGTAAAGAGGCTAAAAGTTTTTCATGAGGAAAAGGCGTTTTCGATGGGTTATCCTGTTCATGATTTTATTAGGCTTGGCCGGGCTTGGCTACTATATCTCGGAGGCCTCCACCCGGGTGATCTTCGGCCTGCGGGACGACTTCGCTCATGCAGTCCCTTACCAGAAGGTTCCGCCAGGTATTCCAGGAATTCGGGCACAGGACTGTGGGACATGCCATCAGGAGATTTATGAAGAGTGGAAGACTTCTTATCATGCCAAGGCCTATGAGGACCCGTTCTTTCAGGCCTATTGGAAAAAAGATAAGAATATCTGGATTTGCCTAAACTGCCATTCTCCACTGGAAAATCAGCAGCCCTGGATCATCCATGGTCTGGAAGATGGAAATATCAAAAAGCCGATTAAAAGCCAGAATCTCCGCTATGATCCGGAGTTTCAGCTTGAAGGAATTACCTGTGCGGCCTGTCACGTTCGGGACGGGGTGATCGAGGGCCCTTACGAAGATTCTGTGGCGCCTCATCCTACCCGCTATTCACCCCGGTTTCGCTCTACAGATATCTGTTTCACCTGCCATCAGGTGCCTTCCGGTCCATTTCAGTTCTATAACGGGGGTCCCTGTTCTACTTTTCCAGAGTTTGTGCAGGGCCCATATTCTAAGAAGGGATATATCTGTCAGAGTTGTCACATGCCAGAGGTGACCCGGCCCGTGGCCACAAATGGGCCTGTCCGAGAAGGTCGCCGGCATCTGTGGAAGGGAGGGCATTTTCCGGAGATGATCAAACAAGCGGTCTCAGTCGAACTGGTGGCCGATCCGTCGGAATTTAAATCGGGTCAAAATGTAAAGTTTATCTTGAAGTTTAATAATGCCGGCGCAGGCCACAAAATCCCCACGGGGGACCCGGATCGCTACTTTTCAATCTCTTTCACGGTGAAGGATCAGCAAGGTAGGGTTGTGTCTTCTCAAGAAGATACGATGGGTCGTTGGATTATGTGGAAACCGATCATAGTGGAACTGTATGATAATCGCCTCTCGCCGCAGCAGGTGCGCGAGTATGTCTTTAACGTCAAAATTCCACGAGATGGAAGCCTCCAGACCTTGCATGTCCAGGTGCAGTATCATATCCTAACCGAAAAGGCCTACAAGAGGCTTCAAACCCGGTATGGCCTTACACAAGAAGTTCCTCATGTTTTCACAATTTACGAGAAGGAAATCTCCTTGTCCAAAGATTCAAAATGGCAGGAGACTAAAGGGGAGATGAGGGAAACATTTAAAAGTTGTGCTGGATAATGAAGGGGGCTTTATGGAAAAGATGCTAATTTCAACCCAGGAGTTGGATGAGTTGCTCAATCAACAAAGCACGGTGGTTTTGTTAGATGCCCGTCCTGTGATGTCTTACCTCTTTAGTCACCTCCCAGGGGCTGTGAATGTCAATTGGAAGGATTATAGTGATCCCGCTTCACCTATGAAGAGTCTGCTGGATTCTGATCTGGCCAGGCTTGAGAAGATGGTGGGTGCTCTAGGAGTTTCTCAAGATCGCCGCGTGGTGGTGTATGCCGATCCTTTTGAGAGCTGGGGGGACGATGGCCGAATCTACTGGATGCTTTGTTATCTGGGACACCCTATGGTACAGATTCTGGATGGGGGATGGTTTAAATGGAAGCGGGAAGGCAAGCAAGTGGAGCGGGGACCGGGCAAAGCAGCCCCAGCCCAGTTCAAAGCAAAGGTGAATCCTGATCTCCTGATGACTAAAGATGAACTTAAGAAACGGATTAATCCTATACCGGCCGGAACCATGATTATTGATGCCCGAACCCCCGAGGAATATCTGGGACACCGATCCAGTGGACTGCCCCGGGAGGGCCATATCCCCGGTGCCGTAAATATTCCCTGGAACTCTTTCTATAATGCGGATGGTACGGTCAAGTCCCCTGAGGAAATACGCAAGAGTGTGAGTGGTAGTGGTGTCACCGGTGATAAAGAAGTCATCACTTATTGTACCGGCGGGGTTCGTTCAGCCTGGCTTTATTTTACCCTCAGGCTTGCGGGATTTAATAAGACCAAAAACTACGCCGGTTCCTGGATGGAGTGGAGCCAGGATTCCAACCTGCCCATCGAGCGGTAAAGGAGCGTTTAGCACTGCTCTTCACGAGGTGGGAATACGTGTCTGTGTGGAGTGCGGAGGCTTGAGCGCAAAAATGGAGATGCTGTTCTTGGCATTATTCGCGATGGCTAGGCCTTTCTTCCCACCTTGCTTGAACTCGAATTGAATGATGGTGAAAGGCCCAGTCTCCGTAAGATAATTGATCGGTTGGTCATAAAACGTCCCATCCCCTTTGCCGATCAAAAGGGTCATCGTGCTGCCAAGGTTGTTAACGACGGCTGTATCCAGGATGCCATCTCCATTGATGTCCAGAACAATGGAGGAAGCAGGTCCTGTCCCTGCTCCGAAATGGATCGCCGGTTTAAATGTTCCATCCCCGTTTCCTGGGAGGAGGCTCAATGAATCTCGGACTCCATTGACCACCTCAAGGTCCAGGCGGCCATCTCCCGTAAAGTCCCCAGTGGTAACAAAGAGCGGCCTCATGCCTGTGGGGTAGTGGCCCGATGCCTTGAAGGTTCCATCTTTCTGGCCCATGAAAACAGAGACATTGTTGCTCATGGCCCCATTATTGGCAATGGCAAGATCGATGATTTTGTCCTGGTTCAAATCGGCTGCGGCAATGGAAGTGGGTGTATCCTGCACTTCCAGGGTTTGTCCCTTTTTGAAGGTGCCGTTTCCATTACCCAGGAGAATATCCACCGCATCCGATTTAAGTGCAACAGCCAGATCGCCCTTATGATCTCTGTTGAAGTCCGAAATAATAATAGCCAAGGGAGGACGGCGGGTGGGATGCTTTTCACCCTCCTTGAAGGTCCCATCTCCTTTGCCAATGAGAATGGTCACCTGTTCACTGCCTGCATTGGCCAGGGCAACGTCTGGGTGTCCATCACCATTGAAGTCATCTGCCACCAGCGCCCGGGGCATGTTTCCCATCTTCAGGGTGGTGGTGTCCTGAAAAGTCCCATCGCCATTCCCCAGCAGTAGTGAAAGGCTATCCCCGCTGACATTCGTGATGAGCAGATCGGTAGAACCGTCGCTGTTGAAATCTCCAGCAGCAATACTGGTAGGATTTGTGCCAACAGCATAAGTCCCCACCGGAGTGATTAGGTTACCGATCTCGATCAGAATGGGGTTCTCACGAGAGCATCCTTCGAACAGAATCAGAAGACCTGCCCAGATCAACATCCACAGGCTATGTTGCTTGTTATTGTTTATCATCCCAGACTCTTGCTTGCCAATGATCCAGTTGCTTTAGAAGTTACGAGGATTAAGGAGCCGAAACTAGGACTAACACCCCGGTATAATTATGGAGATAATTTATCTTGCGGATGGGGGCAATCTCTGCATAGGTAAAGAAACCGATCAGGGGAATTTCACCGAAATAGCGTTTAAACAAGGTCAGGTCTACACCTGTTTTACCATAAAGGGAAGTGCCTCGACCGCAACAATCAAAATATAATGCGAATGCCGGTGGATGATCCTCATGTAGCTTTGCAAGTTCCTTCAGGGTCCGATCCATATCCTGCTTCGCCCGTTTGGGATCACGTAGCGTGAAGGAAACGACCTGTCCCTCAACAATCGGGGCGGCCACCGTGATGCTCCCATTTTCGGGTTCCAGGCCGATGATGTTTCTCACGAGGTATTGGCCTCTGTCCAGGCGAGTCTGAGTAATATCCACCGGGAGACCTAAAAAGATCAGGCTAACAGCCGTATGAAAATCAACCGGTTCCTGAAAAAGATCGCAGAAGACAGTATGGGCCGGACAGCCCCCCAGCTCGAAAATGGTGTTGCCCCTGGCCTTGGTGACGACCATTGGGTTTCCTACCGGTTGGCATGCCTGTGAGAATGCAATAGTATGAGTAAAGCCTCCGGACATGAGCATCCCTGCGACCGCATTGGATTCTGCCTGCTGGCCGCACATCTGATAAGTCTGTCGCTGGGTACCATTCTCAGAAGAACCCCCACCTACGATCGGGAGAAAGTCCACAGCCTCTCGCAGTCCTTGGAAAAAGGCCTCTGGCTCAAAACAGAAGGTGTCTGGCAAGATGATCAAAAGCGAGGAAGGATCCACTGCAGATTTTATAGACTGGCCGATTTCGTGTCCCACCTCGAGATTACGGCCTTTGAGGTTGTGGACCATAAACGGTTTTACCGAGATCTGATCGGAGTGAATGACCATCACTGCAAGTCCGGGCCCCTCTTCGATCTCGGTGTCGGTCGTCATCACACCCAAGGCGCTGCAGCCAATTAGAGAAGAGGTCCCTGTCAGTTCTTCAATGGTTTTGAGTAGTGCAGCATAGGAAGGGTAATGAGAGATGCTAGCGAAAACGATGGCCATATCTGCTCGGGTGATCTTTGCCCGATCCATTGCCATCTTGGTGGCCTGTCTTGCGGCCTTGATCGTCTCTCCATCCGTTGAGTAACCTACCCCTGCGGCAATCATGCCAACTCCTTTCAAGACAGGCATTCACTGCATCGTACCATTTCTAATAGTATAGCGTCAAGGCTGTTAAAACCAAATTGCGTGGTGGAATTGTGTGGACAACAAGGACACGGCAATGTCCGAAACGGATTGTCATTCCCGCGAACCCGAGGAGCGATAGGTCTTTATTCAAACAAGAACTACCTACTCTCGCATAACCAGCTCTTCGGGCTATGCTCGACCCCGCTAGCGTGGTGGTGAGGTTTGACACAAGATTGTTAGAATTCTATAATGAGACTATGCAACAAAAACTGCACAGCATTTCTGAAATAGAAAAGGTGGAACTGCATCAGCATGTGGATGGTTCGATTCCAATCCAGCTAACCTGGCAGTTGATGAAATCCCACGGCCTTAATCCTGTCGAGACAGTAGAAGAAATGAAACGACTCTTGGTCCTACAACCTAAAGAAGAAGGGACCCTGCTATCCTATCTGGATAAGTTTCAATATCCTCAATGGATCACCCAGTTTTATGAAAATCTTTCCCTGGTGGTGGAGGGTATCGTGGAGGAGGCGGTTAAAAATCGCGTAAAACTTTTGGAATTGAGATACTCACCCATTATTCACACTTATGCTGGTTTAACCATCCGCCAGGCTATCCGAGCCGTGCTGACCGGAATGAATCAGATCAAGTCCCGGCATGATATCCAGTTAGGTCTGGTGATCATCGCCATGCGACAGCAGGGTCCTCACATTGCCAAGATCCTGGCACGGCAGGCTATTTCTGAAGCCCAACACCTTCACAAGAGAACTGGAGTGGTTGGGTTTGACTTGGCCGGTGCAGAACGGGGGAATTTACCACGGTTGTTTAAAGAGGCCTATGAAATTGCCAGAACGGGCCACCTGGGGCTGACCGTCCATGTGGGTGAGGACGAAGGGCCAGCCTGTATTTGGCAGGCTATTGATGAATTGGGTGTGAGCCGAATTGGCCATGGTTGCTCTGCCGTTACTGATAAAGAGTTACTGAGACGCTTAGCCAGGGATAAGGTCCTGGTAGAATGCTGCATCACTTCCAATTATCAGACGGGTGCGGTGAAACAAGGTATGGAGCATCCAATCTATACCTTTTTGGAGTATGGTGTCCCTGTGGCTATTTGTACTGACAACACCACTGTTTCCGCAACCAGCCAGAATCAGGAAAATGAAAAATTAGCGAGTCGACTTTCCTTTGAACAATTAGCAAGAATCCATCAAGAGGCCAAGACGTTTTCGTTTATTAAGACGGTGTAAGATCCCTCACCTGTAACCACTGTTTTCCCGTATAAACTCGTATACTTAAAATATATTGAAACTTATTATTGATTCGGGTATCATTTTAGAAGTCCACGATGGATTGGGTAAGCCAATGGGACGTGCAAGTTTTTTTTATCATCCTGTCTATTTGAAACACGACACGGGTCGCTTCCACCCCGAGTCGCCAGATCGACTGCTGGCTATCGAAGCCAAGATTAAGAAAAGTGGAGTTTATGATCAGCTTGTATCGTTTGATCTACCTTCTCATCCCAGGCAGGATCTGGAGCAATGGATCGAGAGGGTCCATCGGTTAGCCCATATTCGGAAGATTCGTGAAAATATCCCATCAGCCGGTCAGACCTATCTGGATCCGGACACTCCCGTCTCACCTCTTTCTTATCAGGCAGGACAATTGGCGGTGGAGGGAACATTAACTGCAGCAGATAGAGTGATGTCTGGGGAGATTAATTATGCCTTCTGTGCCCTGAGGCCTCCGGGGCACCATGCCGAATCTAATCGAGCCATGGGGTTCTGTCTGTTTAATAATGTAGCCGTTTGTGCGAGGTATCTTCAAGAACAGTATGGCCTCAAGAAGATCGCCATTATCGATTGGGATGTGCACCATGGTAATGGAACCCAACAGATCTTTTATGAGGACCCCACCGTGCTGTACTTGAGCGTCCATCAGTTTCCCCTGTATCCGGGGACCGGCGCCGAAAGAGAGATAGGAACTGGGGGAGGGGAGGGTTATACAATCAATTGTCCGCTTCCGCCCGGACGGGGAGATGACCACTATGTGGGTGTCTTTGAGAAGATTCTGGTCCCGGCACTCAAGTCCTTTACCCCAGACTTCATTTTAATTTCAGCGGGATTTGATGCCCATCGGGATGATCCCCTTGCGGGTATGCAGGTGACCGAGGCAGGTTTTGGGGAGCTCACTCGGATTGTGAAGTCCTGCGCCGATACCCTTTGCCAGAGCCGGATCGTTTCCTGCCTAGAGGGTGGATACAATCTGGGTGCTCTGGCCCGTTCGGTAGAACAACATCTCATCACTTTATCTTCTTAAATCTCTAACCCTAATCTAAATGTCTCGTATTTAGATGGATTTAGACCGAGGATAAAGTCAATGTATAATCAATTTCCACAAAATCCAAAGAAAATTCCAAAATCATGGTGAATATTGCCAGGATTTAGTGGGAAGAAGCTGTTCTGTCTTGCTGAAATTAAAGGTATTAAGTCATTACGCATATTGGTTTCAAAATTGCATAATAAGATTCAATATTTAACCAGACCATGGTCCATAACGGGGAAAATCTGTGCCAGTTTAGAATGGGTGGATAGATAGATGAAACAGCAACTTGTGAAGTCCGAATCGTTTTTTCTGGATCGTTTTGGAATTACCCCTCGAGAAGTGGAGCATACCATCGGCCAGGTTCTGGGAGGTGCCGTGGATTATGCCGATCTCTACTTTGAGTACCGGATTTTGGATTCGGTTTCCCTGGAGGAAGGCATGGTGAAGCATGCCTCCAAAAATGTCATCCAAGGAGTGGGGGTGAGGGCCGTAGCTCAGGAAAAAACCGGTTATGCCTTTTCCCATGACATCTCACTGGAAAATCTGCAACTTGCGGCCGGAACAGCACGCTATATTGCAGATCGACCAAGTCAAGATACGGCAGTGGGCATTGATGGTTTTAAAAGACCAGATCGGGATTTATACCCTATTCAGACCCCCGTCACAGAAGTTGGGCTTCCAGAGAAAATCGCCTTATTAAACCAGATCGATATCATCGGGCGGCAGTATGATCCTCGTATCAAACACGTGATGGCCAGTCTTGCCAGCCAGTACAAAGTCATTTTGGTTGCTACATCCCAGGGTTTGGTGATTGGGGATATCCAGCCTCTTACCCGTCTCAATGTGACTTGCATTGCCGAGGAACGGGGAAACCGCCAGACCGGTATGTGTGGTGGAGGCGGCCGGGTAGAATTTTCCTTCTTTTATGATCGAGATCGGTATCGTTATTACACCATTGAGGCAGCGCGCCGGGCTATTCTGAATCTTTCTGCAGAAGAAGCTCCTGCGGGTATGATGACAGTGGTCCTGGGGCCAGGTTGGCCCGGGATTCTACTCCATGAGGCCATAGGTCATGGACTAGAGGGAGATTTTAACCGCAAGGAAGTCTCGGCCTTTACGGGTCGGATAGGCCAGAAAGTAGCCTCAGAGCTCTGCACCATTGTGGATGATGGGACCCTGCCTTTCCGGAGGGGATCCCTCAACATTGATGATGAAGGGACTCCAACCAGCCGGACTGTTCTGATTGAAAAAGGAATACTGAGAGGGTATTTACAGGATCGCCTGAATGCTAGATTGATGAATATGCCCCTCACAGGGAATGGACGGCGGGAGAGTTTCGCCCATGCCCCCATGCCCAGGATGACTAATACTTTCATGATGGCCGGCGGGTCTACACCAGAGGAAATCATCCGGTCGGTAAAATCTGGGCTCTATGCAGTGGCTTTTGGAGGTGGACAGGTGAATATTACCAGCGGAAAGTTTGTCTTTTCGGCCAGCGAGGCCTACCGTATTGAAGAGGGACGATTGACCAGTCCGGTGAAGGGAGCAACTCTCATCGGGAATGGTCCCGACATTCTCACCCGGGTTTCAATGGTGGGAAGTGACCTTAAATTGGATGAAGGAATAGGAACCTGTGGGAAAGATGGCCAGACCGTGCCAGTTGGGGTCGGGCTGCCAACGATCCGAATTGATGGCATCACCGTGGGTGGAACTCAATGACACAAGTGGATGAGCTTGCGCAAGCCTTGTTAAAGAAGGCTAAAGCTAGGGGTGCCACCGAAGGGGATATCATGATTGTGGAGGGAGATTCTTTCTCGGTGAGGGTACGGCTTGGGCAAATTGACAAGCTGGAACACGCACAGGAACATCAACTGGGCATACGGCTATTCTTTGGCAAGCGCTCAGCCGTGACTTCCACTTCTGATCTTTCTCCTGCTTCTCTGGATCGTTTAATCGAAGACACTTGTACTCTGGCCCAATCCACGGCTGAGGATCGAGTCTCGGGGCTTCCAGTTGTTGAACATTGTGTGAAAAGTGTGCCCGACTTGGATCTGTGGGATTCCCAAAGCCCAAGTTTATCAATGGATGAAAAGATAGAGCTTGCAAAGCGGGTGGAGTCTGTTGCCTTAAATTATGATCCCAGGATTACCAACTCAGAGGGAGGGAGTTTTGATCATTATGCCGCACGGATTCTTTATGCAAACAGTCATGCTGTGATGGGCCAGTACCAGACTTCGGGATTTTCGATTTCGGTCGTCCCGGTTGCTACCGAGAATGGTTCGATGCAGCGTGACTATTGGTATTCTCATCGGCGCAAATATTCCCAGTTAGATGCTGTGGAAAAAGTGGGGCAGATTGCGGCGATGCGGACAGTACGTCGATTAGGAGCAAAGAAAGTGAAAACCCAGACCGCTCCAGTGGCGTTTGAGCCTCTCATGGCAGCGAGACTGCTTGCTCATTTGACTGCTGCTTTATCCGGCTATGCTGTATATAAAGGAGCCTCTTTTCTTGCGGGTAAACTGGGAACACAGGTGGCCAGTCCACAGGTGACGATCGTGGATGACGGGACTCTCACAGGAGGTTTAGGCTCCAGACCATTTGATGGGGAGGGCATCATCACTCGTAGGACCCCTGTGATAGAATGTGGAATTCTCAAAAGTTATCTTTTGGATACCTATTCGGGTAGAAAGCTGGGGATGGGTTCCACCGGTAACGCCGCAAGATCTGTAGGTGACTCTCCGACGGTTAGTCCCAATAACTTTTACATGGCCCCTGGACCATGGAGCCCTGCCCAGATTATTCAATCAGTAAAGTCCGGCCTTTACGTGACAGAGTTGATCGGTTTTGGAGTCAACCTGGCCACGGGTGACTTTTCCCAAGGCGCGTCTGGCCTATGGATCGAGCGTGGAGAATTTTCATATCCCGTGGAAGAGATCACGATTGCTGGAAATCTAACCCAGATGTTCTCAGATATCGAGATGATTGGGAACGATCTGGAACTGCACCGCAAAGTTTCCGCACCCACCTTAAAGATCTCTCGCATGACCATTGCGGGGGAGTAGGCTTAGAATTCGAAGAGTAGGTTTCCCAAATAACTCCAGCCCCCTAGGTCAAGCGACTCACTGCCGAAGCGATCAACCTTACTGTACTGTGCCTCCAAAACGAGATAGCTGTTTTTTACCCCCAAATCCATATCGAAGGAGTCAGCAGCGGCCGGGTCAAACCAGTCCAGCAGAAGTTGTAATCCTAAGCGAGCATGGTAACCCTCCTGGCTTCCCTTGATGGTGCCCTTGCCCTCTAGCGACTGTCGATAGATGATATAGCTAAAGCCCCCGCCCGCAAATGGGACAAAAATCTGATCTTCATTAAAGATTAGCCGATAGAGGAGATAGGTTTGCAATGGAAAATACCGAATCCTTTGATTGAGAATACTAGGTAAACCCGACTCCGTAAGGGCAATACCGCTATCTGTAAAATATCCCCCTTCGACTCCCAATTCCCATCCGCGGGTGATCTTAAAACCAACCTGGCCCGCCCATTCAATGTTTCCTGAGTTCTCATAACTTGTTTTCCATTGATCCAGGGCCGGTTTAAAGTATCCTGACTTGAGGCCCAGAGACCAGTGTGGAAAATCATCTGCCATGGCCGGTAAGGGCACCAAGATAGTATAGATTAAGATCGATAGAAAGATTATAAATTTAATAATGACCTCCCCATCTTAATATACCCCGCCGGTAAACAGAATAGCTGACAAGGGAAAGGACCAAAACAATGATCAAGATCTGACTGAAGGACCCAGAGTCCATCCAGAACTCTGTGACGAAGACAATCGGAGACAAAAAGGTCCGTACAACTGGTTTAAAGGAGGCATGCTCTTCAAGCCAATGGGCCAGAGGAGGGCTGGTCTGATAATAAAAGGCCACGAACTTTCTTCCCAGGGAATTAGTTAAGAGATGACGGTCTCGAAATGTTCTTAAGATCTGTACATGAGGCTCCAGAGGGGAACCGTATGCAGCGGTCGCTATAAAACACTCCAGACCTTCGTTTGGGAGATTTGGAAATCTCACGATCGGTTCTGGAGTGGCGCTAATCTCGGTGGATAGGCTGCTTTCCACATTATTGCCTGTGAGGTGAGTTTCCTGTACCGGTGCATAATCGCTCTGTCCGGATTGGTTATCAAGGACGGCCACGGTCACAAAATAAACCGGCGCTGCAATTGTAGAAATGGCCATGTAATAAGTCGTCTCATTGACAAGGTTGCTCAGAAGATAACTGCTGGAGTTCCTCCCAGTTATGGTAACCGGTGACCCCGGTGCAGAGTAGTTACCAGAGGCGGTTCCATAGTAAACCTTGTATTCCACCACGCTTGCTTGCCCTGACGGAGGCCAGTATAAGAGCAGCTGAGTATCCCCAATACCTACATGAAGATCTGGTGGAGACACTGCTGTGACGGATGTGGACAATCCCGTAATTTGAGAGGTGATAACATTGCCGGGATCAAACTGCTGCGCATAGGGTGGGTTGGCCTCGTCTGAATCATAGTAAACCCTGTATCCCTGAACATTGTAGGCCAAGTTCTTGTCCCATTCGACCGTGATGGTATTCAGCCCGGGTGTCACCCTTAGATTTGAAACAGAAAAAGGAGGATCCGTATTACCGCCCCCATACACCCCAATTTCCGTGCCATTCTCTCCTGTTCCGATTGCAGGAGATCCCGTCTGGAGATGAAAATCATTGTTGTTGCGATCTACAAAGTCGGGATTGGCATCACCAACCTTAGGCGTAAAGATATTGTGTGTTTGGTTCAGGTCCTGGTTACGAAGCTGCGTATCCACATAATTTTCAGTGGCATTATTATAGAAAAGATTATAGTCGACTGCGGTGGGTTGATCGAAGGTGATATCGCTTGTTGTATTGTTCGATATAATATTGTTCGTAATGGCCACAGTAGTTGAACTTGTACAGGTAATTGCAGTGCCATTGTTGTTAAAGGTGTTGTAGGAGATTGTGATCCCAGTCGCACTGGTACATTCTATGCCCGAGGTGTTGTTGATAATAATGTTGTTCTTAACACTTTTTATCTGTGTAGAGGTTCCGGGGAATGCAATACCGATTTCGCCATTTCTGATCGTCAACCGCTGAATTGTGCTTCCACTCCCGGCGGTAATGACCGCTCCTGAAACACCTCCTCCGTCGATAATAGTCCGCGCTGTTTCATCTCCACGTAGGGAGACGTTGTCAAGCAGCTCGACAGGTCCACTGTAGGTTCCTCGCCTCAGGACAATAGTATCGGTGGGATCTGTGTTGTTGGCCGCTCGGGTGAGGGCACTGGTGATGGTCGCGAACTGATCTGGAACAATCAGGTCTTCAGCGTCTGCAAGAAGTGGCCACGAAACCATTAATCCCAAAGATATCAGGAGAAATTTTCTGATCTGTCTGAACATCGCACCTATCCAAATTAGAGAGATGTGCGCTTTTCAAACATTATAGTATGGTCAATAGTATAGGTCAATTCATGGGTCTTTTGGGTGATATCTGCCTTATGGTATATTAATGTGATTGGACTACATTTGGGGTATGGCGACGATCGAATGATGATGAACAAAACGGTGATAAAGGTTAAAAATCTGACCAAGGCCTTCAACGGCACGATGGCAGTGGATCGTGTCTCCTTTGTGGTCAACGAGAGTGAAATTGTGGGTCTCCTGGGACCCAACGGGGCGGGGAAGACCACAATCTTGCAGATGCTCCTGGGAACCCTCATTCCTACATCAGGCCAAATTGAGATCTTGGGTCTTTCCCTTGATCGGCATCGTGAGGAAATCCTCCGGCAGGTCAATTTTTCATCCACCTACGTCTCGATGCCCAACTCACTGACGGTGACCGAAAACCTGATGGTGTTTGCCAGACTGTATGGGATCTCGAAGCCCCAGAAGCGGATTCAGGAACTGTTGAAGGTCTTTGAGATCGAGCCTCTCCAAAAGAAGCTGGCAGGCACACTTTCCACCGGTCAATTGACACGACTATGCCTCGCAAAGGCTCTTTTGAATAAGCCAAAGATTCTTTTCCTGGATGAGCCCACCGCCAGCCTGGATCCCGATATTGCGGACAAGACCCGCAGGCTGCTTAAGGAGATTCGTCTAGACGCTCAGGTCACGATTCTGTACACCTCCCACAACATGCGGGAGATGGAAGAAATGTGCGACCGGATCATTTTTTTAAACAAGGGCCAGATTATTGCGGTGGGCACACCTAAGGAGTTAATCAATCAATTCGGTAAGGAGACCCTTGAAGAAGTATTCTTGAAAGTTGCCAGAGAAGAGGACTAGTAATCTACCGACAGGCTGGAACCGGTTCCTCGGCACGGTTGGCTGCGCTGAGCGAGGATCTGGCTTGGCCAGTCCGAGCGTGGGGAGTGGGGGCATCGGAGGACTAGTTTCTTGTGTCGCCGCACGGGCCCCCATATTAAATTAATGCTCGCCGACCTCCGATTTTCGCCTCCGCGGCATCATAGCCATTGAGGCAGAAGCGCAAATCAGGGCCTCCTCACCGGTCCCAGCCCGTCGGCGGATTTAGACTAAATAGTAAACCCTAAGACTTAGATGAAAATATATCGGATCTTTGCCATCGTGATGCGTCATCTCTATCTCTACAAGCGGAGCTTATCTCGCTTAATGGAGATTTTTTACTGGCCGCTGCTGGACCTGCTGGTATGGGGATTTATCACTCTATATCTGGACCAGTTCAAGGCTCACCTTCCCAATTTTCTGGGCTTTTTTCTGGGGGCGATGATCTTGTGGGATATCTTGTATCGCTCACAGCAGGGGATCTCGGTTTCTTTTTTAGAAGAGGTGTGGTCCAGGAATCTTTTGAACCTATTTGTGACACCTTTAAGACCTGGGGAGTTTCTGATCGCCACGATGGTGATCAGCATTTTCAAACTGTTTACTGCGGCCGTGGTGACCGTGGCTCTCGCTTGGTTTTTATATTCATTTAATATCTTCATTATGGGTGTGGCCCTGCTGCCTTTTGTGCTGAACCTCATGGTGTTTGGATGGGCCATTGGAATATCCACCACGGCAGTCATCCTGCGTTATGGCCAGAAGGCCGAAATCATGGCCTGGGGCCTGGCCTTTCTGTTTCAGCCTGTTTCGGCGGTTTTCTATCCGGTTTCTGTGCTTCCTCCCTGGCTTCAACATATCGCATGGTGGATCCCCGCAACGCCAGTATTCGAGGGAATGCGGGCTGTTCTTCTCTCTGGAGTTTTTCCTGTTCAGGAACTGTTATGGTCCCTTTTACTTAATTTCCTGTACATCACCGCGGCGACCTTCTATTTTTATTACACCTTCCATGTGGCCAAACAAAAAGGTCTCCTTCTTCGGGTAGGAGAGTAGAAGTATTGTCTAGTCGGGAAGGCTTATAAGGATTGAACCTCTGCCATAAGGGATTTGGCCTGAGCAACGGGGTCCTTTGAGCTGCTTAGGACCTCCTGAATGGTACTCTTAAGATAGGAATTGCAACCCAGTTTTTCTTGGAGGATGTTTAAAAATTCTTTTGGAGAACCGTTGGCCTGTTTTTTGAGATCCTTGATCAGGGCTTCTTCCACTGGAATATAGAATTCCCCAATATAGAACAGTATTTGGTAGTTCCCACCCTGGATTTTTTTAAAATGAAGTTCTTTCACGAGATGTATTTTACCACAAAAATACCTTTCAATTGGAGACTATCTCTGCTAGAATTTTTTTAATGGATCTCGGACTGAAAAATAAGGTGGTCCTGGTGACGGGAGCTAGTAAAGGTATTGGCAGGGCCATTGCCCTTGCTTTTGCCAGAGAAGGTTCCCGGGTAGTCATTTGTGCTCGAGGGAAGGCTGACTTGGAAAAGGTGGCCAAGGAGACTGCTGGCATCGGGGCTCAGGTAGTTGCTCTACCCTGTGATGTAACTGACCGTACACAGGTCGATCATGTAATGGCCACGGTTATAAAGAAGTTTGACCGGCTGGATGTTTTGGTCAATAACGCCGGAGGTGCAGGAAAGTTTGCTCCATTTCTTGAACTGACAGATGAGGACTGGCGCCAGGCCTGGGATTTTAATCTCATGAGCATGGTCTGGTTTACCCGGGCAGCGCTTCCTCTCATGCAAAAAGGCAGGGGAGGCCGTATTATTAACATTTCTTCTACTTCGGGTCGCCAACCAGGGGCGAATGCCCCTCATTATGCAGCAGCCAAGGCAGCCATGATCAATCTCAACAAGTATCTTTCCAATGCTCTGGCCAAGGAACAAGTGCTGGTGAACTGTATTTGTCCTGGTCCAGTCTGGAGTGCTTCCTGGGAAGGTACTGCTCAGGAGACCGCACAGAAACTGGGGATCACCTATGAAGAAGCAGTCAAAAGGGTAAAGGCAGGGGATGAACCCAAGATCCCTCTTCAGCGTCTTGGAGAACCTGAAGAAGTAGCCGCATTGGCGGTTTTCCTGGCTTCAGATCGGGCAGGGTTTTTAACCGGGGCGTGTATCCAGGTGGATGGCGGCAAAACCAAATCCATGATCTGATGAATCTCCTCAGGCTGCCTGGGGCCGATTCGTCAGCACGGTCGGCTGTGCTTATGGTGCTCGCCAACCTCCGATTTCCGCCTCCGCAGCATCCTAGCCATTGAGGCGGAGCCGCAAATCAGGGCTTCCTCACCGACCCCAGGCAGCCTGAGGATAATATAATTACTCTTCGTAGCGGCCTCCCAAATGTTTTGCTAAAAATTTTTCGGCAGCGGCGTAAAATTTAATTCGGTTTTCTGGCTTGGCAAATCCATGCCCCTCATCGGGGAAAAGCAGATATTCGTACGGAATTCCCTTCTTTTTCATGGCCTCCACAATCTGATCGGCCTCCGACTGTTTAACACGAGGGTCATTGGCCCCGTGAGCAATCAAGATGGGGATCTTGATCTGGTCAACTTTGAACAAAGGCGAGCGTGATTTTAAAAATTCCTCCTCGGTGTCCGGGTTGCCCACCCGCTTGTGCTCAATGGCTTGCAAAGTGAACCAATAAGGCGGGATGTTTTTAATCATTGTGATCAGGTTGCTGGGACCCACAATATCCACGGCGCAACAGAAAAGATCGGGAGTGAAGGTTGCCCCCACGAGTGCAGCATACCCCCCATATGATCCTCCATAAATGGCGATCCGCTTTGGATCGGCAATGCCCTGTTCAACAGCCCAGTTCACGGCGTCCACCAGGTCGTCATGCATTTTCCCGCCCCACTCCTTCACGGCAGCATTCAGGAAATTTTTGCCATACCCCGTGGAGCCACGAAAATTCACCTGCAGGCAGGCATAGCCACGGTTGGCAAACCATTGAGCCTCGGGGTCGTATCCCCAGGCATCCCGGGCCCAGGGGCCTCCATGTACATTGAGGACAAGAGGCAATTTTTTTTTGTTCTTGCCGGGTGGAAGGGTGAGATATCCGTGAATGGTCCATCCATCCCGTGAAGTGAATGAAATGGGTTTCATGGATGCTAATGTGTGCTTATTTAACTCTGGTTTGTTGACAAAAAGGAAGGTTGCTTTTTGGGCCTTGCGATTGTAAGCATAATAGCGCACCGGTCCATTGTCCACCATGAATGCAACCAACCAGCTTTGGTCTGCGTGATCTCGGCTCAGCAAGTGAAAATCCCCTTTATTCAATCTGCGTATGGCGGCGATGTCCTTTTGAATGCTCCGATCAATCACAAGCCATTCTGTTCTAGCCCGTGTAAAGGAGACCATTTGAATTTCATATGTGTCTGGATGAAAGATGACCTCATCCACATCGTATTGGGGATCCTCGGCGATGACCTGCTCATTGCCTGTGGCCATTTCCATTTTGACTAACCTTCCTGTATTAGCCCCACGGGAATCTTTGAGGTAGAGATATCGACCATCTTTAGAAAATCCGACTGGGCCACTGCTGAGGCTGTCGTCCGAATCCCAGATGAGCAGCTTTTTCCAATCTGAATTTTCGCTTTCCTGAATCATGAGCTCAAAACCGCCATCCGGTGTCGCGGCTAAACCTCCTCGGACCTTAAGCTGGGGGTCCGTGAGCCAGTCGGCAAAATGGCCCGGGTTCTTGGCGACGATCTTAAGTTCTCCTGATCTGAGGTCCAGATGGTACACATCATGGACTTGAGGATTTTCCTTGTTCATGGCAATCAACAGCTCATGGGGAAAATGCTTGTTATGATCGATGATCCGGACCTGGACCCCATCGAAAGGCGTCAAATCTTTTATCTGGTTTGTCTGCAGGTTCACTGCATACAAGCGCCAGTTTTCGTTGCCTCCCACGTCTTGGAGATAAAGAATGTGTTTGTTGTCATGAGCCCAGAAGTAAATACGGATTCCTCGGTCCCGGTCCTGAGTTACCGCTCGATCATCCTCCTGACCAATGGTCCTGACCCAGACATTCAAAACATTGTTCACAGGTGCAAGATAGGCCATTCTCCTGCCATCAGGCGAGATCTGAGGGCTGGCCTTCATCGGGTTTCCAAACAATACTTCTCTGGGTATTAGTTGAGGTTCAGAAGGTTTTGGTTTTGGCATGGGTTTCCTCTTTTTAATAAGGGATTTTTTGTATTAGTACATCTAATGATCTATTGTGTTAACAGACTACTTGCGCACGCCGATTGTCACCAGGTAGTCGCGTGGCATAGCCACTCCAAGCTCGGTCTTGAAACCGTCGTGGTAGGCAATGAAATCACGCTTCAACTGCTCACGCCGCTCCGGATCGAGGTTTGCAGCCAGTGATTTTGTGGGGCCATAACCTGCTACGAACAGTTCCCAGACGGCGAGGCCGCTTGGTTCACGCAAGACCGTGGTGCCTGTCTCAAAGCGTAGGTCGAAGCTTGTGCCGAGAAGTTGTTTCACACGCTCGCGGCTACCCCAGTCGAAGGGTGATGGTGGGGGTGGCGAGGGCGGTTCCGACATGTAGGGCTTCATCACTTTGAAGAGACCCGAAATGGTTCCGTTGGCTGGCCACGTCGTGAGCCCGACCCGCCCGCCCTTCCTGCAAACGCGCGCCAACTCAGCAGTAGCGGCCTCAGGGTTGCGAACGAACATGACCCCACAGGTCGAAACAACCGCGTCGAAGCTCTGGTCCTCAAAAGGGAGCTTTTCCGCATCACCGACTCGAAAGTCGATCGTGAGCCGAGCTTCGGCAGCGGCAGCCCTGGCAGCCTCGATGAGATCAGCGCCTAGGTCGATGCCAATGACTGTGGCGCCTCGCGCAGCCACGCGGCGCGCAGTCCAGCCGGTACCGGTTGCCACGTCAAGCACATGGTCACCCGACTTGGGTGCGAGGCGAATGACGCAGTGTTCGATCGAGTCGGCAATGGTTTGGCTGATCCTGTCATATTGCTGACCGCCAACGTTCCATGTAGCGGCTGCTTTGATGTTGTGCGGCTGGATAGCTTGTGAGGTCATCGTATCCTCCATGTCATTGCAATTCTAAGAATATAAACTTGGAATTACAAAATTGCAAGGCCATATAGTCAACTCTTATATTTGTGGTCTTTTTGCCAGTCCTGGTGGTAGAATAAATAAAGGTTTAAAAGAAAGGGAAAGGAAAGCATTCATGATTTTTGAAACGCTGGTGGTGGGGCCGCTTCAATGCAATTGTATTATTATGGGTTGTGAGCAGACTCATGAGGCCCTGGTGGTGGATCCGGGGGATGAAGCAGAACGGATCTTGGAGGTTCTGGATCACCATAAGCTAAGAGTGACCGGCATTCTTCAAACACATGCTCATTTTGATCATGTGGGTGCCACAAAGCCGCTCAAAGAAGCCACAGGCGCTCCGGTCTACTTGCACAAAGAAGATCTTTTCCTTTATCAGCATCTGGCCGAGCAAGTGGCCATGTTTGGTCTCAAAGCACCTGAGCCTGTTACGATTGAACATTGGTTTAAAGAGGGGGATGTGGTCAAAGTCGGGACCCACTCTACGCAAGTTCTTCACACCCCAGGTCACTCTCCAGGTAGTGTTTGCTTTAGTATGCCCGGGAAGCTCCTTTCTGGAGATACCCTCTTTGCTGGCAGCATCGGGCGTACCGATCTTTGGAGCGGATCGTATGAGCAGATCATCCAGTCTGTTCGGACAAAGCTGCTGGTTTTGCCAGATGAAACTGAAGTGCATCCGGGCCATGGGCCGTCCACCACGGTCGGGCGAGAGAAAAAATATAACCCATTTTTCCAGGAATTTTTTTGAGGATTATTTAAGTGAAGTGTATTGTCTGAGTAGATCGGGCAGTACCTTCACAAATTCGGAGCGGACATAGACCTCATTACACCCAGCGCTTTTTGCCTGCTCACGAAGCTGTTTATCCACGTGAGAACCGTAGGCAATCAGGACAGTGTCCGGTAGAGCATTTCTCAATCTGTGAATCGAGCCGGCATAGTCCACTCCATTGCTCCCCAGATCGATCAGGACAAGGTTAGGTTGGATGGCAGAGGCTCTTTCTTCTAACTGTGTGATGCTGTTAGCCACCTCTACCTTGATTCCAAGATGTCTGCCTGTGTCTGTAATCTTACTCGTGAATAGAAGATCAGGGCAGTAGGCCAAGATAGGCTGTTGAAAAAGTGATTCAAGCTTTTCTAGCTTTAGTCCTTCCAAGGTTTTCACTATCTGGTGAGCTTCACTCAGCCTTTCAGTAGGGTAGGAATTTGTAATGGCTAAACACTTCATTCCGGCCGATCGCGCAGCAGCAATCCCAAAAGGAGAGTCCTCGATCACTAGGCATTCGCCTGGCAAAATAGGTTTGGATGATCTGGAGGGATGAGCATTAAGCCGTTCCAATGCCTTGATGAAGCCTTCAGGGTTGGGTTTTCCCTGCCGTACATCTTCGGCGCTCACAATAGCCTCAAAGTACTGCTTGATCTCCGTATGCTCCAAAATCATCATGATCTCATGTCGAAGAGCTCCAGAAGCGATAGCTAGTGGATAACGATCAGCGGCCTGTTTAACAAAGTTCTCTGCGCCAGGAAACAGGATCATCTGGTTTTGAATCGCCTGCTTGTAATATTCGGCTTTACGAACAATGAGCCGCTGAAGGTCAGCCTCGGTGGCAGTTCGACCTTGGGCCTTAAAAACCGCCCCGAAACAACCACGATCATCCATGCCCAGATAATTTTTGCTGTAGTAATCTTGTTCGCTTAAAGGCAGTCCTTCTTCTCCCAGCACCCTCTGAAAGAGTTCCAGGTGTAGGGGCTCATCATCCGCGATGACGCCATTGAAATCAAAAATAATCGCCCTGAGCATAATTAACTATATCATGCAACTTCTGGCTTTTTCAATGCTGATGAGACTCGACCGGGGCCGATTCCACGGCACAGGCGCGGCTGCGCTTACGGTGCTCGCCGACCTTCGGGTCTCGGCTGCCACAGCATCGAAGCCATGGAGGTGGCAGCCTTCGACACGGCCGTGTCACCGCCCCCGGTCGAGTCTTTGGACTTCTAACAGGTTATCTGGTAGCTGGTTTCCAGCCTTTGGCCTGGTGAGTGGCTGTGACAGTGGTGTGGATGCCCCCGCGCACAAGAAAATCTCCGATGACTTCCATAAATCGAGGTTGGATCGTGCTCACCAGATCGTTCAGGATTTGATTGGTGACTGCTTCATGGAAGGTTCCTTCATTGCGGAAGGACCAAAGATAAAGTTTTAAGGATTTGAGTTCCACACAGAGTTTGTCCGGGGTGTAACGAATCTTAATTGTGGCAAAGTCCGGCTGAACGGTCTTAGGGCAAAGGCAGGTAAACTCTGGGCAGTCAAACCGGATTTCGTAATCCCGAACTGGCTGCGGATTTGGGAAGGTCTCTAGTTTTTTAGAAGGCTGTGTGGGCATGGAGTGTTAATCCTACCGTAAAAGTCCATCTAAATTCAAGTGGTGGGCGATTGATACGGCTTGACTCTTTAGGATGGTTACGGTAGATTGGGGCCAATTATAAACATCTGGTTATACAATGAAAGAGTCTTTTGATGTCATCGTTGTGGGGGCTGGCATGGGAGGGCTGGTTCTTGCCGAGTCCTTGTCCCGCAAGGGTTATCGAACAGCCATCCTGGAACGCCTGCCACACTTTACTCCTATCCCGCGGGGCGAGCTTCTCCAACCTAATGGCCTGAAAATTTTTGATCAACTGGGCCTGTTGGAGGAAATCAAAACCGCCGGTTCCCGCTCCAATCACCTTTTTCATTTCTACCGTGTCGGTGGGCCTCGACTTTGTACGATTGACTACAGGATGCTCCCGCCACCCTATCAGTATGCCTTGGTCACATTACCAGAGATTCTGATGAGAGTGCTTTTAAAAAGGATCTCTGAAAATAAGAACATCCAAATCCTTTGGGGGACTCAGTTTCGCGCCTTTCTTAGAGGAAGAAGTCGGGTAACAGGTGTGCAGGCCTCAATGGAAAGGGAGGATCTCCGCCTCTTGGCCCCTGTGGTGATCGGGGCGGATGGGGTCTACTCCCAGGTCAGGAAAGAGATGGGTAGCCGATACCATTTGAAAGCGTATGGACATGGTTATCTAACCATGTTTTCTAAACGACCGGCAGGTTTTGGGGAGGAAGGCCGTTATTATGTGGGACGTAAGACAATTCTTGGGATTTTCCCAATATCGGATACCCGTCTGTATCTATTTTATCTCACGCCTGATCACCTCCAGGCCAGTTTGAGAAGCCGTCCCGAAGAGCTGGATGCCCTCAAGAAGACCATTACGACTATAGACCCGGGAGTGGAGGAGGTTTTAGAGGACATTACTACCTGGGAACAGGTGGGTTACATGCCCTGTCGTCGAGTGAAGGCCTCTCGCTGGGTGGGCGATGGTGTGGCCCTGATGGGAGATGCCGCCCATGCCATGAATCCTCATGTGTCCCAGGGTCGAAATCAGGCCCTGGAGGATGCCATGGTCTTAACTGAGGTGATTGCAGACTGTTTCAGGCGGGGGGATTTTTCCCGGAAATCTCTTTCTGCCTATGAATGGACCCGACGCGGGCCGGTGGAACGGCTTCAGCGATTAGCGGATGAGGAGGTTTTCTTTTGGAATGCCGGGGATCCCATTCGGACCTGGTTGCGGGATCGGGTGTTTTGTGTACTTGACCGTAATTCCCGGCTACGTTACAAGACGCTGGCTCAGGTGGCCGGTGTTAATATGCAACCTTTCACCCTTTTAGATTACCTTAAGGCTGCGGGGTTTCTGCCGGATACGAGAGCTGATGATTGGCCTTGACCGAAGTTGCTTCCAGTGGGCCGTATTTTAAATTTTTACTTGACAGGTGTACCAAAATTGAATATTGTCATCCCGAAATAGGTGGAGTAAAGCCGGAAAGAGGGGTGGATATGGCAAAGAAGAAGAGGAAGGTTTCTAGAGTAAAGACTAAGAAAAGGTCGGGCAAGAAGGCGGCCAAAAAGGCCCCCAAAAAATTGAAAAAGCCAGCCAAGAGGACTGTCGCCAAGAAGAAAAAACCGGCAAAGGCAAAAACTTCCAAAGGCAGGCAGGCGAAGAAAGCAACGCCTAAAAAGCAACCCGCGCGAGGGTCTGCAATGAAAAAACAGACTCCCAGATCCGTGGCAATAGAACCTTTGGCAGTTCCGGTTCCATATGTCCCAGCTCCCAATGAGACCGTGGTGGGCAAGGTGACTCATTACTATTCCAACCTTCAAGTGGCAGTGGTTCATCTTGATCGGGGACCCCTTCAGGTAGGGGACACCATCCATGTCAAGGGACGCACCACCGATTTTGAGCAGAGAGTGGACTCCATGGAGATTGAGCATGAACGGATCGACAGGGCTGAACTTGGAGATATCTTTGGCCTGAAGGTGAGAGACCACGCCCGGGAGCATGATGTGGTTTACAGGGTGCAGTAGGCGATATTCCCATGGACCTAAAACAATTTTATCAGGAAATTAAGGACTGCCAGAAATGCCCTCTGGCAAGGTCGCGGACACAAATTGTGTTTGGGGATGGCAGCCCCGATGCAAAAATCTTGTTTGTGGGAGAAGCCCCGGGATTCCATGAAGACCAGCAGGGGAAGCCTTTTGTGGGGGCGGCTGGGCGGCTTTTATCTGAGCTTCTGCAATCTATCGGGCTTTCCCGTGAGGAGGTCTATATTGCCAATGTTTTAAAGTGTAGACCACCCGAAAACCGGAATCCTGCACCCGATGAGATCGAGTCTTGTATGCCTCATTTACGAAAACAGATCGAGTTGATCAAGCCCAAGGTGGTCTGCACACTCGGCAATTTTGCCACGCAGGTCCTACTGGGGAAGAAGGTGGGGATTACCAAAGTTCGTGGACAGCACTTTCAAGTGGGGAATTTCTTTGTTTTTCCAGCCCTTCACCCTGCGGCGGCCCTGCACCAGGGTGGGATGACACAGGCCCTTCGAGAGGATTTTCAGAATCTCAAAAAATTTTTGGACCTCAATCTTGAACCCGAACCTCAGCCGGAGCAGATGGGGTTGTTGTAGGCAATTTTTACCATTTACAATTCTTTTAAGTTTCTTTCAGCTGCACTAAGAAGTTCATCAACGGTAGTGCCATCCACTGGAAAACAGGCTCCTCCAATTTTTAGTTGACTGATACAAGGTGTTTGGTGATAACAAACCGCATGCTCGCACAGCTTTGGTCTGATTCTTGATATAACATTTGCTATATCATCAACATCTACTGTCGGTAAAATTATACAGACCATCCTACCTCCCAAAATCCCACGATGATCGCTTGCACGCAGGCCCTTTTCATAGAGCATATCAACAGCGAGTAACAGATGACGATGTTGGTCTAATCCCTCGTTTTTCACCAATATGATCGATACATAATGGCCATCTCGAATTCCACGATTCATTTCCATCTGCAATATAAACCGGAATCTATTTTCTGGAAGAAAATTGGTTAGGAACTCTTCAGGAGGAATCATGATGTGAATAGTAAAGCAAGATACATACCACATTCCACAGTGATGTGGGAGATTAATAACTTAGATTTATGATTTTATTAAATAAAAAAACTTTATGGTCAGTGTTTCCTATACTCAATTTTAATTGTACAGAGAAATACTTATGATCATAATGGTAATATATTTACTATACAAAGTATAGTATAATTTATTACTACTTATAGGAATTTATTTATATATAATAATACAACCTTTTAATTTTTAATAGCTTCCTACTCATTTTAAATATCTAATCTCGAGGTTCATTGAAGTCGCTCTGGTTAACTACACGGATGACCTTTTTTAGCTGTTATGACAAACTATCTAGAAGGTTTGAGACCAAGTAGATAAGTAATCATTGAAGAGAAGACGGGTTAAAGCATGCAGTCTGATTGACCCAATTCATCACATCCCTATACTCTTTTTTACACTCAGTATTTTTTCGAGTTCATGCGGGTGGATTTTACAGTCGGATATCCTGAGAAGCGTACCACTACCTTTTTCTAAGTATTGACTCCAATCTTAGTATGGGTTATTCTGAGGACGTTGTGAAAGGGCTATAGGGAACCCAATGGTTTCGATGTGGCTCACATCCCTTGCGTGGGGAATCCCCTTTGTTCTGATGTTATATGGTTGTGCTCCGTCGTTTCCATCCAATCTGAGAGAAGAAATCCCAATTGGTAAAACTAAGGAGGAGGTAGACAAGTTTTTTGCTCGACAGAATAACGATACCGGGCGGTGGACATCAAAAACTGTTAATATGTACTCGAAGGATGGCGAGCTTGAAACGGTTCATTTGTATGAGTGGGTAAGTGCTCCTGGGTATTCTGGTTCTGGGAAAGTTCTGAGGTACGAAACGACCTTTAGAAACAACGAGTTAATATCTTCCACTGCGAGAGCACGTGATCTGAGAAAAGAATGGCAACAAGGACCCTATCTCGATTCAGAAGATATACTTCGTCGGAAGATAGGTTGTGACGGGTCAAGAGTGAGTTGTGACTAACCGGTACCGGAGGAGACACTATGGACGCTGATGAGATGAAACAGTGGAAACAAGGAGTGAAGGCTCTTAACGAAGATGAAGATCTGGACAGGATGCGACAGTTGCTTGATGAGATGAGCATGATCGTCAAAGAAAGACGTAGACCATGTCCGATGAGACGGAAGAAAACCAAAGGTGGTTATTGTAACGTGTGCGACATCGAAGTTACAACCCGACATCCTAACGATGGATGGTGTTACTTATTCGGAGGGAATCTCTGGCCACCCAGTCTGGCAGAGGGTTTGCTCAGTACGCCTGATTATCACCTTGCCCTGTCTCCACCGGAAGACGGTGTCTTTAGTCCTGAGGTAGCTGAAGAGTTGCTTAGAGACATGCAACAGCTACATGAAGAAGGCATTTAACAAGGTGTTGTTGTCGGTAGCCCTGAAAAACATACTTATGTCACTCAAGGGTGACAGCTGCCAGTGGCCAGAAATTTTTAACTAGAAACTGGCTACGAATACCCCCGTAGGTAAAGATGCATATCCGACAATTGCATTCCTGGAAGATTAGCCCAAAAGAAGCCATGGCCATCCAAGGGTCTCTGGCCGCCCAGGTGATCCAGAAGGGTCATTTGGAAGAGGTGAGATTTATTGCGGGTGCCGACATCTCCACAGAAAAGGACTCAACCCAGGCCTATGCCGGTGTGGTGGTCATGACCTATCCAGAGCTGGAGACGGTGGAGGAGCGGGGAGTCGTCTTTGAGCTGTCTTTTCCCTATGTCCCCGGCCTACTTGCTTTTCGTGAAGCCCCACCGCTGCTTAAGGTCTTCGAGGAGATTCGGCATGAGCCGGATCTCATTTTGTTTGATGGCCAGGGAATTGCCCATCCCAGGGGTTTGGGGATTGCTTCTCATATGGGCCTGTTCTTAGATAAACCTTCTATCGGGTGTGCCAAGTCCCTACTCTTTGGCCATTTTGAGGAGCCTGCCGTGGAGCAGGGGGCCTTTTCCTATCTTTATGATAAACACAAGAACATCATTGGTGCGGTTGTTCGTACCCGGACAGGAATACAGCCGGTCTTTGTCTCCATTGGTCACCGCATCGATCTGCCCACAGCAATCAAATTTATTTTGTCTTCCTGTTGTGGGTATCGCCTTCCAGAACCAATCCGACACGCCCATAACTTTGTGAACAGGTTACGCACTTCGCAAGGTCAAACGGCCAACCAGCTCACGCTTCTTTAACTAATACAATCGAAATTATTCCTGTTACGTTTGATTCCTCGTCTGCGGTCCGGAGCCAGTTCACCGGCACAGGCACGGCTGCGCTTACGATGCTCGCCGACCGGTTATTCAATGTGGGGGCCCGTGCGGCAAAACAAGCTGCTGGTCCTCCGATGCCCCCACGCCCCGCACTCGCCCTGGCCTAGCCAGAGGCTCGCTTTCTCGGCTCCCACAGCACCAGAGCCCAAGGCCAGTCACCTGGCTTTGCCAGTGGCTGGTCGGGGTGTGGGGGCATTGAGAGCGAAGCGAGCAGGCCCTCACATAAAAATAACGGCGGGAGCCTTCGACACGGCCGGTTCACCGTCTTCGGGCCGCAGCCCTGATGTAACAATACCTATTTCGTTTGTATTAGCCGCCTCCACCTGCTAACGTTGTACCTGGTTGAGTCATCTTCCACGGATCTAAAATTACCTTAAGTTTTTCTTCCGGCAGAATCTTTTTTGACTTAGCAATCTCCCGCACCGTTTTCCCTGTACGGTAAGCCTCCTGGGCAATCTTGGCTGCGGCATCATAGCCGATTACAGGAGCCAGAGCCGTGCACAGGGCAAGGCTTTGTTCAATGAGAGAATAACAGCGTTCTGCATTGGCCTGGATGCCTGTCAGGCACTGCCGGGTAAAGTTCTCCACGGCGTGAGATAACAACTCGATGGATTCAAGGAGGTTGTGGGCCATGACGGGAAGCATGGTGTTTAACTCAAAATTGCCCCCCTGGCCTCCTATGGTAATGGCCAAGTCATTGCCGATGACCTGTACTGCCACCTGGCAGACCGATTCTGTAATGACAGGATTCACCTTGCCAGGCATGATGGAAGACCCCGGTTGGACCTCGGGTACTAGAATCTCTCCAATCCCACACCGGGGTCCTGAACCCAGCCAGCGAATATCGTTCGCAATCTTCATGAGGCTGACGGCCACGACTTTTAGAGCCCCGCTGGTTTCCACCAGAGAGTCCTGGGCCCCCTGGGCTTCAAAATGGTTTTTGGCCTCTCTGAAGGAATAGCCTGTCTCACGGTTAATCTTAGTGATGACCCTCTGGGCAAATTGGGGATGGGTGTTGATTCCCGTTCCTACGGCGGTTCCTCCCAGGGGGAGTTCAGAGAGGGATACTCTGGTACCCTCAATTCTTTGAATAGCCATCTCGATTTGTCGAGCATATCCGCCGAACTCTTGACCTAAACGGATGGGGGTTGCATCCATGAGATGAGTCCGCCCAATTTTTACAACTCGGTCAAACTGTTTTGACTTCCGGACCAGGACCTGGTGCATCTGTCGGAGGCTAGGCAGCAGACCGTTTTGAATCTCCTCCATGCATGCGATGTGAATGGCTGTCGGAAACACATCATTGCTGGACTGGCCCAGATTGACATGATCATTGGGATGAACAGGAGACTTGCTGCCAATGGTTCCCTTGAGCAGTTCAATTGCCCGATTGCCGATGACCTCATTGGTATTCATGTTGGTGGATGTTCCGGAGCCGGTCTGAAAAACGTCCACCACAAACTGTCCATCCCATTTCCCTTCCACCACTTCCCAGGCGGCCTGACGAATGGCCTGGACGATTCGTTTCTCCAGAAAGCCTAGCTCCTGATTGGCCTGGGCTGCGGCCCACTTAATCAGTCCAAGGGCCCGGATCAGCGGCCTCGTAAATCTCAGTTTACTGATAGGAAAATTGTCTACTGCTCGCTGGGTCTGTGCACCGTAGTAGACATCGCTCCGGACTTTCACCTCTCCCATGGAGTCCTTTTCAATGCGAAACTGCTGTCGTCCTTTAGACATGACATAACCCCCTTCTGAAAATTGTATGGGCTATATTTTCAGAAATTTAGGAAAAAGGCAAGGGGGAAGACAAGAAATGAGGTTAGATTAAGGCTTCAGCTTGCTGGCCCGAGCCACACCGTCCCTGTAAGCCAGCCACAGTTTTAGAGACTGCGCAACTGCTCCGCGGACTTTCTGGTGTTGGGTGGGTGTCTTGGCGTGATCCAGGACCATCTTCCAGGCTGCGATCCTGTGGGACCCCTCGATGGAGTGATGGGCGCGGATGAGGTCCATATAAATTGGATCCACCCCTTGATATTTCACCAAAGGATGCTCCAGAATTTTTTCTTTTACATCAACTTGTTGTGGGGTTATGGAGGGATCAATCTCCTTTCGGTCCTTAATACTGCCTTCCACAAAAATGGTGATTACAGCAGCAGCCTCAATCCACGATCCGCTGAGGGTGATTTGATCAAGCCATTGCCGGTAGCGACGGCTTGCAGGCAGCAAGGTCACAGCCTCGAACTCTTGATGCTTAAAGCTGAGGCCTTCCATCAGGTAAAGAAACAATTCCGGATGCGCTCGGCCTATCGTGAGTCCACCGGTTTCTTCTTCGTAGAGATTTTCTGCCAGGTCCCGACGCACCTCCATAGGCGGATTCTTACCGTGAATGCGTCCAAGAAAGACGGGGAAGTCTCGTATATAGACCGTGTACTCTTGTTGAAAATGGATTTTGAGCTGGTCTCGGGTGATCTGATCGGTGCTGAAATATTTCCAGGCCCAGTGATTTTTCTGGTCCATAATCTTGAGGAGCTGTTCCTTCAGACGATCTTTTGACTGTGCATTCATCATAAATAACCAGTGATATGAGTTGTTATAATCATAACAAAATTATTTTTGCAGTCAAGCCAGCACCCAATCAGGTAGTATGTTGTAAGTAGATTTGGGTAATGGTATTCTTGGCTCGACTTGGCCTTGCGCTGCTCCAAGGCTTCGGCGCTGACCCACCAACGGCGCTCGGGCGGGAAGGCCCTTCCGGAATTCCCTCAGCCCTTTCAGGCCTCGGTCAGTTCCGGCTTTCCCTGCCCTCGCTGCCGGGTGAGGTCCCCAGCGCCTCTCGCCAGTCGCGCTCAAGGCCAAGTTTCACAGCTTCAGAATGTTGATCTATCTTAGTTGATAGGACAGATTTAGAGATCATTAGAAATTGATTTCGGTTGATGATCAGGTTAGAATGGCAGACCGTCTGTAGACCGATAAATGGAGCACAATGAAGCCAATTACACTAAATAATCCTCAGGAAATCATGGAGGTGTTGGGCCAAATTGCCTTGAAGGGAAAAGGTTTCGTCACAAACTGTCTCTTGGATGAGGTCCTGGAGGCAGGATTTACCGAGCCAATCTATTTCAATGGTACCGGTGAAGATCCGGATGCCTATTATCAAGGACAACCGAATGCCTGGGCAGTATACCAGATTCGTGAATGGAAGCGGGTCTTGATGATCTATGGCGGGAGTGGTAAAGATCGCCGATACCAAATTACTGAGACACCTTGATCAAAGACAAGTGGCCCAAGACCAGAAAAAAATAATTGGTATTACACGGGTGTTAGGACATGTTGCAGGAAGTGGATGACGATTCTTTATCTATCACCTTCCTGCATTGGGACTCTTTCAAAAGGGTGAATTTGTGAGATTCATCGGTGGTCTGGGCAAGAAGAGCGCTTTGCGAAAAGAACTGGGTCTGTGAGGATGCTACCCCTTGATGTTTTTAATTAATGCCTCTCCGTATCTCTTCACCTGCCACTGTTTCAGCAATGTGAATCTCGCCAGATCCTCTAGGGTTTTGGGCCAAACTCGCCTGTCGGCGGAACAGGCCTGGACCAGTTGTTGTAAATCCTGACTGGAGAAGACCATGGCAGGTTCTACCCCTTCTGTCTTGGCCTGTTCATCACGCCACTCTCGCAAGCGTTGAAAGAGGGCCTGTTGTGCTTGGGAATAGGGGTGGCTCCGGTGCTTGGGCAGGGACGGGAGTGGCAATTCGTCTTGAAGGCCCTGGCGAATGGCCGAGAGCCAAAAGGCGGAACGCCTACGAACAGAATGACTAGCACGGGGAAAGAGGTTTGCCAATTCGTGTTCAGCGCGGGGCTGTTTGGTAGCCATGAGGATGAGGTCTTGGTTGGACAGAACCTTGAAGACAGGTCTGTTCAGCTTCTGCGCTATCTGATCTCGAGCCACGGTCAGCGCCCGGACCACTCGTTGGGTCTGATCTGGGAGTTTGGCTGTTCCTTTGATTCGTAGGTAGTCATTGGGCTCAAATGGTTTTCCGGTCCATTCCCTCTGGCCGAGAAGACGGCATTCCTCCTCAACCATCTTCAGTCTTCCCTTTGCTTCCAGCTCGGTCTTGAGGAGTTGATAGAGCTGTGGCAGATAGTGGGTATCCAGTGCGGCATATTCTAACAATTTCTGTGAAAGAGGGCGTGCAGACCAATCAGCCTTCTGATATCGCTTATCGATCGTTAATCCAAAAAATTTCTGCAACAGATCTGCCAGAGAAAATTTTTGAACCCCGCAGGCCCGTGCAGCCAGACAGGTGTCAAAGATCGGGAAGATCTGAAACCTGAAGTCACGCTTCAGGGCCACCACATCATAATCCGTCCCGTGGAGTACTTTTAAAACATCTGGCCTGCTGAGAATGTCCGACAGAGGTGAAAGATCTGTAAGAGCCAGAGGATCGATGATGAGATCCTGACCATTCCCGCTGACCTGGATTAGAGAGACCTTTTCCTTGTAGCTGTGGAGGGAGTCTCCTTCTGTATCCACACCAATGATCTGGGCATGTACCAGATTGGATAACCCTTCTTCAAGAGACTTCGGCGTGTCAATATAAATATAGTTCATACACCACTTTACCTACTCTTGATTTGGCGAGGGAGCAAGATATTTAGCTCCCATACCGGTGGCGTTTAGACCCAGGGCATCTACACACAGGGAAAGGGCCCGACTGATCATCTTACCATGAAATTTGCTCATTGTTCTATTTATTCCTTGACACTTGGATATTTTCAATTATGATTAGTTTGATCCTATTTAAAAATGACGACACGTAAAAAACTGTTCTGGGTGGCCGTTCTTTACTTTGCCGAGGGATTTCCCCTGGGGATAATTTATGACTTCCTGCCCGTTTATTTTCGAGAGCATTCCATCAGCCTAAAAGAAATCGGCCTTCTGAGTCTCTTAGGACTTCCATGGACTTTAAAATTCCTTTGGGCCCCGGCCATTGATCTTTGGGGCCAGCGCAGGCACTGGATGGTGGCCTGTCAGGTCGGGCTTGCTCTGATTCTGGTGACCATTCCTCTATTCGGCTTGACCCAGATTCACTTAGTGCTCTGGTTCTTGCTTCTCTGTATCCCGATTTTTTCTGCGACTCAGGACATTGCCATTGATGCGTATACTATTGAACTCATGGAAAAGGAGGAGATAGGGAGGGCCAATGGAGTGCGTGTCACGGCGTATCGTATAGCACTCATGGCCATGGGAGGGCTGCTGGCTATTGCTGGTTGGATGGGGTGGACTACCGCCTTTATTGTGGGGGCCATTTGTCTGATCGTTGCTGCGATCGCCTGTTCACGGGCCTCGGACAGCATGACAGGACGAATCAAAATACCGAACACCCAAAACATCAGAACACGAATGATCGAGGTCACCTGGGGCGCTTTTCAAAAATTCCTGAGTCGACCCGGATTCCTTTTCGTGATGTTGTTTATTCTGCTATTCAAACTGGGTGATATGGCCATGGGTCCCATGATCAAGCCCTTCTGGGTAGATCGTTCCTTCACAGTTGCCCAAATCGGAATGGTCTCTGTGACATTCGGTGTTGCCATGACCACACTGGGAGCGCTCCTCGGAGGGTTTTTAACTGACCGATGGGGAATCTTCCATGCCTTGTGGATACTGGGACTGGCCCAGGCGTTTTCCAATCTTCTGTATGCTGTAGCAGCATCTTTACCCACTTCCGTTCCATTGATTTATACTGCATCCGTTGTGGAGTCCTTCACAGGGGGCCTGGGGACTGGACCCTTCCTGGCCTTTCTCATGAGCATCTGTGACAAACAGCATGCGGCAACCCAGTATGCCCTTTTAAGTGCACTCTTCGGCCTCACCCGTGTGGTGTCAGGAACCTTTTCTGGCTTTGCAGCCGAGCAGTTTGGATATGCGACCTATTTCACCATCACCTTCTTTCTGTCCTTCCCGGCCTTTGTCCTGCTTCCCTGGGTCAAGCAGTGGACAAAAGCAAATTCATAAGATGATGATTTGCAGAAAAATAGAATGTGTGTTATAAAAGCCACAGAATGATCAATCGAACGGCGGTTTCTCTTATTCTAGTTGTTATAACTTGCTTTGTTTTGGGATGCGCCCATGCCCCTGAAGTCTTGATTGCCCAGGATTCTCCGTATCGTTCCGTAGATTCACTCAAAGTGGGGACAATTCTTCATGTTCCCACCGGTGTGGAACTGTCCAAGACGCAATTATTTGACCTTCTGGCCGACAAACGAATCGTGTATGTGGGGGAGGCCCACACCAATCTGGCTCACCATCAGGTCCAACTGGAAATCCTCAAGGCAATCGAAGCCCGCCACCCCGGTCGGGTATCCCTGGGAATGGAAATGTTCAATCGCTCGGCCCAATCGGTTCTGGACCGCTGGATATCAGGAGAGTTGGATGACAGGTCTTTTCTTAAAGAATGGTATTCCAATTGGACAGCAGAATACGATTATTACAAAGCCATACTCGAGTTTGCCCGTAATAAGAAAATACCCGTGATCGCATTGAACGCTACGGATGAACAGGTGAGAGTAATTTCTGAAATGGGCCTTGAAGGGCTTTCCGAAGAAGTTCGCAAGCAGATTCCGGATCTGGATCCTAATGACCCATACCACCGCCAGGCCTTGGAGGCGGCCTTCCAAGGCCATGCCCATCCAGGTTCCCATGGAAAGCCGGATCCTAAAGTCTTTGATCGGTTTTATCAGACCATGCTGCTGTGGGATGAGACCATGGCCCAGAGCGTTGTGCAGTATCTCACCACCCCGGCCGGCCAGGGGCGGGTCATGGTGGTCATGGCGGGGGGATTTCATATTGGGTACGGATTTGGAATTCCCCGAAGGATTTTTCGCAGACAGCCTGTGAGTTATGCGACTGTTTTGCCCCAGACCGACGAAATTCCAGAGGGGAGAGAAGACCTCAAGATGGAAATGAAACAACCCAAACTCCCTCTCTACATTGCAGACTTTGTATGGAAAACGGGATATGAGGATCTGGAAGACAACCAGGTGCGATTGGGTATCTTTATGGGCCAGGACGAAAAAGGTGTGATGGTCAAAGATGTCAGCCCCGGTTCTTCAGCAGAAAAGGCCGGCTTTAAAGCAGGGGATATGATCATTGCGATGGGCAGCGAACAGATCAAGGAACCTTTCGATCTAATTTATCTGATGCACCAGAAAAAACCGGGTGACAAAGCCACCCTAAAATTTCTCCGAGATGGTAAACCCCTGGAGGTCGAAGTCACCTTCCAGCCCCTTCCTCACCCGTGAATTGCTTTCCATCTGTTGCCTCTCTATGGGAAAGTAGAGTAAAATGGTAGGTCATGAAAGGACTATTGATTCGGTGGGTGATTAATGCGTTGGCCTTGCTTTTGATCAGTCAGGTGATCAAAGGCATTGAAGTGGACAGCGTTTTCGCTGCCTTTGTGGCTGCCGCTGTGCTGGGAGTGATCAATGCTGTCTTAAGGCCGATTCTTCTTCTGATCACTCTGCCGATTACGATCCTGACCTTGGGTTTGTTTGCACTGGTGGTCAATGGGCTTATGCTTTATATTGCCGGTAGTGTCGTAGAAGGATTCTACGTGTCCGGTTTCTGGCCCGCTGTGTTCGGGGCTCTTTTCCTTTCGGTGATCAGTTGGATTGCCAATGCCTTTATCAATGACCGCGGACGTATTGAGTATATCGAAGTGCGTACGCGCTTAGAAAAATAATTCGGCCGAAATTAATTTTGGTAATAAAGAAGGGGTGCGTTAATGAAGGCTCAATATCTCGGGCATGTGGTGTTTTATGTCAAGGACTTGGAGCGCTCACTGGCCTTTTACCGGGATCTTTTGGGATTTTGGGAGATTGGGCGGGCGTTCGGCGGTGCGGCCGCAGCCTTAACCTCTGGCAGGACCCATCATGAGTTCCTGTTGATCCAGGTGGGGGATGCGCCCACCCCACCGAAAGGCCATCGGCTGGGTCTTTATCATATTGGAATTAAGATCGGCGATTCCCTTGAAGAACTCCGTGCCGCAAAAGACGAACTGGAGAAGGCGGGGGTTCCAATCCAGGGTATGAGCGATCACACCGTGAGTAAGAGCCTTTACCTGGCCGATCCTGACGGAAATGAAGTTGAGCTTTATGTGGATGCGGACCCAAAAATTTGGGAAAAAGACCCGGCTGCTGTTCTATCCCCCATTAAGCCCCTGAGGCTGTGATGCGGATGTTTGGGGGTTATGTAGTGACTGGTCGTTCTCCGATGTCGAGGCGGAGCGCTTCGATGTCCAGCTCATGTTCGATGCGGTGAAGGACCTCGTCGCTGATCACACCTTGATTACGCAGTTCAATCACCGCAAACCGTTCTGCGTTTAGCATCTCATGCCTCAAACGTCTGAAGGCCTCGGCGACTTCCAGCGTGCATTCCGAATCGATTTTGCTGGATGGAGCGAAGCGCTGTAACCGTTGACCATAATGGGTGCGCATGCCGTCGAGGTGCTCCTGGATAGGCCAATTTTCGCCTGCCAGTTTATCCAGGCGGGCCATCGCCGCGGTAGCGGCATGCTCCCGCGCCTTCATCTCTTCCTGTTCAAGTTCCCGATCTTCTTGGAGATGCAGTGCCCGGATCAGCGGTTTGAGGGACAGACCTTGCAGCACCAGTGTCGCAAGAATAACCGAAAAGCTGAGCAAAATGATCTCGGCCCGGAATGGAAACGGTGCTCCGGCATTTGTTGTGACCGGTAGGGCCAGTGCGGCTGCAAGCGTGACGATTCCGCGCATGCCGGTCCACCCTACAATAAATATGGCCGACCAGGGTGGCATGGGATCTCGCTTCCGTAGTGAAGGGCTGAGGAGTCTGGGCAGTGTGGCTGCTAATGGCACCCATAGCAGGCGAACCAGGATGGCTGTGGCACTCACCAGAGCCCCGCTGATGATGAACGAACCCAGCCGATCAGACGGCACCGCGTCGAGGAGCACTCCGAGCTGAAGGCCGATGAGGATGAAAATGACACCGTTTAAAATGAATACCAGAAGATCCCATACGGCCCGCCCCTGGACTCGTGTGGCCGGCACCACGACTTCACTGAAATGCTGCCGCAGATAGATTCCACCTGCCACGCAGGCCAGCACCGCTGACGCGTGGGCCAGCTCACCGAACACCCAGGCCACATACGGAGCCAGCAGCGTGACCGCGATCTGGGTGAAGCTGTCTTCGGTCAGACGCAATGCCCAGCGCGTGAGCATTCCCACCGCGATCCCGATGGCGATTCCCACTACTGCGGCAAAGACGAACTGGAGAAGCGCCTCACCGAACACGAATGTGCCGCTCACGGCCGCGCCCACCGCAGTCCGGTACAGCACGAGGGCAGTGGCATCATTAATGAGACTTTCGCCCTCCAGGATCGTAATGATGCGTCGAGGAATTCGCAGACGCCGTGCGATGGCCGTTGCGGCAACCGCATCCGGCGGTGACACGATGGCACCCAGTGTGATCGCTCCCGCCCAGCCTATGCCGGGTAGAAGAGTGTGAGCAACTATTGCTACAGCACCCGTGGTGGCCAGCACGAGGCCCACGGCCAGCAGTGAGATCGGGCGGAGGTTTGCCCGAAAGTCTCGAAATGAGGTAAAGTACGCGGCCGCCCAGAGGATCGGGGGCAGAAAGACAAGAAAGATGAGATCAGGATCGAGCCGAATCATCGGCAGGCCTGGGACCAGTCCCAGTACTAGTCCGCCGATGACAAGAAAAATGGGGTAGGGGATGAGTAGCTTGCGTGCAACCGTCGTGAGTGCTAAGACCGCCCCGAGCAGTATGATAATGGTTTCAATCTGGCGCAGGCTTTCCATCTCTTATTCCTTGTGGAGTAGTTCATACAATTCCATGCGAAAGCCTTTTAGCGACTTCTTCTTGGAGGTGCTTTTCATTCCATTCTGGATGACTGGTTTTCAGATGTTGTGTGAGCATATGTCTTACAGATGTCCAAAGAGCAAAACCGATCGCGATACGTTCTGCGGGCGTCTTGTGCCGTAGCACCTCAGCCATCGCATCATCCACCACCTCGATCTGACCGAAATCCAACCGCATATTTAGCCTCGCTTGATGTGGGATTGACGAGAACGACTCACTTTATATCTCAATTTTATCTACATGTCAAAAAACTGAACCCTAATCTGAGCCGCCGCTTTAGCGGTCAGTTCCAGCGCTGGTTAGGCCTGACTTGATTTAGATATTCTAAAGAGGTAATATTCACTTCAGTTTTGATAGACATATTATTTGATTATTCCTTATAAGTCAATTGGTTTTGGTGAGAGACAGTCCTGTGGCGGATAATGGTAAAAGTGCCATTACTGCGATCAAAACATTAATCTTCACCCTTGTGGTGCCGGGATCTATCACGGTGCTTGTCCCTTATCTTCTGTTGTCATCCGGGCGTGAACTGTACGCATGGCAGATTGGTCCGCTGAGGTTTCTGGGCATCTTTCCCATAATCCTCGGCGTATTCTTTTATCTGCGGTGCGCCTGGGACTTTACCTTCACCGGTGGTGGCACTCCGGCGCCTATCGATCCACCCAAGAGATTTATCGCAAAAGGTTTATACCGGATCGTCCGAAACCCCATGTATGTAGGGATCACGCTGATCCTCACAGGAGAGTCCATTGTTTTCGAGTCCGCAACATTCCTGGCTTATGCCGCTGTTCTATGGTTGGGATCTCATCTGTTCGTTATTTTTTACGAGGAGCCTATCCTGAAGAAGAAATTTGGGGCAATCTACGAGGAATACCGCCAAACTGTGCCCCGCTGGATCCCAAGGATAAAAGACTACAAGACCATATTCCAATAAATATACTTGTTCACTCTACTTCAACCGTTACCTCTGTTGTAACCGAGTTCGCAATAAAGCATTCGCTATGGGCCCGCTCATGAAGAGATTTAATCTGCTCTAGAGTTGGGGAATTCTGTCCTCCAAATGTAACCCTAGGACGCAAAATGACACGCGTTATTGCAAGCTTTCCCTTCACGTTTTTTTCCAGAAATCCAACGGCGTTATCTCTGTAGCGATCAATAACATATTGCTTCTTAGCTGCAATCGCCAAAAAGGTCAGCATGTGACAACTGGATAAAGCCGCAACAAGGGCTTCTTCGGGATTCACGTTAGCGGGATTACCACGATAAGCGGGAGCTGCCGATGCAGGAACCCTAACCCCACCTTCAAATACCCAGACATGGTCTCGATTGTAGGATTCATAGGCAAAGCTATCTGTTTCCCTCTTCCACTCCAAAGTTGCCTTGTGTTCAGACATCGTAAATCCTCCTTATTGATAGATGTTCTATTTTCGTCTATATCTCAACTGGACTAACCCCGTTGGGTACTGTTGTGATTCAATGAGTTTCAACGCCTCTTCTGGGCTAGGCGGCAGGAACATGGGGATTCCTTCACCCAGAATGATGGGAACAATAGATATAATGTACTCCTCAACCAGCCGAAGTTTCAGAAAAGCTGCTGTCAGCTCTGCTCCTCCGACCAGCCATACTCTCTTGAAGCCCTGTGCCTCCATCTCGCGAATCACGGTGTCAGGCTTAGCCGAAGTAAAGATCACATCATTTCGTTGAGATGTTAAGTTCCCAGTTGTGAAGACATAGGACGGCTTACCGGGATACGGCCATTCGCCAAAGCCGAGTGCTTGCTCGTAGGTTCGGCGACCCATCACAAGTGCATTAACAGACCGATAGAAGTCAGCGTAGCCATAATCTGTATTATTGCTCTCTACCATCGAGAGCCAATCAATACCGCCGTCTTTTCTGGCAATATAGCCGTCCAGGCTGGTTGCTATGTAAAGGATGACGTTTACCATAACGATGTCTCGATATACCTAACGATCCCAAAACTGAGTCGCCGTTTTCAGCGATCAGCTCCAGCACATTGTTAGACGGTAAATCGAATACTATCGACCGACAATAGCTGTCCCCCAAGGATTGTCAATGACAATCAACCAATTCCCATCTGCTTGTCTCCGCAAGACATCCGAAGAGGTGCCACCCATTTCTACAGGCTTCCCGTCAGGGGCTGTGCCTTTCAAACTCCATTTGGAGCAAAAGAGAGCAAGATCCCCTACCACAACACTCTGATGGGCTTCTCCTCTAAGGGTTGGTCTTAAAGCGATGAATCCTTCAATGGCCTTTCGGATAGCTTCCCACCCGTTTGCTAGCTTTCCTGGTTCAGTCACCATTGTGGCACGTGGTTCGTATAAGGCCATCGCTGCTTCAAGATCTCCTCGGCTAATGGCCTCCATCAACTTGTTTACAGTGTCTACTGGATTCTGTCCTGGCATATCGTCTCCTTTCTAGTTCAGATTATGAACTCTTCAATCGCCGTCTAATGAGCAAAGTTGAGCAGTCGGGGCACACAGTCGGGTCCAGCGGGGTTAGGCGCCGGTAGTCACTTCTCGTAACCATAATTCGATTACCAACACGGCGTTTTCCGGGATGAGACCGGGGATTCCTTTTTCTCGATAGGCCAGATGGGGGCTTGCTCTCACTTTCCTGTAGCCTCCCTCCTTCATTCCAACTAGCGAATGTTCCACAGCGGGAATGGCTTGACGCTTCCCCAATAAGATCGTGCGGTTTATCAATTGATGGCCCTCCTCACGTCTAATCATATGTTGAGGAAAATCTTTAGATTGAATCTCGTTGAGAGGAACTTCATCGCCTTGGTTTAAAAATATTCTTAAATTGAAAACGACTCGATCGCCTTTTTTGGCGGTTTTGCCTCTACCTTCCACCTCCTCAAGAAGTTTTATCCCGCGTTTAATGTTCATTACCACACAGCGACTAAAACTGAACCGCCAAGGCACAAGTGCTTATTGTAACCGTCGCTTGATCAACGCGGTCGGCGCCAATGTATGGTTAGATATTTTGTTTCCTAACATAATAGAGGGACAATGGCACCCCAACGAGCATCAAAAATAAAGATAGGGGCATGAACTTCAAAATTCCAAAGACAATTTTGTGAAGCCTTAGCCAGGAACGAGGGTTGTCCAGCCACGACATGAACTTATCCGGCCCCAGTAATGCAGGCAGATAGAACAAGGGCAACTCTTCCCATTTTCCATACAGGAGGTAGACAAAGACCTGGAGGCCGATAATGATGGCTCCAGAATAGAGCAGAGTAACTCCGAGGATATTTAAAAGTTTCTGCCATGTCCAGCCGATCCAGATAACGGCTTTATTATTTAATTTCATCATATCGCAAGAAATTACCCAACTTGATTTAGCTTATCTTAACATGTGCCTTTCCTTGCCTTCCTCAACGCTGACACCCACGCGACGATAACTGTCGCCACTGGTGTCAGTACGATCGGATACCAAAAAGCTGCAATAACCGCCGATGAGCCGTACTGCGAGTGCGCCGGATCTTCGCTTGGCAGTACCACCAGCCAGTACCAAGCGATGCCGAAAACAGGCACAAGCAGTACAAACAAGAGCGGCCCGTAAACGACCAAGCGGATCAGCAGGAAGAGCAGGGATACCGACTCCGGCACCCGCAAGAAGCCTGGCCACCGGCGGTAGAGATAGATGGCCACAGTGCTCCAGAAGGCAAGGAGGATTGGGATGATGATCATTTCGAGCTCGTCATGCAGCCTCTGCCCCTCGGGGACTAAGCTGAAAAGCTCCTCCGCGAACATCAGGAGAACGGCCCAGGTGAATGCCAGGGGAAACAGCACTTGAAGCATTCGTTCCCGTAGCCATGAGACTACCCACTCGGTTCCCTTTTTCTGCTCCAATTCAGTACGTCTCCCCCTCGGCCCACTATAGTATGTTTCTCATGTCCGCTGCCTAACTTGATTTAGATTTCGTAGTTGAGGTAATATTCTAGATCAGTACCAATATATTTAAATTGTCTTTATAAGTCAATTAGTTTCAAGAGAGTGGAGACTGAAATGACGAATGGGGAGATTGCCAGGATACTGAGGGAGATTGCGGTTCTGCTATTTACTCCCTCTGATTTTCTGCCAACGTGCTAGCTGATTTTCGCTGACAAATTTGTGAACAAAACGATTTGCTTCCTCAAGCCACTTGAGCTTTGCCTCAGGTGACATCTCGCGACATTCTTTTAACTTCTCTCTCGTTATCCTAAAGACAAACGGTTTTCTCGGACTTGTTGGCTTCTGTGCATTCATGATCATTCTATCTTATTCATTAGAGAGCTTTAATTCCCGTGGAGTTCAAATTAATTTCTCGATAAATTCGATTTCTTTTCTGACCAGGCTGTTTACCATTTCCCCAAGATCTTTGCCCTTCTTCTTAGCGATACGCTCAAGCCGACCTTGCAATCTTTCATCGAGATAAATAGGTAGACGCAATTCAGCTCCCTTTCGGTAGAACTTTCCTCTTTCACCTTTGGAAAAATCGTATTGTCGCTTCATGTTATTTCCTCTCATACTGTTTTATTTCACTCCTTGTGGCTTTGCGCGCTGAAATAATCCTAATCTTAGAGATTGTTTCTGTCTCTTCTTGATAGGTGTGACATAAAACCAGTAGTGTTCCTGCCCGGTCTAGTCCGAGAGTAATCCATCTATCCTCTTGCTGGCTATGCTCGTTGTCGAATATAGACAATGCTTTAGGATCGAAAAACACTGAAGCCGCACGCTCAAAAGTAATACCATGTTTTTTAACATTCTGCCTGGCTTTTCTGAAATCCCACTCAAATTGATATTGGAATCTTTTATCCATTATAGTATAGCTCAAGAAGTCTTATATTATCCAGCAACGTAGAAAACAGCGACCCAAGCTCAGCCACTGCGGCCTACACGCAGTCAGGTATCCCCGCTCCACACGGTCGGCTCCACCACCGGTTAGGCCTCTGGCTACCGAACCGCTTAAGCTGGTTCTATCTGCTTTCTACCCAAATCGAGTCGATAAGCCCTTGTAAGCGTCCCTGATAGACCAGGAAGTCCAAGCTCATCTGTGTAGATGGAACGATAGTCAAATCGTAACTCAATGTAGTTGTCAACCACCTTATGCGGGTCGAAATTGGCTACTTGGTTAAATCGTTGTGGTGCCTTCGATGGATAAACCTTAGTCCAGTCGAGTGGAATACCGCTGATAATGATGTTATTCTTGGTGACGATCTTCCACTGGAACTCAAATGGAACGCGATTGTGAGAGTCAATGACGACATGAAGTTTACCATCTTGGAAAAACCCTAAAGTAACCTCTAGTTGGGGTGGTGTTCGTTTAAGCTCGTCTTTGAGCTTCTCGGCTCTATTACTGGCAATAACAGCCAGAAATCCGGCGAAGCCTGCGAGCAGACCAAGCACCGCTGCGCCCCAGGTGGCAAGCTTGCTGATCTGTTCGAGACTTTGGCTGTCGCTCCACATTACCAGTCTCCCCGATGGGCCTAACTTGATTTAACTTGCCGCAATGGGGTAATATTCTGCCTGAGTATCAGTATATTAGGGAATTTATGCTTATAAGTCAATTACATTCGATTGAAGGATGTAGATAATATGACGAATGGGGAGATTGCTAGGATACTGAGGGAGATTGCGATTCTTCTCGATATGGAGGGAGTCCAGTTTAAGCCGAGGGCTTATGAGAAAGTGGCGTATGCCGTTGAAGCACTGGAGCAGCCTCTTTCAGAGTTGTATAAAAAAGAAGGTGTGAAGGCGATTGAAGCGATTCCTGGTGTGGGTAAGGCCATTGGCGAAAAGATTATTACCCTTATTGAAACAGGGCGCTTGCCTTACTATGACGAATTGAAGCAGAAGACACCCGTTGATTTAGCGAGTCTCACTTCCATCGAAGGCCTGGGCCCCAAGATGATCAAGTCCCTGTATGATCAACTGGGGATCAAGACCGTGGATGATCTTGAGAAAGCGGCTCAAGAGGGAAAAATCCGTCACCTTCCTCATTTTGGGGAAAAGAGCGAACAAAAAATCTTAAAAGGCATTGCATTTCTAAAGAAGAGTGGTGGCCGATTTCCTTTAGGGGTTGCCTTGCCTCTGGTTCTGGAGATTGAGGCCCGTCTCCAAAAGGTTAAAGGGGTGAAACAGGTAGCCATTGCAGGATCCATCCGCCGGCGCAAAGAGACGATAGGGGATGCAGATCTTTTAGTCGTTTCTTCACAGCCTGACCTGGTGATGGATGTGCTTGTGAAGATGCCGGAGGTGATTCATATCCACGCAAAGGGTCACACCAAATCCAGTGTGAAACTGAACAACGGGATGGATGTAGATCTTCGTGTGGTGGAGGGAAAATCCTTTGGGGCGGCCCTAAATTATTCAACGGGGAGTAAGGACCATAATATTGTCTTGAGGCGGATTGCTCAAGAAAAGAACCTCAAGCTTAACGAGTATGGTGTCTTTCGTGGTGAGAAATCCATTGCCGGACGGACAGAAGAAGAAGTGTACGAAGCCCTGGGGCTTCCCTATATTCCACCTGAATTGCGTGAGAACTCAGGAGAGATCGAGGTAGCCTTGAAAGGCCAATTGCCGGACCTGGTGGACTATGATGATTTAAGAGGGGACCTTCAGACCCAGACCACCTGGACAGATGGCGCCAACTCCATTGAAGAGATGGTCCAGGAGGCAAAACGCCTGGGCCGGGAGTACATCGCGATCACGGACCATACTAAAAGCCTGGCTATGACCCGCGGTTCGGATGAGAAAAAACTTCAGGAACAGATGGCGGCGATTGATGAGCTGAATAAAAAGTTAAAAGGCATCACTGTTCTCAAGGGGGCAGAGGTGAATATCAATAAAGATGGGACTCTGGACATTGCTGATGAAGCCTTGGCCAAGCTGGATGTGGTAGGGGTGGCGGTGCATTCTCACTTCAATCTATCCCGAGAAGAGATGACCCGCCGTGTGATCCGTGCCATAGAGAACCCTCATGCCGATATCCTGTTCCATCCTACAGGGCGCCTCATTCAGAGGCGTGAGCCCTACGATATTGATATGGATGAGGTGATCAAAGTTGCCAAACGCACCGGCACCGTGTTAGAGATCGATGCCTATCCGGATCGGCTGGATCTAAAGGATGAGCATGTGCGAAAGGCGGTGGAGGCGGGCGTCAAGCTGGTGATTGATTCGGATGCCCACAGCATCAATCACCTCAACTATCTGCATTATGGTATTGCCACAGCCCGTCGGGGCTGGGCCAAAAAATCCGACGTCATTAACACAAAACCCCTTAAGGAATTCATAAAGTCCCTTAAAGATGCTCGCTAACTAAAGCCCGCCTTTTGATTGGCAACCCCTTACACGGCCAGTATATTTTTTTGCGGTCTCTCAAGCGAACCTTCTATGATCTAATCTATTGATTTCTTTAAAAGTTATTTGCATTCATCGCTGCTTGAAGACTAGTATTTCATTAAAAAACACTCATGTGAATCCAAAATTTACTTGAATTAACAATGAGAAACCTTTATTGTGAAATTATGTACTAAACTTGTGTTTTTTTAGCAGAATTGTTGGAAGCACGAGCCGGTTAACGGGTATTAGGGTGAGAAGGTGGTGTTCAATTAAAAGGAAAGAAATCATGGGGACCGAATTAAGAAGAATGGGAATTGCTCTATTAAGCCTATTTCTGGCTGTGTGTTTGAGTGGCTGTGGCGGGGGTGGGGGTGATGGCGGTGGCGGTGGAGGGGGAGGTGGTTCCACCCTTAAAGTCCGGTTTGCCTTTGCTGGTAACTTCGATGGCACGGTTTCCGTCTTTGGCGTGGATGCCAATCCCGGGGGCCTGCGTTACCTCGGCTACCTCAAGATCAACGGCTTCGCCGTGCAGGATATTGTGGTCCACCCTAGTAACCATTATGCCTACGTTCTCACATCAGACGGCACGCTCACCGCATTTTCATTTGACAGCCAGAGCGGTGTACTTACACTGATCAATTCGGTTTCTGTCGGCTCCAATCCAAGTGACATCCTCCTAGACGCTGATGGAAAGTTTCTGTACGCTACCAGTAGAGGCAACAGTACCATTTCTACCTACTCAATCGCATCTGCTACTGGCGCCTTAAGCGCTGTCGGCACGCCACTACCTACTGGCGGGGAGCCTGCTAAGATCGCATTAGCCCCTTCGGGACTGTTCGCCTATGTGGCTAATCGCTCGCCTGCTCACATCTCGATCTATACTAGGAATACCTCCACTGGTGTCCTGACACTGTCGGCGACCACGACAACCCTGGGAGACCCGCTCGCGGCGATCATCGTGAACAAGGCTGGCACCTTCGCCTACGTCACGGAAACATCATCGAGCAACAACGTCCACGTCTTAGGCATTGATGCCAGCACCGGAAATCTCACACCTGTTCAAGCCGTGAGCGCCGGCAATACGCCTTTGGACATACGACTGGACAACAATAATGCGTTCGCTTATGTGGCCAATGCCAACAGCCACAACGTCTCGGTCTTCAGCATCAACGCCGGCGACGGCAAGCTGACTTCCGTACAGACGATTGCCAGCGGTCAGGATCCGCGTAGCCTTGCGTTGGATGTCGACAACAAATACCTGTATGTCGCCACATTTCAATCCGTTGATGTCTCGGCCTACACGGTTGATGCGACAACCGGTATGCTGACGCTGATTGACCATTTCCGGGCGCGCAGCGGATTAAACGCTATTGCCCTTAGCCCCAAGGAGGCCAGTTTTGTGACCAGATATGTCTTTGCCCCCGATGGTGATGTGCATGGATATAGTGTGGATACCACGACCGGGACGCTTAACTCACCCACCACCACAGCCGCAGGCACTAATCCCTTACAAATGGCGTTGACCCCAAACAGCCGCTTTGCCTATGTCGTCAACTCAGGTACCATTAACGTCTCCAATTCCAGAAGCATCTCCGTCTTTCAGTTCGATGCGGCTACCGGCACCTTGGGCACCAATGTGCAGACTGTATCACCGCCGAGCACCTGGGACAGCCAAGTTTTGCTTCTCCGAGTCATCGTGGAGCCCTCCGGCCGATTCCTCTATCTGCTCGGCCAACCAAGCACTCTATCGCTGCCTGGCAGGATTGCGGTCTATACTATTAACCAGACCAACGGCACGTTGGGCAGCCCCACAGAATTAAGCACAGGAGCCGGTCCGGAGAATATGGTGATCCACCCGGCGGGACGGTACCTCTATTCCATCAACAGCTTTGGAGACACCATCGCCCTCTACGAGGTGGACGGATCCAGCGGCGCCCTGGCTCTCAAGCAAACCTTCACCCCCGGGCAGGACGGCCAGAGCCTGGGGCGTCCCATGACTCTGGCGTTTCACCCCAATGGGCGATACGCCTATGTCGCGCTGCATGACGACAATGAGCTCGTGCGTTTTTTTATCAATCCATCCAATGGATTTCTTGAGTCTCCTCAACGAACATCCACTGCGCAGATCCCCACGGATCCCCGCCCCAGATACATTGCTGTGGATCCATCGGGTTCTCATGCGTATGCCAGCCATCAGAGCGGGGATGTCTCTACGTGGAATATTGATCCCACCACCTTCAGTCTGAGCTTTGCCGGAACGGTATTGTTGCAGAACCAATCACCCACCTGGATTGCGCCGGATCCGCACAGTCGATTCACCTATATCGTGGTCTCGGGAGGCATTGCACGAGCAACCATAGGACCAGGGGGAGCCTTGAGCGTTCAGGAGACGACGACCACAGGCACAGGCAGTTCTTTTTCCCGCACCGCCACTATCGTCTCGGTCATCCAATAACCGGGGGAGGAGAAGGACAAAGTGATGAATGCGAGATCAAAAAAATTGGGAATGTTGCTGTTCGGCTTTCTCTTGGCTGTAGGGTTGACCGCCTGCGGGGGTGGGGATGGAACCGGAGATCCGTCTCCAGTCGTCATCAGCATAAGCCCTTCCGATGGCTCTGTCATTCTCAAAGGTCAGACCATTGTGATCACGTTTAATGAATCCATGGACATCGTTCGATTCGACCTGGACGGAGTTCTAGACCCAGAGAGTGATGGAGGCCAGTGGTCCACCACGAATGTGGCTAACGATACCTTGACGATCAGTCCGAAAACGCAATGGAGCGTGGATGTCGATCAGTGGGTTTCCGTTGAGGCACAGGATTTGGCCAGCAATAAAATCAGTCTTCTCCGCCTAACCTACCACATCGTGCATGAAATCGTGTATGTGAGTACTCCTACCAATAACGGTAATGATGCCAACCCTGGCACCCAGTCAGAACCAAAAGCAACGATTAAAGCTGCAATTGACAAAGCTGTTACTCTGAAATCATCATTGCCCCCAGCTTTACAACCCTCTGCCCTATACGCCGTCTTTGTATCGGAAGGCGACTACAATGTGAACAGTAACGCTGGAACTGGAAACCAGGTTATCTTAAAGAACGGAATCTCGGTTTTAGGAGGATATTCGGTGGACTTTGGTGAGCGCGATCCAGCAGCCCATGTGACAAAAATCACGGATACAAGTACCGCACCAGGTGCAAGCCACCTCAATCCGAACCGAGCGGTTGAAACCAGTGGTCTCATTGATACCCCCACGATTGTGGATGGATTTACGATCAGGGGTAGTGATCAAGGGAATTATTCTGCGGCCATCTATATCAACGGGGGTGGATTGCCCACGATTCAGAACAACATTATCCTGGGTGGGGGGAACGTCCTTAAGCCATCTTTCTTTTCAATGGGGATTGTCAATTTTGACGGTCAGCCTACCATCCGGAACAACACGATTCATGGGGGAATGGGAGACCGTGTCTCCATAGGAATTCTGAGTGTGGGAGCAAGCTCTTATGCGATTGAAAACAACACCATTGATGGCGGTAACGGGGGAAGAAATTCCTACGGTGTTTGGAGCACCATAGAGTCATCCACAGCCAAGATTCGTAACAACACCATCCATGGGGGAAGTCCGGGTGAAAGTTCATTTGGCATTCAAAACGAAGGCGCCTCACCGACCATTCAAAATAACACCATCAACGGCGGCAACGGTTTGACTTTTTCGTACGGAATTCAAAACAAGAGGTTTGACCCTAGCGGCTCTCCATCCTCTCCCACTATCGAAAACAACATTATCTTTACCACAGGACCTGGTTCGGAATACTGTATTCATGAGGCTGAAGCTCTCCACGTTGTGGAGCCTGTGTCGCTTCGGAATAATGACCTGTTCGGCTGTGGCACTGCACTCTATTTCGATGAAGCGGCAAACAACTTGACCTCCATTGCTGATGTTAATGCCCTCACGGATACCACAGCCACTGGCAATATTTCAATCGATCCGGTTTTTGTGGATCAGGCCGGAGGGGACTGGTATCTTTCATCTTCCTCGCCAACGGAAGTGAAACAGGGAGGCTTGGATCTTTCTGGATCATTCACAACTGATAAAGACGGTTTCACCCGCACCATCCCCTGGTCCATAGGTGCGTACGAGCTGGACTAACCACGCTGAATCTAATAGGTATCTAGAAAAATGGAGATTAAGAAACAATTTGTTAGAAGATGGAACGTCGTTTTATTCAACTTTTTGTTGGCCATTGCTATGACCGCCTGCGGCGGGGGTGATAGCGGCGGGCCTGCCACGGGGCGGTTCGTGGATGGGCCGGTGGAGGGGCTTCGGTATAGCACCCCAACCCTCAACGGGGAGACCAACGCCCACGGGGAATTTCGGTATCAGTCAGGGGAGACGGTGAGCTTTTATGTGGGCGATATCCTGGTGGGTCAGGCGCCGGGAGCGGCCACGATTTCGCCCTTTGATTTGGCTGGTGGGGTGCCCCCTCAGGCAGCGGCCGACATCTATCGGGAGGTGAAACTGGTTAATAACCTTCGGCAGGCCACCCCGCTGGAGATTGCGGCTAACATTGCGGTGTTTTTGCAAACCCTGGACGAGGACGGCGATCCGACCAATGGGATTAAGATTCCGGCCACGATGCACACACTCGCCTCAGGTGCAAGCCTGAATTTCAAGCAGAAAATGGTTTCATTTCCCAAGGACTTCTCGTTCCGCAAGCTGGTTGCGGCTGGGCGTGCTGAAGGGCTTTGGGGCGGGTCACGGGCCATTCGCAACACATTCTATGCACTGGATGCCCTGTACTCTGGGCTAGGCCTCACACCGTCGATCGCGGCTGTGTCTGTACAGGAAAACGATAATCCCCCCGTAGGCTCGGTGGATAGCCGAACAACTATGACCTACGATGCCAATGGGAACCTGACACAGCGCGAGATCGATTTTGCTCCCTTCGGCTCGGTGAATAGCCGCCAGACCTACACCTACGATGCCAATGGCAACCTGAGACAGTACGAGATCGATAACGCCCCCCTAGGCTCGGCGGATTTTCGCGAGACCAGGACCTACGATGCCAATGGGAACCTGACACAGCGCGAGTTCGATAACCCCCCTTTAGGCTCGGTGGATAGCCGAACAACTATGACCTACGATGCCAATGGTAGCCAAACACTATTCGAGCAAGATAGCTCCCCCCTAGGCTCGGTGGATAACCGCCAGACTATGACCTACGATGCGAATGGGAACCTGATACAACAGGATGCCGATTTTTCTCCCGTAGGCTCGGTAGATTTCCGCCAGACCAGCACCTATGATATCAATGGCAACCTGACGCAGCTCGAGACCGATTTTGCCCCCGTAGGCTCGGTGGATAACCGCCAGACTATGACCTACGATGCGAATGGGAACCTGAAACAGCGCGAGACCGATTTTGCTCCCCTTGGCTCGGTGGATAGCCGTGAGACATACAGCTATGACGCCAATGGCAACCTGACGCAGCGTGAGACCGATAATGCCCCCCTAGGTTCGGTGGATTTCCGAGAGACATACAGCTACGATGCCAGTGGTAACCTCACACTGCGGGAGGGTGATAATGCTCCCCTAGGCTCAGTGGATAACCGTGAGACTTACACCTACGATGCCAATAGTAACCTCACACTGCGGGAGGACGATAATGCTCCCCTAGGCTCAGTGGATTTTCGCGAGACCTGGACCTACGATGCGAATGGGAACCTGACACAGCGCGAGACAGATTTTTCTCCTGTAGGCTCGGTGGATAGCCGCATAAGCTACACCTCTACAGCCGTTAACCGGTGGACGGTACTGCTCCGTCCTCCCGAGGACACATAGGGGAAGAAATTTATGGGAAATCAACTGAGAAGAATAGGAATTGCACTATTTTGCTTATTTCTGGCTGTGAGTCTCAACACTTGCGGTGGCGGTGGGGATGGTGGCAGTGGCGGGGGAGCGGCGCAGGTCTTTCCACGGTTTGCCTACGTAGCGAATTCTTCTGATGATACGGTATCCATCTATAGGGTCGACTCAGCCACCGGCCAACTGCACCATCGCGGCTATGTGTTCGCGGGAGATAGGCCTAATTCGGTGACGGTGGATCCGTCGGGTCGGTTTGCCTACGTTGGCAATGTCCTTTCTGATGATATTACTACTTTTAGTATTAATCCCACCACCGGGGCGCTCACAGAGGTGGGCACGGAGGTAGCGGCGGGCGATCAGCCGTACTCGGTAACCGTAGATCCGTCAGGGCGGTTTGTCTACGCTGCCAATTTCGTCTCTGACAACGTGACCACTTTTAGCATCAACCCCACTACTGGTGCGCTGACCGAGGTGGGGACGGAGATAGCGGCAGGTGATGGCCCATCGTTCGTGACCGTAGATCCGTCAGGGCGGTTTGCCTACGTTGTCAACAAGGACTCAAACAATGTGACCACCTTTAGCATCAACCCCACTACAGGAGAGCTGACCGAGGTGGGGACGGAGATAGCGGCAGGGGATGTGCCATGGTTCGTGACAGTGGATCCGTCGGGTCGGTTTGCCTATGTTGCTAATGCTGGCTCTAATAATGTGACCACTTTCAGAATCAACCAAGCCACAGGAGAACTGACCGAAGTGGGCAGCGAGGTTCCAGCAGGGGATGCCCCGCGATCCGTAACAACCACTAGTACAATTCAGTAGAGCGAATAGCACTCTCTAGCTTGATCGATGTTTGTTCAAAAATACTAAAATTTCTATTTAATCCCTTTGGCGTGGACGAGGGTGGTGGTTTTGATGTAGATACCTAAAATGGAAAGCACGTGCCTGTCGATTCTCACGTCATAGAGGGTCTGAACCCCGTAGCGGCTCTTGGCATCGTCAATGGCTTTCTCGATGCTTCGATCCATCACATCGAGTGAAGGGTCTGCTAGGAAACCAAGGAAGCTAAGCCCCAAGAAACTTCCCAGGGGGATGACGATCCTTGTTTTTTCACTCATCCCTTCAACCTCGATCGCCTCTTTCCCCTTGCTCAAGTCGATGACATCTCGACGGGTCAATGATAGGTAAAAAATCGGTACGGTATAATTCTGATATGCAAGGATGCTGTGGGGCAGTTCAATTCCTTCACTCTTCGTACTGCTGCTGTGAGGTCCAAAGGCCCATGTTTGGCCGATGGAAATAAAGCTCAACAAAAATGCTACGCCCACAAGCCTAATGACCTTCATAGGTGAGAACTGAACTCGTTCAGATACATGTGAGACAGAAATAAGCTATAAAGAGGGGTTCAATGAAGAAGGAGGAACCCCTCACATGCGTGTTTTCGGACTGATTCGGCAATTTCAACGACTGTCCCGCTA
>Ga0187892_10001533_pt1 | contig 52215 bp, 50 predicted proteins | sample MA1701073metaG_FD_139345 | JGI IMG/M metagenome (GOLD analysis project Ga0187892, IMG submission 139345) | Bio-ooze microbial communities from a basaltic lava cave in the Kipuka Kanohina Cave System on the Island of Hawaii, USA - MA170107-3 metaG ...
AGCCCACCTCGAGAGGGTGCATTCGACGTGAACCGATCCAAAACGTTCATTGAGAGACTCAAAAAAACACCGACGAGAAGGCTTCTTTTCGAAAACTTGGGTTTTTCAGCAGCCTGCTAGGCGTAGCAAGCGGAGCCCAAAGAAGCGAGGTCAATGGTTCGATGGAAGTCGAGTGCGGAGAGAGAACAGTGAATCAATGACTGATCAACAGCCAAATAACGTAACTCAGTCCGAGCATGGCTATGAAAAGGCCAATGTTCAGCACCCGGCTCAGTCTGTTAGCACGATACCAGCGCCCGCATTCATAGCACGAGGTTGACTGCCGTCTAACCTCTGCTTTGCACGCTGGGCATTTCATAGTCTTCTGCAAGACAATTCAGCAGCGCCCGGTGCCATACCTATATCCCGCTATCGACTCCTGACTTCTCCATCCATTGGCGAGCTCGCAACCCCTCATTCAGCGGGGCCGCAGACCCACCAGTTATCTACAAACACAATTCGAGAGGCACGCTCTGCCGAGGCAACTTGAGCTCGAGACAAAGTCAGCCGCGTTTAGTTTTTGACGGATAGTGGTCCGCGATGTACTGCTTCAGCTCGTCTTCTGAAACGCGGATTCGCAAAGGGACGATCTGTTCCGTTGTCTCAAACGCCAGATCCCGCTTCAGTTTTGAGAAACAGAGGTCAGGAATATCCTGGAACTTGAACCGGCTGGATGCCAGAGACTGGTGGTCAACGCTTAACTGAAACTCGCGATCCTGCTTCAGCGTCTCGATAACACGGAATGAGTAGGTGCGACATTGTAAGTTTTGTTCAAAACCCAGGAACTGAATATTCATCAGGAAGTCCTCTTTGGCAGACTGGCCCGTCTGAGAACTACCCTGTTAGATCTTCACCACATTTTCGGCCTGAAGTCCTTTAGGGCCCTGCTTCACAGTGAACTCAACCGCCTGGCCCTCATTGAGCGATTTAAACCCGGACTCTTGTATGGCGTTATGGTGGACGAAGACGTCTTCCCCAGACGCTCGCTGGATGAAGCCGAATCCCTTTTGATTGTTGAACCACTTCACAGTGCCTTGTTCTTTCATACGATCCTCTTTCATTGAACTGAAAAACTCTTGACCATTTTGTCCCAATCAATCGCCCGGCAGGTACAAGAAAAGAAAAAGGCCACAAAATCATGACTTTTGTGGCCCTTGGTTTCCTGCACAGCACAAAAACTGATTAAGACGGATTCAAGGTAGTAGACAACAGACCGAATTGCAATGAAATAGTTCGGCTGCGGCTCTATTCGACTTGAACCTCTATGGGCGGACATTTCTCGGTGGCTTCCAACGACAGTCCGATAGGGCTCTCGGCCACCTGCAACTGACGAAGCTTCTTCCGCGGACGCCTCCACTGGTCTCGAATACCCTGATACACCAAACTCCCAATAGTGGCGGAATTTTGCACCAACAGCTTGATCCAGGCCCAACGGGTCATTTGGGGGAAGTAGATGCCTCGGAACAGCAGGCGCGCGACAAAGTGCATCACTTGGTGTCCAAACGTACTTTGGTTTTCGCGCAACCAGTGCTGTGCTCTGCGAAAGGCGGCGGGGTTATAGCAGTAACTCCAGGCGCGGCGCACTTCGTCTTCCGCCTCGTCGCCTGAAAGGCCTTTGGGAATATAGGCTGCCTTGAAGGCCCTAAAATCGAGCCAGTGTTCTGGCCGAGTGAGGCGTCCTTCCTCTCGCAGACGATCGTACAACGGCGTCGCCGGATAGGGAGTGAGGATTCCAAAAACTGGCAGACCAGGAGGCCAGGTATCGATTTGCTGATAAGTCTTCGCCGAAACGCCCTTCCGATCTCCCTCCATGCCAAAGATGAAAGAAGTAATGGCATAGAGCCCATACTTGGCCAGCAGGCTCAGGATGGCCGCGTACTCCTCCGGCTTGTTGAATTCCTTGTGAGCGACTTTGAGGCTATCGGTATCAATGGACTCCAAGCCCATAAAGATCCAGCGGCCGCCGCTGGCAGCGATCAGCTGCACGAGCTCTTCGTCTCGCAAGAGGTTCATGCTGATTTGAGCGATCCAAGGGATGCAAGCATCTCGCGCGATCATGTCGCGCAGCAAAGACTTGGTGCGCTTGCGGTTGATGGCAAAGTTATCGTCAATGAAGAAAACGTTCACCAAAGCATTCTCGCGTTTGGCCAGGGCTTTCAATCTCAGCAATTCTTCGATGACATTCTCGTTTTCACGGAAGCGAATCTGATCCCCAAAAAAACCTGTCACAGTGCAAAACTCGCATCCATAAGGACAGCCTCGCCCGGATTCCACCGGGACCACGTAGACTCCGTCATAGTTCAGATTAAGACGCTTGAGCCATCTCTTGGCCGCTCCCGGAACGAATCTCATGAGATCGAAAAGCGAGAGGTCGATCTCATCCCATGCCACCACCGGATAGTCTTTGAGGTCAGGCTTCATGTCCTTCCCGCCGATTTGGACTGGCTGGTATACGGGCTGTAATTGGCCGCGGGCCGCGTCACGCACGACGAGGGGCCAGGTATCATCGGCTTCTCCAAGCACTACGGCATCAGCGTACCGAGGATGGCCCGTTAGACCCAGAGGTTCGTCAGGCACCTCTGTCACGTGAGGCCCGCCCATCACAATCGGCACTCGCGTGACCTCGCGAATGGCCGCAGCCATTCGATAAGCTTTTTGGGCCATGCGCGTCATGAAGCCCATGCCGACAAGGTCCACGCTGTTGTTGCGAATGAAATCTACCAGCTCCTGAGCGCTATACTGCATGGCGTTTCCGTCGATAATACTGACCCGATGCTCCTGCGGTGTCAGTCTCTGCAGTACGAACGGCCAAAGCTGGGGAACAAAATTGTTTGTGACTTGGTTGTCAGGGACATACAAGAGGATATGCATCGAGGTTCCCTTCGGCGAAGTGTGTCGCTGTTAGAAGGAAGTAACCGAGGCCAAGCTAAAAACTCTCAAGGATTGAATCCCTCCAAGTTCTGCACATCCGCCTTAGGCAGTTTCGGCGTTGCAGTTCAGGCCTCAACTGACCGGCCGGCACCAAGGCCGACACAGGAACCTAAAGAGCTGATGCGAGGTCTGCACACTATCACGGACGTTACCGGCGAGACAATGGTATTGTCCAGCCGATGCGTTGCCGCCTGAGCAGAGTCAGCCGATGGCTGAAGGTTCCTCCATAGATACATGAAAACCCCCTGGTTGCGGTTCACAAAGCCCCGGCCTAGAATAGCGAAGCCTTGGGGGCAGGTGCCAAGCTTTCAGACGACGCCTGCCGATCACAGGCCAGCTTGAGGGCTGGTTCACACGCTGCGATGCTCTTTCCCGATGGACAGCCTGCGTCGCTCCGTGGAGGCGTTAGCACCGACATAAGCAGAATTGGCAAGGTAGCAAAATGGCTGAGACTTGGAGACAGTGGGAAGGCCTGGTCGCAGATGGAAAATTCCACCTCCGCCAGTACCTGGGTGGCTCCGACCACAGTGCCGTGTTCCTCACGGAACTCGGTGAGCAGGGACTCCAAAAAGCGGTGATTAAACTTATTCCGGTGGATACGGCGAACGCGGAGCTCCATTTCTCCCGATTTAAGCTTGGCGTGAGAGTGTCACATCGGCATTTGATTCAGCTCTTTGCCGTGGGGCGATGCCGCCTGGGTACTACCGAGCTGCTCTACGTTGTGATGGAGTACGCTGATGAAGACTTGTCGCAAATTCTTCCACATCGGCCGCTAACGCCAGCGGAGGCACGCGACATGCTGAAGCCGGTGCTGGAAGCCCTTGCGTACCTTCACAGCCACGGCTTCGCGCATGGTCGCATGAAGCCCGCCAACATCATGGCTATCGATGATCAAATAAAAGTTTCGAGCGACGGAATCTGCCTGACGGGCGAATCAAGCACCAGGCTGGGCGGGCCGCCAGGCGCTTACGACCCTCCCGAGGCAGCAAGCGGAAGGATGTCTCCGGCTGGCGACGTTTGGGCGCTTGGCATGACGTTGGCCGAGGCCCTGACGCAACGCATCCCTGTCCCGGAAGAGTCAGGTCAAGGAGATCCAATGCTACCGCAGGCACTGCCGCCGCCATTCCTTGATTTGGTGCGTCATTGTTTGCGCTCGGACCCGCAGCGGCGGTGGACGGTAGCCGACATCGCCTCGAGGTTGGAGCCAGCCCCGCCGATACCACCGCAACAGACAATTGCCAAGACGAAAGTACCCTTCACGAAGTGGCGCTACACGATCCCAGCGGTCGCTGCCCTGGCACTGGTAATAATGCTGGTGAGCCCAAGGATACTCAATCGTCGCCCAAAGACTCACCAAACCACTTCCATTGCGCCCAAGCCGCCAGGGGTTCAGCCAAAGCCGGAGCAGACACTCGTGAAACCTGAAACGGGACCGCCCTCAAGAGGATCCGGCCTTGAAGGGCGACGCTCCACTGGCACGGTCCTCTCGCCTGCCCCTCTTCGATCCGAGGCCAGGATGAAGCCATCCGCGGGTGGTCTTGTCGCGGGTGAAGTCCGTCAGCAAGTCTTGCCGGACGTGCCGCAGTCCGCTCGAGACACCATTCAAGGCAAGGTGAGGGTCAGAGTCAGAGTCGCTGTTGATCCGTCAGGAAGCGTCACGGGTGCAACGCTGGACTCTGCTGGACCCAGCAAATATTTTGCAAATCTGGCTTTGCAGGCCGCACAGCGCTGGAAATTCGGGCCGGCCAGTGTGGATGGTCAGCCTGTTTCTAGTGAATGGACTCTGCGATTCGAGTTTGGGAGAACGGGAACCAAAGTGATTCCGTTGCCAGCAGCACCATAGACGGAAGCCGCCGAGCTCTAGAAATACTTCTCTATCGGCCACGAAAACCAATCATTCAACAGCAGTTACTATACCTATTGAGAAGCAGCTAATCTCTGGTCAGGGGAGTTTTCTCCGCGCTTAGCCGATTATGCGACGGAAACAAGAATTCAGTTCTTGTTTCATCCGCGTCGCGTAGGGTGCGTCGCGCCTGCCGACGCACTCACTCTATGGGGATATTCAAGGGCGAAGCCCTTGGCTACGCTGCAGACTACAAGAAAGTTGACTGGTACCGCCTTCACTCTCAATGAAATTTGAGATTTCGGCTGTTAGCCGTACAACCCTCCATTACCCAGCGCGCTTCTCAGAAGGCAGAAACGGTTCCAAAAAAGGTGAAAGGAGAGTACCTAATCATGTTGCGATCAAGAATCAGCAAATCGGCCGCTGTAACCATTGCGGTTTTGTTTGGTTGGATGACACTGAGCTCGACTATCGCCTTGGCCGAACGGCGGTGTGACAATCGAAAGCGTGATTCGCGGTACGTTGACCGAGGACGAAGAAGCCAAGGTGCCTTCAACCGCATCAACCGCGATCAACGTTACTATCGAAGCAGCAACAATTCTCAGTATCGACTATACGACCGCGACCGGAACTATGCTCGGTATCGGGACTCGAATCGTTACCGGGATCGTGATGACTATCGGTACTATGACCGTGAGCGGAGCGACGGAAAGTCTGCGTTGATCATTGCTGGCAGCACCAGTGCTGGAGCTGCGGTGGGCGCTATTGCTGGCGGAGCTAAGGGCGCCGCGATCGGAGCAATTACCGGAGGCGTAGCTGGCCTTATCTACGATCGCCACACTGATAACCGGCGATGACCGCTTTTGGCCGTTCAGATTCCATGTGTCGCATCACCTGCTAAGGGGGGCATCTGGAGGCAGTGGCCCACTGGCTCTGCTGCCTGAGAGCGCCTCCTTTAGAGAATCTTCCCCAATTACGACAACCTAGCCGAGAAGCAGGCACCCCGCTTGCCCCGACGCGGCGCGCAATCCTTAGCAAACGGGTCTCCCCACCAGGCGTCCCTCCTCGCACCTGAAACGAGAACTAAAACAAACGCAGTAAGTAATGTGAAGTCTGGCCTTTTGTGGTCCGGCGCTACCGAGGCCGAAGGGTTTGCAGGTTTGTCCCCCTTGCCAACCGGGAACCAAGGAGCTCCACCGCTCTCCAAATGTACCAGCGCGGACCACTGGTTGCGCAGGTGTACACAGGACGCTGGTCTGTAACAACAGTGCGTTTGCATTAGTCGGGAAGTATTCTGACGCTGATGTTCTTGTAAAGCACCTTGCTCTTGGGGTCATGTCCCTGAAGCGCGAAGGTCCCGCTTGAAAGTTTCCGTCCCAGATGATTCTCTGGCGGCTTCACGTTTTCCAACTCCGTGTAGTCGGCGATCAGCTTGTCATTGACATAGGTCCGAATGTGTTTGCCCTGCACCAGGATGCGCTCGGTAAACCACGTGTTGTCTCCGGCAGGCGCTTCCCGCACATCTTGGATGTCATAGAGGCCACCAGTACGCTTCCAGTCGGTATGGCTGTTGTTGACTTGGACCTCGAAGCCCTTGTCAGGGAATCCCTGTTCCTGGTAGATCGTATGAAAATAGATGCCGGAGTTCGAGCCGGGCATTGTCATCACATCCGCTTTGAACTCGAAGTTCGTGAAGTTGTGTTTCGCAACCGGTCCAACGTAGAAAAGATGAGAGCGGGGACCGTAGACCACGATTGCACCATCTTCGACGCTAAACGTGCCCTGCTTTTCGCTAGCCTTCCACCCGTCCAATGATTTGCCGTCAAACAAGGAAATCCAGTCATCGGCTTGAGCGCCCTTTCTGACTCCCGCAGATACGGCAACTAGGATCAATAGCAGAGAGCTGAATCGTTTCATCGGTTTTCTCCTGTTAGCAATAGAGTGTTAGCCCTGCGGCGCCGTGTGGATGTTGCCTTCTAATACTGGTCATCACAGGTTCTCAATCCCACGACGACTTGTTTCATTTCCGAAGACCCGTCGAACCTTCGCGCAACCGCTGACTGCAGCGCTGCGCGGTACAATCAAACCATGATTTATTGGCAGTAAACAATGATAGCTTTTCTGCAAACCGCCGCGGAGGTCTCCCAGATCTGGGCAGCCAGGTCGGGAGAGGGCACCTCTTCCCGTTTCTGAATTACCTGGATACGGTCTCAGCCATGCGCCTCAGAGGACTGGGTGGGCAAGGGGATCTGAGCAGGAGAGTTTTGCTAGAACGGAAAAGGCAGTTTCGAGTGGATGTCCACTGTGAGCCTCGACTGCCCTGCAGTCCTTGCTTCGTTCAGGAAACATCCTGTACAGTCCTACAATTCTGCGCGCCCGCACAAAGGAGTTCCGATCTCCTATGGGTTTCTCCACGATTTTCAGCTTCAAGAATGGCTTCTACGGCATTCGCTTAGCTTGTGCGTGTTCCCTATTCCTCATGTCAGCAATCGCCGCTTCCGGGACTCATGGCCAAGCTTCTCAACAACCTCCTTCCGATTCACCGACGCGGAATTCCGGCACTGGGCAGCAAGATTCCACATCCGCCGAGGAAAACCCCAATCGGCCGGACGCCCTCGGCCCTGCAACTGATCTCAACAAGCGGACGGAACTCAATCTGCTTGGCAAGACCAACGCAGCAGGCGGTGAGAGCCGTCGTAATGAAAATGTTCAGTTCAACCTCATCGATAACAATGCTCTGAAGGAGTTGAATATCCGGCTGGGGACAACAGCAACCCTCATTGAGGAATTCAAGCCGAATCGCAGCTATTTCGGAGCCGAATTCGGCAACAGCCCCACCACTCCCCTTCATCTCACCGGTTCCAGCAAGAGTGACTTTCATGGCCGAGTCTATGAATCTCACCTGAACAGTGTCTTCAGCGCCCGATCCTTTTTTCAGGTGGGTGATGTGAAACCGGCGCGGGAGAATGACTACGGGTTTGCGCTCGGAACTTCGCTGTGGCGCTCGTCAGCTTTCTTTGTTCAAGGTAGCCAGCAAAAACTGCGCGGAAACGTGAACGGCAATGTGCTAGTCCCTCGCGCTGATGAGCGTACTCCGCTTACGAACGACCTGGCTACCCGGTTAATTGTCCTGAGATTTCTCAGTGCCTATCCTGCCGAATTACCCAATCGCACCGACATTAACGAGCATGCGCTGAATACCAACTCTACTCAAAAAATCGACAACGACAATCTCAACGTGCGACTCGACCAGAGGCGGGGCACCAAAGATCTGTTCTTCTTGCAGTATGCTCTGACCTCTCAAAAGGTGGCCGCCTTCCAGTTGGTGGCAGGTCAGAATCCTGATACACGGACGCTGTCACACCAGGCACGAATCACTTGGAACAGGCAAGTGTCAGCTCAAGCGGTGACCGACTTATCGGTTGGCTTTGATCGGGTTGGGTCACTGCTGGTTCCGGAGAAAAACGCCGTTGGCCCAATGGTATCGGTCAGCAACGCTCTGGAAACACTGGGCCCTTCCGGCATCATTCCGATCGACCGGGCGCAAAACCTGTTTCGCTATGCCGGGCAGTTGCGCCAGGTGAAGGGAATGCACACGTGGAACGCCGGTTTCGAACTACTGCGGCGCCAGCTCAACGGTCTGGAGACAGACTCTTATCGAGGATACTTTTCGTTTGGCAACGATTTCGGCCGGGATGCGATTACGAATCTACGGCTGGGAACGCCCACCCAGTACCTCTTGGCTCTCGGCAATTTCGGCCGCGGCTTCCGCAATTGGGACATGCACTATTTTGCAGGGGACACCTGGCGGCTTCATCCGCGCCTAGCTTTGAATTATGGTCTTCGCTACCAACCGGTCCTGCGGCCCGGCGAGGTGAATCATCTCAACACACTCCCATACTCCGGCGACTGGAACAACCTGTCACCCTTTTTCGGAATGGCGTATCGCCTGCCAGGTGAGTGGGGATCACTGCGAGCTTCCTACGGCTTGCAATATGGACAGATTTTCCCTGTGACTTTTCAACAAGTCCGTTTCAGTCCACCGCTCAATCTCAAGATTGTGGTGCCAAACCCAAGTCTCGCTGCGCCGTTGCAGGACTTTGAACTGTCGAACCCGAATATTCGCAGCACAACGTACGTGCTCGACCCGGAACTCGTCACCCCTTATTCGCATCAATACAACTTCAGCTGGGAGACGGCCATTGCGGGCGACTGGCACTTTCAGCTGGGCTATGTCGGCAGTCGCTCACATAAGCTTCTGTTGATGTGGTACACCAATCGTGCCAATCCAGTTCCTGGAATCCCTCAGACCACGGCTACGGTTAACCTGCGCCGTCGTGATCCACAGTACGCCGAGATTCGCAAGGTGATCAACGGCTCGATTGGCTACTTCGACGCCGCGCGAATCTCTCTCGTTTTGCCTCGCTGGCATGGCTGGTCTTTGAACGCCAGCTACTGGTTCGCCAAAGCAATCGATCTCGGAAGCAGCTACACGAATACGGCCTACTACACGGATTCTCAGATTTCGCGAAGCCAGTCAGAGTTTGACCAATTCCGGGATATGAAGGGTTTGAGCGATTTCGACCAACCCAGCGCCTTTCTGGTCAGAAGTGCCTACATATTTCCGGCTTTGAATACTCGCTTTGCCTGGCTGCGCGGCATGCTTGGAAGTTGGACTCTTTCCTCTGTCGTCCTGTTTAAGCAGGGCACTCCGTTTACTGTCACCTCAGGATCTGACGCACCTGGTTTTGGCAATGTGGACGCTAACGGTGGCGACCGTCCTAACCTTGTTGATCCCTCGGTTCTGGGCCGCACTGTGAGTCATCCAGACACCTCAAGACAACTCCTTCCCCGCTCTGCCTTTGCCTTCATCCGTCCAACCGACAGGGCCGGCAACCTGGGCCGCAATGTCTTTCGCAAAGGCGGCATTCGCAATGTCAACGGAGCGCTGTCCAAGAACTGGAGCCTGAGTGCGGAGAAGCAGCTGATGTTTCGAGCGGAATCGATCAACCTTTTCAACACCCCACAGTTCGCCGAGCCTGGCCGCGATTTGGTCAATCCGAACTTCGGTCAAATCACCAACACACTGAACGACGGGCGCACCCTTCAGTTTCTGCTTCAGTTCAGCTTTTGACCCTCGGTGTTGGCTCCAGCAAAAGACACTCTCCCCAGAGTTGTTTCGTTTCACGGCAAGCTACAATTCCCAGGCTGTGGCAAGAAACGCCGGCCCGAGTGGCTAGCAGGGATTCATCTCAGGATCCAGGTCGATGAGAGTGCTTTCTCGAATGACTTTCAGGTATTCCCTGCGGAAGGGTATCATGGGAAATGTTGTTGGCGTCTGAGTTGGCAGGAACATTTCGTTAAGAGGGATCTGTCATGCCCGGCTTTGGAGAAAGATCACAGAAAGGACCGGAATCGGAAGGCGGTTCCCGGCATGTTCGTCCTTGGGTCTTTGTCGCTCTAGGAGTCGTGTTGGTTGCGGGGGTGGGGATCTCTCTGTACATCAACCGCACCCGAAGCAAAGCGCTGCAGCAAGAAGTTGCCGGCTTGCGCCAGCGGATGGAGGAGATTGACAGCAAAGCAGAATCAGCGCGCTCCCGCGCAACTGCCGCCGAACAAAGCGCGCGACAGTCAGCCATCGCCAAAGACCAAGCCGAAAATAAGAGGGAGGCGGCGGAAGCCGAAGCGAAGCAAGCTTCGGAGATAGCAGAAGAGGCTAAGCAACGGGCTGCTGCAGCAGAACAGGAGAAGCAAGCAGCGGTTGCCGAGGCAGACCGCATTCGCAAAGAGCGGGAAGAAGAACTGAGCCGACTGCAAGAGGCCCTGCAAAAGATCGCCGAGACTCGCCGTACTGCGATGGGGCTGGTAATGAACCTGGATAGCAATGCCATTCAGTTTGAATTCGACAAAGCAGTATTGAAATCTGTGAACCGCGAAGTCTTGAGCCGGATTGCTGGCATTCTTCTCACATCCAAGGGTTATCACATCACGGTTTACGGCCATACTGATGACGTCGGTTCGGAAGCCTACAATCAGGAACTCTCCGAGAGACGGGCCCAGGCTGTGCGTGACTACTTGGTTGAAGCGGGCATCGGTCCCCAAATCATTGCCACAAAAGGCTACGGAAAAACCAACCCTTTGCTGGCGGGAAAAACTCCTCAAGCCCGAGCCAAGAACCGGCGTGTGGAAGTTGAGATTGTCGATACAATCCTCAACTTTAGCCTTCCAAAGTAGGCTCATCCTCAAGGCGCATCGGTCTGCGCTCAACCGCACTAAAGGCGGAACGGGAAGGGCACAGCATGGAGACAGTTACCATTCAATTCTCTCCGGCCATGTGTGTCCGTTGCGGGCTGGCCGAGTCCGCCGGCGGGCAGCGGACAAACGGAGAGCTGCTTGAGTCTGGAAAAGAATGAGGCATCCTTTGCAGGCAACAAGTCGCACCCTCGGCTTAAATCAAAAAGGAGGAAATGAATTCCGATGGCGTTTGTTCCCGGTAGATCGACGCGGCGAGAGTTGTGCAGAGATGTTCGGCAGGTCAAAGCAGTTTTTGGCAGATACGCGAGTACAGTGACTCGCTATTTGCCTTTCCAACCCTTAGCTTGGGCACGAATCGTCCTGTGGATGACGCTTTTCATGCCTCTCGCCGCACACGCTGAGAACTGGACCGAGTTTCGAGGGCCGACCGGGCAGGGACATTCTCGCGAACATGGCCTTCCCCTAACTTGGAGCGAGACGGAGAATGTGAATTGGAAAGTCCCCATTCCGGGCAAGGGATGGTCTTCACCGGTTATCCTGGGTGATCAACTCTGGCTGACAACCGCCATGGACGAAGGGCGCTCGTTGCGTGCGATTTGCCTCAACCGGGAGACAGGCCGAATCGAGCACAACGTGGAGGTCTTTCAGCTCGCCGACCCAGGACCCGTTCACCAAAAGAACAGTCACGCCTCACCCACGCCCATTCTGGAAGGAGATCGAATCTACCTGCACTTTGGTTCCCATGGCACTGCCTGCATCACCCGGTCAGGCCAGATCGTGTGGAAGACACAGGAACTCAAATACTACCATCGCCATGGTCCAGGCGGATCCCCGGTCGTGTACGGCGATTTGCTGATTGTCAGCTGTGATGGCTACGACATCCAGTTCGTGGTAGCACTAGACAAACGAACGGGCAAGATTCGTTGGAAGAGTCCGCGTAAAGGCTATCAGGCCTACACCACTCCGTTGACGGTTCAAGTACAAGGCAGAGACCAACTCATCAGCCCGGGAGCTCTTCGGGCTGTTTCGTATGATCCACTGACTGGGAGAGAACTCTGGTGGATCCGCTATGGCGACGGTTATTCTAATGTCCCCCGCCCTATTTGCGGGCACGGCTTGGTTTTTATCTGCTCAGGGTTTGAGCAGGCGGTGCTCTTAGCTGTGCGTCCCGACGGACAGGGGGATGTAACGGACACTCATGTGGCCTGGAGCCTAAAGCGGGGGGTTCCTTTGACGCCGTCGCCGCTACTGGTGGGCGATGAGCTCTACCTGGTTAGCGACAACGGAATCGCTTCATGTCTCGACGCCAAGACAGGCAAGACCCACTGGCAGCAACGCATTGGAGGCAACCACTCGGCCTCGCCGATTTATGCGGATGGTCGTATTTATTACCTCAACGAAGAGGGTGAGTCTGTCGTGATTGAGCCAGCCAGGGAATTTAAGAAGCTCGCCACCAATCAGCTTGATGGCCACACTCTGGCCTCGATGGCTGTTTCAGGTAAGGCAATCTTCATTCGAAGTGCAAGCCATGTCTATCGTCTGGAAAATCTGCAAAACCAGACTCCATCAAGAGGGAACCCTGGCGAATAGTGCCCCAATCAGCTGACAGCTTACGGCACACCCTAGGCTGTGAGCTCGATGCGCCAAGCAAGACTACCTGCTGCCGAGGGGCTGCGTCCTCAGGTTTGTGGGTAGAGGCAACTCCATCAGCGCTCTAATGGCTTCCTTCGGCAAGGGGACTTCGGAATTTTTCTGCAGGACCTCCACGGCCCAGCCTCTCATGTAGTTGGCATTTGTTGCCGCTTTGGGATCGGACTTCAGAATCTCGACCGCGAGTTCAACCATTCTGACTCGGGCCGATCGGTCCTGTATCGAGGCATTCAACAGATAGGCTATGCAAATAGTGATAACCGGGAGCAGCACTACCCCCAGTATCTTTGCAAGAACCTCAGCCTTATCCCAGGTGTCTTTCTGCCTTACGTCTGGATTTGCCATTCCTCACCCCTCCTCATTCCTTGACTCCGATTTGCGCAAGGATATCATCTGAGCGTGCTCATCGGGCCCGACTTTGAATCTGTAAGACGGGGCGCAAAACGAACCAGAATCCGGTTGCACAATGACGCGGTAGAATAAGTCGCAATCAAAGGCCAGCAAACTGTCCAGCCGCCACGCCGCGCCACTGGGAATGGGACGATTACGGATCATTGTGCCGCTTGCTTGTCGACTTTAGTTGAGGTGATCGCAGCGGAGCTTTGGCTCTGGCTCAGGCTGTGCCGGTTTGATTCAGTTCTTGCTCGTCTCTGCGCCTTGTAGCGGATTGGCTTCGGTGGCAGGATGGCGATTCTCACACTGCAGTTCAAACATCTTGTTCATGAAATTACTCAGTGACGAAGAACTGTCTTTGCTTGTCCAGGAGTCCTGGCAATTGGGTTTCGCATCCAGCTTGGGAGGTTTTTGGTAGTAGTAGATGGTTTGGGAACCCTGGATTTCCATATCCGGTGCCGCGTACTCGTCGTGCGACTGAAAGGGCGCGTTGTATTCCCGAAGGTAGAGGCCAAGGCCTGAACCGAAAGGCAGCCAGGATCGTGTGATTCCCAAGCCGGGTCTTCCAAGGCCGAAGCCAAAAGCTCCTTGACCGCGAATTCCATGACCACGAATTCCCTGACCCATGATGGCTCCTGGATGCCGGAACGGGGCAGATCCTCTAGTGCTGAAATGGCCACGATCCTTCCCTTCCAGGTGGCTCGCAGACAACAGTCCAGCGAGAAGAACCAAAAAGACTCCCGGTTTCATACGTCCTCCTCCCGTCTGTGCCGCACAGCCTGTTGAGATTCTAAGACATTTGTAAATGAAACTGGAGGACAAAACAGGCGTTCGCTCCGCTTGACGAGTGGTGCTGTCTGCAATGATCAGGACAAACGAAGCCCGGTTGCTAGTCCGTTAGCCCAGGTTATCTGACGTGAGAGCTTGCCCCTCGCGAGCGCCAACAGCGCGACTTCAGACCAGCCTGGGGCAACGCCTCACGAACTGAAGGCCCGATTCACTGTTGGCGGCCTGGACGATCCTAATCGACAAATAGAAACTCATTCGTTCCCATCAGCATTTGGCAGAAGATTCCCAGCGCAGCCTTTTCGGCTTGCTGGGGTTCTGTGTTGGCGTTGAGATAGAGCTGCCTCTGTTTGTCTAGATTCTCCGCACAGATCTTCAGCTCCGATGAAGTGGGTTTCCGGGAAAGTGCCAGCAGGTAGGCCGTTTCAATCCACGCCGAAGAGTTTCGTTCTCCAGCCATGGCGATAACCCGCGCCGCCAGATGCTTGCCGCCTTCCACTATGAACTCGTCGTTCAGCATCGTGAGAGACTGTAGCGGTGTGGCAGAATTGATCCGGCGATTGCAGTTCACCTGGATCACTGGAAAGTCGAAGACCTGGAGAAACTCCAGGGGATAATTTCGCCGGGCCAAGAGATACAGGCTGCGCCGGTATTTGGCATTCGGTGTGGGATCTTTCTCCGAAACGCTTTGCAGGCCCTCCGGACGAGGAGCCAGCATGATGGCCGGCCCGCCCGACGTCCGGTCGAGTTTCCCGCTCGCTGCCAAGACCGAATCTCGAATCACTTCCGCTTCGAGCCGCAGCAGATTCATCCGCCAAAGAAGATGGTTGTCGGGGTCGAACTTTTTTGCCAATGAGGACTCCCCGTCTGCAGGCTGGCGAGACGACTGCCGGTAAACGCTGGAGGTCATGATCTGCCGGTGCAGCCGCTTCAGCGTCCAGCCATTATTCATGAAGTCCACAGCCAGCCAGTCGAGTAGCTCGGGATGTGTCGGTGAAGCCCCCAGCTTGCCAAAGTTGTCGGGCGTCTCCACGATCCCTCTCCCAAAGTGCTGTTGCCAGACCCTGTTCACCATCACGCGGGCCGTCAGCGGATGATCCCGGCTCGTTAGCCAGCGGGCAAACGCCAGCCGGTAGCCGCTGGTTTTTCCTGGCGCATCCGGTGGGCGGAGGATGTCTGATTTCCCAGGATCACTCAGGACCGTCAACGCTCCGGGTTGCACCTTTGGGCCGGGCATTTCCACATTGCCCCGTTGCAGCAACCGCATCGTGCTGGGAGGTCCAACGTCCAGCAGCACCTGAATCTTTTCCAGGGGGCGCCGGTAGCTATTGAGTGTTTTGATTTGCCGGTCGATCTTAGCCTTGGCAAGGCTGTCGACTTCTTTGAGAGCTTTCTCAACTTCCTCCGGCTTGACCTTCAAGCTGTCCCCAAATTTTTTCACGAGAAATTTCTGCACGTCATCCTGCTTGTCCGGTGCAGTGTCCAGAGCCGCCTTGGTTTCGGCGCGGATTTCCCCAGGCAGGTTCTGGAGTTTCGTTTCCAGCAAGCGCTCTTGATACGGTTTGAGTAAGGTGGCCAACTCCTTCTGCAGCTCCGCGATGGGTTTATCCAAATCCGCATTGTGGCGTTTGATCTCTTCCTCATTCGAAGGCGAAACCGTGGCCAGAGTGCGGTTCTTTGGCTGCGTCCAGTTCATCGGGTTGTAGGCCGGAGCAAAGATGGACAAGAACCGGTAATAGTCCCTTTGCGGAATGGGATCATATTTGTGGCTGTGGCAACGGGCGCAGCCCACCGTCAGTCCGAGCAAGCCGGAGGAAACCTTTTCGGCGACGTGGAAAAGAACTTCGTACCGCTCGTGCGGGAGGTTCACAATGTCGGCGTCAGTGTGGTCGTAGACACTGCGCAGGTAGCCGGTAGCCGTCAAGGAGTCCAGCACCTGAGGTGTAAACTTCTTGGCGTTGCGCCAATCCACCAGTTCATCGCCCGCCAATTGCTCCGTGAGGAAGCGATCATACGGCTTGTCTTCATTAAAGGATCGAACCACATAGTCCCGGTAGCGCCACATGCCCTCGTGCACCTCAATGGTCTCCAGAAAAATGTCGGCGCCCGTCACATCAGTGTACCCGGTGGCATCGAGCCAGTGACGTCCCCATCTCTCACCGTATTGTGGAGAAGCGAGCAGCCGGTCAATGAGTCTTTCGTAGGCTCTCGGCCTGGTATCGGCAACAAAGGTTTTGATCTCTTCGGGCGTCGGCGGCAGTCCCGTCAGATCCATGTAAGCGCGGCGCATCAAAGTCTGGCTTGGGGCCTCGGGGAAAAGACTCAATCCTTTGGCTTCAAGCTTGGCCAGGACGAACGCATCAATGGGCGTGCGCACACGATGCTGGTTCTTAACCGTGGGTGCCGGCAGCGCCACGGGCTTGCGAAATGCCCAATACTCGCGATCTTTTGCAGTGACTTCCGGAGCTTCGGCCGGCGTGAACGTTTCTCGCAACGCGGCAACTTGAGGGCGGGCGCTGAAACGGGCTCTGTCGATCCATTGGCGGAGGATCTCAACCTCTGCTGGTGTGACTGCGGCGTTGGTGCCGGGGGGCGGCATCTTGTTGCTGATGATGTTGCGAATCAGCATGCTCTTTTCGGAAGCTCCCTCCATGACAACGGGTCCGGTAATGCCCCCTCTCAAGACAGAATCCAGCGTGCGCAGATCCAGCCTCGCCATCGGGGTTCCCGCACCGTGACAGGAGACGCACTTCGCCGAGAGAATGGGCAGCGCTTGCTTCTCGAACCGTGTCAATTCTTCATCGGGTTCGGTCTCCTCAGCCGGTTTTTCCGACGGCGCTCCGGCTTCGATCCATTTTCGGATAGTCTCAATCTGGGTGTCTGTGAGAGTCAGCTTGAATGCGACCGGGGGCATGGCACGTGTGGATACCTTCTGGAACAGCAGGCTCTTCTCGGACGATCCTTTCACCACCACAGGCCCGTTGAGACTGCCTCTCAACACTGAGTTCACGGTGCGCAAATCCAGGCCCGCCTGAGTGTAGATCGAAGTCCCACCGTGGCAGCTCAGACAGTTGGCCGTGAAGATGGGAAGAACGTCGCGTTCAAAGGTTATGGCTTGTGCGGAGGCGGCACTCGCAGAGAAGAGCATCCCGATGGCGAGATTCAGCAATACGGAGAACTTTGACATAAGGATCCCTCGGAGGGGGGTCATGCTCGGCAGTCCTGAAAAGGCCTGTCAAGCTCGAAAGCTCGCCCATACGAGCAAGCAGATTCCATGTGCACCCGACAACTACAGACCTTACGCGATTTCCGGTGGTTTCTTTAGCAGCCCGCCAACGACTCTGGCACCGGTGATGCTGAATTCTGTCGGCGTCTCTTCGCGTCCTCCATGCGGGTACGTGAGTCTTTCGTGATCGAGACCTAAGAGGTGGAGGAGCGTCGCCTGCAAGCTCGGAACGCTGACGCGATTCACGACGGCCTTGTAACCGAAGTCGTCAGTCTGGCCATAGACCAAACCATTCTTGAATCCACCCCCGGCAAACCAGAGACTGAAGGCGTTGCGATTGTGGTCGCGGCCGCCGGAGTGTTGCGTGGTTGGCAATCTTCCGAATTCGCCGGCCCACATGACGATGGTACTGTCGAGCAGTCCGCGGCTCTTGAGGTCCTTAATCAGCGCGACGCTGGGCTGGTCGCTCTTGGCACAGATCTTGGGCATGTCTTGCTTGATTTGATGATGATGGTCCCAAGGTTGTCCCTCGCCCACGAAAACCTGCACGAAACGAACTCCGGACTCGACCAATCGCCGGGCCATCAAACAACGGGTGCCATAGCTCGCCGTCACCGGGTTGTCCAGGCCATAGAGCTTCTTGGTGGCTTCCGACTCGGTAGACAGGTCGAGCACTTCCGTTGCCGCCAGTTGCATGCGCGCGGCTAATTCGTAGTTCTGAATACGGGCTTCCAATTCGGATTCCCCCGGATGGTTCCTCTGGTGTTCGAGGTTTAGTTTTGCCAGCAGATTGAGGCCCTCCCTTTGCACCCCCGGTGGCAGGGGTTCGGCCGGCCTCAAATGATGAACCGGTGTTCCAGCCGAACTGAATTCGACTCCCTGATAGAGAGCAGGGAGCCAGCCGCTCGACCAAAGGATTTTGCCGCTGACGCTGTACCCTTCTGGATCACGAAGCACGATGTAGGCAGGAAGGTTCTGATTCTCACTTCCCAAGGCGTAGGTGATCCAGGAGCCAATCACGGGTCGTCCCGGAAAAATTTTGCAGCTCAGAAGCATGTTCAGACCTTCGGGGTGGTTGTTATGCTCGGTATGCATCGATCGAATGAGACACAGCTCATCGGCAACCGTGCCCAACTGAGGCAGCACTTCTGAAATCTCCATGCCGCATTCCCCATGCCGGCGGAACTCAAACGGACTCGGGAGCAGCAAGTTATGATTGTTGGGCTGATGGATCTCTACGCCGTCTGGATGAGGCTGGCCGGCGCGCTTGGCCAGCTCCGGCTTGGGATCGAACAAGTCCATTTGACTGGGGCCGCCATTCTGCACCAGCTGGATCACGGCCTTGGCAGAACCAGGAAAATGGCCCAGTCTGGGTCGAAGGTCGCTATGAAGCTGGCCAACTTGCTGAACGGTGCTAGAGTCAGCTCTGAGAATCGGCTCTGAGTTGAGAAGAGAGGCGAGCGCCAAACTCCCGAATCCGAGACCAGATTCCCTGAGCATTTCCCGCCGGGAAAATATTCGAGGATTGAAATATCTTTCATCGGTCATTCGCATTTCCTCCGAACGCCTCATTAGTCAAGTGGCATCCGCAGTTCTCGATTACTCACGACGGTATGCTTGTTTTGCCAAAGGGACAGTCACTCGCTATTATCGGTCAGCTCGCCGAATGATGCCACGATTCCCGGCATGCTGGAAAGCTATCTACGAGTTCCCTGGCGAGTTTTGTTGGCGTCAGCTCCTTGACAAGGGAAGGTAATCCAAGGATTCTTGCCCCTGATGGTGCTGCGCGAGGGAATGACAGGCTCCGGTGAAAACGAACTCCATCATTGTAGTCGGCAGTCTGAACATGGACTTCATCGTTCAAGTCGAGCGGCTGCCTTTGCCCGGACAGACCGTGATCGGCCGCGGGTTTGAGATGCTGCCCGGAGGCAAGGGCGCGAACCAGGCTTGTGCCGCCGGACGCCTGAGAGGCAAGGTCCGCATGATTGGCCGGGTTGGGGAGGACGTGTTTGGACAGCGGCTGAAGGAAAGTCTCAGTTCAGCGGGTGTTGACACGACTCAGGTCTTGCAGACTCCGGGTGAGCCAACCGGCGTCGCATTGATTGCTGTGGAACAGGGCGGCCAGAACCAGATCGTGGTCGCGGCTGGCGCTAATGGCCGGCTTTCTCCGTCAGACCTGGAAGCAGGTCTTAATAGAATGGAGGGAGGCTTTGTGCTGCTGCAGTTGGAGTCACCTCTGCAAACGTTGGAGGCGGCCATGGCGAGGGCTCGGGAGCACGGCGCAACTACAATTCTGGATCCCGCACCGGCCCGGACTCTTCCGTCCGCGACGCTCAGCCAAGTCAGCGTGCTCACCCCTAATGAGTCTGAGGCCCTCCAGCTGCTGGGTCTTTTGGGGAGTAGCATTGCTCTGAGCGAGGCGCCCGGCATTGCCAGAGCACTTAGAGAGCGTGGGCCCGAGACTGTCATTTTGAAACTGGGAGAGCGCGGCGCCTGGCTGGCCGACGGGAAGATCAGCCAGCACTTTCCGGCACGTTCCGTTTTGGCTGTCGATGTCACGGCTGCAGGCGACACTTTCAATGGAGCGCTGGCGGTCGCTCTGGCCGAGGGCCGACCGTGGAAGGATGCCATCCCCTTTGCCAATTGTGCGGCCGGCATTGCCGTGACGAGACCAGGAGCTCAAGCATCCATTCCTTCGAGGGAAGAAGTAGACAGAACGCTTCCCAGACGTTCGTCAGTTCCGTGACTTCGCTTCAAGAGCAAGGTCACTGCCTCGAGAGATTTCAGCATCAGAGGCGCTCCTCGAGCACATACTTCGGATTCATCCCCTCACTGTCTGCCACTGAGCAGCACCAAATATGCCGGGTGCCTATGTTGATTCCAGCCCCCAGCGGCGTCTCATTTCCCCCTCGAGCCTGCCGAAGATCAGTGTGTCGGTGGAGATCCCGATGAAGACGATGATGAACATTACCGCGAGCACCTGGCTCATGTCATTAAGCTCTCTCCCTACCGTCAACAGATTCCCGAGCCCGACACTGCCGTAAAGCAGCTCTCCTGCCATCAGAGATCTCCACGCAAACGACCAGCCTTGCTTCATCCCGGAAATAATCGAAGGCAGCGCAGCCGGAACTATCACTTCGAAAAGAAGGCGGCTGCCGCGCGCCCCCATGTTCCTCCCGGCCCGAAGAAGCAGCGGTGGGGCGTTCTTGATACCAGACTCGGTGGCAATGGTGATGGACAGGACTGCTCCCATCACCACGACGAAGATGATCGCTGTCTCGTTGAGGCCAAACCAGAGAAGCGCCAGAGGCAACCAACAGATGCTGGGCAGCGTCTGCAACCCGAGGATCAGGGAGCCCAGCGTTTGCCCCAGGAAACGGTTGCGGCTGATCACGACTCCAAGAAGCACTCCCACGCAAAGGGAGATGGAATAGCCAATGAAAATGCGCCGAAGACTGGCCAGAATGCCGAACAGAAAGCTCTTGTCGGCAACGCCGTAAGCCAGCGTCTCCAAGACATCGCTGGGTGCGGGAAACAGGAACTTGGGCCAAATGCCCTGCCTAGATACCACTTCCCAAGTCGTGATCACCAGGACGTAGAAGAGGCCTTTTCTTGCCAGTCCGCCAATCATAGTCGAGCTCCTCCTGGGCAACCTTTTCTACTTCAGCTTTCAGTTCCGCCAAAATTGTTTTGGCATAGACGATCAGGTTCGGGTCCTCCAGATGCCGGGGTCGCGCGTATCTGATTTCGAACTCATGCTTGATGCGCCCCGGGTGTGTTGAAAAGACCAGAACCCGGTCGCCGAGACAGGCCGCCTCCCGCACATTATGCGTGACGAAAATGATGGTCTTCTCAGTTGCGGCCCATATTTCCTGCAGTTCTTCATGCAAAATGTCGCGAGTTTGTGCGTCCAAAGCGGCAAAGGGTTCGTCCATGAGGAGGATCTCCGGATCAATCGCCAATGCGCGGGCCAAAGCCACTCTCTGCTTCATTCCTCCGGAGAGCTCGTGAATGTAAGAATTGCTGAAGCGCGTCAGGTGCACCATCTTCAGAAAATGCATTGCGCGTTCCTCACGACTGGATTTCTTCACACCTGTCATGCGGAGGCCGAATTCTACGTTCTTCAGCACTGTGAGCCACGGAAACAAGGCCAGCTCTTGAAAGATAACAACCCGGTCCGTGCCGGGACCGGTGATCGGTTTCCCATTCACCAGGGCCGCCCCAGCGTCTGGCTTTTCCAGACCGGCGATAATGTTTAGCACAGTACTCTTGCCGCACCCCGAAGGACCGACGATGCAGAGGAATTCTCCAGCGCTCACCTCCATATTAATGTCCTGGACGGCATTGAACTTCCCTGTCTTGGTATGGAAGTTCTTCGAGACACCTCGCAGCGAGAGCTTGGGAGCTGGCGCCGGCTCGTAACTTGGAGTCAAATTCATCATAAGCAGATCTTCGTTGGCAAGCGCTCCACTGCGAAGCTCGGGGGCGCACTCATAAAAAAACCCATTGTCAGAAACAATGGGTTCCCTTCATCCGACGATCGTTGAGGCCAGGTCCGGCGCTGTTCACGGGTTCAGCGCCGCAGGGGCATTCAGGTCAGCAAAGAGCGAAGTGCTGAGATACCGTTCACCCGTGCTGGGCAGCACCGTGACAATCAGCTTGCCCTGGTTCTCCTTGCGCTTAGCCACCCGCAGAGCGGCCCACACAGCGGCTCCTGAGGAAATCCCGACCAGCAATCCTTCCTCGCGAATCAACCTGCGTGCCATTTGCACCGCCTGCTCATTGGTTACCTGGATGATCTCGTCGATCACCTCTCTGTTCAGAATCTCCGGAACGAACCCAGCGCCGATGCCCTGAATCTTGTGGGGTCCTGGGTTACCACCTGACAGTACAGGCGAGTCAGAAGGCTCAACCGCCACTACCTTGAACGATGGCTTCTTCGCTTTGATGATTTCGCCGACGCCTGTAATCGTGCCGCCCGTTCCAACACCACTGACAAAAATGTCCACCTGACCCTCTGTATCATTCCAGATTTCCTGTGCCGTGGTTGCTCTATGGATCTTAGGATTGGCCGGATTCCTGAATTGCTGGGGAATCCAAGAGTTGGGCGTCTTGGCGGCGATTTCTTCCGCCATCAAAATCGCGCCGCGCATGCCCTCGGCTCCAGGCGTCAATACCAACTCTGATCCGAAGGCGCGCAGCAGGGTGCGACGCTCTAAGCTCATCGTGTCGGGCATGGTCAAAATCAGCCGATAGCCCTTCACCGCGCACACAAATGCCAGCGCGATCCCCGTGTTGCCGCTTGTGGGCTCGATGATCACCGTGTCTTTGTTGATGACGCCGTCCTTCTCGGCTTCAGTGATCATGCTGATGCCGATACGGTCCTTGACGCTCCCCGCGGGGTTGTGCGACTCCAGCTTGGCGACGACCGTGGCTCCGGCACCCTCAGTGACTCTGTTGAGCCGCACCATCGGGGTTCGGCCCATCAATTCCAGGACGCTGTTTGCAATATTGGCCATGCAAGACTCCTATTAAGCTCCAGAGACAACCAACCAAGCTCCGCGGTCCGTTCCGTTGGGAGCCACAAAGCCCAGGGTTTCAATCATATGTAGTACATGAGCTGTTCCTGAATTCTCCGGTGGCGGTCACAGAATTCATCGAGAGTCTGCTGCTTCAGAATTTCGACCGTGTGGGCCGCCAGATCGACCCAGATGTCGCGTAAGAGCTCCCGAGTAGCCGTTCGCTCCTCAGGTACCTTGCCCACAAAATTCACATTCTCGATCGGCCCTTCCAGTGCTGCCACAACATCGAACAGCGTAATCTCTCGCGGTGGGCGGGCGAGTTGATACCCCCCTTGGCGGCCACGCACACTTTCTACAAGTCCCGCTTTCTTCAGCATGAGAAGAAGCTGGTCCAGATACTGCTTCGGAATGCTCTGTCGTTCTGCAATTTGAAAACTCTGAACCGGCCCCCGACCTGAATTAAGAGCCAGATCGATGGCTGCCAGGAGGCCGTATTCACCTTTAGTCGAAAGCTTCATTCGGTTTCCTACAGATAACATGACTAATAAAATCAGAATAGTCAATATACTTAGCCGGTTGTTGGCAAGTCAACAAAAAATTCAAGTTATTGAAAAAACAATAGTTCTCTGCCTCTGAGGTTCCAACTTGACAGCTGCTAGGGAAATATTTATATTGACTAAGCTTATTTGTTTAGTCATGTTTAAAGACCTGAGCAGGAGGGGAATGCGGTTGAATCAAGCAATTCTATCGAGCACTCAGCTAGCCGAAGATTTAGTCTCAGGCTGGAACCAAGCTCTGGCTGATAAGCCTGCCGCTGAAATCATTCGGTGGGCTGTCGAGACTTTTGGGAGCAAGCTGGTTTTTGCCTCTTCGCTGGGTGCCGAAGATCAGGCCATCACTCATCTCCTCGCAGAAATCTCGCCAGAAGCCCGTATTTTTACCCTAGACACGGGACGGTTATTTGCCGAAACCCATGAGCTCATTGAAGCGACTGAAGCGCGTTATCAGGTCCGATTTGAGGTCTTCTCACCTGATTCAATTGAAGTGGAGTCGATGGTCAAGGAACATGGAATTAATCTCTTCTACCGGAGCGTCGAGAACCGGAAGCTCTGCTGTTCGGTTCGCAAGACTCACCCTTTAGAACGCGCTTTAGCCGGAGCCAATGCCTGGCTTTGCGGACTGCGGCGGGATCAGGCAGTGACGCGCAAAGAGTTGCAATCGGTCGAGTGGGATCCGCAGCATGGAATTCCAAAGATCAGTCCGCTTTGGAACTGGACAGAGAAAGACGTCTGGGACTTCGTGAAAGCGAACGGCATACCTTACAATCCCCTGCACGACGAAGGATTCCTCAGCATTGGCTGTTCCTGTTGCACTCGGGCCGTTGCGTCCGGTGAGGATGTGCGTGCCGGACGGTGGTGGTGGGAGAGTCCGGAGCACAAAGAGTGCGGCCTGCACTGGAAAGACGGCAGGTTGGTGAGGCCCGAATGAGTCCTCTTATGAGTCCTGAGACTGGATTAGTCGATGGAGTTCCAAGGAAGGATCAGCAGGGGCCTGAGGCGTTAATGGATAGTTACTTTTTGTCACATTTGAATGTGCTGGAAGCTGAAGCCATTCACATCATGCGGGAAGTGGCAGCAGAGTTCGAGCGTCCCGTGATGCTGTTTTCAGGAGGCAAGGACTCGATTTGCATGCTGCGGCTTGCAGAAAAGGCCTTCCGTCCTGCGCGCTTTCCGTTTCCGTTGCTGCACATTGATACGGGACACAACTTCTCGGAAGTCATCGAATTTCGCGACAAGCAGGTAGCCCAACTGGGCGAGCGGTTGATTGTACGCAAGGTGCAAGACGCGATCGACGCCGGCATCGCTGCGGAGCCGCAGGGCGCCGACAAGAGCCGCAACTGGCTGCAAATCCCGACGCTGCTGAGCGCGATTGAGGAGTTCAAGTTCGACGCGGCCTTTGGCGGAGCTCGTCGCGACGAGGAGAAGGCCAGAGCCAAGGAGCGTGTCTTTTCATTCCGCGACGAGTTTGGCCAATGGGACCCCAGAACTCAGCGTCCAGAGCTTTGGAACCTCTACAATACGCGGATTGCTCCAGGCCAGCACATTCGGGTTTTTCCTCTGTCAAACTGGACCGAAATGGACGTCTGGCAATATATCCAAAGAGAGAAGCTGGAGATTCCCAGCATTTATTTCTCGCACGAAAGAGATGTGTTCCTGCGTGAGAGTCTCTGGATGAGCAAGTCTGAATTCCTTCCGCTGCGGCGCAGTGAAGCCATCGAGCGACGCTGGGTGCGGTTTCGCACGGTTGGCGATGTGATCTGTACGGCCGCTATTGAATCCAGAGCCGCAAGCATCCGTGAGATCATCGAAGAAATCTCTGCCCTGCGTGTCACCGAGCGCGGTGCGCGAGCCGACGACAAGCGTTCGGAAACTGCGATGGAAGACCGAAAGAAAGAAGGCTATTTCTGAATGGCAGGAGCTTCTGTGAAGGACAGAGATGTTGAGCTGCTTCGTTTCTCCACCTGCGGCAGCGTGGATGACGGCAAAAGCACTTTAATCGGCCGCTTGCTGCATGATTCCAAGTCGATCTTTGAGGACCAACTGGAAGCTTTGGAACGCTCGCGGCTAGCGCGCGGGGAAGCGCAGGTCAACCTGGCCAACCTGACAGATGGATTGAGAGCCGAGCGGGAACAAGGAATCACGATTGATGTCGCCTACCGCTACTTCGCCACTCCGCGGCGCCGCTTCATTGTGGCGGACACTCCGGGCCACATCCAATACACGCGAAACATGGTGACTGGGGCTTCCACTGCGAGCCTGGCCCTCATTCTGGTGGATGCTCGCAAAGGCGTGATCGAGCAGACGCGGCGGCACAGCTATATCGCGTCACTGCTCGGCATCCCGCACCTGGTGCTGTGCGTGAACAAGATGGATCTGGTCGACTATTCGCAGGAAGTCTTCGAAGAGATTCGCCGGGACTTCACGGCATTTTCGACCCGTCTGCGCATCAAGCACATCCGCTTCATCCCTATCAGCGCCTTGGATGGCGACAACGTGGTCGAGTCTTCCGAAAGGATGCCCTGGTACCACGGTGGCTCGTTGCTCTCGTTCCTCGAGGACGTCCACATCGCCAGCGACTGGAACCTGCTTGACCCACGCTTCCCGGTTCAGTGGGTCATTCGTCCGCAAGACGATACAGGCGCCGATTTTCGCGGCTATGCCGGACAGCTTGCCAGCGGCGGATTCAAGAAAGGCGACCGGGTTTTGGTGCTGCCCTCTGGCAGAAGCTCCAAGATCAGGGATATTCAGTTGATGGGAGAGCCCATCAAGACAGCTCATGCCTCCATGTCTGTTTCCCTGCTGCTGGAGGATGAAATTGACGTCAGCCGCGGAGACATGATCGTGCCGCTCGACAATCTTCCCTACGTAGGCAAGGAAGTGGAAGCCATGCTTTGCTGGATGCACCAGACGCCCATGCAGCCGGGGAAGAAGTACAGCATCAAGCACACAACCAACTCCACCAAAGGCAGCATCACGGAGCTGCACTATCGTGTGAACATTGACACCCTGGAAGAGGAAAGTGCGAAGACACTGAAGCTCAACGAAATCGGGAAAGTTTCCTTGCGCACAGCCACACCATTGGTTTACGACGAGTACTACCGCAACCGCCGGCTCGGGGGATTCATTGTCATTGACGAATCCACCAATGGCACCGTCGGTGCCGGAATACTGCTCGAACCCACCAAAGTGCCTCCGTTGCCGGAGTATTCAGACTACTCGATCTGAGAATTCATCCTGAAGCCATGGGTCTCAGGCCCGAGGCAACCCAGAGTCACAGTCTCCAAGCGCGCCGCTCGGAAAGATCCCAACATCGGAGGTCATTCTTCCGTAAGAACGGCGCGGGCCAACTGCCGGGCGGGTTGTTCCTTAGGCAGCGAAAGCGAGAGGACAAAGCCTATGAGTGGTAAGATCGCCACAACAAAAAGTGCGCGCCCCAGTCCAACGGAGTCTGCAATGGCCCCGATGAAAGGTACAAACATCCCCCCCATTCCCCAGGCAAAACCCATCATCAGTGCGGACACGACGCTAGCGCTGTGAGGCACTAGGCTCTGAGCCATCACGACATTGACTGGAACCGTGGAAAGCAGTGCGATGCCGCCCAGAGTGAGCAGAAAGTACGACCCAGAACCTGCGGTCAAAAGGAAACCTAGAATCAGTGGCCCAGAAAAGAGCATCGAGAGCGAAATGACGTTCTTGCCCGCGAACTTGTCAGCAAGTGTCCCACCACTGAATCCTCCCAAAGCCCCGAAGAACAGAAACAGCGTCGTCACCTTTCCAGCATCGACAGTCGAAAGCCCCTTCTGAGAGAGGTACAGAGGCAGAAAATTCACGAAACACATCTGCACGGCGGAGCGAATCACCACCAGGAAGTAGAGCAGAAGCAGCGGGCGCCAGACAGGCGTCAGCGCTTCACGGAGTCCACTCGCGCTGGCGGCCTTTGAGGAGTGATCCGTAGAAGGCACGAAGCAAAATAGGAGTGCGAAGGCAACGATGCCAGGGATCATCACCAGATAGGAATGCTCCATTCCGAACCACAGGACTGTGTAGGTAATCAAGAGCGGCCCGAGTGAATACCCGATGGTGCCTGACGTCACAAAGATCGACATCCCCAGCCCCTTGCAATTGCGGCTGGCTAGCGCTGTCATTGCGGCGGCTTGCGGATGGAACGAGGCAATGCCGACCCCGCCGCACACCAACAACAGTGCGAGCGTCCAATAGTTCGACGCCATGCCGAGACAAGACATGAAAACTGCCGTCGCCAGTGGGCTAAACACAACGAAGGCACGCTTCAGGTAACGATCCGAGATGTATCCATACAGGGGTTGTGCAAAAGAGGAGGAAACCACGAGAATTGCGGCCAGCCAGCCCGCCTCGGCAATTGTGAGGCCCAAGTTGCCCACCAGCAACGGCAGCAGCGGACCAAGGAAGTTCGAGTAGGCGTCGTTGATGAAATGCCCGACAGAGAGGGAAAACAGAGCGAGTTTGTCCTTCTTTTCTAATGAAGGCATAGGTTCAGAGCAGGGCCCAGGCGCAGGTTGCGGACAAACTCTCTGGACAAGACTCCCTTCCCAGCTGGCTCACGCGCGCGGTACAGTAACTGCTTTGGCTTCAGTGCAGGCTTTTTTGTACCGCGACCGTCAGGGAGCAGTTGTCGAATTATTCGGCATCCTGCCTAGTCTAGGCGCGTGCAGCCTCTACGAAGGAGGCAAATATCCTTTGTGACAATTCGTCTGTTTCCCAGCCAATTTCCGGGTGCCACTGCACCCCGAGAACAAAGTGTCCCCGCTCTGGCTTCCTCAGCTCCACGGCCTCGACAATGCCGTCACGAGACTCGGCAATGGCGAGCAGTGGCGCCGCCACTTTCCGAATCGCCTGATGGTGAAAGCTGTTGACCCGGGTTTCGGTTTGCCGTGCCAGCCTGTGCAATAGGGTCTTAGGCTTGATGCGAATGGTGTGTGAGCGGTAATCCTCCAAAGCGTTCTGTTCATGCTTCACCGGTTGTTTCACCTGCGATTCAACATCTTGCCAGAGAGTACCTCCGAGGTAGACGTTGAGAATTTGAACCCCAAAGCAAATTCCAAGAAGCGGCTTGCGGGTGCGAAAAATCTCCTCGAGCAAGAACAGGTCCGTCTCGTCACGCCGGGCTACAATCGAGCCAATCTTCGGATGCGGCTGCTGTCCGTAGCGGTGTGGGTCTACGTCGCTGTTGCTGCCTGAAAGCAAGATTCCGTCCAGTCCGCCCAGCAATTCCTGGGCATATCTCTTCTCGGCGATCAGAGGCAGAAGCACCGGTGTGCCACCCGAGTGATAGATGGCTTCGCTATAGTGCTTTCGCAGATAGAAGCGGTCTGCTCCCACATCCATTCTGCAGGGCATTCCGATCAGTGGTCTCTTCGCCAAGCGGCCTCCGACTTCTTCTGCTCTCAGGTTTCGTGCGTTTGGCGGTGCATCGCAGGCTCCGTTTTCCTTTGGAGCTCAGGCAGCCAGCGCAGGACTCAACAGACGCCGGATGTCCCCAACCAGGAACAACGATCCGGCTACCAGGATCACACTCCCCTGCCCTGCCATCTGGCGAGCCATTCCCAAGGCTTCCTGCGGAGAGCGAGCGACATGGCAATCGACACGCATCGGAATCTGCGCGGCAATTTCCTCTGGAGCAGCTGACCGATCTGACAAGGCTGCCGTGAGAACGATTGCCTGAGCCAAGGGAAACAAACTGCCGGCCATTGCAGCAATCGCTTTGTCGCGCATCGCTCCAAAAATCAACACAATCCGCTTCCCCGAAAGAAACTTCTCACAATAGCTTCTCAAGCATTCGGCGCCTGCGGGATTGTGGGCCCCATCCAGAATAACAGGCGGTGTCCCGTCAATAAATTCCAGCCGCCCGGGCCATCGCACGGCTTCCAATCCTCCCTTCAGCGCCGTCGTCTGGACGACGATTCCCTCGCCATGCAGCAACTCGATTGTGCGAATAGCCGTCAGTGCGTTCCACACCTGGTGCTCCCCGGGCAGCGGGATGCAAATGTCCAATGGTTCTCCAGACATCAAGCTCATCTTCAGGCGGAAACGCCCCAGCGAGTCCGGCTCCGTATGAAAACTCAAGTTGTCGAGAACATGGGAGCAGCGGGCTCGGGTTTCGTTGCATCTGGCCTCAATGATGCTTCGCACTTGGGGATCGGTGCTGGCACACACTACGGGCAGAGGCTGGCGGTTCTCTTTCGAGCGAGTCTTGATGATTCCAGCCTTCTCGAAAGCGATCTCTTCCAGGCGGCTTCCAAGGTACTTCTGGTGATCGTAATCAACGTTCGTGATTACTGCTACCAGCGGGTCGGTAACATTGGTTGCATCCAGCCGTCCGCCCAAGCCTACCTCCAGCACTGCCAAATCGACGTGACGCTCGGCAAAGTACTGGAAGGCAATGGCCGTCACCATCTCGAAATAGGTGGGATGTCGATCCAAGCTTGCGTTCTCGGCTTGGGGCTGCAACAAGGCTGCCACCGCCTCCTTCGCCTGCCGCGTCAAGCGCGCGAACTCTCCAGCGCCGATCATGGCGCCACACACCTGGATGCGCTCTTCAACACAAATCAAATGAGGGGAGGTGTAGAGCCCTGTTTTGAAGCCCGCTGCCCGCAGAGCTGACTCGATGAATGCTGCCACTGAACCCTTTCCGTTGGTACCGGCAATCAGCACCGACGGATACTGTTTCTGAGGATCACCCAGAAAGCCGAGCAGAGTCGAAATGTTGTGCAGACCGAGTTTGGCGGTCAGAACCTCGTTACCGAGAGAATAGAGGTACTGCACCGCTTCTGGGTATTGCATTGAAAAGGAAAATCCACTGGTGAAGTTCGAATTACGAGAGGGCGATGCGACCCTTTAGTAGCCGCAAAAGCTTAGCGCCTTGATGAGATAGTCCCGAAGCTCGCGACGGTCGACAATCGAATCCAGCATGCCGTGCTCCAGCAGAAACTCACTCCGCTGGAAACCGTCAGGCAGTTTCTGGCGGATCGTCTGTTCAATGACGCGCGGGCCGGCAAATCCAATCAGGGCGCCAGGCTCGGCAATGTTCAGGTCTCCCAGCATCGCGAAACTTGCCGTGACTCCTCCTGTTGTTGGATCGGTCAGCACGGAAATATAAGGAATCCTCGCCTCGTCAAGGCGCGCGAGTGCCGCACTGATCTTAGCCATTTGCATGAGGCTGAGGGCGCCTTCCTGCATCCGGGCTCCACCTGAACAGGAGATCACAACAAGCGGAAAACGCTTCTCCAGCGCCCGCTCGATCGCCCGGGTGATCATTTCTCCGACCACAGAACCCATCGATCCGCTAATGAACGCGGAATCCATGGCACAAACCAGCACGAGTCTGCCTTCAAGCTTGCCCTCGGCCGAAATCAAGGCGTCTCGCAGCCCAGTGGCTGCGTGCATTTCCTTCAGCCGCTTGTGGTAGGGCTTCTTGTCCACAAACCTTAGCGGGTCATCCGACTCAAGGTGCAGATCGTATTCCTTGAAAATGCCGTCATCGTAGAGCTGCCGAAGCCTTTCGCGAGCAGAAATTTTGAAATGGAAACCACATTGCGGACAAACGTTCAGGTTGGCTTCGAGGTCCTTTTTCCAGATGGTCTGTTTGCATTCGTTGCACTTCGTCCATAGTCCTTCCGTCCGAACCATCCGGTCTCCAATCGGAACGATGGGTGTCTTGCCCCTCTTGAACCATGCCATTGTAACGACCTCCCAGCCACCAAGACAAAGCCGGATGATAACTTAGGGAATTGGTGAAGTCAAAAGTCGGGAGGAGCGCAGCGCGAAGTGCACTCGGTTCAGAATACGGATGGATGCTGGCTGCGTGAGTGCTGCCAAAACCAGAAGCTCGAATTCTCTTTTTGGATGTGAACTCGCCGTTCACGTCACGCTCGACCTCGGATTCGAGGACAAGGACAACGAAGGAAAAGCTGTCAGGGGTACACAGAACAGGACGCTAGGCTGTCAGACAATCCCGCAGGACAAGTCCAGCTGCTATCGAAAACCGCGTCGAGTGAATCTAGCGCGCCGTGGACTTCACTCCTGCTCGACGCCGTCCCCGATTGCGATGTCTTGGCTGCTGTGGATCACGATCGCGGTGGACACGTTCGGCTCCACACGCAGAACCACGGCTTGACCGATGATCTTTCTCGCACTGTCGAAGGTACTTCGGTATTTGCTGTATTCACTCTGGTTGAACAGGCTGATATTGCGTTTCTCAAAAGGCCTGACTACGCGGAAGTAGTCTCCGACTTGGACGTTCTGCTTTCCTCCAGCATCGATGTAAATAATGTGGTTTGTGCCCACGAGCTGCCGGAACTCCTTCGACATGAATATCCGGCCCGAAGCCTTGTCATTGGGCGCTGCGAACCTGTCAAAGCGCAGCTCAGTCTTTTGAAGTGGTGAAACACGCGTCTCGCCTGCGATTACCTTGTCTCCGACATGGATCTCGTCGCAGGCAAAGGCAACTTCAGCCGTGGAGGAATTCTCTTGGGCCAACAGCACGCGCAGCCGTCCGACATCCTGGTAGTAGTATCCGTATTTCTTGCTTTGCTTTGCGGGTCCGAACTCCTTGCCCCATTTGGAAAACTCATTCACCAGACGAACGATTTGGAGCTCATCGCCAGGCTTGATTCCTCCGGCAGTTCCTTGGTCCAGATAGACCACGTCGCGGTCGCTGAACAACGACTTGTTTTCAGACTCTTCTCCGCCAACGAGAGTCGCCTTCGGCTGGACCAGTTCCGCGCTAAAGTATCCCGCACAGTACAGATCAGAATATGTCGCAACGGCAGGCGGCTGCGGCGGGGTTGCCGGTGCAGCGGGCACCTGCTGCACTGGCGGCTGGATGATGCTTTGGGCTGGCCGCCTTCTTTCTACCTGAGCTGCTCTGGGCTGCTCCGCGGGTGGCCCGGCAGGTTCATCCACCGGCGGCGGAACACTGACCACAACCATTTTCTTGATCAGAATCTCGTCGCCAGGATAAATCCAGTGCGGATTGCTGACGTGGCCATTCATCTCCCAAATCTGCGGCCACAGGTATGGGTCTTTCAGATAGTGGCGACTCAAGTCCCATAACGTGTCACCTTGCTTAACCGTGTGGATCTCATAACCCTCGGTTGCGGCGGCCTTGTTGGCCGTCCAATGATCCGCCGGTTGTTGTTGCGTCAAAGGGCGAGGCGCAGCTCCCTGTTCTGGTTGCTTCTTGGTCTGGGCTTCTAGGGCGGGCACGAAACACAACAACCCCAAAATCCAACTAGCGGCTGTCTTTGCTTTATTCACTTCGCATCTCCTGAAAATGCCGTCAAGACTCGACGGAGCTTCGGTTGGAACCTGCGTGGTCGATGCGGTTCGACTCACGCCGCATCCCTGGGCCTCGCGTTCACCGAGGGGTGAACACTGGATCGAGAATCTCTGCAAGCGACGCTAGCAAAAGGACTTGTATGTTGTCAAGCGGATAGCCCGCCAGGTTCAAGAGGCTAGGCACCCAACGGTCCTTATGTTAGACTCCCGTTTTTGCAGCACCCTCTTTATCGGATTTCGGGTGGTCCCACTTTAGCTTTACCCTTTGAAATTCAATCGAATAAACGGAACCGCGTCGTGAGCGAGCCTGGTGGCAGAATTTGTGTGGTAGTTCGGGAATCCAATCCCGAGCAGTTCGAGCATGCAATCGTGCAGTCCCGGCAGATTGCAGGAATCCTAGAGTTGCGCCTGGACTACCTTTCGCCGACCGATCTGACACCCTCCGCCGTCGCGAATCGGGTGTGTATGGCCAACTGCCCAGTCATCCTGACGCTACGACGAAAGTCAAACGGAGGAGAATTTGCCGGCAGCGAAGCAGCCCAGGTTAGGCTGCTTCGATCCCTGCTGAAGGTGGGAGCCGCCTACATCGACCTGGAAATTGAAACCGTCGAAGGATTTCTGGGCGGCCATCTCGATTCGCTGCGATCAGGATCCGCACGCTGGATTGCCTCCTACCACAATTTTGAGCATACGCCGGCAGACCTTAGCGCCATTTACGAGAGGTTGCTTCGCACAAAGCCTGACATTGTGAAGCTTGCGACTCAAGCCTGCCGTTTCGAAGACAACTTCCGGATGCTGGAACTGGCTCAGCGCGCGCAGCGGGAAGGCCAGCCGATTGTCGCGCTCGCTATGGGAGAACTTGGAGCGTTCTCACGATTCGCAGCCTTGAGCACCGGGTCACTATGGACGTATGGATCGCTCGGCCAAGGCAAGGAAAGTGCTCCTGGGCAGCTGAATGCGGAGGAATTGAACAACGTTTACTCCGTCGGTCAGCTTCGTGAGGACACTGCAATCTACGGAGTCATCGGCTATCCTGTGGGACATTCTCTTTCGCCACACATTCATAACGCAGCGTTTCACCAACTGAGTCTGAACGCTTGCTACTTGCCGTTTGCCGTCCGGGACCTGGCAGACTTCAGCACCCACTTGAGGAAGTTTGCTGGTTTCAGCGTCACGATTCCGCACAAAGTGAAGATCCTCGACTATGTGGACAATGTGGATGAAACTGTGAGACTGACGGGCGCAGCAAACACGCTGGTGAATCGGCAGGGCAGGCTGTTTGCCTACAACACCGACGTGCCCGCTATCGAGCAGGCTCTCCAAAAACCGCTTCGGGAAGGCATCCATCGGGCCACACTGCTCGGGACAGGAGGAGCAGCACGGGCGGCAGCGTTGGTCCTCAAGGGCACGGGTTGCCAGGTCACGGTGCTCGCTAGAGACCCGCGAAAGGCTGGGGCGTTTGCTGGCGAGTTCGGGTTTCAGTATGACGCGCTCGAACGCGGCGCGAACTGCCATGGAGACCTTCTAATTAACGCCACGTCGGTGGGCATGTGTCCAAACGTCGCCCAGTCTCCTTTGCCGCCAGAGGCCCTGGATTACCGCTACGTCTTCGATATGGTCTACAATCCGCCGGAAACTCGACTCCTGCGCGAAGCGCAGCCGAGAAGCTTTACAATTAGTGGAGTGGAAATGTTCATCGCCCAGGCGGCACGGCAGTTTGAGCTGTGGACCGGCGACGCTGCGCCCGTGCCGCTGATGCGCGAGATTGTGCTGCAACGCCTTGCAATGAAGCAGAATTGAGAGTCCGGAAACGACGAATGGCTGCTTCAGCACCTGAGTGCTGTGAGAGCCCACTTGTCGATTCTCCGCCTCGGTAATATCAATGACTCTAGGCCGCACAATACAGGTGCCTGCCAGCACTACGAACCTTGGCGCTGGATTCGACGTTCTGGGACTCGCGTTGCAGCTTTATCTACGGGTTGAGATTGCGGAGGCCTCAAATCTCAAGCCCGAGTTCAAACTCGCCGGTGAAGGTGCCAGCGAGCTTCCAGCCAGCGAGGAAAACCTGCTTTGGAAAGTAGTTCAGCGTGTGTTTGAAAGGGAGCGCTTGCCGCTGCCTGGGGTTCGGATGCAAATCGCCAACCAGATTCCCATTGCCCGTGGACTTGGGAGCAGCGCAGCGGCCATCGTGGCCGGCATTAGCTGCTTCGAGGCGCTTTCCGGGAGAGAGCTGCCATCGGACCGATTCTTTCGCTACGCCTTCGAGTTCGAGAACCACCCTGACAATATCACGGCGGCGCGCTATGGCGGATTCACGGTCAGTGCTGTGGATGAAAGTGGAAAGGTGGCCTTCTTTCGTTCAGCCATTGAGCCGCGGCTGAAGGTGCTGCTTACAGTTCCCGAGTTTCACTTGAAGACCGAAGATGCTCGCAAAGCCATCAAGCGCACCGTCGATCTGTCTGATGCGGTTTTCAACCTTCAGCGGAGCTCCCTTACGGTCGCCGCTTTGTTGCGGAGCGAATTCCACTACCTGAAGGAAGCGATGCGAGACCGGCTGCATCAACCGTATCGCACGCCGCTGATTCCGGGGTTCGATCAAATCCTAGGGCTCAATCAGGCAGACATTTCAGGTCTGGCTGGCATTTGTCTAAGCGGCGCTGGACCGAGCGTGCTGGCGTTTGCCGAGGGCAATCTTGACGAGATTCACCGGCGTATCGCGGCAATCTTCGAGCAGCACAACATTCGGTCAAGACGGTTTGAGTTGCAGGTGGATAACCAGGGCAGAACGATTAGCTAGGGTGAGGTTCCACGCCGCTGACACCTGGCAGCGGACGCTTGAACCTCAAACTTGAAACCTGATGAAAACTCTCACTCAAATTCCCCTGGGCACGCAGCTGCTCTTCGGCAAAGCGGCCAAGAAACGCCGCCGCATCGAACGCACCATCTTTTCAGTCTTCGAGCATTGGGATTACGAAGAGATCATTCCACCCATCTTCGACTACTACGACGTCTTTGCCAAAGGAATGGGGGCCGAACTCGAAGATACCATTTATCGCTTCATCGACCGGGAGGGCAACGTCCTCGCTTTGCGTCCGGAATTCACTTCGTTGGTAGCCAAATCGGTGGCCACACGGCTCGCGGACCAGCCCAAACCGCTGCGCCTCTGTTATTGCGGGGAGGTGCTCCGCTACGAAACACCCCGGGGCGGAAGGCAAAGGGAATTCTTCCAGATCGGTGTTGAGCATATCGGCGGGGAGAAAATCCAGGCCGACGCTGAAATCATCCTCGTCGCCATCGAGTCGCTGAAGAAGCTCGGCATTCGAAAGTTTCAGATCAATCTCGGTGAAATTGGCTATTTCGCCGGGATCGTGGAACGGATCGATTTCTCTCAGGGAGACTTGGTGAAAATCAAGAAGCTTATCGATCTCAAAGACACTGCGGGCCTAAAAGCTGAGTTGGAGCGTCTTTCTCTCTCTGAGCGGAGAAAGAACATCATTCTGTCGCTGGTTCACCTCACCGGAAATTCGGACACCATCAAGACCGCACGTCAACTGGTGTCCAATGAGAAGTCGTTGGAAGCACTCGAGAATCTCGGCGCGCTGGTGGCTGAACTGAAGAAGCACAAAATAGACGAGCATATCGCGATTGACTTGAGCGAGGTCCGTGGCATCGACTACTACACAGGCACAATCTTCAAGATTTATGTGCCGGGATTGGGATTTGAGATCGGCGGGGGCGGCCGCTACGACAACTTGTTGAAGAACTTTGGCTGCGATCTCCCGTCGGTAGGCTTTTCCTTCAGCCTGGAAAGGCTGATGTCGCTGGAAAACTGAGCGGCCGGCAGCCAGCTCAGCCGTTGACTGCTGACTCCTTTATGAAAGACACGCTCACCATTGCCCTTTCGAAGGGTCGACTGTTGGATGACGCACTGGTCCTGCTAAGAAAGGCGGGTATCGAGCTCGCCGAGTCTGACACCAACTCGCGCAAGCTTGTCATCGCCGACACGCAGAAGCGGTTCCAGTTCTTCATGTTGAAGCCTATAGACGTGCCTACCTACGTGGAATACGGCGTCGCCGACGCCGGCATTGCAGGCCGGGATGTTCTGGTTGAGTCCACTGCGGACATACATCAGCCACTTGACCTGCGCATCGGGTATTGCCGAATGGTGGTTGCAGCCCCGAAGGCCGCGGCCCGTCAGAACTATAGGGAGCTCTCTGCCGTGCGAATCGCAACCAAGTATCCACGGATCACTACGGAGTACTTCACGCAGCGCGGCGTTCCCGTCGAGATCATTCCTTTGTCAGGCAGTGTCGAACTGGCCCCTCTGCTGGGCCTTTCTGACCGGATTGTCGATCTTGTCTCGTCGGGCCGGACACTGGCAGAAAACGGCCTGCAGGTTGTCGAGCCAATTATGGACATTTCAGCCAGGCTTGTCGTTAATCGTGCCAGCTACCAGATCAAGCGAAAACAGGTTATTGACCTCATTGACAGGCTGGCCCAGGTGGTCGAGAAATGAAAGCCACGACTGAGCTCCAAGGGCACGGAAAGTACTGGGGCAGACCGCTCAGTATCCGGGCTGGCCGCTATTCCCGCATCGCCGGCTTTGTTTTCCTCCTTCGTGCCTTCGCGGCTGTGCGGTATGACTGGCTGCTATGATCACTGTCTACACCTGGAACACGCCAGAGCTTCATGCCTACCTCGGAAGAATCGAATCGCGTGGTTCTGCGCCAGACCCTGAGATCGAAAATCAGGTGTTGAGCATCATCAATGCCGTGCGTCAACGTGGCGACGCGGCTTTGCGTGAATTCACGCGCCAGTTTGACGGCATCGAGCTGGAAGGCTTGCGCATCGATCCTGCTGAGATCCTGACGTGGGCGGCCCAAGTGGACTCCGGACTGCGCCAAGTGCTGCGTCTCGCCAAAGAGAACATCTGGCGGTTTCACGAGCGCCAACTGGAAAAGTCTTGGGAATTCGAGGCAGGCGACGGAGTTCGCTTGGGACAGCGCATCAGTCCCTTGCAGTCAGTGGGACTCTACGTTCCCGGCGGCAAGGCCGCCTATCCGTCCTCTGTGCTCATGAACGCGATTCCTGCGCAGATCGCCGGTGTACAGCGCATCGTGGTTGCGACTCCCGCCCATCAACTCCGGAAGAACCCTGTGATTGCCGCCGTACTGAACGAGCTGGGACTTCAGGAGGTCTACGGTGTCGGGGGAGCCCAAGCGATCGCAGCGCTCGCCTATGGCACGGAGAGTATTCCCAGGGTAAGCAAGATCGTTGGGCCGGGCAACACTTACGTCGCCACGGCGAAGCGCCAAGTGTTTGGCGTCGTCGATATCGACATGATTGCTGGTCCAAGTGAAATCATGGTCGTGGCAGAAGATTCCATTGATCCGGACTTCGTGGCGGCCGACCTCATGGCTCAGGCAGAGCATGATGAGAATGCTTGCGCCATCGCCGTCGTGCTCTCTAAACCTTTTGCTCAGGCCATTCAGAACAGCGCCGCTTGTCTGATAAAGAACCTGAATCGGCAAGGGATCGTGAGAAGGGCTCTGGAGAGTTTCGGCGCCGTCCTTGTGTGTGGCAACTGGGATGAGGCTGCAGAAGCCGTGAATACCGTTGCGCCAGAGCACTTGGAGTTGCTTTTGTCAGAGCCTGAGCTATTCTCTGAAAAAATTCATTCTGCGGGCGCCATTTTCTTCGGCCCTTATTCTTGCGAGCCGGTGGGCGACTATCTCGCAGGGCCCAGCCATGTCCTGCCCACGTCGGGCACGGCTCGATTCGCCTCCCCTCTCGGGGTCTACGATTTCGTCAAGAGGACCAGTCTCATCAAATATTCTCAGGCTGCACTTCTGAAGAATCGCTGGCACATCGAGCGGTTTGCTGAGTCTGAGCAACTCGACGCCCATGCTCAAAGTGTTCGGGCAAGGTTCAAGGCCACCTGAACACGAAACAGCTTAGGGCACCTGCGACGCCCGACTGCGCAGGAACACGGTTTGTTTGCTCGTTCCGTTGCGGTCGTCGTTCCAGGTGACGTGAATACGGCCATCCGGGCCAATGGCCATCGATGGGAACCGCGTGTCGAACTCACCTTCATTAGAGGCAAACTCCTGCGCGCTCCAGCTCCTGCCACCATCGAGAGAGTAACGCAGGGCCACGTCAGCCCGGGATTGGGTTCCGGGAGCCGGATCGGCATCACGCTCGTCCTTCCACAAAAGCCAGAGGATGTTGCGAAAACGGTCTGCCACCCAAGAAGAGAGCTGGCTGCGCGCCTCAGAGACGGTTTGCGCTGGAGACCAGGTCACTCCTCGATCGGTCGACCGCGTGTACTCAACGCTGGGGGCCGCATTGACGCGGTAAGTCGTATAGGTGAGATGAATCGTGCCGTTGCTATCTACCAGTGTGTCGGGGTCCCAGTCCCGGTTGCCGGTAGCGACGCCCGTTTTCTCGGTGAAGCTCGTCCCGCCGTCCGTCGAGACGGCCAAATATACGTCCCAATCCGGATTGCGCCTGTTGTCCCGCCAAGCGACAGCGACCACCTGTCCGTTAGTTCCCTCCACACTGAACCTTGGCCAGGCCGCGTGGCTGATTGTTACTGAATTCAGCCGGCGTGCTGCCTCAAAACCGGCGCCACCGTTGGTCGAGCGCGTGTAGTAAACCTGAGCAATGCTGGTGGATGAGTCGGGGTCGCCGGTATGCCACGCGATGTGGACACGGTTCGCTGAGTCCACAGACAGGCTTGGAGCGGCCGCCTCGAGGCTGCTCAGCCCGCTCAGGTCCCGCGCCTGTTCCCAGCCAACACCCCTGTCTCGCGAACGCGCGTAATAGACACGTGACGCGCCCCCGTCCCGCCGGTCATTCCAAGCAACATGGATTGAATCATCGGGGCCCACTGCGATATTTCCCCCAATCGCCGGTCCGTTGCTGTTGGCGATGTCCAGTGGTTGGCTCCAGGTTTTGCCGCCATCCAACGATCGGGAGTAGTAAATGTCGTAGACGAATGATTGCTGTTCGGTCCACACCACATGCATCCATCCCTGGGAATCGACCGCCACTTTGCGTCCGACACTGCCCGAGGAGCTGCCTGCGGTCTGGCTGACCTGCACAGAACTTCCCCAGGAGGAGCCCAGTGGGTGTGGATTTCCGGCGTCAGATTGGCCAGCGATATAAGTGGCGTCACCCGAAATGTTGTCGAGTACAGTGGCAAAACTCAGCACCGGCGCCGTGGCGCCAAACTCAATTGTGGCATTGGTCGTCACGCTGTTGGCATGTCCGACTAGGGAAAAAATGTCGTTCAGCTGCTGGAAGCCATAAGGCAGCAGCGTGACGCTCCCGGAAGGCCCCATCGCGGCCCCAGTGTCCCCGTTCACAAGCGTATAAGTCACGCTGAGCTGAGCGTCAGACGGGTTTACAAAGCCAATGTTCGATCGGTAGCCGGGGGTTCCTGGCTGGTTGGACAGGAACAGAAGCAGGCCACGGGTAGCCGCTGCGTTCAAGCTGCTGCCGGGAATAGACAGTCCAAAAGTGCCAAGCGCCGGTGTGGCATTATTGAAAGTGCGGGAAGCCGCCAGAATGCTGCGGTCCGAGCGGATGCGGATGCCTCCGCCGCCAGCAGTGCGTAGTGTGCCACTGACCACGTCGTTGAACGTCACGGTGGAGCGTGGCTGAATGACGGCGCCAAATTCCTGGACGCCCCTATTGTCGGCATCCGGCGGCAAGAACGAAAGATTGACAATCGTTCCATTGGTGGCGCTGGGATTAAAAATCCGCAGGTCAGTAACGAAGTAAGTTGAATTCTTGCCAGCGGCATTAGCCGATGCTCGAACAAACTGGTTGGCTGTCAGAACCCCACTATAGTCTGCTTGCCCTTGCAGAAAGATGGCGTCTCCCGAGATGTTGTCGATCACAGTTGCAAAGCCGAAAACCGGTGAAGAAGCAGAAAAGGTCAAGCTGGCATTTTCCGTGGAATCGCCCAGACCCAACTGCGCAAAAATATCATTAATCTGATGGAACCCTTGAGGCTGCAGATCCACGACCGTCTGCCCGAGTGTCACACCCGTTGAATCGCTTAACAGCTTTACCGTCACCGAAACCGGGGCATCCTCGGGATTGACGAACCCGACATTGGACCGGAACCCCGGAGTCCCGGGCCGGTTGGAGAGAAACGGCAGGACACCCAGGGTCAGGGCGGCATTTTTTTGGACTCCTGGAATCGACAAACCGAAGGTGCCTGCAGCGGGATTGGCGTTGTTATAAGTCCTGGAGACCCCTTGAAACAACCCGCTGCTGCGCATTCGTATGGCCCCGCCACCTCCAGCGCCCAGCGTTCGCGAAACCACGTCGTCAAGCGCGATACTCCGGCGCGGGGAAACTTGCACCGTCACCTCGGGCGCGGTGCGGTTGTCTGAATTGGGCACCAGAAATGCCAGGGAAACCCCCAACGAGGTTGCCCCTGGATTGAAGATGCGTGCGTCGGTAACAAAAAACGTACCGTTCTTACCTTCAGCGTGAGCCGAGGCCGGGATGTACAAAACGGTTTGCGCTGCCGCAGATGGACAGATGGCTAGCCACGACGCCACCGTGAAAGCCAACGCCAATGTCTTAAGAAAGAATTGCGCCACCGTGGCGGAGAGGCTCCGCTGCACAGAACATGCTGTCATGGGTCTATTCCCTTCGTTGACCTCGTGAAAGCCCGAGGCAGGATTAAGAGAGGAGTTCAGCCTCTCTCATCGGCAGCTTGGGAAAAGACCTGTAGAAGCAATCAGGCAGGCGTTGTCGAGTCTAGAGCGTCTTGGCAGCTCTAACGGCGCCAGCGGCGACGCCGGCCGAGGGCAGGGCCGCATCGGCAACGTTAGAGTGACGTTCCACCGTTGTTTGGGCGGGGACGGCCGGAATCTGGATGTTTCCCAGGTCTATTGTTCAGTTCGCCGGGAGAGAGCACACCGTCGTTGTCGCGATCCAGCCGGTTAAAGACATCGGCATCCCCTTTCCATTCGCTTCGAGAAATGTTCCCGTCGCCATTGCTATCCATCTGTTGCAACCCGGGACGTCCGCGTTTCTCCCGAAGGCCTTGCACCGCAGAGCGTAATTCCTCCTCGGTGACAAATCCGTCATTATTAGCGTCAATCCGGCTGAACGCTCGTTCGTTACCTTTCCACTCCGAATGGGAGATCCGGCCGTCATTGTCCTGGTCCAAATGTTTGAAGCGTTGGTGGGCGCGCTCTCCGTTTCCCTGATTGGCCCGCTCCTTGGGTCGAGGCAAGTCTTCGTTGTCGGCCAATGCCGAAAAGGTCAAGAGCAACAACGCAGCAGCTGATAACAAAACCTTTCTTGTCATAGAAGCTCCTTGGTAAGTTGATCATGGGAACGTCGGGATACGTTCGACGCTTCGCCAATCCCTCTCGAATCCGTTAACACAAAGTGACCGGAAATAGTTGCGCGGCATGACTGCGAGAAGCGTCACCGACTTCTCCCCACCTCGTGTTTTCCAGTCTCCCAGCGCGTGCTGGCAAACGCTACCCGCATACCCACAACAGCACCTGCCAGGTTGGCGCAGAAATCATTCGCCGAGGGGAAGCGTTCATGGCAAAAGACCTGGAAATATTCTACAGTACCAGACAGCAACCCAGCCAGACCGATTGCCAACAAGCAGACCCGCAAACTGGAGTACCTGCCAAGCCAAAACGCCAGCAGGAACCCAAACGGCACAAACAGAGCAACATTCCCCAGGATTTCCCACCACACAAGTTCGCCGCCAACGAAGGGGATCCACACAATCTTGTCCCAGTGTGGATGGCCAGAGTAGTTGCTCCAGGGTAGCGTTGTAAGGCCGATGATGACGGCAATCCACAAAAACCACAGGTTGCGGCAGATTCGTCTCCAGTAAGTTCTCCCCTGGCTCACAGGGAAACCGTACGGGTACGCCGTACCCCTGTTCCTGAGCGTCGCGCGGCCACCTTCCTTATCCCACAAGGAGGATGACACCACTGCATTGCGAGCAGTGACAGTGTCTTTCGTCGTCCTGCGTCTCCTGATTGCCATTAGTCCTGAGTGTAGCGACTGGTCCTGATGAGGTCAACCTGAACCAAATCCTGAGGGTAACTGTCCGGACTTCTCAAAACCTGCTGCCATGCAAGACACCGCTACGTGTGCCACCGAAGAGAACAACGGCTTCGAATGGGCGCCATCACGATCAAACCAGATGAGAGCTGGCATCTTGATCGTTCTGGCAAGCTGTCAAAAGGACCTCCGCAGGAACCGCGAACTTTGGCGAGTCCACCTTGAGCGGGGCGCCGATTGACAGGAGTTGGCGCTGAGGGTATATTCCTCCGCGTTTGCAGGGACTGTCCACCAATCCGCTCTTCTGTGAATTGTCCCACCATCCCTCAGAATTCCTGACCCGATTCAGGACACAAATCCCCTGAATGAGCACTGGCAAAAGAATCTTCATCACAGGCGGCGCTGGCTTCATAGCCTCTCATTTTGCTGAACGGCTGTTGGATCAGCATGAGGTCACAATCTACGACAACCTCCATCGCAACGCCCTGAAATTCACCACGTACATGAAGCATCCTCGTTTGCGTTTCACCCAGGGCGACGTACTGGACTCTGAGAGTCTTGAGAGAGCCATGCAGGGCGCTGAGATCTGTGTGCATGCTGCCGCGATCGCTGGCATTTACAGCGTGGGCAAGAGCGCCAGCATGACGATGAAAGTGAACTTCCTGGGCGCGTACAACGCTCTGGAGGCCGCCGTAAAGAATGGTCTTCGTCGCTTCATCGATTTCTCAACCAGCGAGGTCTATGGCCCGTTTGTTTACCGCGGCAAGGAAACCGACATGACCACACTTGGGACGGTTGGTGAGAAACGCTGGATCTACGCCGTCAGCAAGCTGGCCAGCGAACACTACTCCCACGCGTTCGGCGAAGAACATGGTCTGGAAGTCAACTCCGTAAGGCCATTCAATGTCTACGGTCCGCGCCAGATTGGCGAAGGCGCCATTCAGCAGATGGTTAGCCGCGCTCTTCGGAACGAAGACCTCACCGTTTTCAACGATGGCACTCAGATTCGCTCCTGGTGTTATGTCAGTGATTTCGTGGATGCATTGAGCCAAGTAGTGCTGAAAGAGAATCTTCGCGGTCAAGTGTTCAACATCGGCAATCCGCAAGCAACGGTGACCGTCCTCGGTCTAGCAGAGATGGTAATCCGGATGACGCGTTCAAAATCCAGGATTGTGTTCAAGCCGCATCCGGGTCCAGAAGTCGAGATGCGGGTGCCGGATATCAACAAAGCCAAGTCGCTGCTGGACTATCAACCCCAGGTAGATCTGCAGGAAGGGTTGGAGAGAAGCATTGCGTGGTATCGGGAACATCTGGAAGGTTGAATGAAGATCCTGATCACCGGCGCATCGGGGTTTATCGGCAGAAATTTGCTGCTTGGTTTGCCGCAATCCCATCGGGTCACAGCTCAATATTTCCGTTCAACAGACTTCCTGACCTTTCTTCAGACTCAAAACCTTCGAGATGCTGAAGCGGTGCAGGCCGACCTTTCCGGTGATGATGGAGTTCAGCGGCTGGAATCGTGTTCAAGAGTATTCGACTGCTGTATCTTTCTCGCCGCCAACGGTGACCCTGCAGTTTCTTCGGCGCGTCCTGCGTTCGACATGGTTTCGAACGCGCTCACACTGGTCAAACTCCTGGAGAGGATCCAGGTCGAGAAGTTCATCTACTTTTCCTCAGGAGCAGTTTACGACGGCCTCCGAGGGCCTGTGACTCCAGCCAGCCCGATCGCTCCACGGCTGCCCTATGCAATTTCGAAAATGGCCTCAGAGCATTATCTGAAGCACTTCCAGCAGCAAGGACAGATTGGCCAGGCTGTGGCCGTCCGATTCTTCGGCGCCTACGGGCCCTATGAGCCCGCTCGCAAGATCTACACACGTTTAGTTCGGCAGTTCGGTTTGCTCCGCGATCCGCGCTTCGCAATTCGCGGTGACGGCAGCAACTTGATCGATGCCATGTACATTTCGGATGCCGTCCGGGCCATTATCGCGCTGATCGACGGAACGCGAGGCAATGTCACCCTGGACCTTTTTTCTGGCCGGCCGTTGACGCTGACGCAGCTGGTACAGGAAGCGGCCGCTGCGTTTGCACTGCAACCAGAGATTCGTTACGAAGGCCATGTTCCGGAATACATTGAGTTCTATTCCACCGATGAGACCCAGAAAGCGTATGGGTTCAAGCCGTCCGTGAAGTTGCAGACCGGACTCAGGCAGTTGCTAACACACTTGCAAGAAACAGATTCCAAGTAGTTCTGGGAGCTTTGTGGCTGATCCCATCATCATTCTGGGCGCCGGTCCTGCAGGACTCGCTTGCGCATACAAGATCCTGAAGGAGTCTGGAAAAAGAACTCTCATTCTTGACAAAGCGACCTTTGTCGGCGGTGCGGGAGCGAGCTTCCGTTGGAAGGGACACATTTTGGATTATGGCCCGCACGCGTTTCACACGCGGGGAGACGAGCCGGAACAACTGGTCCGCAGCTTGTTCAGTTCCGATCCTAGTTTGCTGATAGAGGGCAGGAAACAAGTCCACGTCTACCTCAAAAACAAACGCTTCCGTTATCCACTTCAGGTTGGCGAAGCGCTTCTGAAGTTCAATCCTTTCCTCAGCCTCAGGATCATCCTGGAGTTTTTCCTGACTTCGATCTTCCACGCTATTGTCTCGATCCCCATCGACAATTTTGAGAACTGGGGCCGCAAGCGGTTTGGATCGACTCTCTATCAGATGAGCTTTGGCGACTATACAGAGAAGGTTTGGAAGACTAAGCCCAGCAAGATTTCCGAGAAATTTGCGTCGGAGAAAATTCAGGGATTCAGCTTCGTCAATTTGCTGAAGCGGCTGCTGCGCATCGGCGGCCAGGTCACGGAGCCCTACTACCAGACCTGGATTTATCATAAGTACGGCTCAGGCCAGCTCTACGGTAAACTGGCCGACGAGATCCGGGCGTTAGGTGGAGAGATTCTGCTCGGCACTCAGCTCAAGTCCATAAACGCTTGCGGCGACCGGGTTGCATCGGTCTCAATCGAACGGGAAGGACAACGCACTGAGATTCCCTGCAGTCGCCTCGTGAGTAGCATCGGTCTTCCCCAGCTCATCTCTCTGTTCGGCAGCGACCTCCCGTTTACTGTGCGCCACGCGGCCTCGAAGCTGTCGTATACCTCCCTGATTCTCGTCTACATCGAGTTCGCGCAACAGCGGGTCAGCGACGACCATTGGTTCTATCTCCTTGAAAAGAAATTCAAGTTCAACCGCGTCACCGAGCAGAAGAATCTCAGCAGCCATACGGCAGAACCCGGCAAGACTGTTCTAATGTTCGAACTCACGTGCCGCAAGGATGATGAATATTGGAAGATGTCTGACGAAGAAATCTTTCGGCTGGCCAGGCAAGACTGTGAAGGGGTCAATTTCATCCAGACAGACAAGATCACTGGCTATCTGGTAAAGCGAGTGCCTGACGTCTACGAAATCTACTACAAGAACTTTGACCAGCACGCCGAAATGGCACTGGCGTATCTGAATGAATTCACCAATGTCGTTTCAATAGGGCGACGGGGGCTATTTCTCCAGGGTGACATGCACCAGGCCGTGGAAATGGGCTTGAAAATGGGCTCCCTCCTCTGCCAGGAACCGTTGGATGCCTCTGCCATTCAAAGGTTCTACAGAAAATACGTGCGCTACGTCGAGATCTGAGGACACCGGCCTGAGTCCTCAGTCGAGATGAGTTGGATGAGGCTTTCCGAAAAAGCCGCACGCCAGAAAGTCACGAACCCGACAAAATCCTCCCCATTTTCTTCCACGAAGCGGAGGAAGAATTCTCCCTTCCGGAGAAAAGCCGCGTGAAAGCACGCGGGCAACAATCATTCCAAAGCTTTGCAGACGCGTGTAGGCCGGCTCCCTTCTCCAATCAAGGGACTGCAGAAAACGTCCGATGCTCCCCATAGCTCATTCCTCCTTGGGAATGAATCAATTTTTTCTGAAGGATGCAGGAGAGTTGAGTTAGAATAACGCCTACAGAACTCAACGCGTGAACTTGTTCCTGCTGCCCTCGGGATTCTCGATCGAAGCCAGTCTGGTTATTGGCTGAAAGGGGAGTGCATCATGTTTGATCAAATCGATCATCAGGTTCTGGGTAAGAAGACACTGAAAGAGAAGATAGTTGAAGGAGCGATCATTCTCGCAGTTGTAGGAGTGATGATCGGTATTATGGTTTATGCCTTGACGATGGCTTGAGCGAACCCGCTAGGAAGCACGAGGTTCCTGCAGAGAGCTGAGAGGCTTTTCTCGCCTGGGACTTGTCCGGATGGACGACTGGTGGGGGCACGATCCGTTTTGTGTGCCTCGGGCAAGGTTTTCCTGGCTGTTGCGTCGGCTTCTATTGACGTTGAAGGGGGAGATGTTGTTTATCTCCCCCTTCTTTTTTGCGATGATAGCGGAGTTGCTTCAGATATTCTGAACCTGAGAACCTCGGGCAATCGGAGCATTCTCCTGAACATCCGTAGATCGTGAAACTGCCTACCGTCGCCATCGCCGGCCGCCCCAACGTTGGAAAGTCCACGCTGTTTAACCGGATTTGCGGTAAACACAAAGCGCTTGTGGGCAATGAACCAGGCATGACACGCGACCGCATCCTGGAAGTTGCCGAGTGGAATGGGCAATCTTTTGAACTGGTTGATACTGGAGGCATCGACCCCGGAGATGACGCACTCATCCCGCGTCACATTTTCGCCCAGGCGAAAGCAGCAATTGAGAAGGCGGCAGCTGTGATCTTTGTCGTGGACTGCCGTGATGGCGTCACTCCGCTCGACCAGGAACTGGCCCGGCTTTTCATTCGCTGCGGCAAGCCTGTGTTTCTGGCCGTCAATAAATGTGACAGCCCAAAACTCTGGAATGAAGCGCTCGCCTTTTACGAACTTGGTCTTGAGCGGATATTCCCTATATCTGCCGAGCATGGAATCAACGTTGGCGATCTCTTGGATGAAGTGGTGCAGACTCTGCCAGCGGGCAAGCCGCCCAGCGACCCCGCGGAACGGGAGACCAGAGTGGCCATCGTGGGAAAACCGAATGTGGGCAAATCGACTCTGCTGAATAAAATCGTTGGCGAGGAGCGTTCCATTGTTTCCCCAGTGCCGGGAACAACTCGGGACGTCGTCGATTCCCTCGTGGTAAGAAATGGAAAGAGTTATCGAATACTTGACACTGCAGGGATACGCAAGAAGAGTCAGACCCGTCTGATGGCAGAGAAGCTGAGTGTGATCATGGCCCGCAAGAGCCTGGAGCGCTGCGATGTCGCTCTGGTCATGATCGATGCGGCTGAGCAGGCTTCGTCGCTCGACGCCACAATCGCCGGCTATGCGCATGAAGCTGGAGCCTCCGTGATTCTCGTGGTCAACAAGTGGGACAAAATCCCCAAGGATTCCTTTACAATGCAGAAGTATGAACAGCAGGTGCGCGACAAGATCCGATACCTGGATTATGCACCTTTGATCTTCATTTCAGCCGAAACGGGCCAGCGCCTGTCTAAACTGTTTTCAGTGATCGACACCATCGCTCAAGCTCGCCGAGTTCGAGTCGGCACCGGTGAATTGAATGCATTTTTGCAGAAAGTCGCATTGAACAAGGCTTCGATCCCGGCCAACAAGCAGGTAAAAGTGCATTACATGACTCAGGTGGGCCTGGCACCGCCGGTCTTTGCCCTGTTTACCAACAGCCGGAGCAAAATCCATTTCTCATTGGAGCGGTATCTCATCAATCAGATCCGCAGCCGTTTCGGGTTTGAGGGAACTCCGGTCATCATTAAGCAGAAGCTTAAAGCTGGTTCCTAGACAGGTTTGCAAATCTAGCGTTGCCTGGTGGCGCACAGGGACGAAACGGTGGAACAGATAGAAATCCCCAACAAGCTTTTCTTCCGCATTGGTGAAGTCTGCAACCTTCTACGCTTGGAGGCCTATGTGTTGCGTTTCTGGGAAACCGAGTTTCCCACGCTCGCGCCGGCCAAGGGTGCCAATGGTCGGCGGATGTACCGGAAGAAAGATGTTGAGATGATTCTGACGATTAAGGCCCTGCTATACGACCGCGGCTTTACGATTGCTGGCGCCAAGAAAGTGCTCGCTGCAAGGAAGAGTGATGCCGAGTTGGCAGGCGCGCGTCCGGAGAAATCCTCAAGCCCGCTGGCAGCGAAATCCCAGGCCGGGCCTGCAAGTCCGGCGAGCCGCGAGAAGATCGACCAGGTCAGGACCGAGCTACGCAGCATCTTGACTTTGCTGAATCGAAGGTGCTAGATTGCCCCGTTGCGTCGGGACGTAGCGCAGCCTGGTAGCGCACACGCTTGGGGTGCGTGGGGTCGGAGGTTCAAATCCTCTCGTCCCGACCATCAGGAAAGCAGCTTGGCGGAAATTCTTCTCACGAACGATGACGGCGTCCATTCCCCTGGCATCCAGGCTTTGGCGAAGGCGGTATCGAGGCTGGGGCGGGTTACCGTGGTGGCCCCAGACCGTGAGAAAAGCGCGACCAGCCAGTCGCTGACTCTGCATCACCCTATCCGATACGAAGCTGTGGCTTCCGGACAGTACGCTGTCGACGGCACTCCCACCGATTGCGTGATCCTGGCAATTCATCATATCTTGCCTGTGAAGCCGGACTTGGTGATCTCGGGGATCAATCGCGGCCCGAACTTAGGCCGTGACATTGGATATTCGGGAACTGTGGCGGGCGCTATTGAGGCAGCCAACCAGGAGATTCCAGCATTCGCCGTCTCGCTGGTGGCCTGGCAAGAGTGTGAGTTCGAAACGGCGGCACGGTTTGCGGCCTTGCTGGCCGAAAGAATCCTGGATGAACCGCTTCCTGTGGGTTCGATTCTGAACGTGAACATTCCGCAGGGCATTGCAAAGGGCGTTTCCATAACACGCCAAGGGAAACGAAATATTCGAAACTTGGTGGTTGAGAATCAGGATCCGCGGGGACGCAAGTATTTTTGGTTGGATCAAGACCTAAGCATGACCGACGGAGCGGATCATCCCGAGTCTGATCACGTCGCAGTGGCTGCAGGATTTGTGTCGATTACGCCGCTGAAGACCGATCGGACGAATTACGATCTGGCCCAAACGCTTTCTCATTGGCCAGATACTCTCTTGAAAGCAGTTCCTGTCTCACAGTAGCGGGGCGTGGCTCAGCCTGGTAGAGCACCTGGTTCGGGACCAGGGGGTCGGAGGTTCGAATCCTCTCGCCCCGACCATTTATCAACAACTTACGGACACGCCGTTTTTGAGTTGTCGGCAATTGTCGGCAATTGACGTCGAGGTTCTCTGAATTCACTCTCACCTCGGGTGTAGTTTCCTTCCTCACAAACATCTCTTCATACATTGAACCGAGCGCTTGTCGAGCGGACTCAGGAATCAGTTTGGTGTAGATCCCGAGGGTGGTCGAGATGTCACTGTGCCGCAGGACTGCCTGGGCTTCTTTGGGTTGACCATGACGCTGGAAGTGGGTGGCAAAGCTGCGCCGTAGCGACTGAAAGGTGAGCCCTTCTATCCCGATTTTCTTCGCGATCGGCTTGAGGAAGCGCCTCAGGTAACTGCGGGGGTCCATCGCGCGCCCCTGATATCGCGCCTCGAAAATGAAGTCTTTTGGTTCAGTACGGGGACACAACCGGCGATGCACAGCAAGTTCACCTTCGATCTGAGCAGGCAGCGGAATAATGGCCCGGCTACCTTCAGTCTTGGTGTCCCCCAGTTGGTTTCGGTAAACGGCCTCGTCAATGCGAATTGCGCCTGGCATAAGGTCGTCCCACCGGAGCGCGAACAATTCGCCGGGTCGGAACCCGAGCAAAACGAACAGACGAAAGATCAGCCTATCTTTTCCTGTCAGGTGTCGATCCAACTGCGTGATTTCTACGAGCGACAGGAATCGTTCGCACGGCCTGTGTTCGACCTTGGGGAGCGTAAGCTTGCGACAAGGATTGCGTTCAAGAAACTCTTGATCAATGCTTTCCGCAATAGCGGATCGAAAATAGGTAAAGACGGTTGCAACTAGGCTCTGCGATTTTGTCTTGGCTAAGTCATTGAGAAGGATCTGAATATCAAACCGGTTCAGTTCACTTAGCTTTGCGTCTCGGAAGCGCGGCAAGACATGCTTCTCAAAGATACCGATAATGCTGGACCGGGTATTGGCGGACCAGGCACCGTCCTTGAGAGGCAAGAAGCGATACTGCCAGAACCAACCGAAAGTTAAATCTGGATCGGGCTGGGTTGTTCGCCCAGTCTCCTTTGTGATAAGACCCGCCAGTTTTTGTTCGGCCTCCCACTTCTTGAGCTCCGATCTTTCGCCGAGAATGACCGACGTTTTCTTGCGACGCTCCTGACCATCGAGCCCAGTAATGTAGATGTGGAAGAAGCCCTTCCATTTCTTCACGGTTTTCCCGCCCAGCCGAACATACCCCTTTTGATGTCGGTCACGCGGCATGTGCATCCCCAATCTTCGGAAGTCAAAAGAGGGGAGTAATGTTATTTGGATGTTGTCCATTTTTCAACAAACTCCAAGATATCCGAGAGTCGAAAACGAAGAGGTGAGCCTTTCGCGGTTCCCATCTTGATTCAATGGGGCCGCGATCACGTGATCGCGGAAACGGGAAGTTTGGTTCACCGCGCTGGAAAGATCGCTTTGGCTTCAATGGGGCCGCGATCACGTGATCGCGGAAACAAATCGAGGAAGAATATCTCCATCTATTTAATATTGCTTCAATGGGGCCGCGATCACGTGATCGCGGAAACTTCATAGTTCATCTTGCAACCCTCGAAAACCCAGCAGGCTTCAATGGGGCCGCGATCACGTGATCGCGGAAACCGGTTACTCGCAGAAAGACGCCCTTCAGGTGGAGTCGCTTCAATGGGGCCGCGATCACGTGATCGCGGAAACTCCAGCGGCTCCTCCGCCCGGGCCGCCGCTCCTCAAGCTTCAATGGGGCCGCGATCACGTGATCGCGGAAACCCATTGGCCGGCGGAAGATTTCAGATTTGAACAGGCTGGCTTCAATGGGGCCGCGATCACGTGATCGCGGAAACCCCGCCCAGGACGACCGGCCAGGCAATGGCATCGCTAGCTTCAATGGGGCCGCGATCACGTGATCGCGGAAACGTTTGATTTCTCGTGGATCGACGTTAGCCTCTCCGAGCTTCAATGGGGCCGCGATCACGTGATCGCGGAAACTGCGGAGTGCCACTCAAGCGAGCTGGATCACTTGACTCGCTTCAATGGGGCCGCGATCACGTGATCGCGGAAACTGTAGTTGTTGTTTTTGTCTTAATTTATTTGTTTTTGCTTCAATGGGGCCGCGATCACGTGATCGCGGAAACCTCAGCCTTTAAGGCCATTTGCACTAAAACAGTTTGCTTCAATGGGGCCGCGATCACGTGATCGCGGAAACATACTTTTCTCCAGTGATGAGATTTACTCTTTCATGCTTCAATGGGGCCGCGATCACGTGATCGCGGAAACTCATGTTTGAGGATGGAGATCGTCTGGCAGTGGTTCGCTTCAATGGGGCCGCGATCACGTGATCGCGGAAACCAGATGGCGCAGAAGAGTTTCGACGAAATGCTGAGAGCTTCAATGGGGCCGCGATCACGTGATCGCGGAAACGACTTCGAGCAG
>Ga0187892_10001534_pt1 | contig 52162 bp, 38 predicted proteins | sample MA1701073metaG_FD_139345 | JGI IMG/M metagenome (GOLD analysis project Ga0187892, IMG submission 139345) | Bio-ooze microbial communities from a basaltic lava cave in the Kipuka Kanohina Cave System on the Island of Hawaii, USA - MA170107-3 metaG ...
ATCAGCACGCACATGGCTATCGGCGCGTGCTCCGTCGTCGGGTCTTCGACCGGGCGGCACTGCCGGCAGCGGCGAGGATGAGCCTGGTCAATCGGAGCTTCGGCATGAGCGCCATGGTACGGGCGGCCGCAGGATCGGTCGATCGACTCCGACATCGTCGTCGCGGCCGACCGCGCCGTGCCGATCAACCTGCCGCCTATAATGCCGCCGACCCGCAACGGAGGAGATCGCATGTCCATCGCCCCGCTCCGCCGCCCGCTCGCGGCCCTCGTCGTCGCGCTCCTCGTCACCGCGTCCGCCGCCGAGCTCACGGTCGAATACCGGCTCAAGCTCGCGCCCGACGCGCTCGACGTCTACCACATCTCGATGACCGTCCGCGACGCGCCCGGCGACGTGCTCGAGTTCTCGCTCCCCCGCTGGACCCCCGGCACCTACCAGATCCGCGACTTCCACCGGAACCTCCGGAACCTCGTCTTCCGCGACGGCGCCGGCCGCGGGCTCCCCTTCGGCGTCGAGGACGGCTTCTTCTGGAACGTGAAGCGCCTCGGCGACCCCGTCGTCGTCGCCTCCTGGGAGGTCCCCACCCGCGGCACCGAAGAGTACAAGAGCTTCCTCGGCGTCGGCCTCTTCCTCTATCTCGTCCGCCACAAGGCCACCCCCTGCGAGCTCGCGCTCGAGCTCCCGCCCGGATGGGAGATCGCCACGGGCCTCCCGGCCATCGGCGCCGGCCGCTTCCGCGCCGCCGACTACGACGAGCTGATCGACTCCCCCTTCGCGCTCGGGCGTCTCCACACGATCGAGTTCCCGGTCCGCGGCGTCCCCCACTTCGCGGTCCTCGACGTGAAGCCCGAGTTCGACGAGGCCGCCCTCAAGGACCTGCTGGTCCGGATCGTCTCCTGCCAGGGCGGACTCTTCGGCGAGCTCCCCTACGAGAAGTACGTCTTCTTCTACCACCTGCGCGGAACGGGCATGGGCGGCGGCGGCCTCGAACACCGGAACTCCACCGACATCACGCTCCCCCACGCGATGCTCCGCCGCGACCCGACCGCCGCGGGCTCGGTAACCTCGCACGAGTTCTTCCACCTCTGGAACGTGAAGCGCATCCACAGCAAGGTGCTCGGACCGTTCGACTACACCGGACCCTGCCGCACCGGCTCGCTCTGGCTCTCCGAGGGCGTCACCTCCTACTACGGCGACCTCACGCTGGCCCGCGCCGGCGTCTGGAAGCGGCAGCGCTGGTACGACCACCTCTCCCGGGAGATCGGCAGCCTCCAGTCCAACGAGGCCCGGAAGACCATGAGCGTCGAGAAGGCCTCCTGGACCGTCTGGGACCGGAACCGTGGGCCGAGCATCTCCTACTACACCAAGGGCGAGCTGCTCGGCCTCCTCCTCGACCTGAGGATCCGCGACGCCACGAACAACGCGCGGAGCCTGGACGACGTGATGCGACACCTGAACTGGTGGTTCGCGAAGAAGGGGATCGGCTTCGAGGAGGGGGACATCGAGCGGGCCGTGAGCACGGTCGCCCAGCGGAGCTTCGCCGACTTCTTCGCCCGCTACGTGGCCGGCGTCGAGGAACTCCCCTACAAGGAGACGCTCGCGCTCGCCGGGCTCCGTTTCGAGGACGGCGAGTACGAGGCCGTCGAGACCGGGGTGCGGCTCAGCCTCTCGCGCCTGGTCCGCGGGCTCGAAGACGGGCGGATCGGGACCGTCGCCCCAGGGACCCGGCCCGCCGAGTGGGGGTTCCGGAAGGGCGACCGGCCGGTCTCGATCCTGGACGCGGCGGTGACCGAAGTGGAGGACTTCGAGAAGTTCCTCTCGCCCGAGAAGCTCCAGGACCGGAAGGTCATCCCGGTCGCCATCGAGCGCGACGGCCAGGGCCAGACGATCGAGATCCCCTTCCGGTGGCAGAAGAAGCGACGCCCGCGGCTCACCGAAGATCCTGCGGCGACGCCCGCCGCCGTCGCGCTGCGTGAGAGCTGGCTGGCACGCTGCGGCGACGGCGCCCGGAGCCGCGACGGATGACCGCGGCGCTGCTCCTGGCCGCGCTCGTCACCGGCCCCCCCGACGAGGTCCGCTTCCGGCTCGACAACGGGCTGCTCGTGATCCTCAAGGACACCCGGCGCGCCCGCGCCGTCGGAGTCTCGCTCCGACTCCCGATCGGGATCGGCGACGATCCGCCCGGAGCCGCCGGCGCGGCCCGACTGATCGGGCGGCTCGGGAGCCGGAGCGCCGTCGAGCGGGACCTGGCGAAGCGCGAGGTCGTGATCCGCACCGACGTGTGGGACGCGCTGCAGGTGGACTACGAGCTCCCGCAGGCTGCCTTCCTCACGGACACGCTCGGCGCCGTCGCCGAACGGCTGAAGCCCCCGCCGCTCGACGCGCTCGACGAGGAGATCGCCGCCCTCCGGGCCGAGGCCGCCAAGGCCGGCCCGCTCGACCGGGCCCGCCACATGCTCGCGCCCGTGCTCCAGACGGTCCTCCGGGGCCGGAGCGAGACGGCGCCGCCCGGCCGGGACGCGCTCGCCGCGCTCGCAAAGGAGCGGATCGGGCCCGCCGGCGCCGTGCTGGCGATCGTCGGAGACGCCCGCGTCGCCGACACGCGGCCGTTGGTCGAGAAGAAGCTGGCCGGCCTCGAGGCGCAGGCGGCCGGCGCGAACCCTGCGGCCCGCCATGCGCCTTTCGCCGTGAAGCGTCACGAGCTGGGCTTCGACGGTGCCACTCCGGGCGTGGCGCTGGCCTTCGCGGCCCACGACGCGCCTCCGGCCGAGCGGGTGGTGCTCACGCTCTTCGGCAACCTGCTCGCCTCCCGTCTCGAAGGCCGCGTTCCCGAGGGGACCGGCTTCCCGCTGACCTCGTCGCGCCAGTACCCCCCCGGCCGGCTCCCGTTCTTCATCTGGATGGACCTGAAGGAGGGCGCGAGCCCGCTGTCGCTCGAGGGCATGCTCCGCTTCGCGCTGGAGGGGGTGATCCAGGAGCCCTGGTCGGCGAACCCGCAGCGCTTCGAGGTGGACCGCAACGAGCTGGTCACCTGGCTGGAGGGACGCCCGCCGAACCTGGTCGAGCCGCCCGCCGGGACCTCGGCCGCCTCGGTCTTCGCCACCGACGCGCGCGACACCGCCGGGCGCGAGGCGCTCCACGGCGGCGATCTCGCCGCCTGCCTGACGAGGCTCCGCGGCCTCACGCCGCACTCGGTCGGCGAGGTCCTCCGCAGGTACTTGCGCAACGACCGGGCCGCGGTCGTGCTGGTCCGGGCAAGGGGCAAGTAGCCGCGCGCCGGCCGGTCAGAGCCGGTCGCGCGCGGCCGCGAGGAACGCGCGCAGGTCCTCCGGTCCCTCGGTGGCGGCCCGGTGCACGCGGAGCAGGTCGAGCCCTTCGTACGCATGAGCGACCACGTCGCGGAAGCCGCAGGCTCGGACCATTCGATCGGCCAGCTCGGCGGAAACGACACCGGCCCCCTGGAGACGACGGAAGGCGTCACCGTAGCCCTGCGGCGTACCCAGATCCAGCCGGACGCAGAGGGCCAGCGCCAGGTCGATCACGATCTGCGTGGCCTGCCAGAGGTGCAGAAGGACCGCGTCGGAGGCATCCGTCGAAGGCCGCAGTTGCCCGGGGTCGGACGGAAGTCGCTGCGCCACTCGGGCCAGGTGTCGTTCGACGCTCGCGGTCCGCTCGGCAAGGATCCGGCGGTCGAGGCCGCTCATGGCCCGAGCCGCGCGAGGCGGTCCTCGTAGGCCCGATCGAGCACCGGGCCGGCCTCGCACCAGAAGCGGACCGCCTCGAACCAGAAGTCCGGGAACACCCGATCATCCCGCGCGAAGACGGTCTTCGCGTCCCGCGCGGCCCGGTAGCGGATCAGGCCGCCCGCTCGCGCCAGGTCCACCAGGTCGATGCGGTCGGCTCGCAGACGCCGGGTGAGGTCCGTAAGGAGAGCGTCCACGTCGAAACCCTCGCCGGCCACGAAGCCGAAGTCCCAGTCGGAGTCGGGGCGCGCGTCCCCGCGAGCGCGCGACCCGTGGAGGATCAGCAGGCGGAGTCCCGGATGCCGGGCAGGGTCGAAGTCCCGGAGGAGGGGCTCGCTCATCGCGCGCATGTTAGCACCGGCGCGGGACGCGGTCGTGCTACGCTCTTTCCCGCATCGTGAACGGCCCGACCCCTGAATCCGACCCGGGAGCGCCGTGGACCAGCCATCGATCCGAGAACGATGGACGGGTTCGACCCCGTTCCCGGCGCGCGTTCGGGACGTCGCCCGCTGTCCGGCCGACCGTCCGGGCCTGAACCGCCTCGTCCCCGTCCCCTCCAGGCTCGCCCACGTCGTCTTCCCCCGCGAGACGCGCCGCCTCCGCGTCCTCCCCCACGGCGGTACCCGCGCGTTGCCGGCGCCGACCGACGAGCGGACGGCGCACCTGGCGACGGATGAGTCCGCCTTCCTCCATTGGCTCCTGACCCAGGCCGGCGTGGACGCGGGGGCCTACCGGCCGGAGAGCCTGAAGCGGCGCCTGCGTCCCTGCCTGCGGGCGCTCCGGGTCCAGAGCGTCGGGCACGGCCGGGCCTGCCTCGAGCGGGAGCCGGCCCTGATCCGCATCGCCGTCAACGCCGTCCTGGTCGGAGTGACCGCCTTATTCCGCGATCCTCCGGTCTTCGAGCTGCTGCGCGAGCAGGTGCTCGGTCCGCTGGCCGGGAGGCGCGAACGGCTCTACATCTGGTGCCTCGGCTGTTCGGACGGGTCGGAGGTGTACTCCCTCGCGCTCCTCCTGGACGAGCTGGAGCTCCTGAAGCAGAGCTGCCTGCTCGGGACCGACTGCCGGGTCGACGCGATCGAGCGCGCGCGCGTCGGCTGGTTCGAGCATCCGGCCCTGAAAGACGTGCCGCCGAGGCTCGTGGAACGCGGCTTCACCCGTCAGGCCCATGGTTGGCAGGCGCGGGCCGGGCTCCGGCGGGCGATCCACTGGCGCGTCGCGGACTTCCTGAAGGGGATGGAGCCGGGGCTCTGGGACCTGATCTTCTTCCGCAACACGGCGATGTACCTGAAGCCCGACGTCACGGATCCCCTCTGGGAACGCCTGGAGTCGTCGCTCCGGCCCGGTGGAGTCCTGGTCTTGGGGAAGGCGGAGCGCCCTGCGGGCGCCCAGCGGCTCAGTCTGCTCGGACCCTGCATCTACCGGCGGACCCGGAAGCAGCCCGCTTGACGACTCCCGAGCGCGCCATGTCCCCACGCATCTCCTCGAGCGCCGCGGCGGCGGGCGCCCTGGGTCTCCTGGCTCTCCTGGCCTTCCTGGACTTCCTCACCCCCCAGAACGTCATCGTGCCGATCGCCTATGGCTTCCCCGTCGGGCTCTGCGCCTGGGTGCCGCGCCGGAGGTTCCTCTGGAGCCTGACGCTCCTGGCGATCGCGCTGAACTTCGCCCGGATGCTCCTGGGTCCTCCGCCGAGCCCCGAGGCCGCGCAGTGGGCAGCGCTCGTCAACCGCGCGCTGGCCGCGATCGTGACGCTGGCGGCCGCGGCCCTGGTCCACCTCAGGGCCGGCGAGCACCGCTGGATCGAGGGGGAGCGGGCGGATTTCCAGCGGAGGAACGTCGAGTTCGAGAGCGCGAATCGCGAGCTGGAGCGGAGCGAGCAGGAGATCTCGCGCCAGAACGAGGAGCTCCAGTCCCAGACTGAGGAGCTGCAGTCGCAGACCGAGGAGCTCGAGCGCCAGAGCGAGGAGCTCAGGGTCACCAACGAGGAGCTGGCGCACTGGGAGAAGATGCTGGAACAGCTCCTGGAGCTGTCGCGCTCGCTCACCGGAGACCTGGACCGGAACCAGACGCTGACCCGGATCTGCGAGTCGCTCGGGCAGCTCATGGAAGGGACGACCGTCGCGATCCTCGAACGGCAGGGGGACGAGCTGGTGGAGCAGTGCCATTACGGGTTCGGCCCCGACGGGCCCCTGTCCCGGACGATCCCCTTCACCTCGTCCTTTGCCGCCCTTGTGATGACCGCGGGTCACACCGGCTATCTCGAGGACCTCAGGCTCCGGCCTGACCTGTGCGTCCTCGGGCCCCGCGATGGCGAGCCCTTCCGGGCGGTCCTCTCCTCTCCCTTCCGGGTGCGGGGGGCCTGCGTCGGGGTCATCGAAGCCTACGCCCGCGTGCCCCGGGCCTGGAGCGAGGCGCAGATCGCGCTGATCGAGTCGCTCGCGGCCCAGACCGCCATCAGCCTCCAGACGTCCGAGCTGATGGACGAACTGCGCAAGGAGCGCCAGCTCTTCGAGACCGTCTTCCGGACCGTGCCCCTGGGGCTGGCCGTGGCCCTGGATCCCGAGCAGCGGCACGTCCGCCTGAACCCGGCCGGGGCGGCGCTCCTGAACCTCCCGGTGAACGAGAACATCGCGCCGGCGACCCCGGCGGGACTGAAGCTGTCGAAGGCCCTCCAGGGAGCGGGTCCGGGGCTGCCCGATCCGTTGACGCGCGCGCTCCGGGGCGTCGAGGTGATCGGGGAGGAGCTGCAACTGGTCCTCCCGGTCGGGCGCACGCTCCACCTGCTGGTCGGCGCGGCGCCTTTCCACGACGCGCGCGGCCGGATCGCGGGCGCCGTGCAGGCCTTCGCGGACATCTCGACCCAGACGGCGCAGCGCCGCGAGCTGGAGCGGCGGCGGCGGGAGGCCGAGGAGGCGAGCCTGCACAAGACCCGCTTCCTGGCCGCCGTCTCGCACGACATCCGGACCCCGGCCAACGCGATAGGGCTCATGGCCGAGCTCATCCGGCGCTATGCCTCGCACGGCGAGCTGTCCCGCCAGATCCCGGAGCTGGCCGAGCGGCTGCAGGCGAACATCCGTTCCATGATGGACCTGGTCGGGGACCTCCTGGACATCGCCCGCTTCGACTCCGGGAAGATCGAGATGGTGGAAAGCGAGTTCACGCTCGACCAGTTGATCGCGGAGGAGTGCCGCCATCTCGCGCCTCTGGCCCAGGAGAAAGGCCTCGAGCTCCGCTTCGATCCGCTGGGGCACCCGATCTGGGTGCGGACGGACCGCGTCAAACTGGCCCGCGTGCTGGGGAACCTGATCGGGAACGCGATCAAGTTCACGCCTTCCGGCGAGGTGCGGCTGGGCGCAGTCGTGACCCCCGCCCCCGATCCGCGGATCCTGATCCGCGTCGCCGACTCGGGAATCGGGATCCCGGCGGACCAGCTCGAGCGCGTCTTCGACGAGTTCGCCCAGCTCCGCAATCCGGAGCGCGCCGAGGGGAAGGGCTCGGGCCTGGGGTTGTCGATCTGCCGGCGGCTGGTGGAAGCCATGGGCGGATCGATCACGGTCGAGAGCAAGGTCGGGCGCGGGAGTGTGTTCACGGTCGCGCTCCCCTCCTCGAGCCTGGTGCTCCGCATCGACGCGGTCGCGCCGGTGCCGCCGCCCGATGGGCCCCGGACCGCTCAGGACCCGGGGTCCCGGCGGCTGCGCGGGCTCCGCGTCCTCCTCGTGGAAGACCATCAGGTCACCCGGGAAGGGACCCGCCAGCTCCTGGAGGGGGAAGGCGCGATCATCCGCGAGGCACCCGACGGGCGGACCGCGCTCGACCTGCTCCGGAAGGAGCGCTTCGACGTGCTCCTCCTGGACCTCATGCTCCCCGACCTGGACGGGCGTGAGGTCCTGCGCGCGGTCCAGGCCCACCGGCCGGAAGGCCTCCGCTCGGTCCTCGTGCTCACGGGGGACCTGACGCAGGAGCGGCTCGACGAGGTGCGTCAGCTCGGCCCCGACGGCCTGATCAGCAAACCGATCGCGGTCGCGAACCTCCTGGCCGCGCTCGAGGCCCTGATCCGGCCGGAGTAGCTCCCCAAGCGCTCACGCCCCCCCTCGGAGGATCGCGTTGAACAGGAGCCGGAAGGTGCCGTGCGCCTGGGCGCGGTGCTGGACGCGCGGCGCCAGCAGCATGAAGCGCCCGCGACCCTCGGCCACCTCCGCCAGCACGACCCGCTCGGCGAGGAGCTCCTCGCCCCTCAAATAGCCGCTCCGGAGCAGTCGGGCGCCGGGGAACTTGCCGACCACGGAGGCCGAGCGGCTCGGGAACCCGGGGGTCGCCTCCAGCGCCGGGCTCGCCAGGAAGAAGACGTCCAGCTCCTCGCGCGCTCCGTACGCGAGGGGATGTGCGGGGTCCACCCGCACCCGGAGGATCGACCCGGGACAGTAGAAGCGCTTCCGGTCCATGCCGGCGAGCGCGTTCCGGAACGGGAGGTCGAAGCGCTGGGCCAGCGCGTTGGCCGCGGCGCCCAGTCCGATCAGCGTCCCCCCGCCCTCGACGAACGCACGCAGCGCCGCGCACCCCTCGTCCCCCAGGCCGCCGCGGTATTCCTCGGGGATGCGCTCGCCCCGGCTCCCGCTCACGAGCGCGCGCTCGTCCATCGCGGGGATCACGATCGCGTCGAACCGCTCGGAGAGACCGCCGGCGCGCACCTCGGCGTTCGTGAGCGCCTCGAACGGGAACTCGAAGCTCTCGAGCACGAGCCGCGTCCAACCCTCGTCCATGTTCGCCTGCCACGGCCGGTAGAGGCCGAGCCGCGGCTGCCGGAGCGGATGCGCCGCGCCCGGCGGCGCGCCGGCCGCGCGGGCCTCGAAGACCACGCGGAGCGCATCGGCCACCTCGCGGAGGCGCGCCTCCGTCTCGCCGCCCGGCGGGATCCAGAAGGTCCCGGCCGCCCGCCCCTCGGCGCGCGCGCCCAGCGTCTGCACCTCCACGCCCGCGCGGAACAGGCGGTTCACCGCCACGTAGGCGCCCGTGTCCTCGCGGCCGAGCCACCACCCGCCGGGCGCCGCGGGGTCCACGCGCCCGGCGCCGGCCGCCGCGGGGTCGAGCGGCTCCCAGCGCGCGGCGAAGGCGCGATCGACCGCCACGGCCTCCACACCCATCTGCATCGGGAGGCACCAGCCGGTTACGTCGTAGAAGCGATCGTCCTCCCGCGTGCCCGGCGAGCCCTCCTCGAAGCGCTGCGTGCCGAGCAGCTCCTTGACGTACGCCCGGGGCGGCTGCGCGAGCAGCACTCCGATCGTGCCCACGGGCCACGAGCGCCCTTCGGTCTCGAAGGGCGCCGCCGCGCGCTTCAGCTCGACGCCGGCTTGGGCGAGCGCGTCGAGCAGGCGGCGCAGCGCGGTCCCGTCCCGCTGGGCCGCCGGAAAGAGGTACGCATAGGGCCCGCCCGCCTCCCCCTTCTCCACCGCGCGGCGGTTCATCGCGAGGTAGTTCCGGTTCAACTCCACGCGGTGGCGCGCCGCGGCGCGGAGCAGCGCCCAGGTCGAGATCTCCTGGTACGCGACGATGTCGCCGAGGTGCCAGGTCCGCTCCTTCCACGGGTTCGGCCCCGCCACCGTCGGGCCGGCCCACGACCGCCGTCCGGTCCGGTCTCCCGCCGCGTCTCCGTTCGTGTCGGTCGTCTCGCGGCGGCGGGCCGCTCCCGGCTCCATCGGGGACGCGACCCGCGCGCTCGCGGTCTCGGTCAGGATGCCGACCACGTTGTGGTAGAGCGGGGTGATCCGCGTCCCGCCCAGCCAGTAGGCGTCGTAGGAGTGCGCGTGGACGACCCCGGCCTTGCCGGCCGCCTCGAGGTCCATCGCCATCACGCCCCCCAGCACCTCCAGCTCGCGCCAGAGGACCGGATCGATGCTGGCGTTGATCGGGTCCTTGTAGGGCGGGACGAACATGCGGGGACCGGCGGCGCCCATCTGGTGGTGGTCGCAGAGCACCACCGGGAACCAGTCGTGGTAGAGCACCCGCGTGATCAGCCTCGTCTCCTGGAGGGCGAGCATGAAGGCGTCCCGGTTGTTGTCGTGTCCGGCGTACCGGTGGTAGAGCCAGGGCATCTCCCCTCCCTCCTGGGGCGTCCCGACGTTCTTGCGGTACCAGTCCACCACCTTGATCTGGCCGTCGGGATTGAGCGATGGGACCAGGAGCAGGAAGACGTGCTCGAGGATCTCGCGGACCTCGGGCCCGTCGTCGGTCGCGAGGCGGTGCAGCACGCGGAGCACCATCTGGCTCGAGGCGATCTCGCTCGAGTGGATGTTGTTCGTGATCAGCACCACGGCCGGCTGCGCCGCCGCGATCCGGTCCGCCTCGGCCGGCTCCCCGCGTCGCGGGTCGCGGAGCCGCGCCTGCGCCGCGCGGATCGCCGCCTGGTTCCCGAGGTTCGCGGGGCTCGCCACCAGCGCCATCAGGAACGGGTTCCCTTCCGTGGTCTTCCCCAGCTCCACCACCTCGACGCGGTCGGAGGCCTCGTCCACGCGGTGGAAGTACGCGGCGACCTGTTCGAAGCGGGCCAGCTTGCGGTCCTCGCCCACGGGGAAGCCGAGGAACTCCTCGGGCGTGGGCACGCCTTCGGCGACCGCGAGCGACGCGAGCAAGAGGACGAGACGGATGTGCATGCGCTCCTCCAAAGAGGGGTCAGGACCCAGGGGGTCCTGACCCCTTGGAAAACGCTCCGATCGCGATTCTCCACGCCAGCACGGTGGCGAGCGGGGCGAGGTGCAGGAGCAGGCGCGAGCGCGTGGTCTGGAGCAGCCAGAGGTGGTCCGTTCCGGCCACGAGATAGACCAGGACGTAGGCGCCGAGCTGCGCCAGGAGCAGCGCTCCGGCGGCGCCCGGGCGCGGGCGGACCGCCACGAGGAGGACCAGCGCCGGCCAGAGCAGGAGCCACTCGGGCTTCAGCGCCTCGGCGGCCAGCGCGGCCCCCACGTCAGGCAACCGGCGCGGTTGGAACCCCGCGTTCACCAGCTCCTCCGTGCGCAGGCCGAGCGAGACGCGGTACGCGATCCACGGGACGAACAGGACGACCGGCGCGAGTCCCGCGAGGTCCCGCGCCCGCCCGGTCCGGGGCGCGCGCAGGGCGGCCAGCGCCACTCCCGCGAGCGCCAGCGTCGCGCCTTCGTTCTTGGTCCAGAGCCCTCCATAGAGGAACAGGCCGGCCTGCCTCAGGTCGGCCGGCTCGTCCCCCGCGAGCGCCAGCCCCGCGCCCAGCACCATCAGCGCGAACGGAAGATCGGCCAGCGCCACCGGCACCGACTGCACCACCGCCGGCGTCGCGCCGAGGAGCGCGGCCGCCCAGGGACCCGCCGCGCCCGGAAGCGCGCCCGCCACGAGCGCCAGGATCGAGAGATAGCCGGCCAGGTGGGCGAGCTTGGCCAGGAGGTCGTCGGGCCGGCCCATCAACAGATGGAAGAGCGTGCTCGAGAGCGGCACGTGCAGCGGATAGTCGCGGTGCCCCACCTGCGCCGGCTCGACGCCGAGCACGGCCAGCGTCCGGTCCTCGTAGAACGCGCGCGCCTTGAGCTGCCAGTTGAGCCAGGCGTCGCCCACCGTCACCGGTTCGGCGCAGCAGACGACCGCGGCTCGCGCGGCCACGAGCAGCAGAACCGCCACGCCGGCGCCGCCCACGAAGCCGAGCGCGGGCCGAGGCGCGGGCGCGGGCGCGCGGCGGAGCCAGCCGATGAGGCACGGCCCGAGCACGGCCACCGCGGCTCCGACGCCGAGCCGGACGCCGCAGAGCGCGAGCAGGAAGAGCCCGGTGGTGGCCGCCAGCCATCCGGTGACGAAGGCGAGCGCGAGGCGCGACGGACGGGAGGTCCGCGCGGTGAACAGCCCGAGCGCGCGCGCGAGCCCGCCCCCCGCCGCGAGCAGCAGTGCGAGCACCAGGAGCGCGCCGGCGGGTCCGTTCATTCCGCGAGCCGGAGGAGCCGGTAGCCGGGTGATGCGAAGCCGGGAGCCGCCGTGGCCCGGAGGCCCGCCGGCGGCGCCTCCTCCTCCCGCAGGAGGGCGTAGACCTCCCGCCACGTCCGGATCTCTTCGGCCACCCGTTCCCAGGAGTGCTCGACGTTGCGGGGATAGAGGAGGTAGGAGGCGTAGCGCGGCATTCCCGAGGCGAACGGGTTCGTGAGCGGGATCCAGAGGGTTGCGCCCAGGGGCAGGGCCGCGTCGGCCGCGCGGAGCGCCCGGTGGGTCGCCAGGCCGAGAAAGGCGTCCAGCGCGCGATCCCGGTCGAGCCGATGGGCGGCGAGCGAGCGGAAGGGCTCGAGCCAGGCTGGGGAGCTGAACGCGAGCACGGTCCACGCGGCGGCCGGAAGCGCCCCGAGGAGCACGGGCCGGCGCCGGACGAGCGGAGCGAGCAGCGCGGGCGCGAGCAGCACCAGGAGCTTCCACGCGTCGCGCTCGAGCGTCTCCGGGACGGGCTCGAACCGGCCGGGCGGGCCGGGAGTCCAGCGGAGCGCGCCAGAGGCCCCGAGCACGCCGTGGGGCGGGCGGGCCTCGAGCGCGACGGCCTGGACGAAGTAGACCTCGAGGCCGGCCGGAATCCGGGACTCGAAGCCGGCCCGGCCGGTGGCATCCAGGTTCCCGCTCCGGAGGACGTTCTGGAACGGGTGATGGACCGCGATCACGAGCCGCGGCCAGCCGGGGGGCTGGCTCCCGCCGCCGAGCACGGAGCCGAGCACGAGGAAGGCGGCGCCGGGCGGTCCCGTCACCTCGACGCGGACGCGGGGCCCGCCGTCGAGCAGGGTCGCCTCGAGCCGCACCTCGGCCCCGAGTGCCGCCGCCGCGAGGAGGAGCGCGGTCATGGGCCATGAGGTTAACGGCCGCGGGAGCGCAGCAAAGGCCCTCGCCTGCTACGATCCGCGCCCCGTTGTGAACCCCGACCCCCCGAGCTCCGCACCGCGCTCCTGGCTCCGGCTCGCGGCGCTGGTCCTCCTCGTCGCGGCCGCCGCGGCCGGCATCGCGCTCCTCCGGCACGCCGGCCTCACCTGGGACGAAGCCGCCGGGGACCTCTTCTACGGCGACCGCTGGCTCGCCTGGCTCGTCACCCAGGACGCGCGGCAGCTCGACCCCGCCGTTCCGCTCCCGCTCCTCCTCCGCGAGGACGGGCATCCCGACCTCTTCGCGACCCGCTCCCCGCTGGCGCACGAGTACTACCCGCTCGCCAACCTCCTCTCGGCGGCCTCGTGCCTCCTCTTCTTCCAGGCGACCGGATGGATGGACGCCATCGACGCGCACCATCTCCCGGTCCCGATCCTCGCGGCGGCGCTGGCGGCGGCCCTCTTCCTCTTCGTCGGGCGGCGCTGGGGGACGCTCGCGGCGGCCGGGACCGCCGGATTCCTGCTGCTCCAGCCCCGCTTCGCCGGCGAGGCGCTCGGCAACGTGAAGGACCTCCCGGCTGCGGCCTTCTTCGGCTTCGCGCTCCTGGGCGCCGCGCGCGAGCGCGCCCGGCCGGTCGCGCGGCTCGTCGCCTCGGGCCTCCTCGCCGGCCTCGCGCTCGCCGTGAAGGCCAACGCGCTCTTCCTCCCGGCGATCCTGATCCCGTGGGCGCTCGCCCGGTGGGGCCGGCCCTCGCCCGCGCGCGCGCTGGTCACGGCCTTCCTCTGGCCGCTCTCAGCCGCGGCCGCGGCCTTCGCGGTCTGGCCGCACCTCTGGAGCGATCCGATCGGCCACGGCTCCGCCACGGCGCGCTTCCTCCTCTCCAAGCGGAGCGGGCCGGTCGGTTTCGCGATCGAGCCGCTCCGGGACCTCCTCTGCACGATGCCCGAGCCGCTCCTCCTCCTGGTGCCGCTGGGCGCCGCGGCGGCGCTGGCGCGGAAGGAGCGGCGCGCGGACGCCCTGCTCCTCACCCTCTGGCTCCTCGTGCCCCCCGCGCGCCACGTCCTCCTCGGGGTCCAGCACTTCGACGGAGTGCGTCATTTCCTGGAGGCGCTCCCGGCGGCGGCCGCGCTGGGCGGGATCGGGCTCGCCGCGCTGGTCGCGCGCGTGCGCGCGCGCTCCCCGCGCCTCCTCCCGTTCCTGGCGCTGGCCGTGGCGATCCCCTTCGTCGCCGCGCTGCGCGACCACTTCCCGCTCTGGACGACCTATTACAACCAGCTCTGCGGCGGGCTCCGCGGCGCCTGGCGGCGCGGCTGGGACGAGGCGACGGACTACTGGGCCGCGTCCTACCGCGACGGCCTCGAGCGGATCTCCCGCGAAGCGCCGCCGGGAACGCGCGTCGCCGTCCCGGTCGCGCCTCATGTGGCCGTGGCCCTCCGGCCGGTCGCGCTCCGGTCCGACCTGAGGCCCGTGGCGGAGGACGAGCTGCTCTTCGGCGAGGAGGCGGGACCGGTCTGGGTGATGTTCGTGACCCGCCGGAGCTACTTCACCCTGCTGGCGCGCTATTGCGAGGAGCGCGTGCCGGTCCGCCAGGCGCTGGTCGTGGCGGGCGTCGTGGTCCGGAGCGCTTACGCGCTCGAGCCCGGGCACCGCGCCGCTCTGCGCGGTCTGGGGGAGAGCTGGCGGTCCGCGCTGGCGCGCATCGGGCGGGAGGCGCCTCCGCGGGCCTTCGTCACCACCGCCGAGTTCGGGGCCGGCCCCCGGTTCGGGGGCCCGCCCCGGCCCGACCTGCGGGAGATCCTCCTCACGGACGCGCAGGTCTTCCTGGGAAGGTGGCCGGGCCTCCTCAGGCACGTGGACCTGGTCGCGGTGGCGCACGCCTCGAACCCGGGATTCGCCAGGCTGGCGCGGGCGGTCGGGCTCGAGCCGTGGTTCACCGAGGGGACGGGCCTCCTGGCCGTGGAGGTCTGGAGGAACCGGCGGTAGCTTCGATTCCCGCAATCCCTGGGCGGGCTTGAACGGCTCCGGCTTCCCGCCTACTCTCGCTTCTGTGCCGGATCTCCCGCAGGTTTCCCATGGGTGCGCCTCGCGATGCCACTGACCCACGCAGAGGTCCGCGCCCTGGCCCGCCCCGATGGCGAATCGACCACGGTCGAGTTCAAGTCGGGAAAGATCGAAACGCACGCGCTGGCCAAGTCCCTTGTCGCGTTGGCCAACACCGAAGGTGGACAGATCCTCTTCGGAGTCGATCCGCGGGGTCGGATCGTAGGGATGACCGAACCCGGATTCGAAGATTGGGTCGCTCAGATTTCGCGGGACAAGGTCGATCCCCCCCTGCTGCCCCGGATCCAGTCCTACGGGTTTCCAGAAGGTCGGGTCGTGGCCATCGAGGTGCCCGCGGGCCCAGACAAGCCGTACGCGCGCATCCACGACAACCGTCGCTCCTATTTCATCCGGGTTGGTTCCATCATCCGGGAGGCGAGCGCGGAAGAGTTGCAACGCCTGTTTCTCGCAAGCGGAAGGTTCCACGCCGATGAGCTTCCGATCCATGGCACGGGGCTGAAGGATGTTGCGACTCCATCCCTGAGGAGCTTCCTGAAGAAGCTCTACCGCAGGGAGCTCGCCTCACTCGAGGCGTCGGAGCAGCGGAGCTGGCTCGCGAATCTGGGCTTCCTGCACTCTCCGGACGGGCCGGCGACGGTGGCCGGCGTGCTGCTCTTTGCCGCGAACCCCGACGAGCACCTTTCTGGATGCACGATCACGGTGGCCCGATTCGCCGGGCCAGACGTTGCTTCCGGCCTCGTCGATCGCATGGACCTGTCAGGACCCCTGCCCTTGTTGGTGGATGACTCGCTGCGGGCCGTCCAGACGGCACTCCGTGGACGGATGTTCCGGAGCCGCGGCCGGCTGGCCCCCCAGAAGGAGATTCCGGCGACCCTGCTCAGGGAAGCGTTGGTGAATGCTGCGGTCCACCGCGACTATTCGCTGACGGGTCGTCCCGTCCGGCTGCTGATCTTCGACAAGAAGGGCCCTTCCGCCGGACAGGTACAGGTCCGGAGCCCGGGCAGACCGCCGAACCGGTTGCGGATCGAGGAGATGGTTGCCGGCCTGCACTCGGTCCCTCGGAACCCCCGCATCTTCACGAACATGGCCCACATGGGCTATGTCCAGAATCTCGGAATGGGAGTCCGGAGCATCGTGGCCGGTACGACGCGCCTGGGACGTCCCGCGAGGATCCTCGTGGAGGCGGACGAAACGGTTGTGGCCTTCCCCCGGTCAAACTGATGGGGCAGCCCTGGTACGAGACCGTTCCGGACGGAGGCGGGCTCCACGTGGCTCTCCTGGCAGTGGACCTCGCCGGAAGCTCCAACAACGATGAAGGGCGCCGGCGCTTCCAGCGGATCGTCGAGCAGGTCGTCCTGGAGTTCGGTGGAAAGGTCGGCTCCTGGCGCGGCGATGGCCCGATCGCGTACTTCCACGACCCCGAAGGCGCTCCGGAGTCGGCCGCCTTCAAGGCCGGCCAGAGGATCCTCGAGCGGCTCCAGTCCGAAGGGGGTCTGGTCCCCAGGATGGTGGTCCACTCGGGCCTCGTGCGCTACGCCCGTAACGCTGATCGCGACGCGACCGGGGCGACCTTGGACGAGACCGGACACCTGCTGGACTGTGCTCCTCGTCAGGCCATCCTCGTCACAGCGCCCGCGGTGGAGGGTCTTCCGAACGACCTCCGCTCGAACCTCGGTTTCTTCGGGACTTCCCGGCGCGACGGGGTTCCCTGCTTCCACTGGCCCCTCCACATTGCCGGGGCGCCGGACCCCAAGCACTTCCTCCCGGTCACGGACGACGTGTGGCCGATTCAAGCGCGGTACCTCGAACGCGTTCGAGAGAGTTTCCGCGTGGTCCCACTCCTGGGACTCCGGTTGACTCCGAACACACCCCTTGCGGAGATCGATCAGATCTTCGTCTCGCCGGAAGTGGTGCTGGTGGATCGTCGCCGGAAGGGGTTCCGTGATCTCGAGGGGAGTAGCGACGCGGCGCCCCTCGGCGCGCTCGAGCATCAGGTCGATCGTCCGACGCGAAAGCTAGACCTGAAGGAGGCGATCTGCCGAGATCCCCACCTGATGCTCATGGGTGGCCCCGGAGCTGGAAAGACGACGGTCGTGCGTTGGCTGGCGCGGCTGCTCGCCACTGGAGGACGCGAGGCGCGCCGGATGCTCCCCACGCTTCCCGGCCTCATGCCAGTCGTTTGTCCGGGAGCAGCTCTGGGATCCGCCCTGCGCCGGGGGCAGGGGCTCCTCGCCGGCTTCGCGTCCTTCTGGGAAGCGGAGGGAGTGGCGGATTGCGCCCGCCTGTTCCAGAAGTTGATGGAGGAACGGAGGGCCTTCCTCCTCGTGGACGGTCTGGACGAGCTCCTGGAGGCGGGTGACCGGGTCCATGCGGCCCGGGCACTGGAACGTCTGACCCAGGAGCATGCGGACCTCAGGATCCTGGTCACCACGCGACCCGCCGCGGTCCGGGGATCGACTCTGGGCACGTTCACCTCCTACGAGCTTCAGCCTCTCGACCGGGGGCACCTGAAAGGCCACGTCCGTTCCTGGTTCCAGGTCTTCGAACAAGTCCGGACTCCGGCTCCGGCGGGCGTCGACGCACGCGCCTCGAAGGCGGCAGAGACCTTCGTCGCGGATCTCGCGGAGAAACCTGACCTGCTCGACCTGCTGCGGAATCCACTCCTCCTCACCCTGGGCTGCCTCATCCATCGCCAGGGCGCTCGTCTGCCCCGCCACCGCGTCCGGCTCTACGAATGGATCGCGGAGACCCTCGTGGAATCCTGGGACGAAGCCCGGAGCCTCGGGTCCCGCCCCGTGAAGACCGGTCGGGACTACTGGGCGGACGTGAAGAAGGTCCTGGGTCCGCTGGCGCTGCGGCTGCAGGCGAGCGGCGTGACGGAGATCGAGGAGCCTGAACTGCGGGATCTGGTGGGAGATCAGGGGCTCTCGGAGATAAGGACGAGCACGCACCTTCTCGTCCAGAGCGGCCCTGGCCGCTGGAGCTTCCTTCATCGGACGTTCCAGGAGTTCTTCGCGGCGCGCCAGATCGTGTCGCGTCCCGGACATTGGGAACGGGACCTCCTCCCCCGCGTCTTCGATCCCTCGTGGACGGAAGTGCAGCGCCTCGCCGCGGGCATCCTCGGGCTGCTCCAGAGCCGGGAAGAGGAGGCCACGGCGCTCCTCCGAGGCATCCTCGAGGTGCACGACCCCCTTCGGTCCGGGGTCCTGCGCTGGAACCTCGTGCTCGCCTCCGACTGTCTCGTGGATGCGGGGGGCGCGGCCGATCAGGCGTTGGTCTCGGAGATCTCGGACGAAGTCTGTCAGTTGGCCCTCGAGTCTCCGTTCGAGCGACTCCGGGCCGTCTGCGCGCGCCGCCTTCCTTCCCTCGACGCGATCGGCTCGGGCAGCATGAGTGCGTGGTTCCGGGCGCTCAGGGACCCGAAAGCAACGACGCGGCGGGCCGCAGCCGCGGGGGCCGCCCGGTATTTCACCCGCGTGACGCCCGAGCTGCACGAGGGACTGCTGAAGGCCTGTCGCGATCCGTCCGCCCTCGTACGCGTCCGGGCCGTCCTGGCGTTGGGCGCTCTGGAACCAGACGACCCCGAGGTGATCGAAGCCCTCCTTGGCTGTTGGGAGTCCGACCGGGACCCCGAGGTCCGCCACGCGTCTCTCCAGGCGCTCGGCGCCGCCCGGCATCCTCAATCAAGAGTCCTGGATGCGTTGTTCAAGGGTTTGAGGGACCCGGCGTCCAGCTTCGCGACCGCACGACTGTTCGAGGCCGGATGGGCGCGGACACCGTCGGTGGTTCAGGAGCTCCTGAAATGGTTGCGCGAAGGCAGGCCGGAGAAGCGCACGGCGGCGGCCTGGGCAATCCGCGCCTTGGGACCGCCCCTGCCCGAGGCCATTGCCCCGCTCTTGAAGCGCCTGGCGGACCCAGACCCCATTGTCTCCGCCGCTGCGGCACAGGCCCTGGCCTGGATTGGCCTGGAGGACCCAGAGGTCCTACGGGGATTGTCCGAACGGGTCCGCACCGGAGATCCCAGGGTTGCCTCGGTGATTGGCCTCGCTCTGGCGGCGCGCGGAAAGCGGACCGAGCCGCTGGTCTCGGGCATCCTGGAACGCTGGGCTCGCGAGCCGCAATCTCCCTGGATCCGGATGGCGGCAGCCCACGTGCTGCCACTGTCCACGCGGCCGGCCGACGAGTCCGCTGAGGCGTTCCAGCAATTCATCCGGGACCCGGTCAGGGAAGTCCGGCTTGCGGCGCTCTCGATCGCGCTTCATGACCCCGCGCGGCCCGACGTGCGCCAGAATCTCCGTCGCCTCCTCTTGGAGCCCGATCCTGATTGGGAGGTCCGACAGAACTGCGCCATCGCCCTGACCCAGGCGCTCGATCCTGATCCTTCTGTGATCTCAGCCCTTTCCTCGCGTCTGGCCGATCCGGATGCAGCCGTGCGCGATGCGGCCTTCCGGGGTCTGAATCTGCTTGCGCTGGCACAGGCCGGCGGGGCAGCCGGCCGCGAAGGCCCTGGATCGACCTGACCGGATCGGTCCTTGCGCGACCGTCGGCTATCATGCGCCGCCATGGCCACCTGGTTCCTGCTCGCCGATCCGGAGACGTACAGTTTCGCCCGGCTCGAGGCCGACGGCCGGGCGGTCTGGGACGGCATCACCGGCGCGCCGGCGCAGAAGCACCTGCGCTCGGCGAAGCAGGGGGACCGCGCGTTCGTCTACGAGACCGCGCCCACCAAGGCGCTCGTGGGGCTGGCCGCGATCACGTCCGACCCGCGGCGCGATCCGTCGGACGAGGCCGGGAAGCGCGTGGTCGTGGACGTGAAGCCGGTGCATCGGTTCGCGAAGCCGGTCCCCCTCGACGCGCTCGTCCACGCGCCCGAGCTGGCCGCGATGACCTTCGTGCGGGTCAAACGCGTCGCGGTCTCGCCCGTCTCCCCCGCCGAGGAGCGGGCGCTCCTCCGGCTCGCGGGCGAGAAGTGAACCGCGCCGCGCGTCAGTGCGGCGTGAGCCGGACCGTCCCGGTCGCGACGAGCGGAGCCTGCCCCACGGGCGTGTAGCTCACCGCGAGTTCCACCGTTCCGGAGCCCGTCGCCACGAGGCGGATGGTCGTCGGGCTTCCGCCGGTCGGCCCCACGATCGTCGCGGTCCCCGGGCCCGTCACCGTGACCGCGAGCGGTCCGCGTTCCCGTCCAGCGCGCGGGCCGCCACGTCGTGAGGCGCGTCAGGTCGTCGGGATGGAGCCCGCAGAGGCCCGCTCCCGGCGTCTCGCCGGCGTGCCAGCGGATGCCGCGGAACGGCAGCCCTGCACGAGCCGTCCGCGGGGTCGTCGCCGCTCCCCAGTCCCCGGAACGGGACGTGGTAGAGTCTCGACCCATGATCGGGGCGGCGGCTCCCCTCCTCTTCGCTGCGTCCGCTGCGACGGGGCACGACTTCTGGATCGAGCCCTCGACCTTCCGGCGCGCCAGCGCGACCGTCCGGCGGAGACCGTCACTGCGCGCACGCGCGAAGGGCGGGTCGCCCTCACGCTGCCGCGGGCGGACGCCTGGCTCGTGACCGCCGTGCACATGGTCCGCCTCGACGAGCCGGCGGCCGACTGGGAGAGCTTCTGGGGCTCGCTGACCGTCGAGGTCGAAGCGGCGGAGGCCGGACGGTGAGCGCGCGGGTCCATCCGGCGCGGGTCCGGAAGAGCGGCGCTCCTCCGGGCACGCTGGTCCACGTCGGCGAGCGCAAGGCCGAGCGGGTCCGGGTCCGCGTCGTGCAGTACGACGCGAAGAGCTTCACGGTCCGCGAGGTCGCGGGGATCGCCGAGGCCCTCCCGCTCCCCGAGCCCCCCGCGATCGCCTGGATCGACGTGGCGGGGCTCCACGACGTCGAGACCATCGCGGAGATCGGCCGCGCGCTGAGGGTTCACGACCTGGTGATGGAGGACGTGCTGACCACCGACCAGCGGACCAAGCTCGAGGAGCACGAGGGATACGCGTTCCTGGTGGCGCGCGCGCTCCTCCTCGCGCCGCGCGGGCACGTGGACTCCGAGCAGATCAGCCTGATCCTGGCGCCGCGCCTCCTGGTCTCGTTCCAGGAGCGTCCGCTCGACCTCTTCGAGCCCGTGCTCGAGCGGCTGCGCACGGGCCGGGGCACGGCCCGGAAGCACGGCGCCGACTTCCTGGCCTACGCGCTCCTCGACGCGGTCGTGGACCAGGCCTTCGAGGTCCTCGACGCGCTCGGCCAGCGGATCGACCACGTGGAGGAGCGGCTCGCGGGCGATCCGCGGCGGGCCCAGCTCCTGGACGTCCACAAGCTGAAGCGCGACCTGCTGCACGCCCGCAAGGTCATCTGGCCCCTGCGCGAGATCGTGGGCGAGCTGTCGCGCGGGGAGTGCTCGCTGTTCGAGGAGCGGACCCACCTGTTCCTGCGCGACGTGCAGGACCACGCGATCCAGGCGATCGAGGTGCTCGACATCAACCGCGAGATGGTCTCGGAGATGGTCGAGATCTGGCTCTCCAGCGTGAGCAACAAGCTGAACGAGGTCATGAAGGTCCTGACCGTCGTCACTACGGTCTTCATCCCGCTCAACCTGATCGCGGGGATCTACGGGATGAACTTCAAGCACATGCCCGAGCTGGGGTGGCGCCTGGGCTATCCTGGGGCGCTCCTGCTCATGGCCGCCGTCGCCGGTGCGCTCCTGCTCGTCTTCCGGCGGAAGCGCTGGATCTAGCTAGCGGGGCCAACGCCTACCGGGTCGATCCGGCCACCGGGAACACCGTGCTCGTCGCGGGGCCCGTCCCGGCCCCGGCGATCTTCAACGCCACGCCCGCGAACGTCGACATCAACGACTCGGGCCAGGAGCTGAAGCTGCTGCCCGAGAAGGTGCCTTCGGGCCCCTTCAACCTCTGCCTCTCGCTCTGGGGGCCGCCCGGAGTCCTCGCGAAGGTCTACATCCTGGCGTCCCCGGCGCCGGGGGGCCCGATCATCCCCTTCCAGCCGGCTCCGCTCCTGGTCCTCAAGGGCGTGATCGATTTCCGTGGGTGTCTCGCGCTCAGGATCCCGCTTCCGGGGGGCATCTTCACCCCGGGCGGTCCGAACATCAGATTCCACCTCGTGGGCATGTACGTCTCGGGCAACATCGGCTTCACTCCGGTCGTGAGCTGGCCGGCCCGGTAGTCCGTCTCCAAAACCGTTGATCGGGGCCCCCGCCCGCGCGGGGGCCCTTTCGCGTCTCCCCGCCTGGAAAGCCCGCCGGTGTGTGCCTATATTCCGCCGCGAGATCACCCATGGAGATCCAGCGCGAGACGCTCCCCGTGGACGTGCTCTTCGTGGGCGGCGGCCCGGCGGCGCTCGCGGGCGCGCTCCACCTCGTGAACCGGTGGAAGGCGCTCCGCGCCCAGGGGCAGGGGCCCGAGGAGCTGCAGGTCGCGCTCATCGACAAGTCCGCGGCGCTCGGGAGCCACGGCATCTCCGGCGCCGTGCTCAACCCGGTCGCGCTGGCCGAGCTGGTCCCCGACTACCGCGAGAAGGGCGCGCCGCTCGAGCTCGAGATCCGCGAGGACGCGGTCCGGCTCCTGACCCGGAGCGGGCACTTCCGGGTGCCGGGCTTCCTGGTCCCGAAGGTCCAGCAGAACCACGGCCATTGGACGGTCTCGCTGGGGAAGCTGGTCGCCTGGCTCGGGAAGCTGGTGGAGGAGTCCGGCGTCTTCGTCTTCACCGGCACCACGGGCGTCGAGGTCCTCTGGGACGGGGACCGCGTGCGGGGCGTGCGGACGGGGGACAAGGGGCTCGACCGGGCCGGCGCTCCCAAGGCGAACTTCGAGCCCGGCGTGCTCATCGAGGCGAAGGTCACGGTCTTCGCCGAGGGGCCCTACGGGACGCTGACCGAGGACGTGATCCACCGCCTGGGTCTCCGCGAGGACCGGAACCCTCAGGTCTACGCGCTCGGGGTCAAGGAGCTGATCCAGGCGCGGACGCCGACGCCCGGGACCGGCCTCGTGATGCACACGCTCGGCTGGCCGCTCCCGGGCGACGTGTTCGGCGGCGGTTTCCTCTACGAGATGGCCGGGAACCGCTGGGCGGCCGGCTTCGTCGCGGGGCTCGGCTGGAAGGACCCGGGGTTCGACGTGCAGGAGCGGCTCCAGCGGTGGAAGCGGCACCCGTTGATCCGCCCCTTCCTCGACGGGGGCGAGGTGCTGTCGTACGGCGCCAAGTGCATCCCCGAGGGAGGCTGGTTCTCGCTGCCGCGCCTCCATGCCGACGGCGCCCTGATCGCCGGCGACGCCGCCGGGTTCGTCCACGTGCGGAGCCTCAAGGGCATCCACTACGCGATGAAGACCGGGATGCTCGCGGCCGAGACGGCGCTCGACGCGCTGGTCCGCGGCGACGCGGGCCGGGCGGCGCTCTCGGGCTTCGACGCGCGCGTCCGGGACTCGTGGGTCGGGAAGGAGCTCTGGGACGACCGGAACTTCCGCCAGTGCTTCGACCGGGGATTGTTCCCCGGTCTCGCCCGGCTCGGCTTCTATCTCGCGACGGGCGGCGGGCCGCGTGGGCGGGTGCTGCCGGTCGAGGCGGACCACCGGCGGTTCGAGCACGCGAGCCGCGCGCCGCGGCGGGAGCCGGCCGAGCGGCCGGACGGCGTGCTCTTCCTGGACAAGCTCACCGACGTGCACCGCTCGGGGACCATGCACCGCGAGGACGGACCGAGCCACATCAGGATCGTGGACCCGAAGGCGTGCGTGGAGGTCTGCTATCCGAAGCACGGCGACTGGCCCTGCACGCACTTCTGTCCCGCGCAGGTCTACGAGAAGGTGGAGGACGCCGGCGGGCCGCGCATCCAGGTCAACTACGCGAACTGCGTGCACTGCAAGACGTGCGTGATCCTGGACCCGATCGAGGTGGACGGGAGCGACCACATCCAGAACATCGACTGGCGCGCACCCGCCGAGGGCGGGCCGAAGTACGCGGACCTGTAGGACAGGGTCGGAGCGGCTACTTCGTCCGGTCGATGCACCACTTCACCCCGCCGCGGCACGCGATGTACAGGAACACGAAGCAGTAGAGCGCGGCCATCTCGCCCTGGTTCATGCCCGGGAGGATCATCTCGCCGAGCTGGAACTTCCAGTGGAACTGGAAGTAGGCCACGGCCATCATGCCGCTGCAGAAGAAGGCCGCGAGCCGCGTCTGGTAGCCCACCATCACCAGGAGGCCGCCCGCGAGCTCGATGATCCCGCCGACCCAGAGCTGGGACCACAGCTCCGGCTTCTTCGACGGCTCGATGAAGAGGCCGAGGATCTTCTGGGCGCCGTGGAACGAGAACATGAACCCCGTCACGATCCGGAGCAGGGCGTAGCAGGTGTTCGCGAGCTTGTCAGACATGTGGGGCTCCCAGGGCCTCTGAACGACCGCCGCCGACTCGGAGGGCGGCCACTATAGGACCGGCCTGTCCAAGGTTCCACCCGGCGCGACTATCCTGTGGAGGAAACCCGATCGCGGAGGTCCCATGCCCGGTCGCGCCGCCCTCGCCCTCCTCTTCTGCACCTTCCCGGCGTCCGCCCAGGTCCAGTGGACGCGGGCGCCGGGCGCGCTCCGCCTCGTCTCCCGCTTCGACGCCCGGGTGGCGTACGACGCGGCCCGCTCCCGCGTGATCCTCTTCGGCGGGAACAACTTCGACACCTGGTTCCGCGATACCTGGGAATGGGACGGGAGCGCCTGGATCGAGCGCTTCCCCGCCACCATCCCCCCGGGACGCTCGGGCCACGGAATGGCCTGGGATGCGGTCCGCGGACGGATCGTCATGTTCGGCGGCGTCGGGCAGGGCGGCACCGCGCTCCTCGGGGACACGTGGGAATGGGACGGCACCGACTGGACGCAGCGCACCCCGCCCGTGAGCCCGTCCCCCCGCTGGTCCGTGGCGATGACCTATGACGCGGCGCGGCGCGTGACCGTCCTCTTCGGCGGCGGAGCGACGACCTTCCAGGCCCCGCCGGCCCCCGACGCCCACTGGGAATGGGACGGCACGACGTGGTCCCAGGGACCGGCCGGCCCGCCCGTCCGCTTCGCCGCCGGGCTCGCCTGGGACTCCGCGCGGAACCGCACGGTCCTCTTCGGCGGCGCCGCGGCCTGCATGGCGTTCACCTGCCCGACCTTCGGTGACACGTGGGAGCACGACGGCGCCGCCTGGACGCGCGTCGCGACGACCGGCGCGCCGGCCCGCACCGGTCACTCGACGTTCTACGACCCGCTCCGCGCCGCCACCGTGGTCACGGGCGGCCAGTCCGCCTGCTTCCCGGCCTGCTCCACGGTCTTCGGCGACACCTGGGAGTGGAACGGAAGCTCGTGGACCCAGGGTGCCGCCCGGCCGTGGCTGGGCCACTCGGGAGCCGCCATCTTCGACGTCGCGCGCACGAGGGCCATCCTCTTCGGCGGCTGGAAGGTCGTCCCGTTCATCTCCAACACCCTGCTCGCCGAGACGTGGGCGGGCGACGCGACCGGCTGGAACCTGGTCGCTCCGGAGCCGATGCCCAAGGCGACGCCCGGCCAGCCGATGGTGTACGACAGCGGCCGCGGCCGCGTGATGCTCTTCCAGAACGCCCTGCCGTCCGGTTCGCCTGGGCTGCCCCAGACGTGGGAATGGGACGGGCAATCGTGGGCGCAGCGGTTCCCGGCGAACAGCCCGCCGGCCCGCGTCTCCCATGGCCTGGCCTATGACTCCCGACGCGGGCGCACGGTCCTCTTCGCCGGCCAGCTCGCATCGGGGACCATCGTCAATGACACCTGGGAATGGGACGGGAACGACTGGTCGCAGCGTTCCCCGGCGACGAACCCGCGCCCGCAGGTCGGCCCCGCGATGGCCTACGACGCCGCGCGCGGGGTCACGGTGCTCTACCCCGGCGGGTTCGAGCCGGGCCCGCTCTGGGAGTGGGATGGGACGGACTGGACGCTCCGGTCGCCGGCGGCCAACCCACCTGCGCGCCTCTACCCCGCGCTCGCGTACGACCCGGCCCGGAGGCGGATCGTGCTCTTCGGGGGAGTGCAGAGTCCGGTCAACCACGACGACACGTGGGAGTACGACGGGACGACCTGGATCGACGTGAGCCCCGCGGTACGGCCGCCCGGGCGGACCTACGCCAGCGCGGTCTTCGACGTCGCCCGCGGCCGGACCGTGCTCTTCGGCGGCAGCGTGCCCGGAGGGCCGCCGATGGGCGACCTCTGGGAGTGGGACGGGACGCGGTGGACCCAGCGGCTCACGGCCGAGACGCCGCTCCCGCGCACCGGTCCAGGAATGGCCCATGACGCGGCGCGGAGCCGGACCGTCCTCTTCGGCGGGCGCGGGCAGGTGGGTTACTTCCAGGACACCTGGGAGCTCCTCGCGCCGTGCGACCGCGCCGGCCCCGGGCAGGTGGACAGCGGCGGCCTCAGGGTCGCGTGCAGCGCGCCGCCGCGCGTGGGCACGAGCTTCTGCATCACGTTCTCGCACGCGCCGCCGCAGGGCGCCGGCTTCCACCTGCTGCTGATCGCGCCGGGCCCGTGCCTGAACCCGCCGCCGGTGTTCCAGCCGCCGGCGGTATGCGCGGCCAGCTACGTGCACGCGCTCCCGATCGCCGTGCTCGCCACGACCGGGAACCCGGCGAGCTTCTGCGTGACGCTCCCGCCGAACCCGGTCCTCGCGGGGACGCCCTTCTGCGTGCAGGGGGACGCGCTGGAGACCGGCGGGTGCTTCCGCGCCACGGACGGGCTGGTGATCGTGCTCCAGCCCTGAGCGGCCGGAGTCAGCGCCGCGCGCGCGGCGGCGCGGTGTTGTCCCAGGCGGCCTTCAGCGCCTGCCGGACGGTCGGCTCCTTCGCGCCCGCCAGCAGGACCTTCGTGCATCCGGCGCGTCCCCACGCCCCGTTGAAGGGCTGGAAGGCCTCGGGCTCGGCGCGGACGATCGCCGCCTGCTGGTCCGGCGTCAGCTGGACCATCCCCCAGGCCTCCTTCGGACCGAGCGTCGCGAAGATCTTCCCCCGGACCCGGAAGTCGGGATGGCCCATGTGCGCCTTCTCCTCGGTCTCGGGGAGCGCGAGCGCCAGCTTCCGGAAGCGGTCGGCGGTCATACGATCTCCTCCTTCGCGCGGAAGACCCAGCGCGGGGCCGAGTCGATGGTCTGCCGGAGGATCAGGTTCAATTGGGCCGCGTGGTGCTGGACGTGGCGCAGCGAGTAGAGGAGCTTCTCCACGCCGTCCGCCTCGCCCCAGTAGAAGCGGGTGCGCGCCCGCGCCTCCTCCTCCGTCATCCCCTCGATCGTCGCGCGGCACTTCGAGCGGCACCGCGCGAGGTAGTCGAGCAGGAGCTCCTTCGACCACGGCGGGTCCGGGATGATCCCGGCGGGGTCCAGCTCGTCCCGGTTGAAGGGCTTCGGCGGCACGAATCCCTCGATCGAGCCGGACAGGTAGAGGTCGAGCCAGAAGAGCGTGTGATACGCGAGGTACGAGAACCCCGGTTGCCGCGAGCGGTCGCTCCACAACTCCTCGGGGCAGGCGCGCATCGCGTTCTCGAGCATGTCGATGGCGGCGCCGCACTGCTGCCAGAGCGTCGCCTTCAGGTGGGGGTCCACGTCCTGGTCCCGTTCAGGCCTTCTTCTTCCGGATGGTGGCCTTCGGCTTGAGGGAGGCCGCGTAGGCGCAGCTGACGTCGAAGCTGCGCTTCAGCTCCTGCGTCCGCTCCAGGAGCGCGTCCGGGACCTCGACGTACTCGACCATCACCGCCCCGTGCTGCTCGCAGAGCCTGGTCCGGTGTTGCTTCAGGAACGCCTCCCGCTCCCCGGCCGGGAGCCTGAGCGCCAGCCGGCCCTCCTTGGTGAGGAAGCTGAACATGTTCCCGTTCAGGGACGTGTAGGGCATCGCGGCGCCCTTCCGTTCGACTCTCGGATTGGTGGCCACCAGCTTGTCGTATGACGCGAGCCGGTCGGCGTAGCGCGAAGCGGCCGTCTTGCTCATCAACGCTCTCCTCCGGGCCGGCCACTATAGGAGGGGTCCCCGCGGGCCGCAATTCCGCCGCCGGACGCGCCGGGCGCGCGGGGACCGGCGCGGCCGGCCGGGGGCCACTTCACGGCGCCGCCTTCGGTCATAGAATGCGCGGCGACATCGGCAGGGGTTCCGCCCTGCGCGTCCACGAGAAAGGAGAACGCGCATGACCAGGTTCCGGATCGCTCTCCCCCTGGTGGTGCTGGCCCTGAGTCCGGGCGCGGCGCTGGCGACCGACTCCTGCCTGCCCGACTGCTCCCCGACCGCGGGGGCCTGCAATCACTTCCCCTTCAATCCAACGTGGCAGAACGCCGCCGGCGAGTGGCGCTACCAGGCCGTGTTCACGCCGCAGCAGCTCGGGGGCCTGCGCCGGGTCACGGACCTGTCGTTCGCCTCGTGCAGCGGGAGTGGCACCTTCCGGGCCCAGGTCTTCGAGGTCCGGATGAGCCATCTCCCGGGGCCGCCCACCACGAGCTTCGCCGGCAACCTGCCGCGCCCGGTGGTCGTGCGCAACCCGCTCCCCATCGTGTGGGGCCCCGTGACCGACCGCTGGGTGTCGATCCGGCTGGACTGCCCGTTCGACTACAACGGGATCGACAACCTCACCGTCGAGCTCCGTTACACGGGTGGGACGATCAGCGGCGGCTTCATGGGGCCGACCTACGACGCCGGGCTCGCGCCGCGCATCTACGCATACGGCCCCGGCGCCTTCGGCACCGTCCCCAGCGGCGCCCTGGAGGGTTTCGCGTTCAAGGTCCGGTTCACCCAGGCGGACGTCACGGTGGCCGGCGGGAACCCGGTGCCGGGCGGGACCGTCAACCTCTTGGCGGACGACTCGGCGGACGCGGGGCTCCAGTACATCGCGGCCTCCAGCCTCGGGTCGGGGCCGTTCCTCATCGGATGCTGGCCGGTGGAGCTGAGCGTGGACGTCGTCCTGGTCCTCAGCCTGACCAATGCCCTGCCGGCGGTCTTCGTGAACTATCAGTCGGTCCTGGACTTCGAGGGGCGCGCCACGTTGGTCTTGAACCTGCCGGCGTCCCAGGCGCTGGTCGGCCTCAGCCTGCACACGGTCTTCCAGGTCTTCAGCCCCGTGGGGAGCGTCTTCTCCCGCTCCGGCGCGTTCACGATCAGGCCGTGACCGAGCAGCTCTCCGAGGCCAACCGCGCCTTCGCCCGCCGCTTCCCGGGCGAGTCGGAGCGGCGCCAACCCGTGCACACGCTCTACGGGGGCGCGCACCTCTTCCGCGCGGACGCCGCGCGGAAGCTCGGCGACGCGGCGCTCCGGGCGCTCGACGAGTTCGCGCCCGATCCGGCCTCGCTCGCCGGCGCGCTCGGCTTCCCGGCGGCGCTCGCTCCCGCGGTCCACGAGCGCGTGCTTGAGAAGCTCCGCCGCGAGCCGGTCGAGGACTTCCGCATCGACTTCGAGGACGGCTACGGCAACCGCCCCGACGCCGAGGAGGACGGCCACGCCGCGCAGGCGGCCGGGGAGACGGCCCGCGGGCTCGCGCAGGGGTCGCTCCCGCCCTTCCTCGGCATCCGGATCAAGCCCCTCACCGAGGAGCTGCGGGCGCGGAGCGTGCGCACGCTGGAGCGGTTCCTGCGCGCGCTGGTCGCCGGGTCCGGCGGCGCGCTCCCGCATGGATTCACGGTCACGTTGCCCAAGGTGACGGTCCCGGAGCAACCGGCCTTCCTCGCGGGCCAGATGGACGCGCTCGAGCCCGACCTCGGTCTCCCCGCGGGCGCGCTCCGCCTCGAGCTGATGATCGAGACCCCGCAGGCGATCGTGGGCGCGGACGGCACGTGCCCGCTGCCGCGTCTCGTGGAGGCGGCGCGCGGGCGCGCGAGCGCGGCGCACTTCGGGACCTACGACTACACCGCGGGGCTCGGCATCACGGCGGCGCACCAGCGGATGGACCACCCCGCCTGCGACTTCGCGCGCCACGCGATGCAGGTGGCGCTGGCCGGCACGGGCCTCTGGCTGTCGGACGGCGCGACCAACGTGCTGCCGGTCCCGCCGCACCGCTCTCGCGCGGGCGTCGCGCTCGCGCCCGCGCAGATCGCGGAGAACCGCGCGGTCGTGCATCGCGCGTGGAAGCTCCACTACGACCACGTCCGCCACTCGCTCGAGAGCGCCTTCTGGCAGGGGTGGGACCTCCATCCGGCCCAGCTCCCCACGCGCTACGCCGCCGTCTACGCCTTCTTCCACGAGAGCCTCCCGGCCGCGACCGAGCGGCTCCGGAACTTCATGGAGCAGGCGGGACGGGCGACGCTGGTCGGCGACGTCTTCGACGACGCGGCCACGGGCCAGGGGCTCCTGAACTTCTTCCTGCGCGGCCTCAACTGCGGCGCGATCGCCGAGGAGGAGGCGCTCCGGACCGGCCTGACCGTCGAGGAGCTGAGGACCCGCTCGTTCGTGCGGATCCTCCGGGGGCGCCAGGCGTCGCGCGCGCCCGCGGTCTGACGGGCGCCTCCCGCGCGAGCGTCGCCTCGATGAGCCCGTGAGGCTCATCGGTCGGGACGAAGACCTCGCCGCGGTTCTCGAGCCCGAAGCGCGCGAGGTCCACGAGCAGACAGTGACGGTTCGGGAGCGAGAGCCGGATCCGGGCGACGCCCGGGAAGCGGGCGAGCACCGCCTCGCCCATCGCGTGGAGCGTGTGCTGGACCGAGCGGCTCTCGTGAGCCGCGAAGGTCTCGAGCAGCGTCCGCCGCACTTCGCTCCAGGAGGGGCCCGGGTCCGCGGACCAGGTCCAGCAGGCGTCGATCGAGGTGGTGAGCACGCGATCGGTCGTCTCGCTCAGCGTGGTGAGCCGGTCCTTCCGGAAGCCGGCGAACGCGGAGCCGGAGGTCTTGAGCACGAGGAGGCTCCGGAGGCCGGAGGCGACCTCGACGCTCGAGCGGGTCGCGGTGACCTCGGCCGTCCGGAGCTCGGCGCCCGCGCGGACGAAGGCGTGGCGATGGGGCTTCCCCCCCACCTCGATCCGCGCCCACGGATGCTCGGTGAGCTCCACGCGGACGCGCGAGACCTGCGGGTTCCCGTCGAGGAAGTGCCGCGCGAGCCGCAGGCCGAACGCCTCGACCGGCTCCGGCGCGGCCCCGTGCGCGAGCGCGTAGACCGCGTTCTTCATGGTGTCGGTCGGGAGCACGTTCCGGTTGTCGCCGTCCTCGTGGGCCGCGCGGAAGTCCCCCTCGAAGCGGATGCCGACCGTCAGCTCGACGAGGTCGTGGCGGCCGGCGTGGCGCGTGACGCGCAGGAGGCGCACGCGCTCCTTGCCGTAGCGGTCCTCGACGAGCATGGTCAGCTCCCCCGGTAGGTCGTGTAGCCGTGAGGACTGAGGAGCAGCGGGACGTGATGGGCCTGCGCGGGATCGCGGACCTCGAAGGCGACGCTCACCTCGGGATGGAAGGCCGCGACGCCCAGCGCGCGGTGATAGGGCCCGGTCGCGAACGTGAGCCGGTAGGTGCCGGCGCGGAGCGGAGTGCCGGCGGGGAGGAGCGAGCGGAGGCGGCCGTCCGCATCGGTGACACCGCGCCCGAGCGCGCGGAACCCGGTGCCGCCGTCGGAGACCTCGAGCGTCACCGCCACGCCGGCGGCCGGCCGGCCCAGGGCGACGTCCAGGACGTGCGTGGTGATCACGCTCATGGCCGCGCCTCCGGGTGGAGCAGTCGGTCGAGCCGGAGACGCGTGATCTTCCGCTGTTCCTCGGCGGCCACGCGCAGCTCCAGATCGGCCGTGTTGGCGAGCCTCCGCTCGAGCATCGTCAGGATCTCCTCGGCCCCGCGGCCGCTCGCGCAGACGATGAAGAGGTGACCGAACCGGGCCTCGTAGGCGCGCTGCGCCTCGGCGAGCCGGGCGCGGATCGCCTCCGGCGCGGCGGCCGCCGCCGCCTGCTCCTCGCGGGACCACGCCTGCGCGGCCCGCTCGCCGATGCGGGGATGCGCGGCGAAGGCCGCGCGCCAGCCCGCGGGGGGGAGCGCGCCCCACGTCAGGTCGGCGGCGTCCTCGAGCGCCGGGCGGCTCGCGAACGGGCGGACCTCCGCCATGCGCCGCGCCCAGGCCGACGATCCGCAGCAGCGGAGCAGCTCCGCCTCGGCCTCGTCGGGGGCGAGCGCATTGAGGCGCTCGAGGCCCAGGCGCTCCCATCCCTCCGGGTCCGGCGTCCCGAAGAGCCGGAGCCGGCTGACGCCGCCGTCCGGGTGGATGTTGAAGCGGACGTGCGTCACCGGGCCGGGGACCCGGACCTCGTCCTCGAAGCGGTGGCGGGCATGCGGCTGGAGCGGGGTCCGGGAGAGGAGCTCGGTCCAGTCGCCTTCGGAGGCGTCCTGCGCGCGGGAGCCCTCGAGCGAGCAGCTCTCGGGCGCGTTCCCCTTGAAGTGCGTGGTGTCCACCTCGATGCGTCGGATCCGGGCCTCCGCGCCGAGCCGGAGGATGGTCCAGTCGTGGCCGGGGCCGCGGCGGCGGCGGGTCTCCCAGCCGTCGCCCATGTCGCGCCCGGTGCCGGGCAGGATGAGGTTGTGGCGCGAGCCGAAGAACATGTCGCTGCACGCGACGACGCGTCCGCCGTGCTCGAGCGCCGCGAGGTCGATCTCGCCGCCGGCGCGGGCGAGCGCGACCCAGTCGGGGAGCGCCTCGCCGTGCGCGCGGAGGCGCGCGACGCCGCCGTCGGGGAAGACGTTGAGGCGGAGGTGGGTGAAGCGCCAGGGCGCATCGACGGCGAAGAGGTTGCGCGCGTCGGCTTCGAGCTTCGACTCCGGGAGCACGGTGACCCAGCGCGTCTCGCGCGCGGTGAGGCGTTCCAGGTCCGGAGCGCCGGGGAGGGCGCAGGCCTCGAGCGAGCAGCGCTCGGGGTGGTTTCCCTTGAAGTGGGTGGTGTCCACGACGACGCCGCGGAGGATGCCGGGCGCGCCGAGGCGGAGGAGGCACCAGTCGTGTCCGGGCGTGCGGCGGCGGCGGGTCTCCCAGCCGTCCATCCACTTCCCGCGATCGGTGAAGAGCCCTTCCTTCCAGGCGGGGTCCGTCTGGCGGATCAGGTTCTCCTTGGGGGCGAAGAACTCGTCGTTGGCGGCGAGGGCGGCGCCGCCGAGGCGCTCGCTGGCGAGGTCGGGGAGCTCGAGGAAGTCGCTCACGGCGTCTCCCGGCGGAGGATGCGGCCCGAGGGCGGGGAGGGAAAGCCCGTGCCCTCGTCGAAGATCGTGCGCCCGCGGAGCAGCGTGGCGCGGACGCGGCCGCGGAGGGTGCGGCCGGCGTAGGGCGTGATCTTGTGGCGCTGCTCGAGGCGGGCGGGCTCGACGGTGAAGCGCGCGTCGGGGTCGAAGAGGACGAGGTCGGCGTCGCGGCCCGGGGCGATGGCGCCCTTGCGGCGGTCGAGGCCGGCGAGGCGGGCGGGGGCGGCGCTCATCCAGCGGGCCGCGTCGGCGAGGGTGAACCCGCGCTCGCTGGCCGCCGTCCAGACGGCGGAGAGGCCGAGCTCGAGGGAGGCGATGCCGCCCCAGGCGGCGAGGAAGTCGCCTTCGTCGAGGCGCTTGAGGGCGGGTGGGGCGGGCGAGTGGTCGGTGACGATCATCTCGATGAGGCCCTCGCGGAGCGCGTCCCAGAGGCGCTCGCGGTTGGCGCGCTCGCGGAGCGGGGGCGCGCACTTGAAGGCGGTGGCGCCGTCGGGGACGTCCTCGGTGGCGAGGGTGAGGTAGTGCGGGCAGGTCTCGAGCGTGAGGCGGGCGCCGGCCCCGCGGGCCTCGCGGGCGATGGGGAGCGCGTCGGCGGAGGAGACGTGGACGACGTGGGCGCGCACGCCGGTCTCGCGGGCGAGGCGGGCGACGAGCGCGACGGCCTCGTTCTCGGCGGAGCGGGGGCGGGTGGCGAGCCAGGTGGCGTGAGCTGTGCTCGCGCCGGCCGCGGCGCGAGCCTCTTGGATCGGCCCCGGAAGTTCCGCATGGTAGAGAAGCACCCCGCCCAGCCGCGCGATCTCCGGTAGCGCCTCCCTCAGATCGCTCTTCGTGACGTGCGCGAACTCTTCGACTCCCGACGGCACGAGGAAGCACTTGAACCCGAGCACACCGGCCTCGTGGAGGGGGCGCAGGTCCGGCGTGTTCCCCGGCACCACGCCGCCCCAGAACCCGACATCCACGTGGCAGCGCCCCTCGGCGGCGGCGCGTTTGGCGGCGAGCCCGGCGACGGTGGTGGTGGGCGGGACGGAGTTGAGCGGCATATCGACGAGCGTGGTGACGCCGCCGCGGGCGGCGGCGCGGGTGCCGGTCTCGAAGCCCTCCCAGTCGGCGCGGCCGGGGTCGTCGAGGTGGACGTGGGTGTCCACGAGCCCGGGAAGGACCGCAAGGTCGCCGGCGTCGAGGACGGGCGTCCCACGTGGGACGTCGTCGGGCGCGCCGACGGCGACGATCGTTCCGTCCCGCACGTGGATCGCCGCGGGACGCTCCCCCTCGGGCAGGACCACGCGCCGGCCGCGGACCACGAGCTCGGGCGGGCGCATGGGCGCGGTCCTATCCCGCGCGCCGGGGGGGTGTCAACCGTCGTCGCGCCCTCGAATCAGCCTTCCCGTTTCCGTGACAATCCAGCTCCCGAAGATGACGGTCCAGTGAGACTGCTCCTCTGGAGCCCGACCTTGTAGATGCACAAGAAGTCCTCGATCTCATGTGGTGAGAGACCGCGGACCGGAACGGGGAGCAGATTGACGGGGATGGCGCGCTCCTTCCACGGCAACCCGAGAGCACGCGCGCCGGCTCTCGTTCCACGATGCAGGTAGACGAGGTCGGGCAGAACGCCGAGTCGTGCGCCGATCCTTAGAGCTGTGTCGTACACGAACAACTCCCCGGCGCCATGAAGCGTGTCGAGGGCATTCTCGATCCTGTGATGAAGTTCGGCGAATTCTCGTATGCGTGCAAGGTCCAATTCGAGGAGGCGGCGCCTGGCCTCCCGGAGAACGTCCTTGCGGATCCGCCGCTGGTGCGAATACCGCTTCCCCTCCGGCGTCTCGGCGAGCGAGGCGCGCGACGCTGCGGATCGCAGTGAGGCCTCGACTTTGAACGTCCCCAACTGCTCTTCCAAATCGGAACCGTGGCCTCGAAGGTATTCCTGCACCATGCCGTCCAGTCGCTTCGGTGCCGTGTCGCCAACAGCCCTGCACGTGGAGGCGCCCACACGTCGTCTCACTCGACTACTCTATGGCTTCCCCTTGCGGCTCATTCCCCCGGCAGCGGACGGAGCCGCCTCTGATCCACCAGACCCTGGAAGTGACTCGAAAGGCTCAAGGCCAGCGCCCGATCGCGGACCAGGAGCCCGACCTCGATGTTCCGATCCAGGGCCGCTTCCGTGAGGTTGGCCGAGGTGACGAAGACCGCCTCGTCGTCCGCCACGACGGCCTTGGCGTGCAGGACGCAGCCCGGCAGCTCGAGGTCGAGGGCTCGCGGGTAGTAGAAGACCATCGGGCGCGAGGGCCCCGGCCAGTCCCTCTTCCAGAATCGATCCGCGAACCTCCGCACGACCTGATCAGCGGCCGACGTATCTCCGGGTTTCCGCTGGATGTTCAGGAGCAGTCGGACCTGAAGCCCGGGCTTCGCCTCCATCCGCCGAGCCAGGACCTCGAACGCCTTGGGGCCGTCGAAGAAGGCGTAGGTGCTCGCCCACACCGAGCGCTCCGCCGAGCCCAGCAATTCCTCGTACGCCCGCCTCGTGTCCCGGGCGTGCAGACCGGCGACTTCCGGACCGGACCAGACCAGGTCCGGCTTGGGCTTTCGGGCCACGGCGCGTTCCAACGTCCTGATCCAGGCCGCCGCGGCCGGACCCGTGATCCCCAGCCTCGCGAGCTCCCCCATCGCCTCGGAGAGCCCGTCGCCGCTCCCTGCGATTCCGAGCACCGATCTCAAGGAGACCTCGGCATAGGGAACGGCCAGGAGTCCCGACTCGAGGGCGCTCGCGAGCCGCTCCCGGAGATGGGACGGAAGGTCGAGCAGAGGTTCGATCACGGCACGGCCGCGAAGAACGCGGCGTCGGGCACGCCCAGAACCGGAACCACCAGGGCCCGGTCGAGGTAGTCGTTGCGCATCTCGCACGAGGTCTCGGCCACCAGCGCGCAGCCGTGGCAGGCCGCACCGTGAAGCCACCGGCCCTCCCGGCTCTCTCCCGGAGCGTGCTGCGCGCAGATCGGGTCGTTCGAGCAGAGGGCGCTCATGGCCAGCGACTGGGTGAGGTGCCCCTCGAGGTGTCGCGCCTGCTGCACCAGACCTCCGAGCGTGCCCTCCGCGTCCGGACTCCCCGTGTACAGCAGGAGGCCATACCTCTCCCCCTGGACGTCGGAGTAGATCCTCTCGCGGATCGAGCTGGCCGGGTAGCCGCACCGCATGGCCATCGACTGGATCAGGAGATGGGAGAGCGTGTGGAGCAACAAGTAGGGCCCCCCGGGGAAGGCGCGCTTGCTCTTGTGGTCCGTCGCCCAGCGATCGTGCCCGATCCTCAGGGCGTCGAGGCGCGCCTTCACGCCGTCGCGCTTCAACCAATCCCGCACCGTTTCCGGGTCGAGCCGGACGAAGACGCCTTCCCCGCGGTTCTCCACCGCCGGAAACCAGCTCGGATCGATCGCGATCTGGGCCCGCTCCACGTTGATCTCGTACTCGCCGTGGATGTCGGGTGTGACCGGCTCCAGCCGCGTGAACCCGATCAGCGCGAGGACCTCGCGCAGGCGATGGAGCTGCGTGACGGTCGCGATGCCCCGGGAGCGGCCGGACCGCCGCCAAGCACGATCGGGAAGCCGCCGCGCATGGAAGTCGGGATCCACGGGCACGTCGTCGCCGAATCCCTCCGGCACGGCGAGGATCGCGTCCAGCTCGACCTGTTTCACCGGCCGCTCGGCCACCGGACCGCTCTTCTGCTTCCGGATCGCTTCAAGGATCTCGGCATCGGTGAAGGCGGCCAGCTTCGCGACGACCACCGGCTTCTTCTTCATCGTCTGGAGTTCGATCAGGTCATCCACCATCTCGAGGTAGTCCCAGAGATCCGCGACGGCCGTCTCCACCGCCGTCCCACGATCCGGGAGCGCCAACACGCTCACCACCTGCGGAAAATAAGCGTTGGAGGCCGTCCGGATCAGGAGCCGGCTCGGATGCCCACACGACTCGCCCGTCGACCGTCCGAGCCAGGGGCGTGTACCCCGGCAGGTCCCGAGCGGCGCAATCTCGAGGACCGTGGCCTCGTGCAGTCCGCGGCTCCTCCCGCACTCGCAACGGACGACGAGGTCCGCGAGGTCCCCTCCCGTGCCCCGCTCGTCCAACCAGAGCTGGCGCCGGCAGGGATCGCCCTCCTCGTGCACGAACCCGTACCAATGGAGGTCATCCACGTGTCCTCTCGGACATGCACGAACGAAGCGGGTGGCCACGACCTTTCGGCCCTCGAACCAACCCTTGTCGTCCAGGCTCCTACGATGGACGAGACGGCGGGAGCGCTGCGCGCGCCTGTCTCCTCCGCCTTCGTCCTGCACGATGAACCACTCGGGGAACCTCCACGCACCGATCCCCCGCGGCGGCTCCGACGGATCGCTCGTATCGGGCGGAGGCGCATAGAGCTTCGGCGCAGGGACTCCGGTCATGATCTGGAGCTTGCGCGAGAGCCGGGGCTCGGCGATCTCATCGAGGTCGCTGGTCCTGGGCCAGGTGTCCAGTCCTCCGACGATCGCCGAATGGTTGGGCAGGTCGATCAGCGCGCCGGGGCCATAGGTCGTGATGACCTGCCCCCGCCGGAGCTGGCCGTGCGCCTTCCGGCTCATGCGCCACCCTCCACCAGCATCCCGCTGAACTCCTTGAGGAAGAGGTTCACGTCGGGCTCCACGTCCCTCAGCGACCGGTTGGCGCGGAACTTCCGGTGATGCTCGGAATCGAAGACCTCGTCCAGCATCTCGCGCAGCAACGGCTTCGGCTGGCTCGGCCCCTCGTACTTCTGGTACTTCACGGACACGCCCACGGTCCGATAGTCGTCGATGATCTTCCTCCACGAGTCGAGCAGGTCCACGACCCGGTTCTGGACGCTGCGCAGCCGCTCCTCCCGCTCGGCCTCGTCCGCGAAGGGCTGGTGGCGCACCCGATCGAGGAAGGCTTCGAGGAGCCGCCGCTCGAGCGCCGCCCGGACGCCGGCGATCCGCTCCACACCCTGTGCCGGAGTCAGGTCCGGCTGCGAGTGGCGGGCGAGTCCCACGAGAGCGCCGGCGAACCCCCGGTCGAGCGCGCGGGCCGAGAACGGGGTCACGCTCCCCACCTCCACCGAGCGGTAGAAGGTCTCGTGGTAGTGCCGGAACCGCTCGTAGTGGGAACGGTCCCGGGGCTTGTGGATGTTGAGCAGCGTCACGACGAGGCCCGGACGCTTGTCGTCCCGTCCGACGCGGCTCGTGGCCTGGATGTACTCGGAATGCGTCTTGGGCTGACCGAACACGACCATCAAGCCCAGTCGCTGGATGTCGAGCCCGACCGAGATCATGTTGGTCGCGATCGCGCAGTCCACGTTCTGGTCGCTCGAGTAGGGAGCCTCCAGCCGGCGACGCGCTTCGGCCACCTTGTCGGTCGAGACCCGCGAGGTCAGCTCGACCACCTCCGAGAACTTCATCCGGTCCGCGAAGAGCCCGCGATCCTCGCCGATCCGTTGGCGCTCCCCGATGCCCTTGATCGTGTTCTGCACCTCCTCCTCGAGGATCCGGCGCGCGCCGCCCAACTCGCGGAGGGAGTTGAAGTATCCGAGCACGGTCATGTACGGATCGGCGGGGTTCCTCTCGTTCCGACCCCCGGCGCCCTCGTACGAGCGCGCCGCGGCGCCCATCAGCGCCACCCAGGCACGGCGCATCACCACCTTCGGGTTCCTTCCCTGGGCGGCCACGCCCGCGTAGAACCGCGCGGGTTTCTCGGCGGCCGGGATGGTCCGCGCGAAGAAGACGTCCCTCCGGTCCGGCCCGAGGGGCGGGAAGAGCTGGGTCACGCCTCGGGCGAAGAGCGCCTGGATCTGGTCGTCCGCCCTTCGGACGGTGGCGGTCGAGGCGACGATCTTGGGCCGGACCGCGCGCCCCTCCCTCTCCCTGACGCAGAGCGCCTCGATCGCCGCTTCGTACAGGCCGGCCATCGTTCCGAGCGGGCCGGAGATCAGGTGCAGCTCGTCCTGGATCACGAGATCCGGCGGAAGGAGCGGCGACGCGAGACGCCGGCCGCGACCGGGCTCGGCGGCCCCGTAGAAGCCATGGGCGTCGTGTCGGTCCGCGCCGCCGAGGAGGACCCCCGCCGGCCCGACCCAGGGCAACGAGGCGAACTTGTCCACGGTCGCGATCAGGAACGCCGGGAGCCGCCGGTAGATCGGCTCGTCCACCGCGACGATGGGCAACGCGCGATCCCGGACGAAGCGGCACTCGACGTTCGAGCAGACGATCTTCAGCTCGAGAGGTGCGTCGTCGTTGGGAAGAAGCTCGAAGGAATCGGGCCCGAAGCGGGCGCCGCACCAGGGACAGTTCTCCAGCGGGATCGGGGAAGGCTTCCCCTTCGGGTCGGCCTTGAATTGGCGAACCTTCGCTCGCGCGGAGTCCGCGCGTTTGTCCCCCTTCCGGCCGAGGATGTTGGGCGTGGCCGCCTTCCCGACCCAGAGCCCGATCTCGAAGGGCCATTCGCCGTAGCGCCCGACGTTCTTCTCGCGTTCCAGCTCGAGCGCACAGACCAGCCCGGCGGCGCGGGACAACTGATCGAGCGTCAGGAGCCGGAGCGTGTAGCGCATGATCACGCTCGTGCCCGCGCCCGCGCGTCCCTGCTCTCCCGGGTGGCGCAGCCTCCGGAGCACCATCGCCAGGGCGGCGAGGCCGAGATAGGCCTCGGTCTTGCCGCCGCCGGTGGGGAAGAAGAGGAGGTCCACGGTATCCCGGTCGGCATCCCGGGGGTCGGCCAGACCCGGAAGGTTGAGGAGGAGGAACGCGAGCTGGAACGCGCGCCAGCCCGGCGCCTCGACCTTGAGCCGTTGCCGCAGCGCGAGCCCCACGGCGCGGTTCGCCAGGCGGAACGCGTCGAGCGCATCCTGGTCCCGGGCCAGGACGGCGATGCCCCGCTCGATCCGACTCGCGGCGTAACCGGCCCGGCGGAGCAGCTCCTCCGCCGTCTCGCGCCGCGCGTCCTTCAGAGCGGCGATCCGCGATCGCTGGGTCTCGATCCACGCCCGATATCGCTCGACGAGAGGCTGGAGCGCCGCGGTGGCCGCCGCGCCGTCCTGGAGCGATCCGAGCCGCTCCATCGAGAGCTCGACGCCGGGCACCTCCACGGTGTCCGTCTTCTCCACTTGGGCGCAGGGGATCCAGGCGGTACGGACCCGACGGCAGACACCGTCCTCCACGTCCCACTCGGCTGCGACGCCGTGACCGGTTGCGTACTCAGGGACGTCCCTGTAGTGGAGGTCCGCCACCCGTTCGTCCCATTCTTCCGCCTGCGCCCCCTTGAGGTCGGGCCGCGGGACGAATGCGTGCTGGCTCCGTACCTCGATCCGCGCCTGGAAGGCGTAGGCCGGGTCGGGGTTCGCTTCGCTCGCTTCCCGGTTGTTCACGAGGAAGACGGAGACCGAGTGCGTGCCGGCCGGCAGGCGCCCCTTGAGGTCCTCCGCGGAGATCCGACGCTCGACGACCTGGAGCTCGAGCCCCCCCGACCCGGGGACGTCGTGTTTCGCGGGATTGCCGTCCCCTGGGAGCAGCACCGCCACCGTGGCTTCGCGAGGCGACCGCCGCCAGACGGACGACGGCTTGCCGTCGGCGCCCTGGGCTTCGATGAGTGCATAGTCGCCCCAGCAGACGGTGACCTCGAGCCCGGACGCCTCCTTGGGAACCAGGAAGCTCACCCCGATGGACGACGGGAAGAACCCCTTCCGGGCGGCCTTGGTCTCCTCGCTCGACTCCTCCGCGAGTCCCGTCGATTCCTGGACCGCCGAGACGTCGTCGTCCTCGTCGGCATCGGCGCACTTCTCCGGCCTGGTCCCGGAAGGGATCAGGAAGCCGGTGAGATACTGGTTCGAGGGTCTCTCCCAGCCTTCCAGGCGCTCCTCGGCCAGGGCGTGTCCGGCCCAGGGCCCGACGAGATCGAGCTTCAGCGCCTCGAACAGGCGCTCGCGCGCCTGGACCGACGTGAGCGGCGCAGCCTTTGTGGTCATGACGGCTTGAACTCCTGGCCTACAGTGGTCCGCTGCCACGGCCCGCCCTCGGGCCAGTTCCCCTCGAACGTCTCGCCCCTCGAAGCGGCGGATAGGACCGGCAGCAGGAAGGCGCGAAGGTTGTCCGCGAGGGTGGCCGCTCCTTCCGGCGCTTCGAGACGCCCCCGGCGGACGAAGGCGCGCCACTGCGTGGCGCGTTCGGGCGCGGCCAGGAAGCCGGGCGTCAGCGCCAGCGGCTCGCCGGCGGGAACATCGGTCCCCCTGCGGTCGAAGGTGGCGCGGATCGCGCGCGCGAGCAGTCCGCCGTCGAACGCGAACGAGGAGGACAGCCGATGCACGTCGTAGAAGTCCTTCAACCGGCTGTTGGTCATCCCGAGCGACACGATGGCCTCGACCTTCTCGGCGACGACCGCCTCGCGCGGATAGACCAGGATCCGCGGTGGGGGATGGTCCAGGAGCGTCGGATAGGTCTCATGCGTCGGGGGCGGGACGATGACGTCGCCGAAACCGACGTCCACCTGCACCGGAATGCGCGCCTCCGCCAATCGGGCCTCGAGCCGCACACGGACCCCGGCGTACTCGTCCGTAGTTCGGATCTCCTCGCCGACGATCGAATCCGGATCGAAGACGATCCCTTCGTCCGGGTCGCTCGGAGCCGCGCAGAGATCGCGCACGACCGCCACCACGTCGGCGACGGAGCTCGCTCCTCGGCCGAGGAGATCGAGGTCCCAGGTGGCGCGGCCCCGCCGATCGGACCAGAGTCTGAACAGGGTGGCGCCCTTGAGCACGAACCGCTCGACGTAGGGCGAGGCTCCGAGCCGGTAGAGGAGCCGCTCGATGGCGAACTCCGAGAGGACGAGCTGGAACTCGACTCCCCCTCGGCGCGAAAGGTCGAGCAGGCGGGCGCGCACGGACGCGGCGACGTTCGTCGGGCGCTTCCGCGGGCTCATCCGACGGTGTCCAGGTAGGGACGGAGGACCCGCGTGACACGGTCCGCCGCTGCCATCCGCCAGAGGGCTTCGAGGCGCTTGGGGTGCGCCTTGCGATATGCGCGCAGGGCCTCGACGGCGACGTCGATTCCGATCTTGTTCCGGAACTTGAAGCAGTCGGCCACCGTCTTGGCCGCGCTGAACACGCGCACCGGGACGCCCGAGACCTCGTGCTCCTCGATCCCCTGTTTCAGGGCGGGGCCGGAGAGATAGACGAGGCGCAGGGGAGGATGCTCGATCCGCGGTCGCCAGGCCTTGCGGTCGATGGCCAGCCACACCTCGAACGGGTTCTGAGTGGTGAGCCCGTGGAACCGGAGCGCCGAGAGCAGGCAGACGATCCCCCCCGGGACGAGCCGGGCGGCCTGCGCGAGGTCCTGGCGCTCCGTGATCGGAGCATCCGGACGGCGATAGAGGCCGCGCCCGACGCGCTCGATCAGCCCGCGCTCGCGCATCCGCCGGATCTGGACCCGCGACAGTCCCGCTCGTTCCAGCTCCTTGGAGCGGACGATCGCCGTCCGTCTCAGCAGTTCCGCGGTGCGCTCCTTAGGGGTCCTGGTCACGTTTCGGTTTTCGAAGTGAAACAAAACCTCGGCGTCTATCGGTAAGTGCCGAGTGATTGTAACGGGCCGCCCTGCGGATGGCCGCCGTCCCATCCGGACTCCCGGCTTCCCAGGGCTCGAACACGGTCACACTCACGCCAGGGAGAGAGCCCAGCGCGCCCTCGATCCTCGACCGCACGTCGGGCCAATCCAGTCCGCCGAGGCCGGCACCGAGTGCCGGGAGGGCGATCGAAGTGATCCCGCGGGCACGGATCTCCAAGGCGAGAGCGACGAGCCCGGCATCGATGTCCTCGATCCGGGACCGGTCGCGCCAATGCCGCTTCGTCGGGAAGTTCATGATGAAGCGTGGCGCGGGCCGTCCGGTCTCGAACACGTGCATCCGACCGGGGCGGACCTCCCCCTTCCGGCAGGCTGCCGCGTACGCCTCGAAGTTTTCCGGCCATGCGTGCCTGAACTTCAGCGCGATCCCCTTACCCATCACCCCGACACAGTTGACCGCGTTGACGAGTGCATCGACTCTCTCATTGAGGAGGTCGCCGGCCTTGTACTCGATCATGCGGCCGGCCCTATTCGGATTCCCGATCTGCGACCCGGTCGACGCTTCGGTAGAGCGGACCCGCATCATCCGGTTCGGAGGCGGGCTTCGCCGGCCCCTTCCGAGAGCGCGGTTTCTTCTTGATCGCCGTCCTGCCGGCTCGGGCTTCCTCGCGGGCGCGTTCGGCGTTCAGTTCCAGGAGGCGGGCGAGCACCTCGTCGCGGACCTCGTCGGGCCAGCGGTAGCGCCAGGGCTTCTTCTTGTCGCCCCATTCCTCCTCGTCGATCTCGTAATCGAGGATGAACTCACATGCGGTCGGGATGTCGGTCCAGCCGTAGGCATCGAGATCGGCTCGATCCATCGCCGCGTGCAGCTCGCGGAGCTTGAGGATGTCCGGGTCGCGCTCTTCGGGATCGTGGAAGCGGTTGTACGTCTTGGTCAACCCCTCGTCGTTCCGGACCATGAGCGCGGCGCGGAACTCGTAGTAGGTATTGCCGGCGGCTTCGAGGTCGGGGCGGGTCTCCCAGTTCTCGGGGAAGGGGAAGGTCTCGAAGCAGTCGGAGGGGGTGTAGCGGAGGTCGTCCTTCATTGTCGGGCCGAGGAAGGCGGACCACACCTGGTGGAAACGGGACTGAAGGACGCAGAAGGCAGAGTAGGTCGTCAGCGGGAAGACTATGAGCGTGTGAGCGAACACAATACTGCTCGGGAGAAAAGCCATGGCTTGGACGTTCGAGGTCTGAGGTATCACCAGCACCCGCCTCAGCCCCGCGATGGCGGCGTAGAGTTCAGGTCGTAGCCTCTCGAACTGCCACCATGGTGCGGTCGAGTGGCTTGCGCGAGTCCCAACGACCTTCGCCTCGACGATCGCCATAAGCTCAGGCCAGCGCCGCCTGCTCTCCTCCTCGCTGTGCTCGCCGAAGTTGATCACGTAGCGGTGGTGCGCGTGCGTGGGGCTCGTGTTCACCTCCTCGCCGCCGATGTAGGGAAAAGTCGCCTCCCGGCACTCCGGATGCTCCGCCAGGATCTGCTCCATCTCGGCGATCGGCGTTGCCGCGCCCTTCGTGTCCGTGTCATCGAAGGTAAAGCCCATCCCGAGCACGATGCTGCCCTGGAAGCTCTTCCCGCCGTTGGCGGTGAGGCGCACCGGATCATCGTGGCCACCGCGGTGGAAGAGAAAGGCGGTGATCGTCTCGACGTCGCGGTCGTCGAGGCGCTTCGCCCCCTCGAAGGGGCCCCTCATCACGTGCACCACGCTCACCACCACCGCCGCCATGCCCGGCCACTTGACGCGCTTACGCACGACGTAGATCTCGCCGTCGTGTTTGCAGATCCAGCGCAACCCGCTCCCCCGCGTGTCGCCTTGGGCGATCGTGTTCGTCGCGATCAGGCCGAACGTGCCGTCGGAACGCAGGAAGCCGAAGGCGCGGCGGAAGAAGTGCGCGACGAGATCGGCGTTTCCGTGGCTCTTCGCGTGAAGGTCCTTCAGCCACTCCGGATAACCCCGCACATTGCCGCCGGCGATGGAGTTCTTCCCCGCGAACGGCGGATTCCCCACGAACGCATCGAAGCCCGCATTCTCTCGCTCGAACACCTCCGGGAACTCGATCTCCCAGTGGAAGGGAGCTAGTGGCGAATCCTCATGCCGGCGTTCTTCGAGCCAACCCCTGTAGGACCCGGCTTCGTCGCGGACGACCGCAGCGGCGTACTCGCGTCGTTTCTGCTCGCGTTCCTTCGGTGTCTCCCCATCGAAGAAAGCGGCGAGCGCCAGGTCTCCAAACAGCCGCACCTTGCCGAGCTCGTACTGCGCCTCACGCCAGAGGTCGCGCCGCTCCTGGTCGGAGACGCCTTCCCCCGCCTCTCGAATGGCCCGTCGCAGTTGGCCGACTCGTGCGAGCGGCTCTCGAACTCGGATGCCGGCGAGCATCGGTGCCGAGGTATCCCAATGGAAAACCTCGATCTGCCCGCGCGACAAGCCGACCAGCGAGTCGCCGTGACGGAGCGCGTGGTCCACGAAGGTGAGGGAGTGGTCCTTCGCCAGCGTCACGAGCCAGAGCGAGACCTTCGCGAGATCCACCGCAACGGGGTTCCGGTCCACGCCATAGAGACAGCGCTGGGCGATGAGTCGCATCGCGAAGACCGCTTCATCCTCGTCGGCCGGGATCTTGGGCACCTCGCCGTGAGCGTGCCAGGCCTCGACCAGCGCCTTGCCCAGCTGGCGGCAGGCCTCGACCAGGAACGCCCCCGAACCCATCGCCGGGTCGCAGACCTTGAGGTCGAGGATCTGCGCCGGCCGCGGCGGCCGCCCGTCCGGACCGCGCAGCCGCGCCAGGATCGGCTCCAGCGTCGTCCGGACGATGGGTTCGGTCAGCGTCCGCGGCGTGTAGTGCGAGCCCGAGCGGCGCCGCTCCTCGCTCGGTTGCAGGACCATCGCACCCTGAGGGACGACGTCGGGGGTGGCAGCATGGTCGATCACCGCCAGGAGCGCAGCGTGCAGGGCATCCACGCTCGCGGCTTCGACGACGGCCTTCTTGACCGTGTCGCTGAGCTTCCGGTCGGCGCGGTCCTGGACCCACTTCGCCCGCTTCGCCGCCGGCTCGGCGAGCAGCGCCTCCAGATCGAGCGCCGTCGGCGCGCCCTGCTTCTTCTGGGCCTTCACCGCCACCGAGCGCCCGGTCGCGGTCTCCAGCTTGAAGCCCATCATGGTCTCGTAGACCGAGCCGATCTGCTCGACGTCGAGCGCCCGATAGGAGATGCGCTCGCCGTCGAGGACGAGGAGCTTCTCGAGCGCGCGATGGATCGTGCCGTCGGGGACGAGCGGCGGCTCGACCCGCTCGTGGACCTGGCGGACCTCCCCCGGCGACCGACCTTCGAGGAACGGGAAACGGTCCGGGTCGAAGAGGACGCCGTGGCGCCGGGGAAGCCGCATCACTCCCGCCTCGGCCCCGTCGTGGATCAGGCGGAACAGGACCAGGAGCTGCGCCCATGCGCCGTAGCGCTGGTCCATCGTGTCCGGATGGAGCGCGGCATCCCCGCGCAGCCTCTCATAGAGGCCGGCAAGCGAGTAATGGGAGAGGAAAGGCTCCTCCTCGGGCAGCATGTCCCGCTCCTCGGCATAGAGCAGGAAGACGAGTCGCAGGATCACGGTGAGGAGCGATCGGTAGACCTGGTCGGGATGCTCGCGGAGCACCTCGCGCAGGAGCTCCCCCCCGGAAGCGTCGTGCGCCGCCTGCAATCCACGCAACAGCTCATAGAGGGCGTGCAGCACCTGCTCGGCCAGACGCTCGCTCACCACGTTCTGATACTTGCGGCTCTCCTCGAGAAGGGCGGCGAGGCGCTTCGGGCGGGGCAGCGTGAGCAGCCGGCGCTCGTTGAGGAGAAGCCGCAACGCCGTCGAGATCGGCCGGCCTGCGGTCTGGACCATCTCGGCGACCTGGAAGTCGAGCCAACCGGAGCTCTCGCCGCTCGGCGCCGAGACCAGCCGCAGGATGCGCCCGTTGAAGAGCAGACCGGCCGCCACTCTGGTCTGCCGGAGGAGCCGCTCCATCCGGCTGTGCGGCGAGGCTTCGAGCCGGCCGGTCCCCCCGACCGTCCGGTCGAGGTCCTGGCCGGGCTCGAAGACCTGCACGACGAGCTGCCACCCGCACGATCCGTTCTGCGGCTCCGGCTCGATCACGGCGAAGTCGGGCCGGAGCGTCTCGCCGTACTCGGGAAGGGGGACTTCGAGCGAGGCGGAGATCGGATTCTCCGCGGTGCCCGCATAGAACCTGGACGAGAAGCTCCAGCCCAGGACCGACTGCGCGAAGGCCCGGAAGTCCGGGAGGCACGGCGCCGGGCGCGGGTCGCCCGCGAACGGGCGTTCCAGCACGCGCTCGCGGAGGAGGCGCTGGCCCTCGGCATCGCGCCGGTCGAGGATCGCTCCGGCGCGGACGAGCGCCGGGGCCGAGACCACGAGACCCGTGGGCCGCACGAACCCCAGCCACTCCAGGTGCGCCAGGATCGCGGGATCGACCTTCGCCGCGGCCATCAGTTGGTTTCCGGCCAGAGGTAGACGAGCCCCACCGGCTCGACGCGCTTCGCGCGCACCTCGTAGAACTCGCGGATCCGCTTCGGCTCCTGCTCCAGGTCCCGGTCGAACTGCTCCAGGCGCGCGGGCCACGAACGCACGTCGGCCTCGAGCTGTCTTCTCTCGGGCTCGGCGAAATCGAAGGTGAGCTGGCCGAGGTCGGCCTTGACCCGCGTGAGCTCCTTGCGCACGTAGTCGCGCTGGCTCTCCAGGATGCCGCGAAGCTCCTTCTCCTCGCCCTCGCCCCGTTTCCGGAGCTTCGCGACCGCAACGGCAGCCAGCTCCTCCGCGCGCGGCTCCAGGCGGGGCAACAGCTCCTGGATGTCGCGGGGCGCCGCTTCGAGGAGCTTCCGCCGGATGGCCTCGCCGGGCCCGGACCCGGAACCGCCGAGCGACCGTTCGAGGAGCTCGAGAGTCTTCGCCTCGGCGTCCCGCGAGTAGACCGCGAGGGGCTCCTTCCGCTGCGACGGCTCGATCCACCGCGCCGTGACCGGCACCAGCTCCTCGTGCAGCCGCTCCGCCCGCCGGCCGTAGAGCGAGAGCCGGCCCAGGAGGATCACACGCGGGACGGAGTCGGCGGCCTGCGCTAGGCAGGCGCGCGAGAGGTCGTGGTGGATGAAGCCCAGCGAGCGGAAGCGCGCGAGCAGACGCTGGGCCACGCGCTGCTCCAGGTGCAGGTGGACGACGTCCTCGGTGAGCACGCCCGTGTCCTCGAAGACGACGGGACGGATCGGCGCCTCGCGCCGCCACTCCGCGAGCTTCTGGTTCTGCTTCCGAGGCACCCGCAACGTGTCCAGCGTCGCCGCCCAGCTCGGGTCGGCTCCGGTGCGCTGGTCGAGCGGCGGGACGGTCCAGACGTGGCGACCGTCCTCGCCGGCGGCCTCGACGATCGGCCCGGCGCCGAGCATCTCCAGCGAGCAGGAGAGCGCGTCGCGGAACGGCCCGGCTTCGAACCGGGTCCACTCGCGGGACTCCTCGAGCAGGTCCCGGCAGCGCTGGATCTGCGCCTTCAGGTCCTCCTGCCGGTCGCGGGCCGCCTCCAGCTCTTCCTCCGAGACGCGCTTCCTCTCCGCGTCGAGGTCGGCCGCCTCGATCTCGCGGGCCAACCGCTCGGCATCGCGATGGCGGATCCCTTTCTTCAGCCGGTGCTCGATGTCGTCGTCGATCACCTTCGAGAGGCTGCCCAGCTCCTTCTTGATCGTCTCCGTCTTCCGGACGAGCACGTCGAGCACCCGGTCCTCGGCGCGCTGAGGGAGCACGAAATAGTGGCAGCGCACCTCCGGGGCGGGCTGGAGCTTCCGGTCGATGCGGCCGTTCCGCTGCTCGATGCGGCCCGGGTTCCAGGGGAGGTCGAAGTGAAAGAGGTCCGTGCAGTGCGCCTGGAAGTTGAGCCCCTCGCGGGCCGCGTCCGTGGCGAGCAGGATGCGCAGCGGGTCCTTCGCCGGGTCCGTGTTGAACCGTCGCTGGATCTCCTTCCGGCGCGGACCGCTGGTCAGGCCGTCGATCACCTCGATGCGCTCGTCGGCCCGGTCGGTTCCCTCGATGGCCTGCTCGAGGATGGTCTTCAGCCAGCGCTTGGTCCCCTCGCGGCTCTCGGTGAAGACGAGGACGCGGCGATCGTTCCACGGGGGCGGCGTCCCCCGGGCCGCCTGGCCGAAAGGGGGAAGACCGGGGCAGAGGCTCTCGCGGATCCAGTCCAGGAGCCGCCGGACCTTCGCGTCGGGAAGGTGCCGGGTCCGCTCGGCAATCGCCTGCATCCGGTCGAGAAGCTCCCGCTCGCTGCGCCGACGGGACTCCGCCGCCCCGTCCCGAGGCGAGTCGGCCTCGGCCGCGGCGGTGACGGCTTCGACCTCGGCCGCCTCTTCAGCGTCCAGTTCCTCGGGCGTCCATTCACTGCGCTCGTCGTCCGCGTCCGGCGCAGTCGTGAAGAGCTCTCCCTGAGGTTCGACGTTCCCCTGGACTCCCTGCCTCTCGACGGTCGCCCGGTGGACCTTGAGGCTGCGCGCGAACGCCTCGATCGAGGAGAGGAGGCGCTGCTGCAAGCCGACCACGAGCAGGCCCCCGGCGGCCTGGGCCCGCGGGCTGCCGCCCGCGAGGCGCTCCTCGCGCGCCGAGCGGTACTCGTCGAGCAGGCGGGAGAGCTCCAGCTCCGGCGCGTCGTCCGGAAGTCGATCGATCACGATGCGAACGACGTCTCGTATGGGGAACCCGCCCTGGACGGCCCGGATGTCCTCCTTGAGCCGGCGGACCATCACGTCCTCGAGGGCCTTCCTGCCGCGGACTTTCACGCCGCGGGTGAACCGGTAGGGGTCGAGCAGCTCGAGGAGCGTGGAGAAGCTGTTCGAGTGGCCGTTGTGCGGGGTCGCGGAGAGGAACAGGCGATGCTCGAAGCGGCCCGCGAGATCGCGCACCGCCCGGGTGAACTGGCTTTCGATGCCGTAGCGTCCGCCGCTCGACGGCGCGGCATGGTGGGCCTCGTCGAGGATCAGGAGGCTGCCGGGGAGCAGGGACCCGAGCCACTCCCGCATCGGGTCGGTGTAGACGGAGTCGATCAGAAGGCTGTGAGAGAAGAGGAACCGGCTGTGCGTCCGCCAAGGGTTGACGCCGAAGCCCCGCTCCCGCCGCATCCGGGTCAGGTAGGCGCGATCGAGAATCTCGAAGACGAGCCCGAAGCGTTCCTCCAGCTCCGCCTTCCACTGTTCGAGGACCGACGGCGGCGTGGCGACCACGATCGTCTTCGCCTTCTTGCGCAGCAGGAGCTCGCGGGCGATGAGACCCGCCTCGATCGTCTTGCCGAGGCCGGTGTCGTCGGCGATGAAGAGGTTCACGCGTGGGAGCCGGAGCGCCTTGCGGAGGGGCTCCATCTGGTAGGCGTCGATCTTGATCCCGGCGCGGAACGGGGACTGGAAGAGGTTCGGATTCGTGGCCGTGACACAGCCCCATCGAAGCGTGTGCAAGAAGGCGGCGAACCGGCGCGGCGGGTCGAAGCCCTTGCCGGCCAGGTCCTGCCACCCCGCCTCTTTCAGGATCAGGCGGTCGATCTCGTAGCCCCAGAAGACCTCGAGCGTCTGTCCCTGCGCATCGTCATCCGCGCAGGCGAGACGGACGAGGGCCGACGGCCCGGCAGTCTGCGGCTCGACGACCTCCTCGACGAGCCACCTCCGCGATCGGACCTGAACCATCTCGCCGGGCGACGGTACCCGTTCGGGGAGCGCTCGAACCTTCGTCACCTCAGCCAACGGAAGGAGCCCTCCTCAGTCGGACATCCGGGGAATCGCGCCCACCTTGCACTTCATGGGACCATGGTCCCGAATCGCCGTGACTATAGGAGGGGCAGCGGCGAAGGTCCACGAGCGCGATCCGATCAGGGCCGCTGCGCCGGCGGTCAACGATGCGCGCCGATGGCGCTCAAGGCCAGGATGACCAGGATCGGGATCGCGACCACGAGGATCACGAGGATCGTCGTGAAGAATGACCTCCACACCGAGAACCCGTGCACCTCGGACAGGCACTTCAGGAGGATCACGAAGGACCAGATCGCGGCCACGATGTGGAAGTAGCCGAACGCCACGTAGGCGGCCTTCAGCAGGGGCTCCGCGTCCATCCTCGGGGTCGCCTTCGTGAACAGCTCCTCAGGGCGAGGCCGCCTGCGCCGGAAGCTCCATGAATCCTCCTGTGGGCGGACGCGTCCGCTCGGCCGACCGGCCCGTCCCTACTCCTCGAGGTCCCCCGACCTTACCCCGGCACCGCCTCGAGGGCGCTGATCGTCCCCGGCACCGGGACGATCCGGCGCAGCTCGAACCCACTGGAAGTGAGCAGCGACCGCCACTCGGTCTCGCTCCGCTCCCGGCCTCCGGTGACCGCGAACATGTTCAGGTCCGCCATCAGCATCTTCTCCACCAGCGGATCGGCCCGGTCGATCGTCGCGGGCAGCACCACTTCGAGCACCAGCAGCCGCGCACCGCGCGCCATCGCGGCGCGGACGTTCCCGAGGATGCGCCGCGCCTGGTCGTCGTCGTAGCCGTGCAGCACGCACTTCAGCACGTACGCGTCCGCGCCGCGCGGCACCGCCTCGAGCAGGTCCCCGGCGCGGACCTCGCACCGGCCCGCGAGCCCCGCGGCCGCCAGCCGCGGACCGGCCCCGGCCACGGCCTCCGGGCGATCGACGAGCAGCCCCCGGGTCCCGGGATGCGCGCCGAGGATCGCGGCCAGCAGCGCGCCGCTCGCGCCCCCGAGATCGGCGACCAGGCGGCAGCGCGAGAAGTCGCAGGCCTCCACCAGCGGGACCATGTCGGCGGCCGACGGCTCGGCGAACACCGCATGAAAGATCGCCGACGGGTCCGGCTCGCGCGACCAGCGGGAGCGGACGCCCTCCCGCTCCATCGCCTGGGCCGCGCGCGTGCTCCCACCGGCCCGCACGCACTCCGGCAGCCAGGTCCAGAAGTCGGCGATCAGGTCGGCCCAGAACACGATCGACGCCCAGACCGAGTCCGGCGCGTCGCGGCGGAGCGGCCGGCCCGAGGGCGTGAGCGCGAAGCGCGCGGGCGCGATCTCGCGCAGCACGCCGAGGCCCGCCAGCGCCCGCAGCAGCCGGTGCAGCGCGTCCCGGTCGGACGCCGTGACGGCCGCCAGCTCGTCGAGCGTCTTCTCGCCGTCCCCCAGCGCGTCGGCGACGCCGAGCCGCACCGCGGCGCACAGCGTCTTCCCGCGGAAGTAGCCCTGCGCCATCTCGATCAGCGCCTCCCGACCGGACCCCGCCTCGTGGACCGTCATGGCCTGACCTCCGTTTTCAGGAGCCTGCGATAGAGCCGGTCGAGCGCGCGGGCAGCCGCGTCCGCCGAGTAGCGCTCCGCGCGAGCGCGGCCGGCGGAGACGAGCCGCCCGCGGAGCGCCGCGTCGCCGAGCACGCGCGCAACCGCGGCGGCGAGCGCGCCCGCGTCGCCCGGCGGGACCAGGAGGCCCGCGCCGTCCCCCACCACCTCCTCCAGCGCCGGCACCCGCGTCCCGACGAAGGGGACGCCCGCCGCCATCGCCTCGATCGCCACGATCCCGAACCCCTCGTAGCGCGTCGCGAGCACGCTCGCGGCCAGGTGCGGGAGCAGCGCGTCCGCGTCGGCCCGCTCGCCCAGCCAGCGCACGCGCCCGCCGGCCCCCTCGGCCCGGGCCAGCTCGAGCAGGGCCTCGCCCTGCGACGGAGCGCCGTCCCCTACGATGAGGAAGCGGGCGCCCGCGC